>Ga0207703_10001456_pt1 | contig 21573 bp, 34 predicted proteins | sample KBSSwiS12_FD_184304 | JGI IMG/M metagenome (GOLD analysis project Ga0207703, IMG submission 184304) | Switchgrass rhizosphere microbial communities from Kellogg Biological Station, Michigan, USA - KBS Switchgrass S1-2 (SPAdes) (version 2) | ecosystem: Host-associated > Plants > Roots >...
AGGAAGCCACCCACGCTGCCGGCGCTGTGGCTGCTGCTGCCGAGTCGCCGGCGGCGTGGGTGGCTTCCTTGCCAGGCATTCTGCGGGAACTGCGGGCCGGCATTCCGGAAGTAATCAACGCGGTTCGCGGTCTGCGCGTGGAAGTGGGCGGCCGGCAAGTGGCAAGCGTGACCCAGGAATCGGCGGCCGCGTTGCCTCGCGCTCAGATGACTATGAAAGATCGTATCGCCGAAGTCGCACAGATGGCCTTTGAAAAAATGACGGCCGGGATGAAGGGCCTCGACTTCGCCGTTTACACTTGCATGTACCATCCTGGCGGGCTCGAAGTCTATCGCTTCCTGATGCCGGGGGGCACGCTCGGCGTGCTTGCGCTGTGCGCCATGGACGATGTAACGCGCGGGGTGGTGAATGATCCCGCTATCAGGCCACAGCTGGAAATGTGGCTGGATGACTTTTTCACATTCGATCCGGACGGCGGGTCCGCCGATGATGGCGTTGTCGATCATGTCGCCTCGCCGGCTCCTAACGGTTCGGCTGCTACTGCTGCGGCGGGCTCGTCTTCGTCGCGGTAGACTCCGACATCCCGCAAGAGTGATTTTCTCCAGCTGGTACGGAGCCGGTCAAAATCCGGCTCCGTTACGCTCTGCATGAAGGTCGCCGCATATACTTTGCTGGCTGCGAATGAAACCAGCACGGCCATTCTTGCCTGTTCCTGATGCGTGCTGCAAAGGTGCGTATTCATGCGGCCGGAAAGTAAATCGAATTCGTTCACGCTCACCAGTGCCGCGCGTGCTTCTTCGGTGTCCGCGTGTTTCGATATTTCCAGATGCTGCGCTAACTCCAACTCGGCAACGATGATTGAGCCGCACAGTTCACAAAGGGCTCTCATCGCGTAACCATCCAATTCAGCAATCCGGATAACAAGCCGATGACTGCGCCAACGGTGACGCCTGCGACGCGGGCGATTTTCATTGTGTCGCCTCGCCGGTGTCGTCGCGGTAGCTTCCCTCTGCCAGTTCCGGAATGCGGGGCCATGGGTCGGGGCCGCGATCCGGCGGCCGGGGCGGTGCCGGTTGTGAGTGATCCACGCTGAGACAAAACAGCACGATTCCGGCCGCAATCGAAATGGTGTGGGGGTTCAGCATGAGCGTTTCCCTGATCCCTTGCAGACTCCGCAATTTTTGAACAGGCCGGCTATGCCGTGTTCAACTTTGCCGGTACCCTTGCATCCGGTGCAGCGGGGCGCGGAGACGGGTTTTTCGGGGATGGCGTCCAGTTCCGCAATGGCGGCGGCGATCTCGGCCGGTGTCATGGGGGTGTAGTAGGCATTGCCGGGTTCATGTTCGACGGCAAGGGATTGGCGGCGGGCGTGGGTACTGGCGGCGTCGGCCGCGATGTGGACCAAAAGCAGGGGGCCGTATTTGGCGGCGTCGCGTTTCCGGACGCGGGCGCGTGCGATATGCTCGAAGAGTTCGACGGGCGCGTTGCCGGCCGCCTCGATGATTCTGTGAATCAGTTTCTGATCGGCTTCCTTGTCCCAGGCTTGCAGAGCAATTCTGTTAGCGGCGGCGTCAAACGAATCAAACCTTTTAGAATCAGTGGAACTTTTTGTAAACTGTGGTTGTGGGTGACTACAGTTTACCGGGCTTCTCAGGGCGGCGGCGGTGATCTGCATCCGGCCATTGCGGCCGGCGCGGGCGCGGAAACTAACCGGAAAATCCAGCTCACTGTGATACGTGACCCGGACGACCACGGCCGGCGCTTCTTTGGTGTTGATCGTTATCCCTTGCGGCCTCGATACCTTTCCAGGCTGCACAATGCGCTCCGGGGCGGTTTCCGCCTCATTGGCGGTATCTTCTTCGTCGGTGTCTTCCACCTCTGCGATATCAACGGCCTCGTCTTCAATGGCGGTGGGCTCGTATTTCGGCGCGGCCTTCCAGCGTTCGGGGGTCAGCTTGTACTGGCGGGCAACGGTTTCGCCGCATCCTTTCCAGTCGCGCACGCCGATAATGCCGGCTTTGATGAGGTAACGCAACGCCAGTTGTACGGTCTTTCGTTCCTTTACACCGCATAGCTTGCAGAATGTTCCCAGGCTGATTTTGGCGTATTCGGGGCGCTTCATATCTCCCCAGGTCTTGCGCTCGATCCAGTACACAATGTCCCTTTGCAGGGCGCTGCCTAGTTTCTGGCCGGTGATGAGAATATCGCCGTATGCGTGGGGGGTTTTGCTGTAGCCTTTCGGATCGTCGGCTACAGTTTTGGCCGGGATGGTCTTGTAAGCCTGGCGGGCGCTGGCCTGTGGCGTCGCGGGCTTTTTTGTTACAGGGCGCGGCGCGGGCATGAAAATTTTCCTTTTGCGCCTGCTGCCATTTGGTTATAATGGGGGCGGGTTGCTGTTTGTCGCTTGTGGCTGTGAACCGCTGGCGATGTTTTACCGGGGGCTGCTCTTTTCATAGGGGGTGGCCTCTTCTCTTTTTCAGGCGGCTTTCTGCCGCGTCAATTCCTTCTGTCGTTTGTTCTGCTGATACCGCTGATTTCGCAGTCTTCGTAGCTTTCGTTCGTACTCTGTCGGTTCCGGGAGTCCAAGCTCCTGCCGCCGTCGCTGATGGCCTTTCAGTCTGCATTGCGAGTTGAGTTTACTCAGCTGTCTTTTGGTCAGCGCCATAGCTCGATATCTCCCTGACCTCTCTATCGTCTTACGCATCACAAAAAAAAGCTAGTGTTTTTTTTGGCGTCGGAATTCCGACCGGGTGGGGCTTGAAAATCGCGTGGTTTCTGTGGGGCCTGTATTTACTGCGTTGCGGTGAAAAATCTGTAGTCATGGGAAACTACAGCATTCGCCTTTTGTTTGTCGGCTTAAAAGACGCCAGATTTGTGGTCGCCGATGACTACAAATGGCCGCGTCCCTATAAGGTACTTAGAAAAGAAAGAAAGAATCCGCCCTGTGGCGGGTGGGTGGGTCAGTAGTTTTGACTGATCCCACCTCGCCCGCTTTCGCGCTATCCTTGTCTTCAATGATCCGGCTGGCTGTGAGTCCATCGGTATACGTCGGTAGCAACTCCGTCGCCATGCGGCCGCGTCGCGCGGATTCGCCGGCCGCCTTCGCGCTGCTGTTCTTTGGCCATCGGTTGCGGGGTACAATCTCGCCGGCCGCGCTCGATTCGATCACGGCCGCGATTGTGCAGCGTGAGGGAAGCTCTCCTGGATCGCTGGCGGATCGCAATAATAACCCAGGCAATCTGGTGTACGTGGGGCAGGCCGGCGCGGTGCGTGGTGATGGCGGCTTCGCGAAGTTTCAGACGAGGGCCGATGGAATCCAGGCCTTAAAAAATCAGATCACACTGGACGCGGTGCGTGGGTCTGATGTGACAGGCCGCCCGATCAATTCCATCAGTGATTTGATTTCTTCCTGGGCTCCGCCGTCTGAAAACGACACAGCCGGCTATATTCGCTTTGTCGCGTCGACGACTGGCTATGATCCGGATGCGCCTCTGTCGTCGCTCTCGGCATCCAACGATTACGCGGTTTCCTTGCCTGCTGAAACTTTCGCGGCTGGCGGCAGTGGCTTTGATCTTTCGCAGCTGACAAGCCAGTTAGAGACTCCGGTGGATCTGTCGAGCGTGGGCGGCGGTTCAGTGCCGGCTTATATCCTCGGCGTGGGCGGCCTGTTAGCTCTGGCGATCGTGTCGCGCCTTTAACGCCGGCGCTCCTGTTTGATCTGTGCAATCTTCCGCGCGTAAGTCTTCCGGAGTTCCGGCGGCGTCGCGTGGATGATCACGCCACCCTCGTCATGGGTTCCACGCTGGTGGATGCTGACACCGTGAGCATACTGGGCAAACGTCGGCGCGGCGGGATTGTGCTGCATGAATTTTTTCAGCACGGCCGGCGCGATTTCTCCGCGTGCAGCCATGGCAAAAAATTTTCGGCGCTGCGCGTCGCTTTTGAACGGGTTAACAGCTTCGATTTTGTCGGCGTAGCGTTCGCGGGTTTCAGGCGGTGTTTGCAAAACGGTCTGCGTGGCTTGGGCCACGTTGCCGGGGATGACTCCTAACAGCACGCTGGCGGCCTGGTGAAATTGCCGGAACGTCGGAATGCGGGCCGGGTTGTACTGCCGCGTGCGGATGCCTACGCGGTGCCGTGCCTGGGTGAGTCCCTTTCTCGTGTTGCAGCTTTTGCAAAGGCGCATGAGGTTCTCGGGTTTTCCGTCGCTCTCATTCCCGTTGACGTGATCAATCACGGTGTTACTGCCGCTGGCGCAAAAGGTGCAGCGGTTTTTTCCGGCGGGCACGTTTTTCTGGGCGCGGTATCGCTTGGCTCGGTCGGTGATGTTCGGGTTCTTTTTCTTGCAATGAACGCCACACATAGGGCCGCCGGAAGTCATCGCTTTCGGTTGATTGCGGCACGTTCCCGATCCTCGGCAAACATACCCTTTTTGCTGTTCTTCTTTTGTTAACGGTCTCAGTGCTTCCCGCTTCATTTCGGGTTCCTCATTTCGCGGCCGTCTACGATCCCGCTGCCGGCGTCGGGGTGCAATTTCCAGGTCTCCTCATTGTGGAGCCGGCCGGCTACGCAGGAAGCGCACGCGGGGTTATAGGTCCTGTGGATGGTCTTGTCGAGCCAGGGCCTGCCTGAAAGGATCTTGCAGCGGCGGCGGCTGATTTGTTTTTCGATCTCGTCGAGTACTGGCGTTGGGTCGACCATAGGGCAACTCACTTTCCGGAGATGGCGCGGATTAGCTGCCGCTTCAGGTAGTTTTTTCCTTGCTCTGCCAGTTCATCAATCGCCTGGAAGCCGTTATCGACCATGACGACGGCGGCGGCGTTGACGCTTTCGCGTAGAACTTCGGCGGGTAGCTTGCGCCTTTGTGGCTGCGCCTGCGCTGGTGGCTTCTGTGGGGGCATATGTTGAGCTTAAAACAATCGCAGCTGAGTCAGGCGATCATAAATCCGGCCGGGGATTTCCCAGGCGGCGAATGGAGCCCACTCCATTTCGGGCATCAGCCACAACTGGCCGGCCGCTTTCGCGCGGTTGCGTCGCATAATCGCGATGCGGTGGCCGGCGTCGTGGGTGGCGTGGCACCGTGGGCACCAAAGCACCACGCTTTTTTGGTCGCGTGGATCGTGGTTCTGGTGGGCTCCGTTTACGCGGTCATGGAATCGGCCGCACTTCATGCAGATTGATCCGTGCTCTTTGATCAGCTGTAAGCGAAAATCTCGCCACGGCTTCAGGTAGAACTGGCGGTGCTCGGCTCGGATCGGCATTTAAGGCTACCAGGTAAAAAGTCGGCGTTTTTTTGCTGGCTCGGGTGCGGCTCCGAGTAGTCGCCGTGTGACGGGCACATGGTCCTGCGCTTCGAATTCCTGAACCAGCTGGCGCTGTGCGATGTTAACCGGGATTCCGCCTTTCTGGCAATCTTCGATGCGGTGCCTCATGGCTGTGTGATGGTCACGCTCGGGGTCGCCTGTCCTGGGTAATTTCGCGGCACAGTTCCCGCAACGGAAGAAAGTAGCTTCGCGGCGGCCGCCGGCCTGTTGTCCACCGATCACGATATTGATCTCTGAAAGTGGAATGGAAATTTCGACCTCGCCGACTCGCACCTTTAGCACCTGTTCTTCCAGGCGCATATCCTCGGCGCGTCGCGCGACCTCGGGCCGGCGCGTCGTGATCAGTTCGTTTTTGTCGTTCATGGTTCTACTTGCTCCTTGGGTTCGGTTAACAGGCACCCGCAAAGCAGGCACCGTCTGAATTTTCTTTCTTTATGCTGACAAAGCGGTAACGGTGGATCGTGCAGGCATCTGGCACACTTCCAGCCGTCGCGTGGCGGGTAGCCCTGCGGCACTTCAAAAAAGTTATGGCAGTGGGCGCATTCGCGGATTTCGTTGGCGTCGCTCTGTCGTGGTGTGAGTGGCTGAGTCATCGGGTTTTGATTTCTCCGCTGATGCAGTCATGTTCAATATAGGAGTCCACGAATTGCAGCCCTTCAGCTTCGAGCACTTCGCAAATTTCGTGATACAGGTCTTGAGCCTTGGGGTCGTTTGCGCCTTCCGGACCTTCGGTAAAGTCTATCCGAAAATAGTCGCCTACGATCTCCGCGTCTGGGAATCGCTCAAGTAGATGGTGTCTTTGGTTGCATGTCATTTGCGGGGCTTCCTTGCTTTGCAGTGGTGGGCGCGTTGTTTCGCCCGTTTCACTGTCATCAGGTCGCAGGGGCATCTGCGGGCTCGGGATCTCGGCCGGCCGGCTCCGGGGCGTGCGCCTCCGCGTTTCTTCAACGGCGATCCCTTTGGGTTTCGCAGGCCATCCGTTCGCGGGTGATCTGGCGGGCAGTTTCGCCCGCTCGGTCGCCTCGGATCAGCGGGGCGCTAAATGCCTCGCGTAAACCTTTCCGGGCTTCAGCTGCTGAGATGCCGGCGGGAATCGGCCGGGGCAAGAGAGTGCCGGCCGGTAACTGCCCGGTAGCGTGCATAAAACTTTCCCGCGTGTGGTGGGCAATGATGGTGCAGCCGGCGCGGTTGGCGCGGCGGTCGGGTCTGAGGCTTTCGCTCTCGATGATTTCGGCGTCGTCGTCGTACATGCGTTTGATTTTGTCGGAATCGTTTGATATTGTCAATAGCGTGAAACTGATCACAGGCAACTTTCAGGCTCAATGAATATAACGATTTTCCGGCTGGTGAAGACGGCCGCTGGTTTTGATCTTCAGGTCGCGCCATTTTATTTCTGGCTCGTCGTGGTGCTGATCGTGCTGAACATCGTGCTCGGCGCGATAGCTCCAAGGGGGCGGGATTGAAAGAAGAATTCTTTTTTACGGTGCGCCTCGATGCTGAACCGGGATCTGATGAAACAGCCGATATGCTGCGGGATCGTCTGCAAACCAGACTGAGCCGCGCGTGTTATGAAATTGCTGGCGATGGGTTTTGTGTCGGCTGGTCCAGCGGGGGCCGCGAAATTCCTCTGGCTGCGCGTTGTGCTCACTGTGGCGATTTTCTGACCGCTGACCAGGCTTGGGGGCACAATTGCGGCGGGCCGTCGCGCGTGCCTGGGTTGTCGCCTGAAGCTCTTAGCGCGGAATTTGATAAATGGTGGGTCAGACACGAGCCGGCGCATTCTGACGGGCAACGGCCGGCCTTCATGGACGGTTACAGGCTCGGGCTGAATGCTCTCAATGCGGCGGTGCGCTCACTTCCTCCGGAAGCTCCGAAACCTGCGTACCTGGACATCATGATGAATCGGCTTTTTCCGCCTCGCCGACCACTACATCTTGTGGTTGTGGTCGCGGTTTTGGTCCAGGCGCTCTTTTCAATTCTCAACTGGCTGAAAACGTAGGGGACTTAACATAATTGCCGTTACAGGAACTTTACTCCCGGAGACTCACATGCTTGCATCTCAATTTCTTACGGGTTCGCTGATCCGGTTGGACACTCGCGGCGCTGCTGATCCGTTGAGCGTGGATGGTTGGCTGGGTAATATCGATCTTCCTTTTTTCGGCGTGGAGATCGAGCGTCAGGGCTGGCTTTTTCGCGCGGATGAAAATCTGGAGCTGGCTGTACGCATGGTGGACGGGTCTTTGTGGGAGATCGTTAGAATCGTGCCGCCTGTTTACAAGGGGGCGAATTGTCCATGACGCCTCAACAGTTCTTTTTTAAAACCCAGGAGCGGGCGCAGTCGATTTTCGAAAATACGGACAATTTGCCGTATGAGGCGGTTTACGCTCTCGGCATGATCGGGGGCGCGGCGCTGGTGGCAAATGTGGCGTTTTCGTTTTCCTTGCTCGATCTCGCCTGCAACGCGCGGAGCTGGTCCGATGTTTCGGAGTGCTTCAGACGGATGGCCGCTGAAAGGGGGGCGAATTGATGTACATCGAACCCGGACGGCCTGGCTATTACGCTTTTCTCGACTGGAAAGAAACGCTTCCGCGACGGCTCTCTGAACTCAAATCGAGATTGAAAGCAAAACACTGCACGGGCACGCTGAAAATCGGCTATGACATGGATGGCGTGCAGTTGTTCGACGGTGACAAGGTTCTGAGCTTTAACCTGATGGCCGATGGGGAAACATATCCGCTTTCAGGTCCAAAGCAAGGCGTGCTATGTACGATTCGCCGGGAGAATGGCCGTACCTGGGTGAGGCGCGGCGATGGAAGTGAATGCGGCTGTTCTCCGTCTGATCCTCAGTTTGGCGTTCGCAAGGTTAAAGGGGCGAATTGATGGACGATATTTTTGATAACATGCGGCGCGATCTGGCAGACCACGAAAAAGACCTGTCTGGTCTGGAGATTTCTGCACGCGGTGCTGATCCGGAGTCAAGCATCATCGCGCACGCAATTATTGCGCTGGCTCGGGCCGTGAACCTCCAGACCGTTGCCATGCTTCGGATCGTTGCCCACAAGGGGGCGGGCGAGTGACGTTATGCTGCCGCCACGGTATACCAACACGTCACCGTTAACGTGCCGTCGCCACCTGTGATAGTGTCGCCAGCGGGAAGCTCCAATACGATCGGCTGATCGGTATAGGCTGCCGGGGTGCCAACCGCCTGGGCCATCGGCTGCACCTGCGCTTCTGTGCTGCTGTGGCCGTTCAGGTTGATGGGTGCGAAGCCTCCGAACACGTTCAGGGCATCCTGCCACCAGGCATAAAGAGAATTGCTGATCGTGTAAGGGGTGCTCACAAACGTAAATTTGTACCGGAACATGAAGGGGAAAATTACCAGGCCTGCGCCAGGGGCCGGGACGATTTCGAATGGAACCGTCGCAAGGTTCAGCATGTCGGCGGCGGTTAATGTAACGGTGGCCGCCAGGAGTAGCCCGCCCGCGCTGGCTCCATCGTTCACCTCAATATCGTAGATGGATTCTTCGACAAAAGCCCAAATTGTTGAGCACACGTCAACCGTCACCTGACCGGGTGCGCTCACGTATCCTTGCCAGGTGATTGCGGGTCCGGGGAACGTGCGCGGCGTGACGGTTACGACCATCCCGACAGCTGCACCTGGAATCGCGACTGTATCGGTGAAGCAATTCGCGGCCATGGATTCACTGCCGCCCATGGGGCCTGTTTGTCCGGTGAGTATCGACATTGTTGTTTTTTGCCCGTCCTTTAGCCGGGAATGTAACCGACCTGCCAGAGCACGGCGGCGAAAAAAAGAAACGCGATCACGATGCAAACTCGATCAGCTGTACTCATAGATGATCACAATTCCGTCTGTGCCGGCACCGCCTGCCACTGCTGCACCTGTGCCCGTCGCCACAGCTCCCGATCCTCCGCCGCCCTTGCCGGTACCTGCGACGCCCGCCGCGCTCGTGTTGGTTCCGCCTAGCGCGTTATCTATGGTTCCTTGCGAGTACATAGAACTGCCGCCGGCTGATCCGTTGTTGTTGTTGGTGCTGAGAGCATACGCGGTTTTAGATGCTCCACCCGCCATGTTGTCATCACCGCCAGTTGCTGCGCCACCCAGGACGCCACCACTGATGAAAGGCGCGGCGAATGCGCCGTTATGGGTTCCACCCAGGCCGCCGCTGGCTGTGTAGGTCGTCGGGCCGCCGCCGCTCGTGGTAAATGTCGTGTCACCGCCGGCCGTGCCGTTATTGTTTCCGGCCGCTCCGCCGGCTCCGCCGGCTCCTACTGATCCGGTGCCGCCTGAAAAATTCGCGGTCAGGCGCTTGCGGACCCATCCGCCGCCGCCGCCGCCACTGGCCACATTAACATTAGTGCCGCCTGGCTGTGCAACTCCGCTACCGCCGCCGCCGGCCGCCTGCAATTCGATGATGACGGAATTGGTGCCGGCCGTTGGCGTGTACGTGTATGCTCCGGTTGCTGTGATTCGCTGAATCGCGATTAGTATCCCATTGGCGCTGATGGCCGGCGTGAGTCCACCGCTCGATACAATCGGCGCGGTGCCGGTGACGGCGGTCACTGCGGGGCTGGCTCCAGCTGCCGCGCTGATGACGCCTGCGGCGGCCGTGATCGTGGTACCGTCCACCTGCACAGCGCCTTTTGCCAGGTTGGTCGCATTCGCGATGCTGATGGCCGGCGTGAGCCCACCGCTCGAAGCAATGGGCGCGGTGCCGGATACTGCGGTTACTGCGGGGCTGGCTCCAGCTGCCGCGCTGATAACGCCTGCGGCGGCCGTGATCGTGGTACCGTCCACCTGCACAGCGCCTTTTGCCAGGTTGGTCGCATTCGCGATGCTGATGGCCGGCGTGAGCCCACCGCTCGAAGCAATGGGCGCGGTGCCGGATACTGCGGTTACTGCGGGGCTGGCTCCAGCTGCCGCGCTGATAATGCCTGCGGCGGCCGTGATCGTGGTACCGTCCACCTGCACAGCGCCTTTTGCCAGGTTGGTCGCGTCGCTGATGCCGATAGTGGGAGTAACGGGGTTTAGGTCGCTCGTGATCGGCGCGGAGGCTAAAACGCCTGTGACGGTGCCGGCTCCGCCCGTGACGGCGCTGATAACTCCTGCGCCGTTGATAATGATGCTGCTGCCATCGGGCTGCACCGCTCCCAGACTGATAGTGGTGGCTTTGTTGATGGCGATATCGGGGGTACTTCCTCCGGTGCTCGTAATCGGCAGGGTGCCGGTAACGCTCGTTACCAGGCCGGTTGTGGTGCCATCGTCCACCAAAACGTCATAGATGGAGGCTTCGACAAAGAGCGTGATTGCGGCTCCGACTTTGACGGTGACGATTCCGGGGGCGCTGACGTATCCTTCCCAGTAGACACCGTTGCCCGGAAAGGTGCGGGGCGTAACTGTAACAGCCATCCCCACCGCGGCTCCAACAATTGCCGCGGTGGTTGTGAATGCGGAGCCGCCGAAAATCTCAGTTCCGCCGATTACTGGAGTGACGCCGGTGAAAGTGGCCATTGCTTTAGAAGAGACGTTGTGCGGTGACGAATACGTTGTAAGTGGTGCCCGTCAAGCCGGCCGCCACTACTCCGACCTGCACGATTCCGCCTGCGCTTAGCCATACAGGAATGGCGGCCATCAAGCCGTCTGATGGAACGCTTAAATCAGCATCGATCAGAAATCCGCCCGTAGTGGTTTTGTCCAAAGCGATCTGATGAGGCAGTGTCACCGTCGCGGCAAGCGTTCCAGTCCCGTCTGTGCTCACAACACGCAGAGCCATCGCGATCATATACAAGCCGGGAACCGGAGCCGTAAAAAACGTTGTTGTTGCGAGTGTTGCGGTGCGGCCGGTGGCGCTGCCGGTGAGCAGCTGCCCAATTTCAAAATCGGCATCGGGCGGAAAGTTGTAGGGCACGGTGCCGGCGTTTGCGATCTTGCGGCGGCGGTGCAGAGTCAGCACAAATGAGATGAGCAAGACGGCGAGCATGAAAGCGGTTGCGATGTTGGTGAGGGCTGTGATCATGGTGAAAAATCCTTTCGTGTGGGTTGGTGGTCGGCTGCTTTAGCGGCGAAACCTTCGCGACGGTTTCGGGATAATGGGAGTGGGGGCGGCGGCCGCCGGCGCTGCTGTTGCGGGCGCGGGCGGAATGATCTGGGTATCGACCGTGCCGAACTCCTCAACAATGGCGGCTGTGAGGGCATCGCACTCGCGGGCGCTGTCCGGATTGTTTTGCCGGCATTCTTTGATCAGAAACGTCAGTACCTGCGCGATCAGATTGGACTGTGGGCCGGTCGTTTCTTCCTGCTGCGGTTCGGGGGTTAGGTTTTCTTTGTCGCGGATCATTTCAGTCGTTTCCTTGTCCATGTGGTTTTGCCTGCCTTTCGTGGGGCGGTTGCCCTTCATTCTATTTGGTTCCGGCTCCAATCGAGCCGGCCGCCAAAAATCCTGTAAACGTGCCTACTGTTTTCGGCCGCGCGATCGCTGCCGGGGTGAATAGGAAATGCTGCACGAAGCCGGGGGCGGCGTTGCCGGATGTTCCCCAGGCTTCGTTAGCGGTGCCGTCGTTTGCGATCCACTGCACGGCCGCTGCATCAGCTGCGGCAATCGACGCCTGAAAGATGCCGGCGGGGGATGTGACAACAAAACCCACGCCGAAGGCTACGGACCAGAAATTGATGCCATCGAACACTAGCGGGCCGGTGCCGGCTGCGCCTGCTGCGGATGTCGCCAGCACATTGCCGAACAGGTCGAGCTTGTAGAGATTTCCGAACGTTCGATCAGTGGCCCACAAAAATCCCATGGCGAAACAGAGTCCACCGAACCGCGTCACCGCTGCGACGGTGAATGTGTTCACCAGCGTCGCGGTGGCTTCGTCTACCTGGTAGAGCTTGCGTGGCAGTGCCGTGCACCAGATACTGCCTGTGGCGTCCGGCACCAGCTGGCCTGAGCCGGCGGCTGTGACTCCTGCGACGGTTGCAATGGGGGCTCCGGTCGCCGCATTCAGTTTGGAGAGCGATCCGCCGTCCTGATTGGCGCACCAGTAGTGGCCATTCACGATGCACTGGCCGTTCGGGTTCTGCCCGCTGGCGGGGTTGTCGAGCAGGGTTGCGGTGCCGTCGTAGCGCGACACGTTGAAGTGAAAGCCGGCACCTGCCGGCGTGGTCCAGAACTGGTTATTGATCGAATCGTATAACGCCTGGAACGCCTGAAAGGGGCCGGGGGAGTGATCCGCCACAATAACGCCTGTGGCCTTCACCATTTGTTCTAAGGCGGGCACGTTGGGAAGCGCGATATAGATATCAGCACCTTTGAACGCCATCCCGCGACCGAATCCGGTCGTGTTGAAAGTGTCCACAATGGTGATGATTCCGGGCATGGTTCAGTACGTGCCGTTTTGCACGCGATAGCGAATAAACCCATCGCATTGGGTCCCGTTTTGCAGGTTCAGGATGAGCGGCTGGCTGTTGTCGAGTTCCCAGTGCGGCTGGTCAAAGTTGCCATTGAATCCGAGCACCACGCCGAATAGTGACGGGCAATCGGTGACGCGGAGCAATCGAATCGAATGGTCGCCGGTCGTTCCTTGCTGGAACTGGATTGTCTGCTGTGTGACGTTCCATAGAAAAACTTCGTAAATCTGTTTGGCGCCACCACTGACGGGAATGATGATGTTATCGCCGGCAACGGCTGCGTCGATTTGGATCGTCTTGAGCTGGCGTCGCAGCTGCCGGCCGGTTAGCCTGGGTTGCTTGGTCTGCGGGTCGCAGACAGTAGACATGGCGAAACGATATGCGCCTTTCAGCTGGCCATGCTTCTGGCTCAAAATCAGGTTGCCGGGGTTGGGCACGTAGTCCCTGGCTTCGCGCCTGAGTTTGGAATTGATCGGATCGTTGGTCATAGTGTGCGCCTGTCGTATTCCACGCATCCGAAAAGGGTCACGCGGATAATCTGGCTATCGGCCGATGTGTTGATCATGCGCACAACGGGATAACTGGGGGAGGCAAACAGGTGCGGCGTCGAAAGCAGATAGTAAGGGCTGCGGTCTGCCGTGCCGTTGCGCTGCGGGTTCATGGTGGTCATCGAAACGGGCTGGCTGAATAACGTGGCTCCGGTTTCGCTGTCGGTGACGTTGAAAAGAAAATCCTGTAAGTCTTCGTCGTCACCCTGGTTGCTGGCGGCAACGGCGTATAGCCAGAAATTCGGTTCGCTCGGTACTTCGAAGTCGACGGTAGCGCCAGGCGTCACCAGCTGCGCGGCCGGCTCCGGAGCAACATAGATGCGGTTTTCAATTCCGCCGGCAATTCGCAGGGCCTGCATGAAAGGATCTTGCAGGGCCTGATACGCGTATGGGCTGTTGTTCCGGCTCCAGCCGGGAACCCGTAAGGGGTTTAGGCCATCGGTCCAGTCTACGCTGCGTGGGTCTATCCAGGCTTCAGAAAGCATGGGGCCTCTTATGTCGTTTTCACGCGGCGGATGCCACTGAAAACGATGCTCACCGCGTTGGTCGAGCCGCTCACGTCGGTGATGTTCAGCTGGGGGCCGACACTGCCGGCGCGGTAGACCATCGGCATAAAGGCCGTGGGCTGGTTCGCGGTGCCGATGATGTCGGTATCCAGAATTTCAGCGGTCGAGATGAGCCGGCCGGATGGCGTCCGGAAGTTCAGCGTATAGCGGCCGGTGCTCGATCCGTTCACGCCGGTAAGGGTGAAGTCTGCATCACGGTCGATATTCACGCTCTGATTCTCCAGGTGCTGCGCATTGGAGAGTGAGACGGTGTACGGGTACAGCTGCGGTTCCTCAACGTAATCGGGCTGGTTCGCGTCGGACATAGTCGTTTTCCTTGTTTGGCTTTTGCACTTCGAACGCGGCCGCCTCGATCACGAGAGGCGGCCGCGCGTCTACTGCTCTGCTGTTTATAGGTTGCCGATGTCGCCTGCGCCTGATTACTGCGCGGGCTGAGTCTTCTGACCGTCCAGGTACACGCGGAGCGTGAAGTTAGCCGACGCTGTGAACGCCGTCCCGATGATATTGACCTGGAAATTGACGCCATCGGTTAACTGGATGGGGTCTACGTCGAATGGGACAATCGCGCGGGGGTCGGGTATCCCGTTGGTCGCGGCTGCGCTGGTGCCGCCGTATGCGCCTGCACCGCCTGCCCAGAATTCGGCCGGCGCGTCGCAGTACGGGTAGTTGCCTGCGCCGATGATGAGGCGCACGGTGTTGTTAATCATGAAAGCGTTCACGTCTGCCAGGGCACAACCCAGGAAGACGCAGCGAAACGCTGACAGGAGAAACGACTCGCCACCTTGCAACTGGAAAGCCTGTTGCATGTTGGTGATGTTGGGGCCGACTCCGGCGAGTCCGGAGACGTTGCCGAACATCTTGGTGATACCGCCGGAATTGACGCTGCTGCCGGATGCTACGACGTAAGTGTCGTAGTACGGAGATTGCACGGTTCTGACTTTGCCTGGAACGTATACGCTCGGGCTGTTTCCCTGTGGTGACATTCTTTTTCCTCGATTCCTGAAATTTTTAAGCTGCGCGGCCGGCGGTTGTGATCCGCCGGCTCTGCGGGTTGAAAGCTACTGATTGAACCGCGTGGCAAAACGGCTGCTAAGCATCTGGCCGCTGGCCTGGTGCCGTCGCAATGCCGAAGGGTTCACGGCTCCGACTCTGCCGGCGGGTACTCCCTGCGCGATCCGTGCCGCTAACTGCGGATCGTTCATGACGGCGCTGACTGCTGCATCGGTCAGAGGGTCGGGTACGTACATCGAGCCATCCGGATTGAGCAGGTTGGGGTGCGTGTAGAACCCTTTCCGGATCGTTCCCAGTTTGCTGTATGCGGCCGCGTCGCCTACGCCTGACAGTGAGACATAAGGCGCGAGTGGGCTCACCTGCTCACTGATGACGCGATCGAGTACGATGACAGCTGCGCCGATAGCTGCGCCTCTGCCGGCGGCGGGGCCGCCGAACATGCCGGCTAGCCAGGTGGCCACCATGCCGGTCACGATGTTTGCGCCGTAACCCTCGATGCCGGAATTGTTGCCGCCCAAAACGATCTGCGGCAGCTGGCGGGTAATGATGGCGCTGGCAAGTCCGGAGACTCCGCCGACGATCAATTCCTTGCCGCTCCCGATAGCTCCCGAGAATCCGCCCGATGGGTTGCGCCGTCGACGGCGGCTGCTCATGGGGTTATGCTTTGTTGCCTTACGATGCTTGCGCGTGCCACCGTTCGGCCGTGACTTCTTACTACCTGTTTTTGCCATGTGGTGCCCTTTCTTCGCGGCCGGTGGCCTCGAACTGTTGCGGCTGCGGTGTGGATTCGCAACCAGAAATTTTGCAATGCTTTTATTCATTTGGGGTGGCCTCTCTAGTTCACGATGCCCTGACGTTTTACCCTGTAGTCTCCGCCCATCAGAAACAATCGTTTGTTGAGCCTGTCGTAACAGAGAGTCGGGAGGATCTCGTTTTCTTCGCCGAATTCGTGCCAATACTTCGTGGGCACAAAATCGTGAAAGCCCTTGGTTGTGAAGTAGCAGATATAGGTGCAGGGTCCGAGTTCGATCATGTCCTTGTCTGCCGCGATGTCGAGAGCCTGAAAATCAACGCTCTGGTCGCCCTTGCAAAAGTAGAGGTTTTCGCCATCGACCGTGCAGAGTACTTTGGTCCCTTTGAACTGGGTAAGCGGGAATTCCGGGTTTGCTTCATCCAGAAAAAACCGGAGTTCGATCAGGTCGCCGCATTCGGCGAATGCTTCCGGATAGGCTAACGCCTGCTCATACTCCACGATGTGTGCAGGCGGCCGCTGGTGGAACTTCTCAAACATGGCGGCCGCCTGCTCTGCGGGGTCGTCACTGTTGCGCCTGCGGCGGCCGTTGCGCTTTCCTAAACTCTTTATGAACTGCTGCCCATATTTTGAGGTTTTGTACTTCGGTCCCAGTTCTTTCTTTGTCTGCTTTTTCGTTTTGCGTTTGCTGAACTGGCCGGCGTTGCGCTTTGTGGGTGCTGCCTTCTTCTTCTTCGCGGCGGTGCGCTTGGCTTTGACGTGTTCAGCTGCGACGGCTTTAGAAAATCCTTTGCCGATGGCCTTTTTCGACTTCCGGCCGTTCGGGTTCGTGCGCTTCGATTTCGCGCGGCCGCGTGCCATGCGTTTCAGAAAATCTTCTTTCGCTTTGCCTTTGAGCTTCGCCATTGCTAGCGGTTTCCTTTCTTCGCCACGGCTTCAAAAAAGATCAGCAAACCCAGGCCGATCCCGATGTACGTCGCCGGCGTGATGGGTGCGGACATTTCAGGCTCGGCGCTGCCGGCGCACTCGCTGCAACAGTCTGAACCGGGCGCGCACCCTAACCTGCTTTCTTCGCGGATCATCGGCGGCGTCCTCCATTTCCCAGAACGGCGATTCCCAGTAATACTGCGCCACCAATCAGAAGCCAGTTCTTCAACGGGTCGGGAATCGTCAACCCTAAGCCGGGTAACGGGCTTGGGATATTGCCGGCATTCAGAGATTCCGCCAGCACCAGCTGCTGCTGCTGCCTCAAACCGGATTCACTGATGTCGCTTTGGGTGCCGCGTGCCCACTCTTGCAGGGCCTGTAGTTCGCCTGAGTCGCCTGGCAAGCCAGTACCACCACTCGGCGTATTCGATTCGTCGCCAAAAAAAGCATCAGCGATGCACAATCCGCTAACCGGGTCTATGACGGTGCAGGTTGATCCTGCATACGTCACGTTTGTCGTGACCTGACCCATACGACGGCGGCCGCCGGATAACGGAATGGTGACAGATCGAATCATGGGTTACGCGGTTCTCCAGTCGGCGGGCCGGGGGAAGGGGCTGCGGGCGCTGCGATGGTTGCCGCCTCCGTCTTCGATCAGTCCCAGATTTCGCGGAGCCGGAATTTTTCCGCCTCGGCCGGCCGGCACTGCGCCACGGCCGGGAATGCTGTAAATCGTCCGGTTGCCTGGGGGCACCCATTGCGTGATCAGTCCCAGGCCGCCTAACGGGAAACGGCCGCGCGGTACGGTTCGGATCAGCCCGAGTCGCGGCGGTGCCACGGCTAAGCCGGCGGCGCGGCGGCGGGCCTGATATTGCTCCGCGCTCATTAACGCGTGCGGATCCTCGCGTGGTGAGAGTGTGATGCCTTGCGCGATTCCGGTGGCCATGGTGTAGTAACCGTTCCACTGGTTCGCTGTCAGCATGGCCCGCTGGTCGCGGCCGGTGATAGCCGCAATCGCCGGATCGGCTGACGCCATGATGAGTGTGGCCGTAGTCATCGGCAGGGCGCTGGCAATGTGTTGCAGGCTTCCCAGTCTTCCCATGCGGCCGGTGCCGTTGACCGTGCTGCTGGTCGCGGTTCCTTGCCTGTAGAATGTGCCATTCAGCATTTGATAAATATTGCCGTCGCTGCCTGGCATCATGGTGCCGTTCGCGGTGTTGCCGCCTAAGCCCAACATGTAAGCCAGAACGGTGCCGGCGTTCACTCCGGTCGTCGTGGAATACATTCCCAGAATCTGCGGGTCTATCCGGTTGATTTGCTCAGTGGGAATATCCTGCGTGCCTGTCCAAAGGGTTGTGTTGAGCGTCGCCAGTAGAACCGCGTCCGGGTACCGCGTGCAAATGCCGGCGGCGTCGAGCGTGAAGCCGTTGGCGCAATTGTTGGGCGTCGTCGTGGGCGGCGGGCTCACGCCTGGCGGGCAATTGATCACGACTGCGCCGTTGGTGCCGTTCGGATAAAGAAAGCAACCCTGATCGCCCAGGGGCACGGCTCCAGGTGAGTGTGCATTGATCGGCGTTGTATTGCCGGTGCCGATGACGGGCAAGCCGGCGGCGGCTCCGGTAGATCCGGAGCCGGCCGGCAATAGTGCTTCCGCCTGGGGAAGCCATTTATCTTTGGTCAGGTATGCAGCTGCACCGATGGCTGCGAATAACAGGGCTTTGCTCATCGCTTCCCGTCGCCTCCTGCAAGATTTTTGAGAATGTAGAGCCCTGATGCGGCCGCACCCAGGGCACCCACAATGAGCCAGAATTTTGACTCCGCCTCGGCGGCTGCGGCCGGCGCGATCGGCTGCGCGATCGGAGCGGGGCAATTCGGTTGTCTCCAGCTATTCCATGGCGCGACGTTGGGCGCTGGCGTGCGATTGGCGGGCGTGTAGAACAGTGTGCCGGGCGTTGTGGTACGCGCGTGATCCTGTCGAGCCAGAATAATGCTCATCCAGTTTTGCGACGATTCCGGTTCCATCACTGAGAGCGTGGTGTAGGCTCTGTGCGGGCCGGCTACCGCGCTGCCTGAGATGGAACCCAGGCGGGCCGTATGCGTGGCCGCCGGCCGGATGACTGCGATTCGGCGCTTGAGGTTCAGGGGCGTAGTGGTTCGGATCATAGTTTCACCGCGAAGAAAAAACAAAAAGCGCTGCGAGTCCTAAGCCGGCGTAAAGCAGAGTGTTGCTGTTCAGCGGTGCGCTGCTCGTTGTGCTTCCGGGGGAACCCACTAATACGCCTGTGGCGGCGATCTCTGAGGGTGTGAGTCCGGAACTGGATTGTACGCCGGCACAAACCGGAATGTCGCTAATCGGATCGAGCAGCGTTACAAAGCAATCGTATTTTCCGCCGCGCTGTCGGTCTGCTATGCAGTTGTGGCCGCCGGGGCCGCCGATCTGGCCGCATTGCTGAACTATCGTTTGCCACAGCTGAGAAAAAACCGCGATGCAGGTGGACTGCTCATCTGGTGTGAGACATCCGCCGTTGGTGGCCGCCTGCTGCTGCGCATTCAGTAAATTGCGCTGCATCATGGGAATCACCTGGTTCACGACTTCAGTGCTGGCGGTGCAGGTGCCGCCGCAACCGTTGCCGATGCCGAACGCCTGGATCAATGCGCCGGCGGCCGCCACGGCTCCGCCGATGATGGGGCCGACAACAGGCACCGCTAGAGCAACCGTGGTCGCGGCCGCGTTCAGGCCGGCGTTGATTTGCTGGCTGGTCGTCGCCTGCGTGGAGCCCATACGCATGGGAAAGCTGAAGCCTTCGCGGTGCGTCGGTACACTTCGGATCATCGGCGGCCGCCTGCGAGTAGCAACACGGCAAGCAGGCCGGCACCGATCCATACCGGGCTGATGCTGCTGCCGGTGTTGATCGTTGAACCCGTCGCGGGATTGTAGAGAACTTTCTGCCCGTTTTTCTGCGTGATGTAGTAGGGCTGTTGGGTCTGGCTCTGAATGAACGGCCGCGCGATCTGCGTGAAGTCTTCGGCAATCGTGGCCCAAATATTTCGGCCGCTGCCGCTGCTGCTGTCAATCTGCAACGCGGGATTGTTCAGCGCGACGCCTGGGCCCGTCATCAGGTCGCCCGTTCCATAAGTGGATTCGGTTAGATCGTTGATGTATGCGATCTGCTCGTCAATGCTCGGCTCCTCGACGAGGTCGCCCATTTTACGGCGTAATGTCTGGTTTCGCATCCCGCCGCTGCCGGCGGCCGCTTTGAAGTTGTGGATCATGCCGGCGCTTGTTTCCTTGCTTCGTCCTTTGGGCGTGAAGCTCTGCCAGACTTTTCTTTTGAACGGGCGGGAATACTCGGCTCCGGGTTCGGGGCCGTTGCTTGAATCAAACGGAAGATACTGGCCTGGGTAAACTTCGACCGTGTTGTAAACGTGGGACCACTGATCCGGAAACTGTTCATCGGCCGCGATGGTCACATAAAGGCAATCCATCCCAAGCACACGAAAGATGGCGGCCGCCAGCATGGAGAACTGCGGGCAATCGCCTATCGGTTCTTCCATTGCCAACATGGCGCACGGCGTGATTAAAGTCTGATCGACAAAAACGCTGGTGCCTGGTGTGGGTACGTAGCGGATGGTGCGCTGGAGCCACCAATAAACGGCGCACGCTTTTTCATACGCGGGTGAATCGCCATTCAGGCCGGCTTCTTCGAGTGCTGCTGCGGCGGCGGCTTCGACGGCGGGGCTGTTGGCGTCCTCGGCTGCGAGTGCATCCATGTACGAAACGGTTTGCGCCGTCTCGGTATCGTCGGAAGCCATCGGCCGGTCAAACTCGGCAATCTTGACGGCGCGGCCGAACTCCGGAAGGTAGACGGTGCGCGTGTCTGTGGCCGTGGTCTGCTGCAAGCGTAAAGCATACGCCTGCGGGCCTGCATTGTTCAACGACGAAATTTAGTCTATTATATTGAGGCTAAAGGAGTTTCTGAAAATGGCCGCACAACCGGAAGCAAAACGAACTGTAGTCACCGAAAACCATAGTGAAATAAGGCGACGGGGCCGGCCGCCAGGCTCCCGAACAGTGAGAAAAACCGCACAATCGGTAATTCCTCCGGAAATTGAGGGTTTCGATTATTCGCGGGTTAAATTTACCGTGAACCGCATGGCCGATTTTGCCCGCTACATCGACGGGTACCCGAACAAAGCGGGGTTGAAAATGTACCTGTACCGGGTGAAGCCGAAGATCGACCTTGGCTTGATCGGCATGAGAGATTCCAACATTCGCATCACGACGGTCGTGACCGAGATGACCGATGACTTTATCGGCCGCACGCACGGCCGGGGGATGTACACGGTGAAGCTCAACGATGTGAACCGTGAGGGCATCACCGAAATTTGCCGGTGTACGTTTGAGGCTGACGATCCGGAATTTCCTCCACCGATCTACGACATTCGGACATTGTGCCTGGGGGAAGTCGGCAATCAGGATGAAGTGCACCGACAGATTCAACTGGGTAACCTGGTGCGCGATGGTGTAACGGGAATGCCTCGCATCCGAACGCAAAGCGATGCTGTGCCGGCGGCGGCCGTGCCAGTAGCTGCTGCTGCGCCTGCTCCTGCGGCTCCTGCGGCGGCCGGTGGGATCGTGTCTAATGATCTGGCCGCCGAACTGATCCGGGGTCTGCTGCATCGTGCCGGCGATAACCCAGGTGAACGGGTTAAGGAGACTATCGAAATGGCGCGGCTGATGCAGGCGCAACCCTCTGCGCCTGCCTTCGATGCGGATACTCTTGTGGAACGCGTTGTGCAGCGATTGCAGGGCGTGCAGGGTAAGTCTTTGGATGACTTCGCGGTCTATGAGCGGGTTTCCGGATTCATCGACAAAATCAGAGGGGTACCCGCTGGTGAAGCTGCCGGCGCTGTGGCTGCTGCTGCCGAGTCGCCGGCGGCGTGGGTGGCTTCCTTGCCAGGCATTCTGCGGGAACTGCGGGCCGGCATTCCGGAAGTAATCAACGCGGTTCGCGGTCTGCGCGTG
>Ga0207703_10001457_pt1 | contig 21572 bp, 19 predicted proteins | sample KBSSwiS12_FD_184304 | JGI IMG/M metagenome (GOLD analysis project Ga0207703, IMG submission 184304) | Switchgrass rhizosphere microbial communities from Kellogg Biological Station, Michigan, USA - KBS Switchgrass S1-2 (SPAdes) (version 2) | ecosystem: Host-associated > Plants > Roots >...
GATCGGCAGCCGTGACAGGATCATCGTGCCGAATTGGCGGCGGCGATTGACCAGCCGGCCCGCGGCGTCGCGGTAGCTCGCGTCCATGTCGAGATTGGCGCCGAAGACCCAGTGGTGTTCCGGCAAATGCGCGGCGAGCACCGCCGGTGCGTCGACAACGCCGGAGCGCCGCCAATGACGCTCCACTTCCTGCAGCGCGATGACGTCGGCGTCCGCGACTTCGCGGGCGATGCGCGCGAGGTCGTATCGGTTGTCGCTGCCGAGACCGAATTGGATGTTATAGGTGACGAACTTCATGCGCCGCCACGGTACGGCTTCACGTCGGCACGATCAAGTCGCAACACGCTGACCATCCGCACCGAGGATCGCCTCCGCCACCCTTTCAACCGCCTCTCTCGCCGTCGTGACGTGCTGCACGCCCGGTACGTCCGCCGCGCCTTCGAGGCCGATCACGAGCTTTCCGAACTGACGGCCGAGCGCGACTTCGGAGAGCGTGCCGAAGCTGTCGCCGATCGCAATGAGGCAGAACGACGCACGCGCAATCAGCGCGTTGCGTGCTTCGCCAATGCCGGTGGCGATGGCGACGCCGACGAACGGATTGGCGTTTGCCGCATCGGCTTCCGGCAAGAGACCGAGCGCGAGTCCGCCGACGCGCGCCGCACCCTCGCATACCGCCTGCATCACGCCGCCACGGCCACCGCAGATCACCGTCAGGCGGCAATCGCCGAGCAGCTCGCCGACTTCAAGCGCGGCGGCGAGTTGCGCGGCCGTCGCTTCGCCCGGACCGATGACGCCGATCGGCACGCGGAGGGGATGGCGAGTCTCGCGATGCAGCCAGGTCACCGCGGCGATCGCGTCGAGAACTTCGAGCTCGTCCGGTACAACGGCGGGCGCAGCGCGCCACCGCCGGACCGCCGGATCGAAGAGCCGTCCCGCGGCATCGAAGAGCGCGGCGCGCGCGCGATCGAGCTTATAGATGCCGCTCATGCTTCGCTCCTACCCATTCGCCCGTGGTGATGATCGTCGAGCACACGGCGGTGATCAGCAGCGCCAGCGCCGCCGCCGCCGGAAAATCCGATCCCGTTTCGGAGATGAGGCTGTAAAGGCGCAACGGCAGGATCGGCAGCTGCGTGCCTACCAACGCCAGCGCGGTGCCGTAGGCGCCGAAGACGACTGCTGCGACCAGGCAGAACGAGGCGACCACGGGCGCCGCGACCTGCGGAAGCAACACCTGGCGGAACGCCTGCGCCGGCGTGGCGCCGAGCGACTCGGCGGCGGCGAGCTGCGCGCGATCGAAGTTGACCAGCACGGGTAGCATGCCGATTACTACGCGCGGGATCAGGTAGTACGAAGAGGCGAATGCAAGCCCCGTCGGCGTGAACAGCGTGCCGCCGATGGTCGCCGCGTCGAGGCCGGCGCGCGCGAGCAGTTGCGTCACAAAACCGGCCCGACCGTAGCCGAGGATGAAACCGTAGGCGACGATCAAGCCGGAGAACGTGAGCGGCAGCGCGATCACGAACGAGAGCGCTGTGCGCCGCCGCGGCGACAGCCGCGACAGATGCAGCGCGACCGCGACACCGACGGCCGTCGAAAGCGTGGCGGCGACCAGCGTCAGCACGCCGCTACCTCCGAGCGACGTCCAGAACCCGGCCGTCGCGAAGACACGCCCAAATGCGGCGCCACCGTCGGCCATTGCATCGACGGCAATCGACAAGACCGGCAATGCGAAAAACAACGCAAGCAGCAGCACGCCCGGCAGCGCGAGCGCAACGCTGGTGCGGACGCGCAGCGCCATCACTTGCTGCCGGTCGCCGCGGCCCAGCCCTTGTCGACGTCGGCTTTTTTCGCCGCCGCGGATTTTACGTCGAGCGGACGCACCTGCGGCGCCGCGGGCAACTTGTCGGCGACGTTGTCGGGCAGCTTCACACCTGGGACTGACGGCCGCACAAAACCCTGCGCGAAGATCCCCTGCCCCGTGTCGCTCATGACGAAGTTGAGCCAGAGCTTGCCGGCGTTGGGATTAGGTCCCTTCTCGACCAGGCTGATCGCGTACGGCGCGGCCGCCGACGCCTCCTTCGGAATGACCACCGCAACCGCATCGCCGAGCCCGTCGGTGTACTTGGCCTTGAGCCCGTCGTTCTCGTACGAGATCCAGATCGGTATCTCGCCTTTCACGAACTGCGCGTACGGCGTGGTGCCGAGCACGCGCAGCACGTTGCCCGACTGGTGCAGCTTGGTGAAGTAGTCGAGCCCCGGCTGCAGGTTGTTCATGTCGCCACCCATGCCGAAGTTCGCGGCGAACGTGACGACCTGGCCGACGCCGGTCGATCGCGGGTCGAGGTAGACAATCGTGTTCTTGTACTCGGGCTTGAGCAGATCCGCCCACGACTGCGGCACGTCCTTGACCAGCTTGGTGTTGACGAGGAACGCCACCGTCAGCGTGTGGATCGTGAACCACTTGCCGTCGGGATCGCGGAACACCGGCGTCAGCTTGTCGAAGTTCACCGGCTTGAACGCGGCGACGACATTCTTGGCGGCGGCGTCGACGGCCGAGGCCGCGAAGTAGTACGCGGTGTCCGCCTGCGGCCGGTTCCGCGCCTTGTCGAGCGCGACGACCGTGGCCCCCGAGCCGATGTCGTTGTACACGATCTCCACTTCGGGGTAGCGCTTCTTGAACGCGGTGAATTCCGCCGCCCAGTTGGCCCAGGTCGGGCCCGTGTCGAAGCTGACGACCATGCCTTCCTTCTTCGCGGCTTCATAGAGCGCTTTCTCGCCGGAATAGAGTTCCGGCGAGTCCAGCACGGTTTGCGCCGTTGCGGCGACGGCGACGAGCGACACGGCGATCGTGGCGGCGATCCGGACGAACGAGCGTAACGCGGTTCTCATGGCTTCCTCCTTCTTCAACGAGCGTTCAGGAACTGAATAGCTTCACGCGGGACGCGCACGTGGGTGACATCATCGCGCATCGCGGTTTCGATTTCGAGGCGGCCATTGCCCGTGGCGACCTCGACCTGGCGCGTCGCGCCGAAAAAGCGGTCGCGCAGCACCCGCGCGGGGAAGACGTTCTCGCCCGCCGCAATGCTCGCAATCTCGATGCGCTCGGGCCGCACGAGGAGCCGCAATGCGCTACCGGCGGCATGTCCGTGCCGGGGAGTGGCGAGCCTGCCGATCGCCGCGTCGACCGTCTCGGCGTCGATCACCGTGGCGTCGAGCAGATTCGCGCGACCGACGAAGCCCGCGACGAACGCGTCGGCGGGAGCGTCGTAGATCTCCTGCGGCGAGCCCGCTTGCACGAACCGGCCCTCGCGCAACAGCACGACGCGGTCGGCGAGCGAGAGCGCTTCGTCCTGGTCGTGCGTGATGAGGAGCGTGGCGATATTGCTGCCGCGCTGGATGCGGCGGATCTCGTCGCGCATCGTCACCCGCGTCGCGGCGTCGAGTGCCGAGAGCGGCTCGTCCAGAAGCAGCGCGCGCGGGCCGAAGACGAGCGCGCGCGCCAGCGCAACGCGCTGCTGCTGCCCGCCCGAGAGCTGCACCGGCAAGCGCTCGGAAAGCCCGGTGAGGCCGACCAGCTCGAGCATTTCCGCCGCGCGCCGGCGACGCTCGTCGAGCGGGACCTCGCGCACGCGCAACGGATACGCCACGTTTTCCCACACGCGCATGTGCGGGAACAGCGCGTAGGCCTGGAACACGACACCGCATTCGCGCTCGCGCGCCGTCAGCGCGCTCACGTCGTTGCCATTCAAGCGGATCACACCCCCGTCGGGCTTGAGGAAGCCGGCGACGAGCCGCAGCAGCGTAGTCTTCCCGCAGCCACTGGGACCGAGGCAGACCACCAGCTCGCCGGGCTGGATGTCCAGCGTCATCTCGAACACGCCGGCCTGCGTGCCGGGATAGCGATACGTTACCGCTTCGAGCGCGACGGCGGATGTCATAACTCGCTCGCCGCGTTTATGTAGCGTCCAGTCCACCCCTCACCCGCCCGTCGCTGCGCTCCAGGCTCCCTCTCCCCGCAGCGCGAGGAGAGGGCTGGGGTGAGGGGCGGGCGCGCCGCGCTCATGCGACCGCCGCTTTCATCCGAGTTGCGCCACCCGCGGCGAGGCCGCCCGCCACCGCTGCCACGAGTGCGAGCGCCAGGAGGATCACCGTAGCCGCGCACGCGAAGCCGGTCGCACCGTAGAACGCCTGGAGCAGCACGACCGGATAGGTGCGATTGAGAAAGCCCGCGACCAGATTCGAGAACTGGAACTCGCCGATGGAGAGCGCAGCCACGATGATGAGCCCGGCGAGGATCGACTGGCGCAGCGACGGCAGCACGATGTGCACGAAGCGCTGCCAGCCGCGGCTGCCCAGCGACTCGGCCGCATCCTCGAGCGTGCGCAGGCCCAGCCGCTGCATGTCCGCGACGACCGTCTGCAGGAAGTAGGGCAGCGCGAGGACGACGTGGCCCGCGGCAAGGAGCCAGATGCTGCCGAGCCACGGCAGCGTGTCCGACGAGAACACGAGGATGAAGCCGAAGGCGAGCACTAGCGGCGGCAGCGCCACCGGCATCTGGTAGAGCACGCGCGCAAACGCCCGCACGCGCCGGTTCTCGGCGCGGAACACCGCATACGCGAGCGGCAAGCCGATCGCCGCGCAGGCGGCGCAGGTGAGCGCGACCACGGCAAGGCTCGCACCGAAGGCACGACGGAAGCTCGGGTCCGCCGCGACGTCGCGATACCACTGCGTGGTGAACCCAGTCGGCAGGATCGTGTTGAGCCACAGCTCGCCGAACGATCCCGTGAGCAGCAGCGCGATCGGCACCGCGAGGTAGGCGAGGTAGGCGATCGTCACCCAGCGCAGGAACATGGATTTACCCTTCGCGCCTGCGCGCTGCTTCCGCGCGTCGACGCGTTCGCATGACGCCGGCGCCTTCGACCTCGCCGGCGATGCGCGTGGGGCCGTTACCGTTGGGCATTGCCGGGCCCACTTTGAATGTGATGGGTGAAAAGCCGCATGCGACGCCAAAGTACGGCATCAAGCCAGCGCGATCAAGTGTCGGACTTGATCCGGCAAACAAGGCCAGATCCCGCCTGGACACGTTCGTGCGGCCGCTTAAACAGTGGTCGTGTCGGGACAATCGCCCCACGAAACGGCACCACGGGGCTGGGTTTGCGCTGGCTTGCCCGTCGGCGGCGGATCAAGCTGCAAAATGGCGACCCCGCAACGCAGTCACGAGCGCAATGCGTGTTCGTTGACCGCGCGAGCCGCCAGCGCGAGGTTGACGAGCTTCTTTCTCGCGCTCGCGTGCGTCAGCTCGAGCATCCCGCAGTCCGGGGCCAGAATGAGTTGCCCAATCGGAATATGGCGAAGCGCTTCGCCGGCGCGCGCAACCAGCGCATCGACGCTCTCGACTGCGTTCTCGCCGACGTCGATGACGCCCAGCATCACGGTCTTGCTGCCGATCGCGCTCAATACGGAGACATCCAGCTTGCTTGCCGCCCCTTCGATCGAAACGACATCGAGCTTGGACTCGGACAGCCAGGTCAGGACATCGCGGTAGTAGTCCCGATTTGCCTTGTAGGCGATGCCCTTTCGCTCCAGCGGCTTGTTCGGATAGCCGCAGCAAATATGCACGACAAACGTGGCGCGATCCTCGAGCCCGGCGAAGCAGCGCTCGAGCGCCTGCAGCCCCCACGCCTGCGCGGCGGCCGGATAGCGCAGAAGCACCGGATCGTCGAACTGGATGATCTCGCATCCGGCCGCGATCAGCGCTTCGACTTCATGACGAATCGCATCGGCGTAGTCGAAGGCGAGTTGCTTGCGATCGCCGTCATAGTGTTCGTCGGCCACGCAATCGGCCACGGTGCTGGGTCCGGGCAGGCCGATCTTGGCGACACCCTTCGCGTGCTTCCTGGTGAAAAGGAATTCCTCCACGACCATCGGCCCCTTGTACCTGATCTTGCCGATGATCCTGGGCGCGTCCTGCTCCGTCGTTCCGCCGCGCATGGAAATGCGTTTACGGTTGCGGGCGTCCACGCCCGCAAGCTTGTTGACGATGTGCAGCACGTAGTGGCCGCGCCGTTCTTCACCGTCGGTCATGATGTCGACGCCCGCGCGGTTCTGGTCATCGATCGCCGAAAGCGCCGCCTTGTCCAGCAGTTTCGCAAATTCGCCTGGTCCCAACTCTTTCTCGCGCCCCTCGAAAGCAAAGCCAAAGCTGTCGAGCAACGATCGACCGTTCTTGCTGTAGACATAGCGCGGCTTCGGATAGCTGCCGACGATCGCGGTCCTTACCTTGGTCTGTGCTCGGAGGGCCATGTCAGTCCCGCAGGGCCGCCCCAAGCCGTCCATGCGAGCGGGGCGGAGCCCAGGCCCGAAGGGCGCGTCCGCGAGCATGGACGGCCGCCGACGCTTGTTGCCTCCCTCGCGCCGATGGTGCAACGAGGCGGCACTGACCCGCCCCCTCCGGGGGCAGCGAGCGAAGCGAGCGTGGGGGTCGTTCATCCGAGTCCCGCAGGGCCGCCCCAAGCCGTCCATGCGAGCGGGGCGAAGCCCAGGCCCGAAGGGCGCGTCCGCGAGCATGGACGGCCGCCGACGCTTGTTGCCTCCCTCGCGCCGATGGTGCAAGGAGGCGGCACTGACCCGCCCCCTCCGGGGACAGCGAGCGAAGCGAGCGTGGGGGTCGTTTCATCAAGCCGCAATCCGCACGTCGAGCCGGCGTCCGCTCGCCTTGTCGAAGACGAGCGCGCTCTCCGGAGCGAAACCCAGCGGGACGTTGTCGCCTTCGCGATGGCGGGGTTCGGCGCCGGCCTCGAGAAAACGAATGACGCCAAACGCGCTGTCGGCCGTGTAGAGCACCTCACGGCCCATCGGCTCGGCGGCGGTGACACGCGCGGGCGTCCCGCCCTCCCCCACCTGCAGGCTCTCCGGCCGAAGTCCCAGAACGATCGGGCCGCTGGCGGACACCGCCAGCGGGATGCGCGCCTCGTGCACGCTGAGCACGCTGCCGTCGGCGGCGCCGTCGAAGAGATTGATCGGCGGCGAGCCGATGAAGCTCGCGACGAACAGCGTATCGGGACGCTCGTAGAGATCCTCGGCGGCGCCTTCCTGCTCGACGCGGCCGCCGTTCATCACCACCACGCGATCGGCCATCGTCGTCGCCTCGATCTGGTCGTGGGTGACGAGGATCGTCGTCACACCGAGCTCGCGCTGGATGCGGCGGATCTCGGTGCGCATCGTGAGCCGGAGCCCGGCGTCGAGGTTCGACAGCGGTTCGTCGAGCAGCAGCAGATGCGGCCGCTTGACCAGGGCGCGGGCGAGCGCCACGCGCTGCTGCTGGCCGCCGGAGAGCTGGCTCGGCCGCCGGTCGAGCAGGACGTCGACGCGCACGAGCGCGGCAATCTCGCGCGCGCGGCGCTCGGCGTCCGCACGTTCGATCGCCTTGAAGCGCAACGGGAACATGATGTTGTCGAGCACCGACATGTTGGGATAGAGCGCATAGGACTGGAACACGATGCCGACATTGCGGCCGCGCGCTTCGACGTCGTTGACCCGCGCGCCGTCGAACGTGATCTCGCCGCTCGTTGGCTGATAGATTCCCGCGAGCATCATCAGCGTCGTCGTCTTGCCGCAGCCCGACGGGCCCAGCACCGCGACGAACGCGCCATCCTCGATCGCGAGATCGACTCCTGCAACCGCCGCGGTTGCGCCGAGCCATTCCTTGCGCAGGTTCTTCAATTCGACACGGGCCATGATTTACCCCTTGATGCCGCCGATGGTCATCTGCGTCAGATACTTCTGGCAGAACACGTAAAGCAGAAGGCTCGGCAGCACGTAGAACACCGCGACGGCCGCGACGATGCCGTAGTCGACGCCCATCACGTCGTCGGCCACCCAGAACAGGTACAGGCTCATCACCCAGTTCGTGTTCTCGATGAGGAACGTCCGGACGAAGATGTATTCCTCCCAGGCACGGATGAACGCGAAGACCGCGACCGCGATCAGCCCCACGCGCACCTGCGGCAGCACGACGAGCCGAAACGCCTGGCGGCGCGTCGCGCCGTCGGTCATCGCGCTCATCTCGATGTCCCAGGGCACGCCGTCGAAGAAGCCCTTCATCACGAAGACGTAGAACGGAAGCTCGATCGCGGCCAGCACCAGCATGACGCCGATGATCGTGTCGAGCAGTCCGATCCAGTACAGCATCAGGAAGATCGGAATGATCAGCGTCATTGCCGGGAACGCGTGGAGCACGAGCAATCCCTGCAGGAACGCGTTGCGCCCGCGGAATGCAAAGCGCGAGATGTAATAGCCGGCCAGCGACGCCACGGTGAGGATGATCACCGTCTGCGAGACCGCCAGCGCGAGCGAATTGAAGAACGCCCTCCAGACCGACGGAAATTGCGCGCCCGACGTTGCCTTCGAGCGCAGCTCCTCGACAAAATCGGCGCGCCACAGGAAACGGAAATTGTTCAGATGCAGCCGTTCGCCGACCAGCGCCACGAGCAGCGTCCCGGTGATCGCGAGCAGGATGAGGCCGGTGGCGAGTCGCAGTCGCCTCGACGCCACCGACATGTGGACGAGGCTGTAGACGAGAACGGCCGGCACGATCACCGCACAGGCCGTCCACAGCACGTCGCTTCCTACGCCACCGGTCCGGGCGGTGAAGGCGATCACGACCATCCAGAAGTACGGCAGGATGATCGGTACGGAGACGACCACGAGGAACGCGAGCAGCGCCGATTGCCCGGTGAACCGCGTGCGCCAGGTGCGGCGCGCAAGCGCCTGCCAATCGGGGCGCGCTGCCGGCGTGCCCACAGCGATCGAGTGCTCGGTCGCCATCAATGCACCTCGATCCGCGGCGGCTGCAGCAGCCGCTTCATGTCCATCAATCGCCACAACGCCAGCGCCGCCACCACGCCAATCACGACCAGGATGAGCGACAGCGCTGCGCCATACGCGTATTCGCCGCTCTCGAACGCACGCCGATACGCATACAGCGAGAAGACCGTGGTGTCGTAGAACGGCCCCCCGCCCGTGATGAGCAGGATGTACTCGAAGCTCACGAGCAGCGAGAGCGACTGGTGGATCGTCATGTACGAGATCGGCCAGCGCAGCGCGGGCAGCGTGACGTGGCGCACGATCGCAAGCGATCCGGCGCCGTCGACGCGGGCCGCGTGGAACAGGTGCTCCGGAATCGAGCGGATCGCCGACGTGAAGATGAGCATGCCGAGCGAGGCGCCGATGAATCCGTTGGCCAGGATGATCACCAGCAGCGGATGGTTGTTGCGCAGATCGATCGGCGGCATGTCGAACACATGGACGACGATCTGGTTGAGCAGCCCGCGTTCGTTCGGGTCGACCACCCACAGCCACAGCAGCGCATAGACGACGGATGGGCTCATCCGCGGAAGCAGCCACACCGCGCGAAAGAAGGCGCCGAGCCGCTGGGGCACCGCGGTGGTGACCAATGCCAGCAGCAGCGCAAAGGTCACGTTGAAGACCCCGAGTGTCGTCACCACGAAGATGAAAGTGATGCCAAGCGCGCCGAGCAGCCGCGTGTCGCGCGTGACCATGCGCTCGAAATTCTCGAGCGTGAACTTGCCGACCGCCAGCGTGCGGCCCATGTCGGTGAACGCGAGGACCACGTCGATGATGACCGGCGCGACAAAGAACACGGCAAGCAGCACCAGCGCCGGCCCGAGGAACAGGGCGAAGTTGATCCGCTGTCGTCGCAGCTGGGCGCGCGCGAAGTCGGGCATGGCGAAGTCGTGGCGGGGCCCGGAAAACGGGAGGCGCTCGACGGAAGCGCCTCCCCGATCTCCCGACGTACCGGCGTTCTAGTTCTTGATGACCACGTCCTTGCCGAGCTCGTTCCCAAGCTCGTCGGCGACGAAATCCGCCGCCGCTTGTGCGGTGAGCCGGCCGGTTTCCACACCCTGGATGCCCTTGAAGATGACCGCGTTGTACTGGCCGATCTTCGGGTGGTTCGGCATGAAGCTCGCGTATTTCAGCATCGGCGTCGCCGCCACCAGCGCCCAGCCTTTATCCACGACCTCCGGCATCGACTGCCCGCCGTAGTTGATGGGCGTGTGGTTCGTCGTCACCGAATGGCGCATGTTGGGAATCGGCTGGCTGGCGAGCGCGACGATGTATGCGGCCAGCTCCTTGTTCTTCGATTTGGCCGACACGGCGTAGGCAATCGGGTGCGACAGATTGGTCGGCTTGCCGCCCTTCTTGCCCGCCGGCGCGTTGATCCAGGTGATCTTGCGCTGGTAGTCGTCCTTGCCTTTCAGGTTCCACGCTTTCGTCTGGTCGGTGACACGCCAGACGCCATGGAAGAAGACCAGCGCCTCTTCCTTGCCAAACGAAGCCTGCTCGATGGCGTCCCACGACATCGACGTGTTGGTCGCGGACAGCGCCTTCTTGTCGACGCAGTACTTCACCCACGTAAAGAAATCCTTGAGCGCGGCCTTGGACGCCTGGAGCTTGGCCGCGTCCTTGTCATACGGCACGAGGCCGAAGCTCTCCATCAGCATCTGGAAATCGGGACCCGCATTGGGCCGGTGCAGGATCCCGTATTTCACGACGCCCTTCTGCACCGCCTGCCCGGCGAGATCGCACAGGTCGTACGCGGTGAATTCACCGGCGTCCACCTTGGCCGGCAATGCGGCGATCTCCTTGTCGGTCTTGCCGAGCTTGCGGAGCTTGTCGTTGTTCAGGAAATACATGCGGACCTCGGAATCCTGCGGCACGCCGTACCGCGCGCCCTTGTAGCTCACCGACTGCCAGAGCGGCACGATGATGTCGCCGTAGAGTTCCGGATTCTTGCTGATGTGATCCTCGAGATTCTGCGCATAGCCCGCTTCCGCGAAAGCGCCGGTCCATTCGTGCGCCAGGACGAAGATATCCGGACCCTTGTCGACCGCGAACGCTTTCAGAAGGTCGAGCGCGTCATCGTCATACCCTTTGGCATTCGTCTCGTTGAGCTCGATCTTGACGCGCTTCTCGCTGCCCGCGGCCGCGAGCATCTTGTTGAGCGTGTCGCCCGCAGCGACGATGTTGCCGGCGCGCAACGGACCGGAGCGATCCGCGCGCGACCACACCTTGATCACCACATCGTCGGCCAACGCCGATGCCGTGGCCGCGCAGAGCAGCAAGCCGGCAACCATTCCCGAGCGTGCATGTTTCCAGTTCATGACGATCCCTCCTGTTGGGCGCGGTCTTTCGCCGCGCTGGTGAACTACGAAGCGTTACGATGAAGTCGCATTTCCATGGTTCGCTAGCGGCCGGTCGCAGCCAGTCCCTCGGTTGCCGAAGTTGCGTGCCCGTCCACGATACGCCGCAGGACTGCGGGCGTGTTGGTACAGATGGCGTCGGGATGAAGCGCGACCAGCGCCCGCAATTCGCTTTCACGCTCCTCATGCCAAAGCGTGATGGCGAGGCGGGCACGGCGCAGCAGCGCGATCGCGCTCGCGTCGAGCAGCCGATGCGGATGCGGCGAGCGGTTTTCCCAGCACGGATGCACGCCGTCCGCGTGGTAGGCCACCGCGAGCCGCACGAGGTCCTCCGGTGCGACCACGCTGCCCATCATCAGCGACGTCTGGATCGCCGGGGTTCGGGCCTTCACCGCTGCCAGCGCCGGTCCGTGGAAACCGCCGACGACGATCCGGTCGCGCCACGGGCTCGCGGCGACCATTTCGCCGACCGCGACCGCGCACGCCGGATCCTTGACCTCCACCAGCAGCCCGATCCCCTCCTGTCGCGTCCAGTCGAGCAGCTCGGCGAGGCGGATAACACCCGCGTCCGCCGCTGCGATCTCCGCGGCCGAGCACTCGACAACCAGGCGATTTCCCAGGGTCAGATCGTGGCGGATCACCAATGCGCCTTCACGCGTGCGCTGAACGTCGCATTCGATCGCGTCGGCGCCGTCGGCCAGCGCGGCCTCGAATGCAGCCCAGCTGTTCTCCGCGTGCGCGTCGCTGCTGCCGCGGTGCGCGACGACTTGCGGCGTGGTCATTGCGAACCTCTCACGGTCTGGCGCACCACCAACGTCGCCGGCAGCGTGACGACGCCGTGCGGCGATTTCGGTTTCGCGGCGCGCTGCCGGATGACCCGCATCACGGCGTCGGTGAGCAGCCGGACCGGCTGCCGGAACGTGGTGAGTTGATACGCGCTCCACCCGGCCTGCGGAATGTCGTCGAAGCCGATCACCGACAGATCGTCCGGCACGCGCCTGCCGCGATCGAGACGCGCCGCGTCGAGGAACCCCAGCGCGATGAGATCGGTGACGCAGAACGCACCGTCGAGCGCATCGTCGGCGAGCATCGCCAGCCCGGCCGCGCGCCCCGTCGCATAGTCGGTGGGGCCTTCCCGCCAGATGCGAACGGGAACGCCCGCCTCCGCGGCACGGTCGCGGAAGGCATCGAGGCGGCCGAGGACGCTCGCGGTTTGCGCGCCGCTCGCGACGACGGCAAGCCGACGGCATCCGGCAGCAAGAAGGTGGTCCGCGGCGGCGCGGCCGCCGCCCGCATGGTCGGTCACGACGGTGTCGACGGCGAAGCCGGGCATCGGCTTGTTGACGAGAATCACCGGCACGCCGTTGCCCAGGCAATCCTTGACGATCCGCGAAGGCGGCATGCCGTTCATCACGACGATCGCGCCGACGCGATATTCGAGCACGCGCTCGATCAAAGCGCCCATGTCGCGCTCGGCATTCGCCGCATTGAGCAGCATGCACTGGAAGCCTTCTGCGAGGAGCGCCTCGGAGAGTGTCGCCAGACATTCGGCGTGGAAGGGCTGCTGCAGCTCCGTACCGACGAGGCCGACGATATTGGACCGCGCATTGATGAGGCCCTGGGCGAGCCGGTTGACGCGATAGCCGAGCCGTCCGGCGGCGTCGAGAACACGTGCGCGGGCCTCGCTCGACACGCTCGCACCCGGCGTGAACGTGCGCGACACCGCGGAACGCGACACGCCGGCGCGCTCCGCGACGTCAGCGGCGGTGACGAACGAACGGCGAGAACGCTCCTGACTCATTCAGCGGCCCTGACGCCTAGCCTGCACACGTGTGCAGACAGCGTATCCGATTCTGCACACGTGTGCAAACCTTGGGCAAGTTGGGGGGATATTTCAGGCGATCGGGCCCACGGCCGCGACCCACAGGTCCCAGGCCCGGCGCATCACCGCATCGTTGGTGCGCGCGGCGAGCAGCGCCTCTTCGTCGTTCAGGAACACCGGGTCGCCGAGGCCATGCGCCTGCATCTGCAGCCGCGCATTCATTTCGGTGTAGATCGCCCGATAGATGACCTGTTCCACCGAATTGCCGACGACGGTCGACCCATGCCCGCGCATCAGCACGACCGTGCGGTCGCCGAGCGAGCGGGCCAGCGCCGCGCCGAGAAGCGCGTCGCGCACCAGCATGTCGGTGTTGCCGCCGGTTTCCCGGATCTCGAAGATTGCCGACGCGGTGCCGATGAAGCCGCACATGTGATACAGCGGACGCAGTGGCTGCCGCGTCGCGCCGAACGGAATCACGCTGGGCGAGTGGCTGTGCACGATGGCATGCACGTCGGCGCGCGCGCGATAGATTTCGCTGTGAATGAAGCGCTCGAGATACGGCGCCCTGGTGTCGCCGTCGACCGCGTTGCCGTCGAAGTCGAAGCGCATGATGTCGGCACGCGTCACTTGCGCCGGGGCCAAACTGCGCGACAGCAGGAAGCGGTCGGGCGCTTGCGGATCGCGCACGCTGACATGGCCGAACCCGTCGACGACTTGCTGCTGCGCGAGAATCCGGTTGGCAACGACGAGCTTGTCGACGAGCTGCGGGTCGGCGGCGATCGGCGGCATCGGTACTCCCAGGTCACAAACTGATGTCAGGCGAGCGTTTCCTCGCGCCACAGGCCAAGCACCTTCTGCACCGGCCGGTCGGAAAAGCTGAACAGCACCGAGTCTTCCGCCGCTTCATGCCGCACGCTCACCCACGACGGAACCACGAAGATATCGCGCGGCCCCCATTCAAAGGTCTTGTCGCCGACCACGCTGCGGCCTTTCCCTTCGGCGACGCAAAACACCGTGCCGTCGGTCGACCGGTAGCGATCGCCGCTGAAGCCGGCCGGCAGCCATTGGATGAACGTGCCGATCGTGGGCATCGGATAACCACCGGTCGCCGGATTGACGTATTGCATCTTGACGCCGTGCGCCGGATGCAATGGCCCGTGCCGGTGCAGTCTTTCCAGCGCCTCGCGGCTTCGTGCATACGGATACACGAAGAGCGGCGAGTTGAGCGACGGCGCCGTGTATTCGATTGGCACGAGGTTCGCCCCGTAGCGCGCGAGCGCGTCGCCTTCCGGCCGGGTCTCGGCCTGCGTGCTTTCCGGATAGCGTTCGGCAAAGCTCGCATCGAGCATTCGCACCAGCGGAATATCGAGCCCATCCATCCAGATGACCGGCTCGCTGCCCGGATTGCCGTGGTCGTGCCACGACCACGACGGCGTGATGATGAAGTCGCCCGGATGCATCGTGACGCGCTCGCCATCGACCGCCGTGTACGCGCCTTCGCCGTCGACCAGGAAACGCAGCGCCGACTGCTTGTGCCGGTGCGCGGGCGCGATTTCTCCCGGCAGGATCATCTGCAGCCCGCAGAACAGCGTGCGCGTGATCGACGACGCACCGCGCATCCCCGGATTCTCCAGCACGAGCACGCGCCGCTCCGCCTCCTGCGCGGTGATCAGGGATCCCGCTTCCAGCAGCAATTCCTTGACGCGCGCGAACTTCCACATGGCCGGAACGCACGGCGATTGGGGTTCCCGCAGCACGAGGTCGCCCAGCACCTCCCACAGCGGCGTCAGGTGGTCCTTGTCGATCCGCGCATAGAAGGCGGCGCGTTCGGGGGAGGTTGGGGGACGTTCGATCTTCATGCGGATTCCTCCAGGCGCACGGCGGGGGCGAAGCTATTGTGCCATCGCCGCGGCGGTGTCAAACGGTAATTCCGTCGTAGAGCCAGGCCATGCCTTCGCCGGGTTTCTTGCCGGGCACGGGCTTCAGCAGCTCGTTGCGCAATTCGGCCCGCACGCCCTCGGCGTGGTAGAAATCGCCATAAAGGCGCGCATAGAGCTGGACGCGGGCCGTCCGCAGGTAACGCGCTTCGTTGTAGGCGCGGAACGCCGCGGCGTAGTCGTCGCCGGCGGCCGCGACATGATGCGCGAGCACGACCGCATCCTCGAACGCCATGCCGGCGCCTTGCGCGAGGTATTGCAGCATAGGATGCGCGGCATCGCCGACCAGCGTCGCGCGGCCCTGCGTCCAGCTCCTCACCGGCTCGCGGTCGCACAGCACCCACATCTTCCACTGGTTGATCTTCGCGAGCAGGAGCTTGACCGTCGGATGCGCGTTCTTGAAGCGAAGATCGAGCTCCTCGGTGTCGCCGAAGACGTTCCAGCCCTCTTCGTAGCGGTCGCTGTGAAAGACCGCGACGAGATTGAACAGTTCGCCGCGCCGCAGCGGATAGTGGACGAGGTGCGTCTTGGGGCCGGCCCACAGCACGACCGAGCTCGGCCGGTACTCCTCTTCCACCTCGCCAATCGGCAGCACCGCACGATAGGCGATGTGTCCCGAGACGCGCGGCTTGCCGTCGCCGACGATGCGCTCGCGCAATTTCGACCACAGGCCGTCGGCGCCGATCAGCGCGCAGCCCTCGATGGTCTCGCCATCAGCGGTGGTGACGATGACGCGATCGGCACCGTCGACAAAGTCGGTGACCTTCTTGCCGGTGCGCAGCGTGATCAGGTCCGAGGTTCGGCATGCCGCCAGCAGCACGTGCAGCAGATCGACGCGATAGATCACGCCGTACGGATAACGATAGCGCGCGCGGAATTCAGCGCTCCCCACGGGCACGCGCGTGATCTCGTTCCCGGTGAGGCCGTCCTTCATGACCAGGCTCTCGGGAAAGAAGGCGATGTCGGTGATCGCCTCGGTCAGTCCGAGCACCTCGAACATCCTGAAGACGTTGGTGCCGATCTGGATGCCGGCGCCGACCTCGGCGAAGTCCGCGTTCTGCTCGAGCACGCAACTGGCGCGCCCTTTCCGCGCGAGCGCGAGCGCGGTCGCCAGCCCGCCGATGCCGCCACCGGCGATGACGATCGGACGCTCTGTATGCTTGCCGGCCATGATTGCTCGTTACGTTCGAACTCAACCGTCGAGCCGCACATTCACGTTCTTGGTCTGCGTGAATTCGAACAGCTCGTCGATCGATTCCTCGCGGCCGATGCCGGACTGCTTGTAGCCGCCGAATGGCGCGCCCAGGAAATGCATGCTGGCGTTGTTGATCCACACGAAGCCTGCCTGCACGCGACTTGCCGCGCGATGCGCGGTCACCAGATCGCGGGTCCAGATGGACGCAGTCAACCCGTAGTCGACACCGTTGACCTGGTGGAACAGCTCGTCCTCGTCGGTCCACTTGAAGACCGCCAGCACCGGGCCGAAGATTTCCTCGCGCGCGATGCGCATCGCCGGCGTAACGTCGGCGAACACCGTCGGCTCGATGAAGAACCCCTTGGCCAGCTTGGGATCGGCGGGCCGCTTGCCGCCCGTCACCAGCCGCGCGCCTTCCGCGCGGGCAGACTCGATGTAACCCATGACCTTCTCGAATTGCGCGCGGCTGACCAGCGGGCCCATCGTCGTGGCCCAGTCGGTGGGGATGCCCGGCACGTGGCGTTGCGCAATCAATTGCGAGACATTTTCCAGCACCGCATCGTGGATCGACGCATGCAGGAAAACGCGGCTGGTCGACCCGCACGACTGCCCCGCCCAGGTGAAGTTCATCCCGCGCACGACGCCGTCGGCGACTTTGGCGACATCGGCATCGGGATACGCGATGAGCGCGTTCTTGCCGCCCAGTTCCAGCAGCACCGGCTTCAACGTGTCGGCAGCAGCGCGCATGATCGCGCGACCCGTCGGCACGCTGCCGATCAGCGTCACCTTCCGCACCAATGGATGCGTGCCGAGCGCCTGGCCGCACACCTTGCCTCCCGCGAGCACGTTCAATACGCCCGGCGGGAAGACGCCGCCAATCAGCTCGGCCATTCTCAGCGCCGACAACGGCGCCTGCTCGGCCGCCTTGACGATGACCGTGTTGCCGGCGGCCAGCGGCGCGCCGATCTTCACCGCCGCGAACATCAGCGGGTGGTTGTACGCGACGATCCGCGCGACCACGCCGAGCGGCTCGCGCAGCGTGTAGTTGAGATTGCCGGGACCCATCGGAATGGTCGAGCCCTTGATCTCCGTGGTCAGCCCGGCGAAATACTCGATCCCGGTCGCCGCGACGCGCGCGTCCGCCACCATCTCCGCCACGGGATTGCCGGTGTTCAGCGCGTCGAGCATCGCGAGCTCTTCCGCGTGCTCGCGCAGAATTTTCGCCGCCGCGCGCAGGATATCGCCGCGCTGCAGCGGCTTCATCGCGCGCCAGCCGTCGAATGCGTGATGCGCGGCGAGAATCGCCGCCTCGGCATCCTCGACGCCCGCGTCGGCCGCGCGCGCGAGCGGCTCGTCGAGCGCCGGGTTGAGGGTGTCAACGTAGCGGCCCGACTTCGGCGCGTGCCATGCGCCGCCGTAGAAAAGATCGAGGTGCTTGGGTAGCACCTGCGCAGGACTCAAGTCACGGTGCGGTGCGACGGAAGCGGTGGCCATTGGGGGCTTTGGGATACTTTACGACGCATTTGCGAATTGGATGACAGCGTCCAAAGGACTCCGTCGTTCCCGCGAAGGCGGGAACCTAGCGTCTTTTGCTGAACGACGCTGGGTCCCCGCCTTCGCGGGGACGACGGGAGTTATGCGAACGCCCTCGCCCGTTCCAGCAATCGTCATCATGTCTTTCCATTGTGCGAGCGCGTGATGCCGGCCGCCATCGATGCGCTGTAGCCGGGCGTGACGTGCACGTCGACGACTACGCCCTTCCCGCCTTTCAAGCACGCGACCGCGTCCGCGAGCGCCGCGGACAGCGCGCCGGCCGTCGTGACCGGTCCGATGCCTTCCACACCCTGCGCACGCGCCATCATCGCCAAGTCGGGCGCCGGGTTGTCGATGCGCTGGCCGATCCATTTGTTCGCGACCGGCCGGTCGCGTTCCTTCGCCACCCGCTCCTGATGCACTTCGTCATTGTAGAACGAGCGGTTGTTGCAGACGATCGCGAGAAACGGGACGCCGCTCGTCGCGGCGGTCCACAACGCGCTTGCCCCCATGAGAAAATCGCCATCGCCGAGAATCGCGATGGGAAGTCGCTTGCCGCCTTTCAACGCGATGGCCGCGCCAACGGTCAATCCCGGTCCGGCGCCGATGCCGCCGCCGCCGTCGGAGCCGATGAAGTCGAGCGGATGCCGGAAGTCCCACATCTCGCCGCTCCATCCGAGCGGCAGATGAATGAGACAAACGTCGTCGTCGCCGACCGCCAGCCTGAGCGCGTCGGCAACCATCGCGATGCTGATGCGCGCATCGGCGGACACGGCATCTGGCGCCGTACGCAGGCGCTTGTGCGCTGCCGTCACCGTGGTGCCAGCCAATACGCGCGGCAATGCCTCGATCGCCTGCACGAGATCGGCGACCGCCGGTTCCGGCGTGCAGAACAAATAGAGGTCGGTCGGCGGCAGCGCCTGGTGATCCATGCTGAACGCGTTGTGCAGCGTCTGATCGGTCGACACCTGGATCACGCGCGCGCCCACGGCGTCGGCGCCCCACGCCTGCTTCAGCGTGCCGGCCAGATCGACCCAATCCAGACTCAGCACGACATCCGCATCCTTCACCGCGGCCGCCGCTTGCGGCGAGAGGAAAATGCCGGGTGGCGCGACATGCAACGGGTGATCCGTGGGAAACGCGGCGCCGACCTTGAGGTCGGTCAATACGCGCGCGTTCAGCAGTTCGGCGAGGCGCACGCGCGCCTGCCATGCCTCGATGTCGCGCGTCACGCGTCCCATCAGCAGGAGCGGGCGCTTGGCCGACCTCAACCAGTGGACGGCCTCTTCGATCAGCGCCGGCGCTGCGTGCGCGGGCGGCGGCGGCCGATGGCGCGCAAGATCCGGCAAGCTCGGCATCGCCGCCAGTCTTGTTTCCTGCAGCGTCACGTCGAAGCACACGTAGACCGGACCCATCGGCGCGGTTTCGGCGATCTGCTGCGCGCGCAGCAACGACTCGAACGCCGCGCCGATCGACGCCGGCTGGTCGTCCCATTTGACGAAGCCGCGGACCAGCGCCGCCTGGTCGCGCGCCGTATGAATCCAGTCGATCCACGGCCGGCGTTTGGTGGCGTCGACCGGGCCGGTCGCCCCGATCACGATGACCGGCAGCCGATCGCACCACGCGTTGAAGATCGCCATCGACGCGTGCATCACCCCGACGTTGCTGTGCACGATCGCGCCCAGCGGCTTGCCGGTGACTTTCGCGTACCCGTGGGCAATCGCGACCGCGTGCTCCTCGTGCAGGCAGAGCAGCATCTGCGGTCGCTCGTTGCCGAGGAAATTCACGAGGCTGTCGTGCAGGCCGCGAAAGCTCGCACCGGGATTGACGCAGACGTACGGAATTTGCATCGCGCGCAACATCGCGGCGATGGCGTCGCTGCCCCAGACGCCTTCGCTGGCGGCGGCGGGCACCGGGATGTCGCGGCGCAACGATGCGCCGGAGTCGGCGTTGTCGTCCATGCCGTAGTGTAGCCGGACCACACGGGTGCGGTTTATCGGACGCCGCGCCTGCCTACTTCACTTTCAGAATGGCGGAGGCGGTGGCGATCTCCTGGCCTTCGATGGTCAGGCTCCCTTGCATGAAGACCAGCGAAGACGTCTGGCGGACGATGCGTCCGGCGGCGGCGACGAAGTCACCCGGCCGGGCGGGCGCGAGAAACTGGACGTCGAGCGCGACGGTGATGCACGGCTTGCGTGCGTTGGCTTCCCAGGCGATGACGCTCAGTGCGTGGTCGAGCAGCGTCGTCAGCATTCCGCCGTGCACGATTCCGGCGGGATTGGTGTGCCGTTCCTCGGCGAGGAAGCCATAGGCCCAGCCATCGCCCTGCTTCCTCGTCCACAACGGGCCGACCAATCCGAAAAAGCCGGGCAGCGTTCGGGCCTTCCAACCGTCGAGCGTGGGATCGGTCATGGCGTCATGCCCGCGCAAAGAGAACCGCAGCAAGCTGGTCGGCCTCGGCCTGCATGTCCTTGGCGATTGTCGCACAGCGGGCATTGTCGAGCTGGTCCGCCAATCCGGCCGCCACCAGCGTGTGCGTGATCTCCTTGCGCGCGTTGAAGACGGGCACCGCCAGCACGATCACGCCGCTGATGTAATTGCCGCGGTCGATCGCATAGCCCCTCTTGCGCACCCTTTCCAGATCCTTGCGCCAGGCGTCGATCGCGGGCGGATCCTGCCAGCGCAACGCTCGAAAGCGCCGCTCGATTTCGCTCCACGGCCGATCGCTGTACGCGGCCACCAGGCGCCCCGTCGCGCTGATGAGCGTCGGAAAGCGGCTGCCGACATCGACGTGCAGCCGGAACGGGATCTTCGAATGCGACAGCGCAAGCACGACCATGTGATCGAGACCGGCGATCTCCACGCCGATCGCGGTGACGCTCCATTGCTTCGAGAGGCGGTCGAGCACCGGCTGCACGGCGGCCGGAAAGCTGTTGCTGTCGATGACGCTGCGCGCGAGCGACAGCATGCCCACGCCAAGGCTGTAGCGCTTGGCCGCGTCGACCCTTACCAGCTCCTCGGTCACGAGCACGCGCAGGATGTGCAGGCAGGTGCTGGTCACGATGTCGAGCGCCTGGGCAATCGCCTTGACGCCCATCGGCTGCGGACTGTGGCCCAGCAACCTGAGGATGGCGATCGCGCGGGAGACCGCGGGGACGGGCCGCACCCGCTTGAAGGGAACCATTGCTTTGGCATCGGCGTTCATCGATGTTCGTTCTCGGCGTTTTTGTACTAAGACAACTCTAAGATCTCCTTGACAACTGTAGCGCGAGACGGCATCATTTGCAACACCTCGTTTGCAGCCTCTTCCCGTGACCAAACTTACCGAATACACGTCCTACGCGGACGCGCAAAAGCACTGGTCGCCGGACAAGCTGTGGGAGCTCTTCGACGGCGATCGCGAGCGGCTCAACATTGCGCACGAGTGCATCGACCGGCACGTCGACGGCGGCCGCCCGGCGGTGATCCTGGCGCACGCCGACGGCCGCGACGAGATCCTCTCCTTCGCCGACATCGCGCGCGAGTCCTCGCAGTTCGCGCACTACCTCGCCGCGCAGGGCGTGGCAAAAGGCGACCGCGTCGCCGTCATGCTCGAGCCGTCGCGTCCCTTCTACGTGGCGATCTTCGGCGCGATCAAGCTCGGCGCGATCGCCGTTCCGCTGTTCACGCTGTTCGGTCCGGATGGCATCCGATTGCGCGTCCAAGACTGCGCACCGAAGATCCTGGTCACCAATGCTGACAAGGCGCCGATGGCCGAAGGCATTCCCGGCACCAAGGTCGTGGTGGCGAACGCGCAGTTCATGCAGGAGCTGGCGAGTCAGCCCGATTCTTTCGAGACGACGACGCGCAGCGACGACTACGCCATC
>Ga0207703_10001458_pt1 | contig 21570 bp, 16 predicted proteins | sample KBSSwiS12_FD_184304 | JGI IMG/M metagenome (GOLD analysis project Ga0207703, IMG submission 184304) | Switchgrass rhizosphere microbial communities from Kellogg Biological Station, Michigan, USA - KBS Switchgrass S1-2 (SPAdes) (version 2) | ecosystem: Host-associated > Plants > Roots >...
ACGTCGAGTTCCCGCCGACCGGAACGGGCTGGTTGATCTGTGTCGCAGCGCTGGCGGTGGGTGGCGCGATCGGGTGGCAACGGGGCAAGCTGATGAAGATCGAGGTCGATCCCGAGACCCACACGCTCAACCAGAGAGCGTCGCCGGCGGCTTTCCTGTTCATCGTCGTGCTGATCGCGATCCGCTTCGGCGCGCGTGAGGCATTGGCCAGTGGCGGCAGCTATGGCTTTCACCTCAACACGATGCTGATCACCGATGTCCTGATCGCGTTCGCGCTCGGCCTGTTCGCGGTGACCCGCCTCGAAATGTATCTCCGTGCCAAACGGCTGCTCGAGGAGGCGCGCGCGGCGCGCGCCTGATGGCCGATCCGACGCCCTGGAACGTCGCTGAAGACCGGGGCGATGTCCGCAAGCATGCGCCGGCGACGCTTCGCAACCGCGAGGCGATCGCGGCGGTGCTGGTCGAGGAGCTTACCGTCAAAGGCCTTGTCCTCGAGATCGCGAGCGGCAGCGGCGAGCATGTCGCGCATTTCGCCCGCGAGCTGCCGGGCCATAGCTGGCAACCGAGCGACCCCGATGCGAGCGGCCGGGCCTCGATCGCGGCCTGGTGCGAGGGGCTGGCCAATGTCCTGCCGCCGCTCAATCTCGATGCGGCCTCGGCGGACTGGCCGATCGACCGGGCCGATGCGGTGCTGTGCATCAACATGGTCCATATCAGCCCGTGGGAAGCGACGCTCGGGCTGCTCGCCGGGGCCGCGCGTCTGTTGCCGCGCGGGGCGCCGCTGATCCTCTACGGCCCGTTTCTGCGGGAGGGCGTCCCGCTCGCGCCGAGCAACGCCGCGTTCGACGAGTCGCTGAAGTCGCGCGATCCGCGCTGGGGGCTGCGCAGTGTCGAGGCGATCCGCGATGCGGCCCTCGGCTTTGCGCTCGACCGGGTCGTCGAGATGCCCGCCAATAACCTCACTCTGGTGTTCCGCCGGGTCTGAGATCAGACGATCGCCTGCTCGGTTTCTGTGCGGTGACGGAGGTGCTCGCGCCAGACGATGTAGAGCCCGCTGCCGATGATGACCGGCGCCCCGATCCAGGTCGTGACTCCCGGCAGCGCGCCGAACAGCAGCCAGCCATAGAGCGTCGCCCATAACAGGCTCGAATAGTCCATCGGCACGACCAGCGAGACCGGGCCGAGCTTGAGCGCGCCGGTGAGCGCGAGCTGCCCCGCGCCGCCGACCATGCCGATCGCCACCAGCATCGCCCAGACCGCGGGCGGATGCGCGGCAAGGTGAAAGGCATAGAACAGCCCGAGCGGCGGCACTGAGAGGATCGTGAACCAGAAGACCGTTGTGCCCGCGCCTTCGGTCTTCCCGATCTGGCGGAGCAGGATGGATACCAGTGCGGTCAGGGTCGCCGCGGCCAGGCCAAGCGCAGCGCCGCCGAGCGGGATGTGTCCGGTGCCCGGCCGCGCGACGATCACCACGCCGATAAATCCCATCAGCACCGCCCCCCAGCGATGCCAGCCGGTCGGTTCCTTCAGCAGCAGCGCGCCAAGGATGGTCGCAAAGATCGGCACGGTGAACTGGAAGGTCGTCGCTTCGGCGAGCGGCAGGATCATCAGCGCGCCGAACAGACAGGCCATGCTCGTCAGCCCGACGGCTGTCCGCGTGATGTGCGCGCCGATCCGCCGAGTCGCGACCGACCGCAGTCCGGGCCCGGCCGCGATCCACGCCGTGACCAGCGGCACACCGGCCGCCTGACGGAAGAAGATGATCTCCGCGAAATGCGCGCCATGCGTCTCGGCGAGCTTGATGAGCGCGCTCATCGTCGCGAGGAACACCACCGACAAGAGGCGGAGCGCGACGGCGGGGAGGATGCGATCGGGGGCGTGGACGGTCACGCCGCCGCCTATCCCCTGTCCGCACCACCCTTTCAAGGACGGCGGGCCTGGATTCGGATCCGATACCACCGCTGTTATCCGCTGTTCTTTTCGGAAAATTTTTTCTTCCGCTGTTACGTTCGATTTTATGTGTCGATTTTTAATCTTATTTCAATGAGTTGATTGGAATTCGTTGTTATGGAATAACAGCGGTGCGAGTTGGAAATAACAGCGGTGGAACAGCGCGCTGAACAGCGGCGCCTGCGCCAGAACAGCGGTGGGCCGTCATTCGAATATCCGGTCATGTCAAAGAGCGAAGCGGGGCAGGGTGCGCCCCGTCAGGCACATTGCTGTAGCGATCCGCGCAGTTTTTGAATCAACTGTCGCACGAGCGGCCTTATGCGCGCTGCTTTCGAGGCCAGGAACGCGCAGCTGTGCCGGCGGGAGCAACGGGTCACCCGCCGCCCGTCAACCTTGCCCTGAAAACAGCGTCAGCGTCCTGCCGCCGACCCATACCTGGCCGCCGGCATCCTGCGTCACCGTGATCCGCCCCGTTCGCCCCAGCCGCGTTCCCTGTGCGGCGACATAGCGGTCCTTCGCCCTGCCGCTTGCGAACAGCCATTGTCCGACCGAGGCGTTGAGGCTCCCGGTTACGGGGTCCTCTATCAAGCCACCGCCGGGCGCGCTGAAAATCGCACGGATTTCGAATGCCGCGGCGCCGCCAGGTGCATGCGGACCGACGATGCCGATATCGATTCGGTCCTGGTGATGCCGCAACGGCTCGACCGCCAGCACCGCCTCAGCAGATGCGAGCAGCACGGCGATCCAGCCGGGCCCGTTATCGACCCATTCCGCCTCGAGAATTGCTGCGCGATCGATGTTCAACACCGTCGCCACCTCGGCGATCTCAGCTTCGGTCGGTGGCCCGCTGCGGACAAGCGGCGGCGCGGCGAAAGCGAGACCATCGGCGCCCGCGCGAAGTTCGATCAACCCGGCACCGCATTCCTGAATCACGCTGCCCTTCCGCTTCGGCTTCCCGCCCGCTTCCAGCCAGGCGTGGCACGTCCCCAATGTCGGGTGCCCGGCGAAGGGCAGTTCGTGCGACAGCGTGAAGATGCGCACTCGGTAATCAGCCTCGGGATGCGTCGGCGGGAGCAGGAACGTCGTCTCCGACAGGTTCAGCCAGCGGGTGATGCGCTGCATCTCCTCAGTCGACAGATCGTCACCATTAGAGATGACCGCCAGCGGATTGCCGGAAAAGGGATCGGTGCCGAATACATCGACGAGTTTGAACGGGCGGCTCATATCGGGTCCTTATGTCCTTGTTGGCGATGCCAGGCTTGCAGCAGCAGCCCATTGTCGATCTTTGCCATGGCGCCCGCCATCGCGTCGCGCCAGCATGCCGAACGACGCTCCGCCATCACGACCTCGCGCAGGCTGAACGACGAAACGCCACAGGCGGCAAGTGCGCCGGCGTCGATACGCGCAAGGGCCCTGCGCGCCGCTGCCGGCGTATCGGGGTGCAAATCGGCGCGCACGGTGGCGGCATAACGATCGGGGCCGATCTGCTTCTCCTGTGCGGTGCAGGGCGTCGCGAGCAGGGCGCATAGAGCAACGAGCGGCGGGTAACAGAGTGTCTTCATCCTGGCCTCCTTCGCCGCGCCGAATGCGCAGGGCAGGTCTGGTCATCCCAGAGACAGATCAGTACAATATCAAAAAACCGTACTGATAGAGTGGGCAATACAGTGTCAGTGATGAGCCTCGATCTTACGCGCGTCGGTCAGGTCATGCAGATGATCCGAGACCGTATCGAACGCCGGGCGCTGACCCCCGGCGCACAACTCCCCTCGGTGCGCGCGATGGCGGAAGCGACCGGCTTTTCGAAATCGACCGTGGTCGAGGCTTATGACCGGCTGGCGGCGGATGGGGCGATCCGCTCGCGGCCGGGCTCGGGCTTTTATGTCTCGGCGCCGCTGTCGCCGCTCTCGCTCGACCGGATCGGCACGCCGATCGAGCGCGAGGTCGATCCCTTGTGGATGTTGCGCCAGTCGCTCGTCGAACGCCCGGATGCGGTCAGGCCGGGTTGCGGCTGGTTGCCCGATAGCTGGATGCCGACCGAACCGCTCCGCAAGGCGTTGCGCGCCGCCGCGCGTGGCGATTCGGATGGTCCGCTGACGGCCTATGCCTCGCGGCTCGGATCGCCGCGGCTGCGCGCGTTGCTGGCGCGGCGCCTGGAAGAGCAGGGCGTCGGGGCGGCACCCGACCAGATCCTGCTGACCGACAGCAGCACCCAGGCGCTCGACCTCATCGCCCGGTTCCTGCTGGAACCCGGGGATGCCGTTCTGGTCGACGACCCCTGTTATTTCAATTTCCTGGCGTTGCTGCGCGCGCACCGCGCCAAGGTCATCGGGATTCCCATGACGCCGACCGGCCCCGATATGGCCGCCTTCGCGGCCGCCATCGCCGAACATAGACCGCGTTTCTATCTGACCAACTCGGCCGTGCACAATCCGACCGGCGCGACGCTCTCCGCCACGACCGCGCACCGTTTGCTGAAGCTCGCCGAGGCGCATGATCTGGTGATCGTCGAGGACGATATATTCGCCGAGTTCGAGAATGCGCCGGCGCCGCGCCTCGCCGCGTTCGATGGACTCGATCGGGTGATCCGGATCGGCAGCTTCTCCAAGTCGGTGACAGCCGCGATCCGCTGTGGCCATATCGCCGCGACGGTCGACTGGATTGAAGCGCTCGCGGATCTGCGGATCGCGACGTCGATGTCGGGCAACCCGCTCTCGGCCGAGATCCTGCACAGCGTGCTGACCGATGGCGGTTATCGCCGGCATATCGAAGGCGTCCGGGCGCGTCTTGCCCGTGCAACCGCGCGGACGCTGCGCAGACTGCGGGAGGCGGGCCTCGAGCCCTGGATCGATCCCTCAGCGGGGCTATTCATCTGGGCGCGCTTGCCGGGTGGCCTGGACGCGGCGGCACTCGCGCGGGCCGCGCTGGCGGAAGATATCGTGCTCGCGCCGGGGAATGTCTTCAGTACCAGTGGCAGTTGGGCCGACTATCTGCGCTTCAATGTGGTGACCAGCGACGATGACCGTGTCAGCGCGTTCCTGGCAAAGGCGTGCGTCGGCTGATCCGGGGCCGTTCCTCGAGCCACATTCCTCTTTCTGTCATGCCGTACTTGTTCCGGTGTTCGAACTTTGGCTTTCCCCCGGAAAGCCAAGATTGTGTCCGGGGGACACAATCTCGCTCGAACACATGTCTCCGCAGGGTGCCCAGGCGTTGTTTTGCGGCTCGTTGGACTCCGGAACAAGTCCGGGGTGACGCCAAGAAATACTGGAACGAGCCTCAGATTCGGTGACCGGGCATTTCAGCGCCTGACTCTATTCTTCCGCTTTTTAGGGCTTGAAGTTGACCCAGCGTCAACGAGTAAACCCCTTTTTATGATCGAGACCCTGGACATTGCGACAGTCGCACGCCGCACCGGCCTGACCAGCCGTGCACTCCGCTTTTACGAGGCGCGTGGGCTGATCGCACCGCTCCGCACCAGTTCAGGCCGCCGGCTGTTCGGCGCCGGCGATCTGGCGCGAGTCCATCAGTTGCTCGTCCTCAAGCGCGCCGGCCTCAGCCTCGCCCAGATCAAGCGATTGTTCGAGGGACACAGGGTCGATCTCGGCCAGTTGCTGCGCGCCCAGATTGAGATCATCGATATCCAGGCCCGCGATCTCGCCGAAGCGCGCGGTCATCTTCAAACCGCCTTGTCCCGCATTGAACGTGGCGAACCGCTCGATGCCGCGACCCTCTGTTCGCTCATCAAATCCGGAGAAAACACCGTGGAACATGAAAATTGGTCGGCGATCGGCGACCGCTATTTCGGGCCGGAAGCCAAGGCCGACTTTGCCGCTGCGATGCCGAAGATGCCAGCTGACTTCGACCAGGCGGCTTATTCGGCCAAATGGGCTGAGCTTGCAGGCCGTATCGAGGCGGCGCTGCCGATGGATCCGACATCGGACAAGGCTCGCGGTTTCTATGAGGAATGGCAGGCGCTTCTCGCCCCATTTACCGCGGTCGCGACCCCGGCGATGATGCAGGGCGTCAGCAGGATGTACGACAATATCGGCGAATGGCAGGGCGAGCAGAAGCCGCCCTTCTCGGCCGATGTCTGGGCGTTCATCAAGTCGGTCGGCGCCTGCGGCAAGGCGGCCGACTGAGATCGCCAGTCCCGCCATCGGCCGTCAGGTTGGTGGCGGGACACGCCTTTTCGAACGTTGTCGGCGCGATATCCGCAGCTGCGAAATTTTTTTGCGATTTTGCCCAAGGATATCCGGGCCCGGTGCGTCCCAGTCACATGCGGATCAATCAAGCCGCTGTCATCTGGGAGAATTTCATGCCCCGTTTTCGCCATCGGCCGCTCATCGGATTTGCCGGCGTCGCCCTGCTGTGTCCCGCTCCGTTGCTGGCGCAGGACGCCCCGATAGCGGCGCCGGCCGAGGCCAGCGCGCAGGGCGACGTCTCCGTCACCATCTATAATAACGATCTCGCGCTGATCCAGGATGTGCGCACGCTCGACATAGCGGCGGGCCGCAGCCGGATCGAATTTCCGGACGTGTCCAGCCGCATCCGCCCCGAAACACTCAGCTTCGTCGCTGCCGGCGCTGCAATTGCCGAACAGAATTTCGACTTCGACCTGCTCAGCCCCACCAGCCCGATGCAAAAGGCCATCGGCCAGACGATCACCCTTATCCGCACCAATCCTGCCACCGGAGCGGAAACCCGCGAACGAGCGACCGTGCTTTCGACGGTCGGCGGGGTCGTCGTCCGGCTCGGCGATCATATCGAGGTGCTGCGTGACGACGGCCTGCCGGTGCGCGCCCTTTTCGACCGCGTGCCGCCGAATCTGCGGGCGCGTCCGACCCTGTCGGTAACGGTGCAGAGCGACCGGGCCGGATCGCGCCCAGCCTCGATCCGCTATCTCACGCCGGGCCTGGGATGGGCCGCCGATTATGTCGCGCTGTATGACGAAACCAGGGGCGTTATCGACATGCAGGGCTGGGTCACGCTCACCAACCAGACCGGCACCAGTTTCGTGAATGCCAACACCGTGCTGGTCGCGGGCAGCCCGATGGTCACCAGCGGCGACCCCTATGCGAGGCCCTACCAATATAACCAGCCGCGCCCGCAATCGGGCATGGTGAGGGCCGGTACGGAGAGGACCAATCGCGATCAATTGGGGGATTATTATCTCTATCCGATCGCCGGGCGGACGACGATCGCCAATGCCCAGACCAAGCAGGTCGCTTTTCTCGACGTCGCCGGCGTGGCGGCGCACAAGGTTTACGGCCGCACCATCGACTGGATGCAGAACGATGCCGCGCCGGTGAATGTCGCGAGCCAGATCGCCTTTTCGACGTCCCGCGCGGGCGGGCTTGGCGATGCCTTGCCCGCCGGCACCGTCCGTTTCTATCAGCGCGACAGCAAGGGCACGCCGCAGTTCATCGGCGAGAATATGATCGGGCACACCCCGACCGGAAGCGACATGCTGCTGACGACCGGCACCGCCTTCGACGTCTTCGTTCAGGCCAATGTGGTGAAGCGCGAGGAGATCACCAGCGCCCAGTGGGAAACCACGGCGCGCTACCGCGTGGTCCGTAACGGCGTCACTGTCCGCCAGGTCGAAGTGGATCAACACAAGACCTTTTATCGCACGACGCTGCATTACAAGCTGACCAATGCCAAGCCGCAGCCGGTGACGGTCAGCCTGGTCCAGGGGGGATTGGACCGTGGCTGGTGGAGTCAGGACTATCGTGTCGTCAGCGAAACCGTAACCGGCGAACAGGTCAATGCCGATCAGCGCAAATGGGAAGTCCCGGTGCCGGCCAATGGCGCCGCCGACCTGACCGTCGTCTTCGACAGCCGGTACTGATCCGATGACCCGGCTGATCCTGTTCATCCTGCTGCTGCTGCCGGCATCCGCGCTTGCGCGTGAAACCGTCTCCGCTTCTTCGCCCCAGACTCTGTCGGTCACCGTCTATCGCGATCCGGATCGCGCGCAGGGCCCTCTCTCGCCCGCCTCGCTGAACGGCTTCGCCATGATCAGCGAGAAGCGCAATGTCGTCCTGCCCGCCGGCCGGTCGACGATCCGCTTCGAAGGCGTGGCGGAGGGCATGGTCGCGGTCACTGCGATCGTCACCGGCCTGCCCGGCGGTACGATCGAGAAGAACCGCAACAGCGCCTTGCTCTCCCCGGCGGCCCTGGTCGACGGCAGCCTGGGCAATCATGTCACCATCAGCCGAACCAATCCCGCGACTGGTATGGCGCGGTCCGAGGAGGCCATCGTCCGCACCCGCGCCGATGGCGGGCTCGTGCTTCAGACCAGCGAGGGTTTCGAGGCCGTCCGCTGCGCCGGGCTGCCGGAACAGCTGCTGTTCGACCGCGTACCGGGGGGACTTTCAGCCAAGCCTGTCTTCACGATCGATACGAACACCCCGAGGGGCGGCAGCTACCAGATCACCCTGACCTATCTGGCGGCGGGATTTGACTGGCAGGCCAATTATCTGGCGACGCTGGAGAAAGGCACTGATCCCGCCAGGCAGAAGATGCGCCTGCTTGCCTGGCTCACCATCGCCAATGACAATGGCCAGAGCTTTCCCGACGCGACATTGCTGGCCGTCGCCGGCACGATCAAAGTCGAGCGCAATTTTCATTCCCTGACCGATCCGCTCGAGGCGAAGCCGCTCCGGCTGACCTGCTATCCTTTGGGAAGCACGGCGCGTGGGGCGGTGACGGAGCCGGTAGCTGCCCCGCCGCTTTTCGCTCCCAGCGCGGAGATCAGCGAAGACAGGAACATCGTCGTTACGGGTGCCCGGATGCGCGGCTTCATGGACTCTCGAGCCGGGCTGATCGCCATGAAAGCCCGCGAAGAGGCGTTGGGCGACGTGAAGCTCTACCGTGTCCCCGAACAGGTCACCGTGGCGTCGCAGTCGCTGAAACAGGTGGCCTTTCTCGACCAACCCAGGGTGAACGGCACGCTTTTCCACCGGGGCGCGTGCGGGCCGGAAAGCGGTGCAGGAAGCGATGATCAACCCGTGCCCGCCACCCTATGGCTGAGAACGCGCAATGACGCAGCGCATGGCCTGGGCCTGGCAATGCCGTCCGGAAAAGTGGCTGTCTTCGAGCCGACTCCGGCCGGCGAGATGTTGCTCGGCGAGCAGGATATCCGCGACTACGCCTCTGGCCAGAAGGTGGAACTCGCGCTGGCGAACTCGAGCAATGTCTATCTCGCCTGCGGGCGCGAGGCTGATTCCAGGGATCTGACGGATGGGCGCTGGCATAGCCGCTACGCGCTGGTGACCAACGCGAACGGCCATGCAATCACGATCGAGATCGCCCTTGGCGATAGCGCGCAATGGTCTGTGCGCCAGCCGTCAGGACAGCATTCTCTCGAGGACGGGTGGCACATCATGACCGTCACCGTGCCGGCGAATAGCAGCCGGTCGGTGCGATGGGATATTCGCAGCGCGGATTAGCCCGGACGGCACTGACCGAGCGCCGTTTCAGACTCATAGCGAAGCGGCGCCCCCGGGTGGGGAAGACCGTTCGGTGAGCGCCTGTCTGCAAGAGTGACGCGCTGACGCCGGCCGTGTGGTTGCAGCGACCGGGGGATTCGCTGTTGCACTTGCGGCCCAAAGTTAGATATTGTCGGAGTATATATGATATATGGCTCGAAGGAGCCACCGCGGCGCGGTTAGGCGGGGTAGGAACGAAATGGTCAGGATGCGTGGTTTTATGCTCGCGCTGGCGCTTGCGCTGATCGGAGCCATGCTGGCCGCGCCCGCCTCGGCCGCTCCCCATCGACCCCAGGGTCCGTGCGATATCTACAATGCTGCCGGCACGCCCTGCGTCACCGCGCACAGCACCACGCGCGCGCTGCTCTCCACCTATAATGGGCCGCTCTATCAGATCAGGCGCCAGTCCGATGATCGCTTGCTCGACATCGGCATCGTCCAGCCGAGCGAACTGCCGGTGCCGGATGCGGGCGGCTATGCCGATGCGGCCGCGCAGGATCGCTTCTGCGCGAATACATTGTGCGTCATCACGCGCATCTATGACCAGTCGGGCAAGGGCAATCACCTGTACCAGGCGCCGCCCGGGCCATTTTATCCCGGCCCGGCCAAGGGTGGCTTCGACGCCCAGCCGATCGCCGACATGGCGCCGATCACGGTCGCGGGCGGACACAAGGCGTATGGTGTCTACATCATGCCGGGCATGGGCTTCCGCAACAACCATGCGCGAGGCCTGGCGATCAATGACGAAGCGGCAGGCATTCACGTGGTGGTGGATGGGAAGCATTACAGCAATGGCTGCTGCTTCAATTACGGCAATGCTTCCACCAATGGTCTCGCGGTCGGCACGGGCACGATGGAGAGCGTCTATTTCGGCAATTCCAGCGGCTGGGGCAGCGGCTCGGGCACTGGTCCGTGGATCATGTCCGATATGGAGGCGGGCCTTTTCTCAGGCTATAATGCGGGCGTCAATCCGGCCGATCCGACGATTGACTGGCGTTTCGTCACTGGCGTCTTTGGCGGAGGCGGGCGCAATTTCTGGACCCTGCGCGGCGGCAATGCCCAACAGGGCGGACTACAGACCTTCTATGAAGGCGTGCGCCCCGGCTCGAAGGAGAACAGCGCCTATTTCCCGATGCACAAAAAGGGCGCCATCCAGATGGGCAATGGCGGCGACAATGGTAACGGATCGGCCGGCACCTTCTATGAGGGCGTGATGACCGCGGGTCAGCCCGGCGCTGCGACCACCGACGCAGTCCAGGCCAATATCGTGACGGCGCGATATGGCTTGCCGCTGCTCACCCAGTCGCGGTTGACCAGCTTCCGGCCGGTGAGCGCCCAGAACGTCACCACCACTTTCACCAACAGCACCGCCGCGGTGGCATCGGGCGTTTCGCTTGGGGTTCTGGCTCCACCGGGCTGGACCGCGCGCACTTCCACACCGGCCAGCTTCGCGCAGGTCGCGCCGGGCGATAGCGTGCGTGCGACCTTTCGGGTCACCTCGCCCGCTACCGCCAGCGCGGGTTTCGTCATCGCCCGGGCTGGCTGGCACAACGCCGGCCGCGCCTATGCCGACACAAGCCCGCAGCGCGTGCGCAGCGCGGAGCCGGTCAAGATCAACGAAGTGCGCTTCGCCAGCGGCGGCAACGCAACCGACCAGTTCGTCGAGCTTTACAATGCCTCGCCCAGTGCGGTGGACATCTCGAACTGGAAGCTGACCAACACCCGCACCTTCTTCGCTCCCGTGCCGCTGGCGGCGATTCCCGCGCGGACGAAGCTCGCGGCACATGGCTTTTATCTGCTCGGCCTCGCCAGTTCCGGGCTGGCCGCTCCGGCGGCGGCGGGGGCCACATCCATCACCGTGCGCAGCATCGGCGGCTTCGCGGCAGGTCAGGAGATCAGCATCGACGGCGAAGGTCGGACGGTGAAGAGCGTGGGCACTGCGGCATCGGTGCCGACGACGCTGTTCATGCCCGTCTCGACCGGGCCCTGGCTCACCATCCCGGCGGGATCCACCAATGTGCCGGTGGCGAATGCGGAGGGCTTCGCTGTCGGCCAGAAGATCGGCATCGACGCCGGCGGAAATTTCGAGGTCGCCACCGTCACCGCCGTCGGAAAGGCGGCGACGCAAAGCGTTCTCGCAGTGGCCGCGGTGGCTGGCTCGACCAACATCAAGCCGGCTGACGTCTCCAATATAAGGGTCGGCGACGTGCTCAGCGTCGGTACCGGCCAGCGGCTGGAATGGGTCAAGGTCGCAGCGGTCGGAACGCCAGGCGCCGATGGGACCGGCGTGACGCTCGCTGCGCCGTTGAAATTCGACAATATGGTCGGCGTGGATGTCGCCGGTCGTGGAACGGGGATCAGCTTTGCGCCGGCCACGCGATTCGCGCACGTCAGCGGCGAGGCGCTGCAGGCGCTGGGCAGCGGCATCACGCTCGATCGCCCTCTGGCCCGCAGCCATGCTTTTGGCGCGCCGGTCGTCAATCCGCAGGTCGGGACGGACGGGTATCAGGGCCCGACGCCCAACCAGTGGTTCGGCGGCAACCTCTCCATCCGTGGCGGCTCGATCGCGCTTACGGACCCCAGCGGGAAGGTGCTTGTGGATGCCATTGTCTATGGCTCGCAACAGGGCAATTCCAGCGCCAGCGGCGCCATCACCTCGCCCGAGATCGCGACGCTGGAGGGTGTGCAGCATCAGGGGGGCTGCATCGCGGTGATTCCCGGGGCGGGTTCCGGCCCGAGCGCCCCGGCCACGGCGCTGGCGGCCTCAGCGCCGGGCGCGCCCAATCGCAGCGTCGGCCGCTTCCCCGACGGTGCTGACGAGGACAGCCTCTGCACTGACTTCAGGGTGCAACCGGCGACAATCGTGCCGCAAGGCTCGGCGGCGGGCGCGACCAGCATCAGGGTCGCCAGCGTGGCCGACTTCGTCCCCGGCGAGGCGATCACCGTGGGTGCTGCGGACACGGCCGAGAGCGCCGTCATCGCGGCCGTCGGCACGTCCGGCGCCACGGTTTCGAGCGGCGCCAGCGATCAGGGCGGGAAGGTGATTCCCGTCGTCATTGGCGCGGGTTTCAGCGTGGGGCAGACCATCACCATTGGTGACGGCGCGGACGCGGAAACTGCGGTCGTCAGCGCGATCCAGGGCGGCCGGGGCGCTGCGCGGATTACCGTGGCCGAACCGCTTGGCCGCCCCCATGCGGCCGGAACGCCGGTTTCGGGCAGCGGCATCACTCTGGCGGCGCCGCTCACGCGCGCTCACGCCCCCGGTGCGCCGGTTACGGCTGAGCTGCCCACGCCCGGTGCGGCGAACCTCTATTCGCGCGGGAAAAGGGGCGGATAGCGCCGTCCGTTTTTCTAGCGCACGCGGTGGCGGTGCGCGGCAGGCGATGGAGAACGACGTGTTCGAGGGGGCTTGAGAAGCGCGCGCTTCGCGTTCAGAGGCAGCGCCATGATCAAGCACGCACTCCCCGTCACCCGCGAGGCCGATTTCTCGGCCTGGTACCAGTCCGTCATTTCGGAAGCCGATCTTGCCGAGGAATCCGGCGTGCGCGGCTGCATGGTGATCAGGCCGTGGGGATATGGAATCTGGGAGCGTATCCAGCGCCTGCTCGATGACCGGATCAAGGCGACCGGCCATGAGAATTGCTATTTCCCGCTGTTCATCCCGCTCTCCTACTTCGAGAAAGAGGCCGAGCATGTCGAGGGGTTCGCCAAGGAGATGGCGGTCGTCACGCACCACCGGCTGGTGAGCGACGGCAAGGGCGGGCTGATGCCTGATCCGACCGCCAAGCTGGAAGAGCCGCTGGTCGTGCGGCCGACCTCCGAGACGGTGATCGGAACTGCCTTTGCGCGCTGGGTGCAGTCGTGGCGCGATCTGCCTGTGCTGATCAATCAATGGGCCAATGTGGTCCGCTGGGAGATGCGCACCCGGATGTTCCTGCGCACCAGCGAGTTCCTCTGGCAGGAGGGGCATACGGCGCATGCCTCGGCCGAGGAGGCGCGCGAAGAGACGCTGAAGATGCTCGAGGTCTATCGCAACTTTGCCGAGGACTGCCTGGCGCTGCCGGTCGTCGCCGGCGAGAAGCCGGAGAATGAGCGATTCCCCGGCGCGGTCGCTACCTATTCGATCGAGGCGATGATGCAGGACGGCAAGGCGCTCCAGGCGGGCACCTCGCATTTCCTCGGCACCAATTTCGCGCATGCACAGGGGATTCGTTTCCAGAACGCGGCGGGCGAACTCGAGCTGGCCAATACGACGAGCTGGGGCGTTTCGACCCGGATGATCGGCGGCGTGATCATGGTGCATGGCGATGATGACGGCTTGCGCGTGCCGCCGCGGATCGCGCCGTGGCAGGTCGTGATCGTACCGATGCTGCGCGATGTGCCCGAGGATGCGGCGATCGTCGATTACTGCAAGACGCTGCAGCAGGAGCTGTCTCACCTGTCCGCGTTCGGCGAGCCTTTACGGGCCTTGCTCGATCTCAAGCCGGCCAAGGCGGCGACGAAGCGCTGGGGTTGGGTCAAGAAAGGAGCGCCTCTCATCCTTGAGGTCGGCGGACGCGACGTGGCGGGAGCGAATGTTTCGCTGATCCGGCGCGACCAGCTTTATCGCGAAGACGGCAAGCTCGACAGCAAGGTAGTGCCACGGGATGAGTTCCTCGCTGAGGCGACCGGCTTGCTGGAAAGCATTCAGTCCGGCCTTCATGCGGAGGCGCGAGGGCGACTCGAGGCGAATATCGCGCGGGATGTGACGGATTTTGCCGGGATCGAGCGGGCATTTGCCGAGGGCGTGAAGAACCCGGGCTGGGTCGAGGTGCAATGGTCGAAGCCGACCGGTGCCGCGCTCGATGCCGTGGGCGAGCGACTGAAGGCGCTGAAACTGACGATCCGCAATGCGCCGATGGACGCGGTGGCGGCCGATGGGGCGTGCGTGTTTACCGGTGCACCCGCCGTGGAACGGGTGCTGGTCGGTCGCTCATATTGATGCCGCGTGCGGCATTAGGTGGCGTTCGCGGTTGATCGAGACCTCAGCCGTCAGGGCTGAATGCCTTTGTCCCGACGTCGCCAGACAAGCAGGAACACTCCGGCAACAACAAGAGTGATGATGACGACGAGTAATTGAGTGCTGCTCATTGTCGTGCCTTTCCCCAGGGTGACGTAACGCTGGTAAAACGACAGGGGTTAAACTTTCATTGCTCAGTCGCGCGAATAGGTCGCGCCGACATGGTCCTCGCCGCGTGCCTGGGCGAGCAGCGCCTGGCGGTGCCGTTCGGCATAGCCGGCGCGTTGCGCTTCGTCGCGGGTGGCGTGACAGGCGGGGCAGCTCACGCCTTCCTCATAGAGCGGCGAGGCGCGGTCTTCTGGGCTGACCGGCATGCGACAGCCGCGGCAGAGCGCATGGGTGCCGGTGGCAAGACCGTGGGTGACCGAGACGCGTTCGTCGAAAACGAAGCACTCGCCCTCCCAGCGGCTTTGTTCAGGCGGCACCTCCTCGAGATATTTCAGGATGCCGCCCTGAAGGTGATAAACCTCGTCGAGCCCCTCGGCCTTGAGGAAGGCGGTGGCCTTTTCGCAGCGGATGCCGCCGGTGCAGAACATCGCGATCTTCGGTTGGGCGGCGCCCTCGAGCAGCGTGTCGCGATGCGCGCGGAACCAGGCGGGAAAATCGCGGAAGCTGTGGGTGTGCGGATCGACCGCGCCGGTGAAGCTGCCGATCTTCACCTCATAATCATTGCGGGTGTCGATCAGGATGGTGTCGGGCTGCTCGATCAGCGCGTTCCAGTCGGCGGGGGCGACATAATGGCCGAGGCCCTGGAGCGGGTCGATATCGGGCTCGCCCATGGTCACGATCTCGCGCTTGAGGCGGACCTTCATGCGGTGGAACGGCATGCTCGCGGCCGCCGAGTCCTTGACCTCGAGATCCGCGCAGCCGGGCAGGGCGCGAATATGGGCGAGGACGTTTTCGATTGCGTCAGAGGTACCGGCGATAGTGCCGTTGATGCCTTCGCGAGCGAGCAGCAGCGTGCCCTTGATGTGATTCGCGTCGCACAGCTGAACCAGCGGCTCGCGCAGGGCGGCGGGGCCCGCGAAACGGGCGAAACGGTACAGCGCGGTCACGCGGATGGGTGGAAGCAGGTCGGCCATGCGGCGCGCTACTATGGCCGCGGCCATTTCGTCAAAATCCCGCTCTTGCGCCGCGTTCGCCGGGACACCATCCTTGTCAGCCCGGGAGCCCATGAATCATGATCGAGGACAAGGAATGGAGATCGAAGCGGCTCTTCCCGAAGAGGGCGAGGATGAGGACAAGGATCGCACCCTGAACCGGCTGGTGGCGATCACGGTCGTCACCTTGTCTGTCTTCATGGCGGTGGCGAATATCAAGGACGACAATCTCGTCCAGGCGATGCAGCTTTCGAAAAGCGACGCGATCGACACCTGGTCCGAATATCAGGCGACGAAGACCAAGGCCCATATCGTCGATACCGCGCGCACCGAGATGGCGTTGATTGCGGGCGACAGTCCTTCCGCGGCAGCGCGCACGGCATTTGCGACGATGGATGCCGAGGCGAAGAAATATGCCGCGGAGGTGCCGGTGCTCAAGGCAAAGGCGCAGGCGGACGATGCACAATATGACGCGCTCAACGTGCATGACGACCAGTTCGACATGTCGGACGCGCTGATTTCGATCGCGGTGTCGCTGGCGGCAGTGGCCGCACTGGCCGAGACGCGCTGGCTGTTGTTCGTAGCCTGGGGCTTTGGCGCGTTCGGGCTGTTGATGGGGATTGCCGGCTTTGCGGGCTGGGCGATCCACCCCAACGCGCTGGCGAGCTTCCTCAGCTAGCCAGGGCCGCCCAGCGTTCGGCGAAGGTGGCGCGCTCCTTGGCCGTCAAATGCAGGCCGAGCTTGCTCCGTCGCGTCAGCGCGTCCTCGGCTGTGCGGGCCCATTCGCGGGTGCGCATCCAGCGCGCCTCGATCTCGGTGAGGCCACCGCCGAGATCGGCGCCCATGCCGGCCTCGTCGTTCACGCCGGCCAGCATCTCGCCCAGCATCGAGCCATAGGCATGCGCCATCCGCGCAGAGCGGGCGTCGCCGAGGAACGGCCAGGTCTTGCGGACTTCGGCGAGATACCGTGCGAAATCGGGGATGGCGCCGCCGGGGAAGACTCGCGCCCGCGTCACCGGTCGCTTCTCGAAACCCATTGGACCGGCGAGTTTCTCCAGCGCCTCTTCGGCCAGATGCCGGGCGGTGGTGATCTTGCCGCCGAAGATCGAAAGCAGGGCAGGGCCTTGCGTGTCGAGTTCCAGGACATAATCGCGCGTCACGGCCTTGGCCTCGCTCGCGCCGTCGTCATAGAGCGGGCGGACGCCCGACCAGCTCGAGGTTACATCGGCGGGCGAGACCTGCTTGATGAAATGACTGTTCACAGCATCGCAGAGATAGCTGATCTCCTCTTCCGAGATGACAGCATCCTCCGGCTTTTCGACCGGAATGTCAGTGGTGCCGATTTCGGTGAAATCGCCCTGATAAGGGATGGCGAAGATGATCCGGCGATCGGCGAGCTGCAGGATATAGGCGTGATCGCCTTCGTAGAGCTTCGGCACCAGGATATGGCTGCCCTTGACCAGTCGGACGCCGCTCTTCGCGCTGACGCCGAGATCGTCGAGCATGCGGTGAACCCAGGGGCCGGCCGCGTTGACGATCGCGCGGGCTGAAACCTCGTCGCCGTTGGAGAGCCGGGCGCGCCAGATATCCCCATCGCGACCTGCCGATTCGAGGGCGACCCCGACCAGAATCTCCGCGCCGTTCGCGGCTGCGTCGACTGCGTTGAGCACGGTGAGACGGGAGTCGTCGACGGAGGCGTCCGAATACACGAAACCGCGATTGCCGCCTTTGAGCGGTGCGGAATAGCCGGTGTCGGTCGCCCGCAGGCCGCGCGAGCGGGGCAGGGACATCTTGCCGCCGAGCATGTCGTACAGGACGAGGCCGAGCCGGACCATCCACCACGGGCGCACCGCATTTTCCTGGGGCAGGACAAAGCGCAGCGGGCTGATGATATGGGGCGCGGCATGGATCAGGCGCTCGCGTTCGCGGAGTGCCTCGGCGACCAGCTTGAACTCGTAATATTCGAGATAGCGCAGGCCGCCATGGATCAGCTTGGTCGAGGCCGAGGAGGTGTGGCCGGCGAGATCGTCGCGCTCGACGAGCAGGGTCTTGAGGCCATGCAGCGAGGCTTCGCGCGCGATCGCGCAGCCGTTGATACCGCCGCCGATGATGAGGAGATCATGAGTCACCGGCGGCGCTATATCGCGAGGTTCCGGCGTAAGCGAGCCACCATGCGGGATTGAGCCGCGGCGCCGTCCGGCGTAGCCATCCCGAGGGATTTAGCGGGGAAGCGTGGATGCGTCGTACTGAAATCGTCGGCGTCCAATATCTGCGCGGCATCGCGGCGCTGGCTGTCGTCGTCGATCATGCTGCGGGCACAGCTGCCTTCTCGAAATATTTCGGCAATGCCCCTGCATGGGCATTTGCAGGCAATGGCGCCCGGGGCGTCGACCTGTTCTTCATGATCAGCGGTTTCATCATCACGATCGTCGCGCTGCAGGGCGCCGAGCTCGCGCCGGCGATGAAGCCGGGTGACTTCTTTGCGCGGCGCTTCGCCCGGATCGTGCCGTTGATGTGGCTGGCGATCATCTCCTATCTGTCGCTCCAGCTTGTCTTCCGGCACGGGGTACCGCCGCTTGCCCCCTATGTGCATGCGATGCTGCTGCTGCCGGGCAATATCCTGCCGCCGCATATCTGGACTCTGCGCCAGGAGCTCGTCTTCTATCTGGTCTTTGCGCTGGCGATGCTGACGGTGCGGCCGGCGCGCATTCTGTTGCTGCTCTGGCTCGCGCTGCCGCTCGTCCTGATCACCCTTGGCATGCTGCCGCATGACCGGGGAATGCTGCAGGGAGGCGTCCTGATGATTGCCTCGCCCACCAATATCGAATTCGGCGCGGGGATGCTTATCGGCATAATCTGGTTGAAGCGGTGGACGTACCGTGACTTGGCGGCGCCGGTCGATCCGCTGTTTCTGCTCGTCACCGGGTTCCTCGTGACGGTGGCGATGATTTCCTGGGGGATAGGGCATATGGCTGTGCAAGGCGAGGTCGCCTGGTGCTCGCTGTTGTTCCTGCCGTTGCTTTTCTATGCGGTCCATGTCCGCTGCCCCGAGGGCTGGCCGCGCAGGATCGGCGAGCTGCTCGGCAATGCCTCTTATGCGATCTACCTGTTTCATCCGCATGCGGTGTCGGGGAGTCTCGGCATTCTGGCCCGAGTGACGCCCTGGATGCCGCGCGCTGCGCTGGTGCTGATCGTGGTGCTGATTGCGACCGGTTTCGGCGTGGCAATGCACCTTCTGGTCGAGAAGCCGCTGGTCCGCTATGCGCGCATCCTGCTCGGCAGATCGCCCTTGCCGTCGATGAAATCGAGCGGGTCGGCCGGTGCCGCCTGAACTTCCCGTTCGGCGCTGTTGACCACTCCCGAGTCGGCCTGTATAGGCGCCGCTGCCCGGACGGACCTTGTCCTCTCCGGGCATGCTTGAACATTGCTGGATGCATTCCAGGGCCCGGGGGGCGTTTTAGTCCCTAGCGGTCCTTTTTGTATTCCCGAGCGTCATGGCTCCAGCAAAGTAACCATTTGAAAGGTGAAGGCTTCAATGCCGACGATTAACCAGCTGGTCCGCAAGGGCCGCGATCCGCAGAAGGCCAAGTCGAAGGTCCCTGCGATGGAGCAGAACCCGCAAAAGCGCGGTGTCTGCACCCGCGTCTATACGACGACCCCGAAAAAGCCGAACTCGGCTCTGCGCAAGGTTGCCAAGGTCCGCCTGACCAACCAGCGCGAAGTCATCAGCTATATCCCGGGTGAAGGGCATAACCTGCAGGAGCACTCGGTGGTGCTGATCCGCGGCGGTCGCGTTCGCGATCTTCCCGGCGTCCGCTACCATGTTCTGCGCGGCGTGCTCGACACACAGGGTGTCAAGGATCGCCGCCAGTCGCGTTCCAAGTACGGCGCTAAGCGTCCGAAGTAAGCCGCCGGCCAGTCCGGCACCAAGGCTGAAGTTTAGAAGGAATATCAAATGGCACGTCGTCGTCGTCCCGAAAAGCGGGTCATCCTGCCTGATCCCCAGTATGGGGATGAGGTTCTCTCCAAGTTCATGAACAGCGTCATGCTGGACGGCAAGAAGTCCGTCGCCGAGCTGATCGTCTATGGCGCCCTCGCAACCGTCGAGCAGCGCGCCAAGAAGGATCCGATCGGCGTGTTTCACGAGGCGCTCGCCAATGTGAAGCCGGGCATCGAAGTCCGTTCGCGCCGCGTCGGCGGTGCGACCTATCAGGTCCCGGTCGAAGTGCGCCCCGAGCGCGCCCAGGCACTGGCGATCCGCTGGCTGATCTCCGCCGCGCGTGCGCGTTCGGAGAACACCATGTCGGCACGCCTCTCGGGCGAGCTGATGGACGCGGCCAACAATCGCGGCAACGCTGTGAAGAAGCGTGAAGACACGCATCGCATGGCCGAAGCCAACCGCGCGTTCAGCCATTACCGTTGGTAAAACCGGATTGCCGATTTCCGGCAATCTGGCGTTGGTAACCTTCACTACCTATATGTTGCGAGGCCGGGCGATCCCCGGCCTCCTGCATCGCTAAGGAAACACGATCATGGCCCGCAGCCATCCGCTCGACATGTACCGCAATATCGGCATCATGGCGCACATCGACGCCGGTAAGACGACGACGACCGAGCGTATCCTTTACTACACCGGCAAGTCCTACAAGATCGGCGAGGTCCATGAGGGCACCGCGACGATGGACTGGATGGAGCAGGAGCAGGAGCGCGGGATCACGATCACGTCGGCTGCGACGACGTGCTTCTGGAACGATCACCGCATCAACATCATCGACACCCCCGGTCACGTCGACTTCACCATCGAAGTCGAGCGTTCGCTGCGCGTGCTCGACGGCGCGGTCGCGTGTTTCGATGGCGTTGCCGGCGTCGAGCCCCAGTCCGAGACGGTCTGGCGCCAGGCCGAGAAGTACAGCGTTCCGCGCATGTGCTTCGTCAACAAGCTCGACCGTACCGGTGCGAACTTCAACATGTGCGTGCAGATGATCAAGGATCGTCTCGGCGCACGTCCGGCCGTGCTGTATCTTCCGATCGGCCTCGAGAGCGATTTCAAGGGCCTGGTCGATCTGGTCGAGAACCGCGCGATCATCTGGCTCGAAGAGTCGCTGGGCGCGAAGTTCGAATATCAGGATATCCCCGCGAACATGGCCGACGAGGCCGCGACCGCGCGGTCCGAGCTGATCGAGATGGCCGTCGAGCAGGACGACGACATCATGGAGGCCTATCTCGAAGGCAATGAGCCCGATGTCGCGACGCTGAAGAAGCTGATCCGCAAGGGCACGCTGAACTTCTCGTTCGTGCCGGTGCTGTGCGGCTCGGCGTTCAAGAACAAGGGCGTGCAGCCCCTGCTCGACGCGGTCGTCGACTATCTGCCGTCGCCGCTGGACATCAAGGACGTCGAAGGGCTCAAGCTCGACGGTGTGACCCCGGACACGCGTCCGCCGGCCGATGACGCGCCTTTCTCGGCGCTTGCGTTCAAGATCATGAACGATCCGTTTGTCGGCACGCTGACCTTCGCCCGCATCTATTCGGGCAAGCTCGAGACCGCGTCGATGGTGGTGAACTCGGTCAAGGACAAGAAGGAAAAGGTTGGCCGCATGCTGCTGATGCATGCGAACGACCGTGAGGACATCCAGGTTGCCTATGCCGGTGACATCGTCGCTTTGGCGGGTCTGAAGGACACCACGACCGGTGATACGCTGTGCGCGGCCAATGCTCCGATCATCCTCGAGCGGATGGAATTCCCGGACCCCGTCATCGAGGTCGCGGTGGAGCCGAAGACCAAGGCCGACCAGGAGAAGATGGGCATCGCGCTCAATCGTCTCGCTCGCGAGGATCCTTCGTTCCGCGTGACCTCGGACGTCGAGAGCGGCCAGACCATCATCAAGGGCATGGGCGAGCTCCATCTTGAGATCCTGGTCGATCGCATGAAGCGCGAGTTCAAGGTCGAGGCGAATGTAGGCGCGCCGCAGGT
>Ga0207703_10001461_pt1 | contig 21565 bp, 7 predicted proteins | sample KBSSwiS12_FD_184304 | JGI IMG/M metagenome (GOLD analysis project Ga0207703, IMG submission 184304) | Switchgrass rhizosphere microbial communities from Kellogg Biological Station, Michigan, USA - KBS Switchgrass S1-2 (SPAdes) (version 2) | ecosystem: Host-associated > Plants > Roots >...
CAGGGGAGAGCATGCCGCAAAAAAAAGGATGGTCCCCTATGCATTGAATTCTTTCCGGAACGAATCGAATTCAAGTACCTGACCCCCCATCATGGTGAACCTCTCCTTGTGATCGGGATGAGGTAGATGCCTCCCAGCCGGGGGGCGGATCGAATCGGAGTTTCCTTAGGTAGCCACCGACCTACAGTTCTCCTTAAACTTCTGTGCTTGGTGGAAAAGAAGCGAACAAAGGTACGCTCGCTTGCTGTCTTGTTCTCCGCCGCGGACTGGGATCGCTCGCCAGCTAGGCCCTCTAGAAAAAAGTTGGAGCAACATTGTATGAGAACATATTACCCATCTTCGGGGACAAGGGGCGGAACGACCTCTCGATCTACTTACTGCAGCCCAGGACGGGCGTCGTCGTCTAGGCGTGACTTCTTGTTTTGATCTCCCCTACGCCTAGGACGTTGTCTGGGCCAAGAGCCATAGTTAGTTGCTGTTTCCATTTGGTTCTTCTTTCTCGTTGTTGATACCGGCAAGACCCAGCCAGATGATGATGTCTGCTGGTTGGTAGTGAGAGGACTCTTAGTACCCGCAAAAAAAAGGGCGCTGGTGAAAAAAACAATCATGTGATTTAGTTTCTTGCTCTCCCTTAGCAGCGGGAAAGGAGTCTATCTATCTGCCTAGCTTTGGTAGATTTCCCCCAACGCAATTCAAAAACGGAAATTCCACGAATCCCTGAGGTGGATAAGTCCGACGACTCAGCAGCAGTGCGGAATTGAGTTTCTGGTCCGGTGGATCTGATCTATAGTTTGGGGGCAATACATACCAAAAGGTTCGAAAGAAGGAAGGCGCAGTATATAACCAACCCGCCCATAGCCGGTCTAACTGCTGAGAGAGAAAAGTGCTTTTCTTTCCCTAAGAGTCCTCGAGTACACACAGCTATTGCTGATCCTTTGCGAGATCAGGATGAGACCCTTCAGAATTTCTAATCAATCCATGTTAGGTCAACATCGAGACAGAGCATCTCAGTTGGCTCTGTCAAGGAAGTGAAACAGGCATTCCTAGGTTGAGGTTACCATAGGATTGACCCTCAGTCAGGCCTCCGATTCCAAGGAGTTGATTCAGCAAGTTCCCCGTGCTACCCCGCGGGAAGTCTAATCGGATCAATCGGTGGTTCCGTAATGAGTAGTCGAATACACATTGAGGGGGCCTTGCCTCCTCCTTCCCGCCCACACCTTCATTCTTTTCCTCCTCTGATCTTAGAAAGCATACTAAACTTCACTCCAATCTTTCTCCATTAGCAACAAGAGCTGCTCTATCTATCGGCCCTTGATGAGTAAGCTTAGCTATACCGCTTAGGTTGCAAAGCTGCAAGCTCCCTTCTAATGCGTTATTAGGCTGCTTGGAGCCTTCTCGCTTAGTAAGCCGCCTTCGGCCTGCCTATTTACTCGTCTAAACTCGTCACACAATGAAGCGCTTTTGAAAACCTTCCCCGAAAAAGTGGGTATAGTCTTCTATTGCCATGTACATATCAGCGGGCAGTGGGATAAGTCGAAGCATGCCAGAACCTTCTTTAGTAGTGAGCCGTACCGACTAGCTCCTAGCAAGGGCTTCAAGATCACAGTAATGCCTGCCAAAACTTTCCTTGGGTACGAATGTCATGTTCAAAGCAGGTTTCTCTAGACACCTTGGAAAAGATCACTGACGAGCTCAATCTCAAAGTGTGAATGAAATTATCAGTTTCATCCTCTTTATGAGCCTGAGATCATATGGGTCAACAATTCTCATTTCTTAGTTATAGAAAGCCCTTCTCAAGGAAGTGAGCCACTCAATCTGAGCCAGCGGATTCTCATTCAGCTGTGCCGGTGTGCAAAGCAAGCACGCTTAGACAACGATGTCCAATCTTTGGTCTGCCCATTAAGGGCTGACTCCGCTAGGCAAGAGGACTACTACTGGGATTATTCTATTACTAATTGATGACCTGGGGGGCTACTCTTCTTTCTCCACTACAGATATTGACTGACCTGTTGATAGGATAGCGGGGGCAGTAAAGAGGAGAGGAGGAAAAAGAAGTAGAGTTAGGTTCTGTTCTTGTGTGTAAGCCCTCGGTCGATTCGTCTGCTCATTCACAGCGTATGATTCTTATCCAATTGCTTCTTCTGAAAACGCGGCGTCGGTTAATCTTTCTTATTCTCCCTTCGGGGCTCCTCATGTTGCTACTAATAGAAACAGTTCGGACCTTGCTCATACAATCCTCGGGACTACTATTGGTTAATCTTTGTCCTCCCTAGGGAAAGTAAACAAGACGAGACTTTTTGGGAAAGACAGGGTTAGCGCCCTTTGGTAGCCTTCCAGTTCAGCTACAGCGAGCTCTTCACTTGATAGAAGAGCGAGACATAGCGGAGGAAATGGTGCTTTGTCGATCCTAACTCCTTGCTTCGGAATGCGATTACCTACTTTCCGCCTCACCTGTCGATTAAAGAATTCAACCAACTAGTTGGAGATGGCTGCTTCGAGCCCCACCTTTGATATCCAGTCGTGTGCCTGCCTTCTTGGATATGTTTATTTCGATGAGGCCGCTCTGATCGGGATCTGACTCCACTAATGTAACCGTTTTCGTACCATGTTTTTCACCTAGGGCCTACGCTTTTTGAGTGTAGCCTATCTTCGTGCTGGAATGGTTTTTTCTCCTCCCTGAGGTCGGACTGTTGCACCTGTCAACTCCGGCATTCCCAAGGCATCGCATATCCGGAAGGGAGCAAATACGATCAACTGTTATAGATTGACTTCTCCTGTTGCTTGATTTGGTGAGTCAAGTGTGTTTCCGACTCCTGCCAAGCTTAAAAAGAGGAAGGGCAGTCTTCCAAGCAAACCCATGAATTAGCAAAAACTTCCACTCTCGAATCGGGCAATCAAAGGTCAAGCCGGTCAAGGTCAAAGCGGTCAAAGACAAGCTGATCAAAGGGCCAAAGCCAAGTCGGTCAAAGTCAAGCCGGAAATCTCTCTCCTCAACTTGTAAGTGGAGTAAGAGTACAATCCTCCACATCAGTTAGGCGGACCCGACTCCACGCAGGTTGAAGAGGAGAAAGTAGGCCGCCCCGCCCCAACCTCGACATTAGGATCGCCACTGACTTCTGAAGGCAAGGCAAGCCTCGTGCTTACACGGAGATTAGATCCGCTTTGATGTTGATGATGACACTGCTGATTTCGACCAACGACCTCAAAAAGTCGACCTTCATGGATGATCCCTAGCCCACATCTCATTGGCAGCTATAGATGCCGGCACTGATCAATATCTTCCTGACCCGACAGAGAATAGAATGGAGTAGGAACACGAAGAACTTATATGTAATCTAATATTCTTTTATTTGAATACTAGGAATCGCACCTGAATTCCATCAATCATTCGGTTAGAAGTCCACTATTTCATCCTTGATGTTTCAATCGAAGGAGATACTCTATTTCACAATCTATCCATCTGGATTCCTCTTTTTAAAGTCCTGGATCCTGAAAAAACAAGAAAGAACAGAATGAGAACTAAGAGTTCTTTCAGTCGAGCAGTTGAGGGAACGAGTAAGATACGTTTGTCAGTCTACTATTCTTTCGGGAAGGAATTGAGCCTCAATCATCATACGCAAAGAAAGAAATCCTTCGAGAGCGAGAACATTCAGAGTTAGTAGTTGAGTAAGTATAGATTCACTCCGATTACCAAACGGGCGACTTTACAACTTAGGGAGCAGCAGGCCTTGTGTTTGTGGTGAAGTGGAATCTTTTCAATATGAAAATAGGTGGTATCCAAAAGGACAAAAACTGCAACTAGGGATCTGGTGGACTACTGTCATGAGTCACAAGGCATTGGTAGACTGACTCACTCAGATGTTTGGCTATTTCACCTAAGGAGTATGTCTGGATGGATGGCTTCACAGTCAAAGATGGTAATTCCATACCTCATCTAATTCACCAACGTGACCAACCACAATGTATCAAATCTCCGCAATGAAAAGCTGGTTTTTTGAATAGCAGGAGGACTTCCGGTTGTGGTTATGCAAGTCCCACGCACGGATCAAATCCAATAAATAAAGAATTGAAGCATGCTGCATGCACTCGTGAGACTGTCAAACCTACTGAATTGATGGAACAAGAGCAATTCGAACTTGATTTTTGACTCATGGGCAGGACATCTGAAAGAGAAAATTTCGATGCCAACCACCTGGGCTGTGAATCGTTCAGGTAGGCATCTCGGGACCAAAAATCTGAATCAAGGGCATGACCGAAACCGGTGATTAATGCTTCACCCTCGGAGCTCTTAGAAAACTTCCTTTTCTTTGAGAAGTAGAACAAAGTACCTTTAGGAGACCTAGTTAGTGACTGGGCAGGACAGGTCAGCAGGTCTTTCATGAACAGAGGAGCCAACGAAGAAAGATAAGCATCTCAGTAGTAGCCAGATGCTAATGAATTGAATAAAGTTGTTTGCCTACCCGCCGTTAGAGTTCTCGCAGACGCTATTGATGGTCTTGTTGGCCTATCCGATGCGGATCTCCTCAACGTAGAAGCTAAACCAGTAGCCGGTGTGACAGAGAGTCATATTAAGGATAGGGCTAATGCTTTCCCCTTGAACCCCTTGCAGAAAAAGTAGGAAAATGGACTGAAATTGTTGGATTAGTGGATTTGCAGTATCTCAACAATCAGAACTGCGAATATTCCATCATCCAAACTAAGCTTCCTCAGATCCTAACCCATTGGTCATTATCGAGCCTCGTGACTCCGGCTGTGTTGATATCTTCGTATTACCTGTTCTCATTTTATCTATCTGGTTATTGCTTGATGTGTTGGTTGGTATTTCACTATTTTTATTTAAGTAGAAGTGATTTCTTCCTCATTAGCTCCATTTTTCTTATCATTTGCATCTTGTGATGAATGAAGTGAACTTGAGCTCTCTAGTGCTTCTATTTTCTCTTCGAAAGCATTTACTAGTATTCGATGAGGAAAGACCAGAAAGACAAGTGATATGAACTGGTTTTGTATCCACCCACTTTCCTTCGTTATCTTCAACTCTTTCTCTTTTGGTAGAGGAAGGCATTCCCTGTATAAATGATGATTCTTGCTTTCGTATTGTTAATGTTTTCAATTGTACACGGAAGGAGTTTGTGACCACTACCATTTTTGTAAGAGATTTATCCTCATATTGTTGGAGAAACCATTCTTTGCTAACATGGCTCTTAACTGCACCAAGACATCCTTTTCGCCCTCCGCATCCAACCAATAGCTTTTGGGCGCGTTGAAAATTCCCTCCCTCACTTTATATTCGAATTTCAACTTACCCAACTCATCTTTGGATATTAATTCCTCAGGGAGTGGATTACCCATCACCACAGAGTCCGTATCAGTATAGTAGCAATCCTCTCTACTTATATATTATATGGGTGCATATGAATTCGTGCATAAGCTGTAATGGCAGCGGCTATTTGGACAGCTGCATTACGAGGAACAGCATATTCATCTGATTTCAGAGTATAAGAAAAGTAGCTACAAATGAATAGCTCTTGCCACAACCATACAGAAATCCGCTTTTCCTTAACACATGCTTGTAGCGCTCATTACTACAGATCTCAGTTATAGTGCTCCTTGGGTTGATACCAAACCTACCATAAAGACTGTTCATAAGAATCTTATACAAATAGGCTAATCCTGCATTTCCTTCTTTCTTGGCGCTCAATCTTTATATAGTGATGTTACAAACCGCTCAAATAGCCCTTCCCCTTTTTTAAATAGATAACCCCTTAAAGGAGTCACTGTAGAACCAATTGATTTAGCATACTTTAACTCTTCGCTAAAGTACACTCCTATAAATCGACCCGTTGGAAATATCCGCACTCCTTTCTCGTCTCGGTAGGGCAACACTGGCTTATGAATGGATGGAGGGCATACAACATACGCTTCGATAAATCCAAACAAATCCTGGGGTAGAAAAAAAGGAGAAATGCTGTGGTGAATTCCAAATCGAAAAAGTCAACTTCACTTTACTTAAGATGAAGGAACCGAGTGCCGAATTGAAATCTCAACAAAGAAATGAAAGCATAACTCTTTCCTCTTGTTGTCCTATTACTCTTTTTGCCTGCCTTGTTTGTGGAGGTCTCGGGTGTCTACGGCAGATCCGATCAGTCTCGTGATGAAGAGAAGTCTTTTCCGATCTTCCACTAAGAAAGATATCGTCACGACAACCAAATTTGCCCGGTAAACTACTCGGGGCTCCCCATGGTTTAGTAAAAGGGAGGGGATATTTTCTCTTCATCTGGGGGTTCATTTCATTCATTATTCATTATGAACTCAAAAGTGTAAGGCTGATTAGTGAGGTCTTAAAAACTTCATACAAGAAATGATCAGCCATTCCAATGGTTGTGCTCGAAAGGCAGTTATGAATCGATTGACTAATCCAATTCCAATATCTTGATTTCGAGCAGCAATGCATCGTGAACCAATATATATATCGTCTGCTAATACACGACCAATTAGTGTTTGGACAAAAAGTTTTTCCGTCATCCCATTTTGAGGACTCACAGAAATACCTCGGATAGTACCACAATCTCTTCTACGCACAATAATATGTTGAACTACTTCAACAAGTCTACGTGTAAGATAGCCAGCATCCGCTGTTCGTACAGCAGTATCTACAACCCCTTTTCGGGCTCCGTAGCAGGAAATTATATATTCTGTCAAAGAAAGTCCCTCGCGTAAATTGCTTTGAATAGGTAAATCAATCATTTGTCCTTGAGGATCCGCCATTAACCCTCTCATACCTACTAATTGGTGTACCTGAGATGCATTTCCTCTGGCTCCTGAAAAAGACATTAGATAGACTGGATTAGAAGGATCCGTTATTCGAAAATTCGAATTCATTTCTTGTTTCAAATATTCACTTGTAGCATACCATATCTCAACGGATTGGCGTAATTTTTCTACCGCGTGTACAGCCCCATAATAATAGTGTTTCTCCAAAAGAAAACTCTGTTGTTCCGCGTCTTGGACTAACCATCCTTTAGAGGGTATTGTTAAAAGATCCTCGATTCCTAAAGAAATCGATGTAGTAGTGGCTTGATGGAAGCCCAGAGTCTTTATTTGATCCAGTATATGGGATGTATATCCCATTCCGAAATGATCTATTAATCTGCTAATAAGTCGTTTCATAGCAGTTCCGTCTATCTCTTTATTATGAAAGACCAAGTTGGCCCGTTCTGCCATACATAAGTACCCCCTAATTTGGCTGAGTAGGATTCGACAATTGCTGAGTAGGATTCGACAATGGGCTTGAGTCAGTGATTCGAAAACTTAATTTACTCCCTTTCCTCAATCTCAATCTGGATTTGCGCGGCAAAAAAGATGGGACTAACGAAATCGGAATGCCCCCCGAAAGGGGCATCGCCGAATCTAACTTCCTTATTTAGATAGTGTATGAATAGGCCCGACTAAATCCTTGTATGGCTTCCTCTATTTATCTATAAAAAGAAATATGACCAAGAGTGGTTCGAATGTATATAGAACGGATTTCTTTTTTTCTATTTCCCACTACCAGATAGTGGGCATAAATCTCATGATAAGTCCCAAAAGATTCATATTGAACTTCAATCGGAACTTCTCTTGACCCAACGATGCGTTGATCTAGTTTCCATCGGAGCCACAAGGGACTGTTTAAACCGATTCGTTTCTGTCTATAAGCTCCCAGTGCATCATAGGAACTAGAAAAATGGGGTTCTTTATCTTTCGTATACTTATAATAATTGTTATTATTGTATTTTACTTTTTTATTTGGAGAGTTTCCGCAACTATTATATCTATTTGCACAAATACCTCGACGGTTTCCAATCGTTAATACATAAAGTCCGATAAGCATGTCTTGGGTTGGCACGCAAATGGGATCTCCAATAGCGGGAGACAGGAGATTCATATGAGAAAACATAAGTAAACGGGCTTCCGCCTGAGCTTCCAAGGATAAAGGTAGATGAACAGCCATTTGATCCCCATCAAAGTCCGCATTGAAACCCTTACACACTAATGGATGTAAACAAATAGTACGCCCCTCTACTAAAGTGGGTTGGAAGGCCTGTATGCCTAATCTATGCAGGGTAGGTGCTCTGTTCAACAGTACAGGATGTCCCCGCATAACTTCTTGAAGTATTTCCCATACAATGGGTTCCTTTTCCCAAATTTTCCTTTTAGCGATCCTGACATTAGAAGTAGCACGTTTCGTGATTAAATCGCGAATTACAAATAGCTGAAAAAGCTTTATTGCTATCTCTAGAGGTAATCCACATTGATGTAATGAAAGCGAAGGACCCACAACAATGACAGAACGCCCCGAGTAATCGACCCGTTTCCCAAGCAGAGTCTCGCGAAACCTCCCCTCTTTACCCTCAATTACATCTGAAAGTGATTTGTATACTTTATTGTGACCATCCCTTGTCGGTTGCCCGCGGGACCCACTATCAAGAAGTGTATCCACGGCTTCTTGTACCAATTTTTCCTGGCACATTACTAAATCTGCTGGTGCTAATTCACTTCTTTTTAATAGATAGGCAAGGTTGTTGTTCCGACGGATAACTCTCTTATAAAGTTCATTAATATCCGAAGTCACTACTTTATCCCCAGACCTATAAACAATGGGTCTCAATTCAGGAGGAAGAACCGGTAATAAGCACAAAACCATCCATTCTGGTTCTACATTTGTTTGAAGAAAATGTTTCGCCAATTGCATGCGTCTAATCAAAAAAACTTTTCTTATTCGTCTTTTTCTATCTTCCCATTCATCTCCACTATACCCCTCGTCTTCTAATTCTTTCCATTCAACCAAGGAATTCTCTATAATAATTCGCAAATCCAAATCCGCTAATTGTTCTCTAATAGCACCTGCTCCTGTCGCAATTTCCCGATTTCGAAATGTTGCAAAGCCTGGGGTAGAAAAAAAGGGAGAAATACTGTGGTTACAGGATGAAATTTCATCTTCGAATAAACCCCGTAATCGTAAGAAAGTAGGTTTTTTAGCGCTGGGCCTAGCAAAAGAGAAATCGCCATATACTAGGCCCTCCAATTTCTTAAGGGGTTTATCTAAAAGATTCGCGATATAACTAGGAAGACCTTTCAAATACCACACATGAGTCACTGGACATGCCAGTTTTATGTAGCCCATTTGATATCTTCGTATCCGAGAATCAACAAATTCTACCCCGCATTTTTGGCAAAATCTTTCGTCTTCGTTTTCAGCTACGCTCGCTCGAGAATTTCCACAAGCACAAATTCCGCTTTTTATGGGTCCAAAGATTCTTTCGCAAAACAATCCATCTTTTTCTGGTTTATCGGTTTTATAATGAAAAGTGGAGGGCCTTGTGACTTCGCCAACGACTTCCCCATTAGGTAGGATTTTTTTAGCCCAAGCCCTTATTTGTTGAGGGGAAACGAGTCCAATTTTAAGTTGTTTATGTTTATATTGGTCAATCATAAAATAGAAATAAGAAAAGAATTTATATTTATTCCGATCAAACATCCTCCCTATTAACCTGGAAGTTCTTCTCAGATACAAGGAAATGGTTCAGTTCTAGAGCTAAAGATCGTAGTTCTCGAACGAGCACTCGAAAAGATTCTGGAGGATCCTCGTGATTAGGCACTCTTTTTCCCCAGATCGTAGCATTAAGTATTTCTTGGCGAGCTATAAGATGATCAGATTTATAAGTAAGTATCTCTTGTAAAATATGAGCAACACCAAATCCTTCTAAAGCCCAAACTTCCATTTCTCCTACTCGTTGTCCCCCTTGCTTAGCTCTTCCTCTAACAGGCTGTTGGGTAACAAGTGAGTAGGGCCCAGTAGAACGTCCATGAATTTTTTCATCAACTTGATGAATTAATTTTAAGATATAGGACTTCCCTATTAGAACAGGCTGTTCGAAGGGATCTCCTGTTCTTCCATCAAATATTCTGCTTTTTCCCGGGTACTCGGGTTCAAATACCCATGGATTTTTTGTTTGTTTACTAGCTTCATATAATTCCGAAAACACAACTTTTCTTGAAGCCTCTTGCTCATATCTCTCATCAAAGGGTGCTATTCTATAATGTTTCTTTAGCAGATCCCCTGCTAATCCGAGCGAGCTTTCAAATATTTGTCCCACATTCATTCGCGAGGGTACTCCTAAGGGATTGAAGACCATATCAACAGGTGTTCCATCTTGCAAATAGGGCATATCTTGCCTAGGCAAAATTTTTGAAATGATCCCCTTATTCCCGTGTCTTCCGGCTACTTTATCCCCAACTTTGATTTCACGCTTCTGTAAAATATATACACGAACCATTATGTCAAGGGGGTCCCTCTGGATCCATTTCACATCGATAACGCGCCCTCTTCCACCTATAGGTAGTTTGAGAGAAGTTTCTTTTGAAGTGGATACCTCAAGACCAAAAATAGCCCGTAATAATCCAGCTTCCGCGATATACGACGATTCGCTCGCTATCTGAGGCGTTAATTTACCTACTAAAATATCGCCAGTTTCTACCCAGGATCCCAACTTCACAACTCCATTTCTGTCCAAATTGCAGAGTAAATGTTCTTCTAGATGTGGTATTTCTTTAGTGATTTTTTCAGCGGAGCCTTGGCTTGTCGTATCCGTCTGAATTTCATATTTTCGGATGTGAAAAGAAGTATAAATATCCTCATATACCAAACGTTCGCTAATTAGTACTGCGTCTTCAAAATTGTAACCCTCCCAGGGCATATAAGCTACTAAAATGTTTTTTCCTAAAGCAAGTTCCCCACCAACTGTAGCTGCTCCCTCCGCTAAAATTTGCCCTTTTTTAATGGATTTACCCTGCGGAACCCGAGGTTTTTGGTGCATACAAGTATTTTTGTTAGAGCGCCGATGGGCAACTAAAGGAATACTTATGGTTTTCCCACTACTTGATAAAAGGATCTTATGACTATCACTAGAAATGATCTTTCCCTCGCGTTCGGCTATAACGGAAACCCTCGAATCTAGAGCTGTTTGGCGTTCCAATCCAGTTCCAACAATGCACTTCTCGGACCGAGAAAGTGGAACTGCTTGGCGTTGCATATTAGAACTCATTAAAGCCCGATTCGCATCATTATGCTCAATAAAAGGAATGAGAGAACCCCCAATAGAAAAATATTGGAAAGGGAAAATACTTCTAACATGAATCTGTTCCCATGCAATAGTCAGGAATTCTTGACGGTATCTAGCTGGAACAACCTGTTCTTCCTGAATACCCTGATTCAAGGACAAAGAATTTCCTGCTGCTATCATATAATATTCATCTCTATTTGGTGATAAATAAACCACCTGTCTCTCTTTTTTTTCTTTTGCCTTCTCAGATATTTCATAAAACGGACTCTCTATAGATCCCCACCAGTGATCAATTCTCGCATGAATAGCTAATGATCCGGTAAGTCCAACATTGATTCCTTCGGACGTGTCAATTGGACAAATACGCCCATAGTGACTCGGATGAATATCTCGGCTCCGAAAACTTGCAGTTCTCCCCGTCAATCCTCCAGGACCCAAACAACTCACTTTTCGCCCATGAACCGTTTGTGTCAATGGATTGGTTTGATCAAAAACTTGAGATAAGGGATATGTGCCAAAAAAGGTCTCATAAGTAGTTATTAATAAAATCGAAGTTGAAGTTGGAGTTACCAAAGTTTGTGGAGTCGGTTTCGATTGACGTATGAATACTCTACGGATAGTTTTTTGAACCGCATGTTGTAAACGGCCAAGAGCCTGTCCGAATTGATCTTGTAACAGATCCGCAACCGAACGAATACGTTTATTTTTCAAGTGATTCATATCGTCATCGTCAAGTATACCCGTTCCAAATTTCATTCCAATCAACTGATCCGTAGCGGCCAATACATCTCGTGGTACCAAGAATGTATTGTTCTGAGGGATATCAAGATTCAGTCTCCGATTCATATTTCGTCGACCAACTCTTCCTAATTCACATTTTTGTTGAAAAAATTTCTTTTGTAATTCCTCGCATAAGGACTCCGAAAATACCAGGTCCCCACCTACACAAGCAAATTGTTGATAAAACTCCAAAATAGCTTTTTCTTTTGACTCAATCTTCTTCTTCTCCTTAGCATTCGGGAAAGACAAGAAAATTTCGGGGTAGGAAACATTATCTAAAATTTCTCTTAGATTTAAACCCATAGCTGATGATAGAACTAAAATGGATATCTTTTGTTTTCTACTCACACGAGCCCATATCCTTTCTTTTTTATCAATTGCTAATTCCGACCTTCCTCCCCAATCTGATATTATAGTCCCGGTGTATATGGAAATTCCCTTATGGTCTAATTCCGAGCGGTAATAAATACCAGGACTTAGCAATATTTGATTGATCACAATTCGGTATATTCCATTTATTATAAAGGTTCCTAAGGAATTCATTATAGGAATGTTTCCAATAGAAATGGTTTGCTTTTGCACATCGAAACCAAAAATTAATCTCGCAGATACATATAATTCGGAAGAATAGGTGAGTGATTCATACACAGCATCCCTTTCTTTTATCGAGGGTTCTAGCAATTGATATCCTTTCGCAAATAATTGAAATGCAATTTCGTGATCTGGATCTTTAATTGTTGGAAACTTCTCAAATTCTTCTGCCAAGCCTTGATTAATGAATCTACAAAATCCCTCGAATTGGATCTGACTAAATCCAGGTATTGTGGACATTCCCTCATTTCCATTCCGGAGCATTTTAATCTTAAGTTTCCTATTTATCGAAGAAAAATTCCATTATCAGCTCACTCTTCATCAATCCCTACGGATCAATCTAGCAATCATGGAATCTATATTCTGTTTACTGAATCACATGAAATTCTAGGGAACTCCACATATGTATTTCATATATGTATTTCATACATATGAATAGAGACGATTTCGACGAAAATTCGAATTTAGCAGGGGTAGAAATGGAATAAAAATGAATTGATAAAACAGTCCTAGAAAAAAATTCTGCCACTTAAACTTTATGATATTCTAAAAAGATTGGGTAGCAAAGATTTATCATTTTATCTCCTTTCTATGAAAGGGATAAAGCCATAATAATTTATAAGCACTAGAAAGCTTGACTTTAGTTCGATTTAGAATAGCACGCTTAGTTTCATTTTCAAAAAGAATTTGAAGGCTCTTTTTTGTTTCGTAGTAGTAGAGAATTACTGGAAAATAAAGGATTTCGTTGTAGAATCCTAAAAAAAAGTATTTACTTTATTTTTTAAGTACTTGCCAATCTAGTTATCCACCTATCTACATATCCTTTCTTTTATCGTAATTGCACTTAGGTGGTCCAAGAAGGCCGAGCCCTAATCTATATCAGAGCAAATTCCCTCTTTTTTTTATTCAAAATATTTATGAAAAATGAAAGAACGATTCTCCATAGGGATATGTACATAAGGGGGATCCATAGATAATAATGCTGTTTGGACCTGGAGTTTCCCTATATACAGATTAGGGAAACATTTACTCAATTTTCTTATACCATTAAAAATAATGGAGGGGGGGAGAATACCGATTTAAGAGTCGTTCACTACTGCAATTCAAAAAAAGAAAATTAAAATTATAGTTAATGGTTCTAATTTGTTCTGAATTTTGCAGCCTTTGACTGGAAATCCACTTTTTCTCCTTTGTCATTTCAATATAATAGAAAGGAAAGGGGTTTTAGTAAAAAAATGTGGATGAATACTTGTTCTTTTCTCGATTTTAGATCGGATTTTTTGGCGGCATGGCCAAGTGGTAAGGCAGGGGACTGCAAATCCTTTACCCCCAGTTCAAATCTGGGTGCCGCCTGATCAATAAAATACTTAGGATTATAGTACTGATCAAACCCTACAAATTCCTACCTCTATAAGTTGGGGCACGAGAGTAACTAGGTCTGGCGATACTGGATTTTTAGAATCCATACCATAGTTCTATCCTCAAACTAGGTTTTGTTTTGTCGGCAGTGGCCCAAACGGCTACCAATAGGGATGAGGTAGCGTTTCCTTATTCTTTTATTAATTTAAATTGATTCGATTTGGGAATTTAAAACTACGAGACTAAGATGTCAGAAATCTTCGTATCCAAAGGTTCCTAAGGAGCAGTCTTTTTTCAATCTAAGATTGAAGAAGGGACTTCGCGAAGAAATATCAAGACTTCCTAATTATCATACATTTTTTTTATGGTACATCTTACTACATACACTTCGTACATCTTATGCTACCCACATACACTAAAGTAAAGGCTACTGATTCTGTCGAGAATTAGATTGAATAGGCTGATCAAAAAACAATTTCGGGGTTGTGGATAGGGCCTCCTCACTCTTTCATAGAAAGATAGAAAGCGGGGCAGTAGGGTTTAGGTAAAAAATAAATATGGGTAAGGTAGGTATCCAATAAATATTTATCTATCCTAATTTTATGGTATATTCTTATGCCCTTTGCTTATAAAAGGGGAACAAACGGACGAAAAAATCTCTCTATTCCCGCGTCTTCTATTCAGGACATCCCCCTACTCTTTTTTAGGGAAAGGGCTATGTATCATATTTATACTTAATGCTCTCCAATTCTACCAGAAATCATATAAGAATTTGTTAGGAGTAAATTCCTTTAACGGATTAATCCATAGTCTTAGGGCAGAATAGAATGGCCTTTTGACTCTGTACCCTTGATTCCACTATGATTATTTATCAATAGTAGAAGAATTCCTTCATAGAAATAGGAGACATAATTTGCATGGATATAGTAAGTCTCGCTTGGGCTGCTTTAATGGTAGTCTTTACATTTTCTCTTTCGCTAGTAGTATGGGGGAGGAGTGGACTCTAGGGATACTACCAATTGATTGAGTAGTCGAATTGTAGTATCAACTCTTTTCTTTAATTGATCGTTTTGCATTAATAAGTTTGGCAAACTTTTTTTTTTCTCTCTTTCTTTAGTTTTGTTTTACTCTTGTAAGAAACTCTTTTAAGAAAGTAAGAAAGAGTCGTTCTATTCTACTATGTTCTATTCCAGTATAATAGAATAGAAAGGGCGATTATAGTAATTCAGAATTTCTATTCTACTAGAAGTGGCGAATAAAAAGAAAGTTCTATACATAAGAAAATGAAACTTTCTTTTCTTACACGAAGCTATTCACAACATATCGCACATTTTCCAGTTATACTATTTTCTTATTCTTAGAAAATTTTTTATGTTCTTTTTTTTGAAGGATCTCGATTGAAGCATCTCGCGCCATTTTTAAGCATGAAAGATTCGTAGGTTTTTTCCTTTTACTTTTTTTCTTTTACTATATTCTATTCTATTCGCGTATTATTTTTCTCCCCCTCCGTGGATGCGGTGAAAAAAGCAGTTGAATTAGACTACTATTTCAATCTACTAATCGATTCTATGTAGATTCAAGATAATATAATAGAAAGAATCTAAAGTGTGGTAGAAAGAACTACATGTAGTTCTTTCTACCACACTTTATGATTCCAACCGGATCCTTTCATTTAAGACTTGGATTTTTATTTTCTTTAATCCCTTTTTCATTTCTTCAATAATTAATTGGAATTCCAATTAATCATTTTGGCTGGCTGTTTTTACATAAATAATAAGTAAAAAGGCAGTAGGAACTAGAATGAACAATGCAGTAGCAATAAATGCGAGAATATTGACTTCCATAATCTCTTTATTTTTTTTCACAATAACTCGGGATGTAATCCCATAGAGAGGAAAAAGGGGTATCCTGTAAATTTAAGGGGAGGACTTGCATTCTGATAATACTGAATCAATTCAATATTATGAATATTGGATCTATCAAATCAATTTATGGTTGATAGTGGGATAATATAACATAGGAGGATCCCTTATCCATACTAAGACCAAAATAGGTTTTTTGATTGGATTCGAAACTCCCTCTATTCTATTTTTCATTCTTTTCGACTTTTGCTTTTCCATATGTATAACCCAAAATCCTTCTTATCTTATCCAATTTCCCTTCTTTTTTCTTATAGTTATACATACAATTATGTATGTATGTATTATATGACCTACTTTCTATGGGTCACATAGACATCCAAATAAGCAGTAGAAGTAGAAATGAGATGGAGAAAAGGGGATCTTAAATAAAAAGGATCCAATATTTAAACTTAGGAAAAAGAGCGTTTACTTGGTTTTTATTTTATTAGGTTACTATCAATATCTGCTTTTTGGGGTTTAAAAATGAGAGCAGATCTATAAAAAAAAGGAGTCGCAAATGGAGTGAGAATAAGGTAGATTCTTTCCAATTATTCATTGAACATACACAAACAAAGTTGGAACTAGAAAATGGAAGGGGTGTGCCTCCAAAAAGGAACTAATTAGATGAAATTCATTCTCTAACAATAAACGAATATGGTTTATGTATGGATTCCGGTAAAATACCGGTACTCTATTCCATAAGAGTCGAATAGGAAGTTAAGATGAGGATAGTATCATCATAAAAATAGAGTAATATCCTAAATTATACTAATCCACGTATGATGGCCTTTCCTTATCAACCAGAAGTAGTGAAAAAAATTCCTATACTGCTCTTTTTTTACTGAGAAATGTGAAATAAAAAAAGTGAAGTAAGGGTACCCCATAGATATTTGATGTTGCCTCCTGCCCCCCCCCCTTTTTTCATCAAAAATTTCCATGAAAAAAAGGAAAGATGAATTTTTCTATTCATTGAACCCTAGTTCGGGACTGACGGGGCTCGAACCCGCAGCTTCCGCCTTGACAGGGCGGTGCTCTGACCAATTGAACTACAATCCCCGCGGGGTGTATGGCATACTTATTCTTAAATAGAACCATAATTCTTAAATAAAACCATAAGAAGATTCGATTCCTCTGTCGTGCTTTAAGAAATAGACGAATCATATACTACATACCCACATAGGATATGTGGGTATAGTGAGAGTGGCATGACTAGTATGTCACGATTTTTTATCCCTAAAAATAAACGATAATCTGCCTTTCCATAAGAAAAACTCTATAAAAAATAAGAGAGATATGAATTAGAAATATCTTTCCCCATTTATCTTTATCCTTTATTTCTAGGGATCAGACATTTTTTTTCTTCCATACAAAATAATGGATTTAGTTCATATTCACGAAGCCCTAGATTTTTGGGCCGAGCTGGATTTGAACCAGCGTAGACATATCGTCAACGAATTTACAGTCCGTCCCCATTAACCGCTCGGGCATCGACCCAGGAAGAATTTTTTCTAGGCTTTTTAATAATCTATGATTAACCTCTTTTTATAATACTCCCTACCCCTAGGGGAAGTCGAATCCCCGCTGCCTCCTTGAAAGAGAGATGTCCTGAACCACTAGACGATAGGGGCATCACTAGACGATAGCGCCATATACAACCACTCGTCATTATATTATAATGATAGTATGAGCAGTTTTTTGGAATTGTCAATATACTCGAAGAGTATAACTAGATCAAAGGAAAGAGTCTTTACTATTTTTCTGTTATGCTTTCATAGGATTTCTTTTAGTTGAGGGTTAGGTTAATTCGCGGATCATCCCCTACTTTTTAGGGAAATTCGTTTAAAGGGTATAGAATAAGAATAGATTAATAAAAAAGGAGTCTAGATTAGTTCAGTACAGGTATTGATTTGATTGTTCTAACAGGAAAAACAGTCCAATTTCATTTCTTTTTTGCAATTTAAACTCTGTGCTTCGTTTAGTGTTCAGACCAAAAATGCCTGCATCTCGCACTAAACTAAGTCATAAAATTCACGAAAAAATGGAGACATTAAAAAAAAAAAAATGAATGGATTTTGTAGAAAAGTACTTTCTCGGATTCGAACCGATGACTTCTGTCTTACCAAAGCATTACTCTACCCCTAAGTGAAAAGCCCTTTATCGGATTTGAACCGATGACTTATGCCTTACCATGGCATTACTCTACCACTGAGTTAAAAGGGCTTTTTATTCAAAAATTAGCCACTTTCATTTACTATACTATTATAGGTCTACTGCATAATGTACATGTACATATTATATGTATATATTAATGTACATAATATATGTATATATAGAGATATATGTAGAGATTTACATATATCGAGGTTCAAAATCTTGATAAAATCAAGAAAAATAAGAAAATCTTTCATATTCTCTCTTATCACTTGCACAAAGTGGAGGTATTTTATTATTATATATATAAATATGTATAACGTATAATAAAATACGTGAACGGAGAGTTGACACACTCAAAACTTATTATATATATCGGATACACTTGAAGAAGGTGGGTCAGTTCTTAGGTATGTAAACACGATCTCGGCCAACTCACCAAAGCCCGGAAGTTCCATTTTTTTTTAGAGGAGAATAAATATGTATCAATTGTTGAATCGGATACAACAATGGGCCGAAAATGCCAAAGGAGCAATAAGAACTGCTGTTAAAAAAATGATAGACTTTTTTTTTATCTTTAGGCTATTCACTTTTCACGTGCTCAGAATGTTCGGCAGAATTAGGGACTTTTTTCTTCTATTGTCCGATCTTATAATATGATGAGAACTTTCTCCATTTATGTTTTATTTCCCCTAATTCTAATTGGGTGGAGTATAAAGGAATTTGTGCTCTTCATATACCCATATGGTTGGGTATTAATTTTCAGTGATATACTTCTTATCTGTTTTGGTGAGAGATTGAAACAATTTTTAACAGGCATCTTTTTCTTTTGGAAAAACTTTCGAGTCCATTTTAAGAATAATTAAAAAAGTTTTGGACGGATTTGTTGAAACTGTTTTCAACAGGTATCCCTTGGAAATGGGGTACTTGACTATTCTACAAGGATTCTAGTGGATTTGGAACAAATTATGTTGGAGTTAATTTTATTCTAAAAAGTTGGCAATCGAATTTCTACTGGAGAGTAGAAAAATTATACTACTGCCTGCCCAACAAAAAATAAAAACCATATCCTACATACCTAACTCCTCCTGGTTCAAGGTTTTCTGTTTCCGAACACTAGAAAAAGGAGGATTTTGGGTTTCTGATCCTAGGGTGAAAAGGAAGGGAACAGATACCCAATATGATTCTTAGGAGGAACGTTTGGTAATGGCCTTGGTCCTCTATGCTCTTTTTTATGTGTTCTTAGTTCTATTCATCTTCTTTGATTCTTTTAAACAAGAATTTAATAAACTAGAATTGAGTGGAAAAGAAGAGAGGAAATTAGTAAATGGGGAGGATCCACTAACCAGAGACTTTCCGGATCCTCTTTATGAAGAGTTTGAGGAGTCCTCATCAGAGTCCTCTGATGTAAATTTTCATCAGTTAAATCTGTCGATTCCTATCTGCTTTTCTTTTTATTTTAAGTTATTACTCTTTGTTTGTTGTTTCTCTCAAGTGATAGAGGAAGTCCATGATGAATTTTTGAAAGTCATCTGACTCCTTACCTATGGCTCGGATTTCATGATAAGTGGAGGAAGAAAACATCTTTCCCAATTTATTTGTTCAATTCTGAACAAAAAAAGGAAGAAAGAGATTTATGGGGACTGTACTGCCCCCTATATCTCTTAGTGTATATTGTAGTCATAACCGTAGAATAGATCCTAATCGAAATGCATACATTTGGTTCATACACAATTGGCATGGTAAGAAGAGATGTATTTTACAGACTAGAGAGGGGCTATCTAAATCCTAAAGTAAAGGCTCGCGGTTGAAGTACCAACCGCCCACTGCCATGAACTTTCACCGTTTGATTTGATAAGGTTGAATTAGCCCCCTTCTCAAATGGCTACCCTTGACAAAGGGTAGCGTTGGTATCATAATCTACATGTAGCGGGTATAGTTTAGTGGTAAAAGTGTGATTCGTTCTATTAATAACTGAATTTGAAATGATATACTTAAGGCATCCTTAAGTTTTTTTATATTCATATTCCGATGAAAACTTTAGTTCTTATAAAGGGTTTAATCCTTTTCCTCTCAATAGCATATTGAGGAAAAATATACATTCTCGCGATTAGTATCCAAAGACTAATTTAATTTGCACCCAAAATACAAATTTGATTATGAGTACAGAATCGCGAAGCATAATTTTGCATTTAAGTATTCCGATTGAATAAATATGAGTAAAGGATCTATGGATGAAGATACAAAAAAGTTTATTTCCAATCGTAACTAAATCTTCTTTTGTTTTGTTTAAAAAGGAAATGGAAGCCCAATAGCTAAAAAACCATGGTTTTGGTTTACTAGAACCGTCAGTATATTGTTTCAGCTCGGTGGAAACCCAACTCTTTTCCTCAGGATCTCTTGAATGAAATTAGGGAACGAAGTAAGTAGATTAGATAGATATTTAGGATAATTTCTATCTCCTATTCTATAGGGATCATCTAGAAAGCAGAGAGCTTTGGTTCCATTCAGACAGAAAAGCTGACATAGATGTTAAGTGGTGAGAATATCCATAAAGGAGCCGAATGAAATCAAAATTTCATGTTCGGTTTTGAATTAGAGACGTTAAAAAAAATAAACCAACGTCGACTATAACCCCTAGCCTTCCAAGCTAACGATGCGGGTTCGATTCCCGCTACCCGCTCCATTTTGTAGAAAAAGACTATTCTATTTGTTTGTCTAGACATGGTAGAGACTTGTATTCAACCTTTTTCGTCCACCTGTTTTCGGCCCTACAGAGCGGAGTAGAGCAGTTTGGTAGCTCACGAGGCTCATAACCTTGAGGTCACGGGTTCGATTCCCGTCTCCGCACTTAGCAGTCCGTATAAACGGACTATTCTATTTGTATAGATATGGTAGAGGGCTATATCCAACTCTTTTTTTTATTCAGCAGGCAGGCAGCAAAAAAAAAATGAAAGAAAAGCATAGCCTATCCCCTTTAAAAACCGTTTGTCTCTTGTTTGTCTCGGTGAATCCCCGCCCCGGTTTAGGGAACTTTCTTGGAAAGTTGGATTTTCGCCCCCGAAGCACTCTTTTTTTTTTGAGTCGGGTGCAAAGGAAGCATAAGATAGGAAGGGGTACAGTACTAGACTAACAACTACTTAATTTAATAGAAGTACTTAAGTAATAGAAGTAGTTAAGTAGTCAACTAGATTTAATTTTTTATCATAGTACCTTACTAAATTAAGCTGGCGAGCGACGGGGATCGAACCCGTATCTTCTCCTTGGCAAGGAGATGTTTTACCACTGAACTACGCTCGCTACATTGAACTACGCTCGCTACGGCCTATATTTTATAGGGTATATCCACCTGGGTCGACCGTCTATGTCTGGGTCGACCGTTTCATTTTCTATTAGAGTTTTCTTTTTATTAATTGTCTGTCAATCAATATTCTAATGGCAATAGAATTTCATAATAATGAAGGAGAAGAAGTAATATAATAATTCGGAACGAAAATAGCATTTTAATGTGTATCAAAGAAATTTTTCGAAAAAAAGGCCTTTCTTTTTATTTATTTTATATCGGGCTACTAAATACTAAACAAATTCAAGAAATGAGAGAATTCAGAATAGCTACCAGAAAGACTAATCCAATCCATAATGATGTACCGGAAAATACAACGTTTTTATTATTTGACCAAC
>Ga0207703_10001466_pt1 | contig 21518 bp, 22 predicted proteins | sample KBSSwiS12_FD_184304 | JGI IMG/M metagenome (GOLD analysis project Ga0207703, IMG submission 184304) | Switchgrass rhizosphere microbial communities from Kellogg Biological Station, Michigan, USA - KBS Switchgrass S1-2 (SPAdes) (version 2) | ecosystem: Host-associated > Plants > Roots >...
CCTCGATCCGAAGCACGGCATCCGCCGCTTCTCGTCGGTCCCGAAGGCGAACTTCGGCTGATGTCCGGCCCCGTCACCATGCAGCTGGACAAGCTGCGGGAGCGGTTCGGCGGCGCTGACGTTCGGCCGGCGATGAGCGGTACCATGCTCGTCACGGTGCCGAACGTCCGCCTGCCGGATGGGTGGTCGAAGCCCTCGACCACCATCCGCTTCATCATCCCGTCCGGGTATCCCTACGCGCATCTCGACTGCTTCTGGGCCGATGTCGACCTGAAGCTGGCGAACGGCGGTCAGCCGCAGAACACGGGATTCAACCCGATCCCCGGCGTCGCCGATCCCATGCTCTGGTTCTCGTGGCATCTCACTGCACCGTGGGACCCCAACCGCGACACCCTCACCACCTGGATGAACGTAGTGATCAACCGTCTGAAGGAAGTGCGATGAGCGGCATCAGATTCCCATCGCCGGTCTACCGTCAACTGTCGGCGACGCTTCTCGACGCCGGTGGCGTCGAGAGCTGCGCGATCGCCTACGCCCACTACGTCGCCCTTGCCGATGCGTGGATCGTGGCGGACGCGGCGGCCGTGCCCGAACACGCATATGAGCGGCGCGATCGCATCTCCGCCGTCCTGAAGACGCAGTACCTGCTGGACGTCGCGAACCGCAGCCGCGTCACCGGCATGGCGGCGATCCTCATCCATACCCATCCCGATTGCTCGGACTGGCCGGCGTTCTCGACGACGGACGACAACGGGGAAGCTGAGCTCGCTCCCTATCTCGGCAGGCGTGGCGCGCCGGTTCCGCACGCCGCTCTCGTGATCAGCCCCAACGGCTGCCGGGCGCGGCGCTTGGGGTCCGGCAACGAGATCAGCGTGTGGGAGGTTGGAAAGCACCTGACGCTCCTATCGCCACGCCCGGACGGCGAGGCTCAGGAGCGCCACGATCGGCAGGTGCGCGCCTTCGGCGAACCGGGGCAGCGTCTTCTCAAGAGCCTCCGCTACTGCGTGGTCGGTGCCGGTGGCACGGGATCCCTCGTCTGCCAGCAGCTCGCGCACCTGGGAGCGCGCGACGTCACCGTCATCGATCCCGATAATGTCGAGACCACCAACCTCAATCGTGTGGTGGGATCGACGCCGGCAACCGTCGGTGTCGCCAAGGTCGAGGTTGCCGCAGCCATGATCCGCAGCATCAATCCCGATGCGAACGTCACGGCGCTTCAGGCGGACATCGTCGATAGCGACGTCGCGCACCTCCTCTCGACGTTCGACTTCATCCTGCTCTGCACGGATTCGCACGCCAGCCGGGCGGTCGTGAACCAGGCCGCCCATCAGTTTCTCGTCCTGGTGATCGACGTGGGCGTGAGCATCACCGTCAAGGACGACGCCATCACGCACATCACCGGTCGGGTCCAGATGATCGCTCCTGAGCTGCCCTGCCTGACCTGCACCGGCGCGCTGGACGGGAAGGCCATCCTGCGCGAGCTGCAGAGACCGGAACAGCGGGCGGCCGATCCGTATGTGCAGGGGGTTCACGAGCCTCAGCCGGCTGTCATCTCGATCAACTCAACGGTGACGTCGCTGGCCATCACTATGCTGCTCGGAGCCGTTACCCCGGTTCCGACCCGTCCGCGTCATCTGAGCTACGACGGCATTCGCGGCCGGGTGAGTGAGTTGGCTGCTGCCATACACCCGGAGTGCATCGTCTGCTCGAACACAGGCGCACATGCGAAGGGCCTGTCGTGGCCGATGCCGGTTCGGCACGTGCCGAATGACGGAGAGGCACCGTGACGGCGCCCGCCAGGTCGCTGCGGCTCGTGGGCCAGGCCGAATACCGCGATGAAGCGGAAGCCCTGCTGAACGGGCCCGGGGACGCGGCGTTGGTCGTGCGCGGCCGCATCCGCTCGGTCGTCATGGCCTGCCCCGATGGCTGTGGCGAGACGCTGGTCGTCAATCTCGACCCTCGCGCCGATAAGGCGTGGCGTCTGGACACGCGCGGGGAAGGCGTCACGCTCTACCCTTCGGTGTGGCGGGATGGTGGCTGCGAGAGTCACTTCGTCGTCTGGCGCGGCGTGCTGATCTGGTGTGACCGCTTCACTTCGGGGAATATCGAACCGCGCTACGACCCCGACATCGAAAAGCGGGTTCTCGCGGGGATGGACGCGACGATCCCGCTCACCGCGGAAGCCATTGCGGACGCGATCGACGAGATCTTCTGGGACGTGAGCCGCGCTGCAAACCGCCTGGTCGGAAAAGGGCTTGCTCGAAGCTGGAAGCAGGATGGGACGTGGTATTTCTTGAGGGCGGATGGAGAAGACGAAGGGGGATGAGCCCGGCAGCAGCCGGCGAAGCCGGTCGGCATCAAGTCGCGGAGCCCATCACCTGAAGTCTGCGCGCCACGTTTCGGTGGTGAACCGCAGGCTTTCGGCCAATGGCGGCGTCATCGTGAACAGGGCGGGCTTCGGGCCGAACTCGTGCAATCGATAGAGCCGATACCCGCCCTCCATCCGCCGGGCGACCTCAAGCTCGTTGCGGGACATGAAGAACGGCGTCCGCGCCACCCCGCGCGTGGTCTTCACCTCGATGGCCAGATCGTCCCCGCTCTCGGAGAATGAAGCGATGTCGTAGCCGAGACCGTCACCGATCTCGACTGAGACGTGGCGCACGCGCGCCGCAAGGTCCGGTCTGCCCGCCGAGTCCAGGCGCTGCCGTTCGAAACCCAACACGGCGTGCTCGCCGGCAAGGCCCAATTCGCGGTTGCGCATGTCCCGCTCGAAGGGATCAAACCGGCGCACCATCCGCTGCACTGCCGCCGGCGGGGGCTCGTTCCTCAGCTCGATGCCAGGTACGTCGACCACGCGGATCGTCGGGGCCAAAGCCGTCGGTACCATGGACAGATCACGCCCGCCGTCGCGGTCGAGATGCCGCTCGATCGCCTCCACGATCGCCCCCTGATAGTTGACCCTTCCTCGGTATCCCCTGATCCCGGCGATGCCGAGCTCCTCCAGCACCGCCGTGATGTTGCAGTGCTTGAACTCAATCGCCCCTTCCGAACGGCCGACGCGTTCCACCAGAGCCCGGCGATGCGCGGTCTTCGAGAAGGAGATGCCGCCGATCTCATCCCGCAGCATCGCGAAATAGTCCGCGACAATGGCGTCCAGCTCGGTATCCGACCAGTCCTCCCCACGCGCCATAGGCCATCCCGAAACCAAACCGCGGGGCACGATACCAGGTCGCACCCGGCAGACCAGGCCCAAGCGCTCCTTGTACCGCATGCAGAAAATCGTAGCCCGCTCCCAGCGCCCCTCTAAGCGTCGGCGTCGCGTTCCTCCGAGGCAACCGCTGCGGTGTCACGCAGCAGCCTCATCTGCTCCTATGTCTCGGAGAGCAGCTACTTCCGGGTCACCTCCCGGCCCACGATCACGGGGCGGCGGTAATCGAGATAGCCAGACCCCAAGACCGAATGCTTCATTAATGAGCGGCAGGATCTGGCCGTCCGCCGCTCGATAGCAGCTGTTCCGGTTTCCAGCAGGTTCACACCACGGCGAATCCGCTGTCGTCCGGCGAGCAGGAGTGAAGCTGACGGTCAGCAATCAAGGAGCGCCGCCCAGTTCGCCTACGGTTGGAATTGGGCGCGGCCCTGCCGGACCGCTTAACCGGATAGGAATGGCGGGTCCCGGCAGGAGCGGTCGTTCACGCCCGCGCCGGGGAACGGCTCGAGTTGGTCGGCATATGACAGCGGGAAAAGGCCGCGTCACGGCTAGATTTCTCTTGTGCTTCTGAGAGGAATTGCCCGGGGCAGGGTCAGGGTTTGCTGAAGTCTGCACATTTTCTGCACGACTCCCTCATCGGGCAGACAATTCGATCTACGATCCTGCATCACGCGCCAGTGACAAGACCAGCACAAATCCGATGGAGGTTTGTGCAATGGGACTCCGATCCGCTGGTTTCGACGGAAAATTCGCGACGGCCGTGGTCGTGGCGCTGGTCTGGGATCTGACCCTGTTCCAGCTGCGGCTGACTGGGGGAGCACTCGGCGCGCTTGAACTGGCCCTGCTGGGGGCCGCGCTGCTGGCCCGGCCCGCCCTGCTACGGGATCGCCGGGCTCTCGCCTGCTTCGGACTAGCCGGGGTTATGGCCGTGGCGATGATGATCATGCCGGGACTGCTGGCATGGACGCTGTTCTGGGTGTTTGCCGGGGTCGGAACCATGCTGCCCGCGGCGACGCGGTTCGGCGATGCCTGGTGCTGGTTGCAGAGGCTGGTGGTGCACGGGCTGCGATCCATCGTCGCCCCCCTGCTCGATGGACGGCGGTGGCTGCGGGTCCGCCGCAGCCGCGGCAATGGGCAGATCCGGGCCATCTTGCCGCAGCTGGTGCTCCCGGCGCTGGGCAGCGCGGTGGTCCTCGGCCTGTTCGCGATGGCCAATCCGGTGATCGAAGCCTGGCTTAGCGAGGCTGCCTTACTCTCGCCGGACGGGGAATTTATCTCGCGCATCCTGCTCGGCTCCATCTGGTTCACCCTGGCCTGGAGCCTGCTGCGCCCCCGCATGGCGCGCAGCCTGATCAACACCTTCGAAGGCAGCGGCGATCTGTCGCTGCCGGGCGTGACGCCCGCCTCGGTCCGCCTGTCGCTGATCGCCTTCAATGGCCTGTTCGCGCTGCAGAACGCGATGGATCTCGCCTGGCTCTGGGGACTCGCGCCGCTGCCCGACGGGATGACGCTTGCCGAGTATGCCCACCGGGGCGCCTATCCCCTGATCGTCACCGCCCTGCTCGCCGCCGGCTTCGTGCTGGTTGCGCTTCGCCCCGGCTCACAAACCGCGGACATGCCGGTCGTGCGGCGGCTGGTGGTCCTGTGGGTGGCGCAGAACGTGCTGCTGGTGGCCAACGCCGCGCTCCGCACGCTCGACTATGTCGCGGCCTATTCGCTGACCAGCCTGCGCATTGCCGCGCTGCTGTGGATGGGGTTGGTCGCCGTGGGGCTGGTGCTGGTGCTGTGGCGGATGATGCACGGCAAGACCGCAGGCTGGCTGATCAACGCCAACGCGGCGGCGGCGCTGGTCGTGCTGTGCGGGTGCAGCTTCGTCGATCTCGAAGCCGTGGCCGCCCGCTACAATATCGCCGCGGCGCGTGACCTGGGCGGGAGCGGAGCGCCGCTCGACATCTGCTATCTGCAGGCCGCAGGCCCGTCGGCCTTGGTCGCACTTGCGGAGCTGGAGCGCCGTCCGGCGCCTGAACCGATCGGGCTGTGGGCTCGGCTACTGCGCGAGAATGCCCAGGTCCAACTGAGCGAGGAACTGGCTCAAGGAGACTGGAGCCTGCTCGCCCTGGTCCGTCTCGCCGCGGTCCGCGCCCGCTTGCGCCGCGCGGCCCTGGCTCCCCGGCAGCACGCGTGGGTCGATTGCCATAGCCGTGACCCGCGGGTCCTGCGCGCTGTCCTGGGCCAAGGGGTGATGGCACAATCGCCCGCATTGACCGCGCCGACCAAGCCATGACAGATCGCACCATGACCGATCTTCCAGCTCCGGGCACCCCGCCGCGCAAGGTCCTCGTCGTCGACGACGATCCACACATCCGACAATTGCTCGCGTTCGCCTTTGCCAAGGCCGGGATCGCCACGGTCGAGGCGAGCGACGGCGAGGAGGCCCTGGCGACCCTGGCGGAGGACCCGGCGGATCTGGTCATTCTTGACATCAACATGCCGCGGATGGACGGGCTCGAGGTCTGCCGCCGCTTGCGGGCCAGCCACAGCGCCGTGCCGATCCTGTTTCTGTCCTCGCGCGACGAGGAGATTGACCGCGTGCTGGGGATCGAACTGGGTGCCGATGACTATGTCGTCAAACCCTTTTCCCCGCGCGAGGTGGTCGCGCGCGCTGGGGCGATCCTGCGGCGCACGGCCGGGCAGGTCGCGGCAGCCTCCCCCAATCTGGTGCGCAACCGCTTGCGGCTCGACACGGCGGGATGGCAGGCGTTCTGGAACGACCGGGAGGTAATCTTGACCGTCAGCGAGTTTTCCCTCCTGATGGCCTTGGCCGCGGCGCCCGCGCGGGTCCAGTCCCGCGAGACGCTGATCGACCGCCTGCACGGGCCCGGGTTCGCTGTCACCGACCGCACCATCGACAGCCACATCCGCAACCTGCGCCGCAAGTTTGCCGAACATGGCGCGCTCGACGTAATCGAGACGCGGGCCGGGATCGGCTATCGCCTAGGCCCCTGCACCGGATGAGGCGCGTCCTGGCCGCGTTTTGGCCGGTCATGCGGCTGCGCACGATCATGTTCGCGCTGCTGCTGGTCGTCGCCGGCCTGCCCGGGGTGGCCGCAATCGGCCTGCGGGTCTATGAAAATGCCCTGGTCCGGCGGACCGAGGCCGAACTGATAGCCCAAGGGTCGGCCCTAGCGGCGAGCGCGGCCATGGGCTTTGCCGCGACGCCGGAGAGCAAGGCTGGCGGACCCGCGATCGATCCCTATGACCTCGATGACCGGACCATCTCCACGAGCATCGACCTGCGCTCGTCGCCGGTACTCGAGGAACGGCCCGCCGCCGTGGCGACAGGCCTGCAGCGCGATCCCGAGGCCATGCGTATGGCCGCGCGGTGGGAGCCGGTGATTGATCAGACCAAGCGCGCAACGCTGGCCTCGATCGTCCTGCTGGATCGTCAGGGCCTGGTGCTCAATGGCCGCGATCAGGGACGATCGCTCGCCGGCCTACTCGAAGTGCGGGCGGTGCTCAGCGGGACAACGATCACCACGCTTCGCCACAACGGGGCCTACCGGGTCCGCTATCCGCTCGAATGGGTCAGTCGCGCGACGGACATCCGCCTGCACCATGCGCGCCCGATCATGGCCGGCGGGCAGGTGGTCGGCGCGATTCTCCTATCGCGGTCACCCCGAGCCCTGTTCCGCGGCATGTACGAGGATCGCGGCAAGATCGCGGCCGGCACGGGTGCGATCTTCCTGATCCTGGTGGCGATGACGGCTCTCCTCGCGCGGACCATCGTGCGCCCGATCGAGGCGCTGAGCCACGCCACCCGCGCCCTTGCCGAAGGGCGCAGTGCCGATCCGCCGCAACCCACCTTGCGGGTCCGGGAAATCGACGGACTGATCCACGATTTCGCGGCAATGGCGACGGCGATCGAGGCGAGATCGCACTACCTGCGCGATTTCGCCGCCGCGCTGGCCCATGAATTCAAGACGCCGCTGGCCGGCCTGTCGGGCGCGATCGAACTGCTGCAGGACCACGGGGCGACCATGTCCGCGGACGACCGGGTCCGCTTCCTGGCCAATATGGCCGATGACACGCAGCGACTGAGCCGGCTGATCTCGAGGCTGCTCGATCTGGCGAAGGCCGATCTGCAGCGTCCGACCGACGCCACCTGCAATGTGCGCGAGGTCTTGGCACGACTGGCCGATGGCCTGGGCACGCCGAACTTCCGGATCGTATGCCGGAGCCGACAAGCCGCGACCGAGGCCGCCATCGATGGCGCAGCGCTGGAAACGGTCCTGACCACCCTGCTCGACAATGCTCGCGCAGCTGCGGCCAGCGAGGTCCACATCGTGGTGGACAGGGACGGACCGAGGTTGCTGCTGACTATCGCCGACAACGGCCCGGGCATCGCGGCGGCAGACCGTCAGCGAATCTTCGAACCGTTCTTCACTAGCAAGCGGGAGAGCGGAGGTACCGGCCTTGGCCTGCCGATTGCGCGGGCGCTGGTCCAAGGCGTGGGTGGTCGCCTCGAACTGGTCGAGGCCAGCACGGGGACGCAGTTTTGCCTTGTCATTCCTGAGGCGATCCAAGCGGGGCAAACGCCGAGAAGATCGGCCGCCGATCAGGTCGACTATGCTCAGTAAAGCATTACCCACTAGTGGCTTCACCTCGCAGTTCTAAGCGGGCCATGGGGGTGCCAATCGCGGCAACATTTCTGATGCCGTCACCGGTCACATTTGGTCTCAACGGCAGCTATTGTCAGAATGGGACATCCGCCAATCAACAGCGAGAGTCTGAAATTGGTCGGAACCGGAAGCCGCTCCGACGGATCCGAAGGTCCGCTATCCCGTTTTCGCAGGTGCGAAGCCGCCTTTCCGGATCGTCCAACAAGGCAGCCACGCGAGGAACACTTCTGCGAAATGACCAGACGGGAGCTACCGGCGAGCGGCTTCCGTGCTGTGAACAGCCGCTGTTAGCGTGCTGACCAACGACGAATTCCGATCGAGCCAAATCGCAGGCGCCCCCCTCGGACACCGATGTGGCAAATGGCGAAAACTGCCACAACTCGCGTTTGCGGGGCCCGGGCCGGGCCGAAATGCCACCGCCCCCATCGCCCGCATCTCCGTGTGGACAGCCTTGATAAGCTGCTGCCTGCTCACTCTCTCCAGACCCGCCCACGACCTATAACCGGCTTATGAATTTTTTTCTTGCTATAGCGGTTATGACCATGTAGAACAGTCTCGCAACGGGGAAAGGCCATTGTGTGTTTGACGAAATCGACAAGCCCGTGCTCGACGCGAGCCGCAATCTTTATCGCGAAAATGAGTACGCGCGAGTCCTCTTCGATCGCCTTGCTAGGCGCAAGACAGCGGCCGAAGAAACAGATGTTGAGGAAATTGCGCGGATTACAAAGGCCCCAAAGGAGGAACTTCAAGAACTCATCGAAGGTTTGGCAGAATCAGGATGCGGCATGTTCGTTCTTGGCCGCCGGGGCTATAATACGAGAATTATATGGAATTTTAACTCCGCTTATCTGGGACGGGCCGCCGCTAGCGCACCTGACAGCGATGAGACTGCTGAAGTTCGGGCAAACGCAATAGAGGCCGCAACCCGAGATTACGAGCAACAAATCGCGAAAATACTTCAGTTGCCACAGAATCTGATAGCGGCCCAATTCACGGTATCGAGAAAGCAAAAGGTTTAGCCAAATTTACCGCTTGCTGAGTACCATTTAAGAACCCTCGCCACGGCACTACCATTAACCCGCTCCTCGCGGACGAACTTTTAGCGCCTGTCACACAGCTAGACCAGAGGTTATCGTGATTCACGAAGCGCCCGAGCTATGCCTTCAGCAATCAGCTATCGCTGTTATCGCACTAGATAAGTTGAAGCCCCCTTAACTAATGGAATATGCACGCATCCATCACCATGTACAAGGAACCGAACAAATGATTGAAAGCCTTAGCATTCCCATCGTAACTGAAGTCACGCGTCCGGATGGACAGACTGAAATAGTCTGGCTTTCTGGAGTTAAATATGATAACGACAACGCGTATTTTGATTATAGGCGGAAGAGTGACCGTCCGCTTGCGGCTTCCAATGATAACGATGGCGATACGGATTGGGCCGGAATGTTGTTTGGCGACCGGCTGACGTGCTCAATCGCGGAGGCGCGGAAGGCGCTCGGTGTCGGGAAGCACACGGTTTATAAGTATATCGAAGACGGGAAGCTCACCAAAGGTAAGCTGCGGGGGCGGACGGTGCTGCGTGTCGATGAAGTACGGGCACTCATCACCGGGGCGTTTCGGGCATAAGGTGGTGGCCAGGCACGCCTAACATTGGGGGTGCCCTAGACCGCTCAATCCGCGGTCTCGGCACCCCCATATTGTAACGTGCGAGCTAATCAACTGGCGCCATGCCGCAGGACTTGTCACCGAGCGCAGAAATGTTGGCCATTCGTCTACGACGTGCTGCGGTTTAGGGCACGTCCGGGCTGTTGCGCCAGCAGCACCCGAGCGGAGCAGGGGTCAACTCTGTGCTCCATGGGTTAGTCGGGGGAGTAGTCACGCCTCAAGGTCTCCGCCCTGGCACCGTCGTTTTCAGAGGAAAATGTGGCAAATCGACGAAACTGACATCAAACGGGGCTGTCATCTGCGGGTGGCTTCCGTGCTCGAGGGGGTTTGCAGATTATGGTGTGAATTCGCGATGGCGTCGCCCCGACAACAGGGCAATCCCATATAGCCAATTTCACGTCGGCGCTGCTAGAAGGCGACGTTGCCCCGCGGCAGCCCCTAACGTCCTAAAAGTCGCTCTCAGTCGGATGCGAACTCGTATCCGATTGACGCAGCTATCGCTGGGATGCGAGCCGTCAGCTTTCGAGCGCCTGCCACTCGGCCAACGTGGCCGAGCGGCGGAACTTGTAGGTCTGGCGATCAACGAGATGGCGTGCCTTGGAAAAGTGGTTGTGGACTAAAGCATGGACGGATGCGAACTTGTGCAAGGTCTTCATCTGTCGAAATCGGAGCATTGCACGCTCTCGTCGTCGAAACGGCAGGTGTGAATTTTCCGCTCGGTTGTTGAGTCACATCCCATTTCATGGCTGTCAGCATTGCCGAGTTCGCGCATCGCCGCCGGGCACGAGCGCAGCCCATCGGTGACAATTGTCTCGGCTTTGCCATGGCGCTTCAACGCCTTCTTCATGAAGGCCAACGCCACGGCTTTGTCCCCTTCCCTGGTCACGTGACTCGCGAGGATCCCGCCCTCGTGATCCACCGCCCGCCACAGATAATCCATTTCGCCGTTGAGCTCCACGTACATCACATCGAGGTGCCACTTCCAGTGGCGGAAGCCGCGCATCCGCCTTACCCGGCGTCGCCGGATGTCGGCCGCGAACAGTGGGCCAAATCTGTTCCACCACAGACGCACCGTCTAGTGACAAACGTCATATCCGCGCGAAACGCAAATCTTCGACGTTGTGCAGGCTCAGCGGAAATCGCACATAGAGCATCACCACTTCGCGGATCAACTCAGGCAAGGAGTGGAAATACCGGAACGGATTTTCGCGTTTTCTTGAATGAGGCATGCCCTCCCCCTACTCTGCCCGACCCGTTTCCGCCAATCGGTGCATTTGCTTTGACAGAGCCCTTAGTAGTATTCTGCCTCTTCCCACCACGGGAAGAAATCCGGCATGTCGCTCGAGACCCGCTCGGGGAAGTGAGGCGGACGCTTATCAAGAAATGCTGCCACTCCTTCAGCGGCGTCGTGAGACCGCACGCGAGAGAAGATCCCACGACTGTCTACGCGGTGCGCCTCCATCGGGTGGGAGTATCCTAAACCGCGCCAAAGCATCTGACGCGAGAGCGCCACTGCAACGGGTGAGGTGTTTTCGGAAATCTCCAATGCAAGCGCGCGTGCCGCCGGCAACAGATCCTCCGGCGCATGTAGCGCCTTGACAAGACCGCCCGCCAAGGCCTCATCGGCGGAAAAAACGCGTCCGCTCAAACACCAGTCGAGGGCCTGAGAAATGCCGACTATCCGTGGCAGGAAATACGCCGAAGCCGCTTCCGGGACGATGCCGCGCCGGGGGAAGACGAAGCCTATTCGGGCGGCCGTGCTCGCCAGGCGGAAATCCATTGGCAAGGTCATGGTTACACCTGCGCCGACGGCTGGCCCATTTACTGCGCCGATTACCGGCTTGAGGCAGCGGAAGATGCGCAGACTCACACGGCCGGCACCATCGCGCGCTCCGTCAGCCGAGTAGTTATAGCTGCCATCCGCGCGAACCAGCTGATCGGCGGCGCCCTCCCCGAACATAAAACCGCTGGTACCTGTCGACAGGTCGGCGCCGGCACAGAACGCGCGACCGGCACCTGTCACGATCACCGCTCTCACTTCATCGTCGGCGTCAATCTGATCGAAAGCATCAATAATCTCTGCCATCATCTCCTCCGTGAAGGCGTTGAGCTTCTCCGGACGATTTAAGGTCAAAGTTGCAATTCGAGAATTGATATCATAGCGAATCGAATTAAAAGTCACGACACCCCTACCATACCGAATCCAAGAAGGTTATAAATTTTATGATACCAATATGAACAAGCTGTTCTTTATATTTAGCAAGTACAGTAAAAACACTTACAATATAAATTATGAAACACCGTGTTACGGTGCACAGAACTTAGTTACCGCGATGCCGAATATTCTGACAAGCTATATTTCCATTCAGCTTGAGTTCCACGCCTAACAAGCACCGACCTACCCCAATCGGATCGTTTCTGTTTTCTACCTTCGCCTCGAACCTCCTCCGCGTTAAGCGCCGGCGGAATCCAGCTTAACAAACTGAATTAGTTGGATGCTGAGGCCATCTGGATCGCGCAAGGTTACGACAAGCAATTCACCGGCGGAACTCACGCGCGACACGATTTCACTGACGATTACGACGCCCTTTTCTTTGAGGATAGCCAGATCCGCGCGAATATCCTTCGTACGTAATCCGATAGCTCCGGCTCCGGCTGCATTCGGCCCTTCTACACGCGTGCCCTGTCGACTCCATTGAAGAAGCTCCAGGCGGACACCGCGAGGATCGTCGCCCAAAGTCATCATTTGAACGCGAGGCCAGGCCCCGTGAACGCCATAGAGATCACCTATCCAGTCCCCATCAATTGCGCTCGCCTCCCCGGCTTTGCTATATCCGAGTAGCTCGTAAAAAGCGACTGAGCGGCCGAGATTTGTGCAGCTTACCTTGAATGCAACAGGTTGGACTATATTCACGGTGTCCTCCAGTAGATCATGTGTCATTGCGAACTCAGCATGCCCGGCACCGTCGTCTGAACGGAGTCAAATTGCCCCCGCCCAATTAATTAATCGGCTGTCCCGCGCTCCTCCGCTTGGACGGCACGCGCCTCACGGCCGGATGACCCACCCACCATCGACGTGCAGAACTTGGCCGGTCATCCAGTCTCCAGCAGACGAGCACAGCAGCAGTAGTGGCCCAACGAGCTCGTCGGGCTCAGCCCGCGCGCGCAAGAAGACCCGGTCGTGCAGTGCCTTAACCCGAGGCGAGTCGGATGGTGAGATCGACAACCCCGCCCCGCTCATGGTGCTGCCCGGGGCGATGGCGTTCACATTGATGTTCCTCGGCCCCAGCTCTTTCGCGAGCGTCGTTGTGAGTCCAACTAGGGCGATCTTGGTGATACCGTAGACACTTTCCGCCGGATACGCGCCGGCCGAGATTTGGTTGACAATCTTGCCGCCGCCGCGCTCCGCCATTATCGGCGCCAGCGCATGGCTGCAGTTCAACGCACCAGTTAAATTGACGGCGATCGCCTTGTTCCAATTCTCGATTGAAATTTCCATGGCCGGATACTGCATAAGCTCGACCATAAGTGCGGCGTTGTTGACGAGAATATCCACGCCACCGAACGCGTCGCAGGCTACGTTGGCCATCGCGGCTACGGACTTAGGATCGGTGATGTCCACCTGCACCGCGATCGCCTCTCCACCGTCGCGCGCTATTTCGTCTGCTACCGCTTTGGCGCCCTCGCCGTTCAGGTCTGCGACGACGACTGCCGCGCCAGCCTTGGCCAGCCCCGCCGCATAGGCGCCACCAATGCTGTTGCTGCGCCCCCCCGCGCCTGTCACGACTGCGACCTTCCGCTCAAGCAGAAATTTCTCAACTGAAAATACCATAACTTCCTCCGATCCTTCTTTCTCTACGGTTTCCGCCCCTCGTCACCGAGCGCTCGACCGCAAGACGCTACAGGTCCTGCCTAATTGCTGCCGGCTATGGTGCTGGTCGCGGCAACGGAGCGGAGACTTTGCAGTTCCTCCTCTCCTCGACCATTTCGCCACAGCTTCTCGTGCGCAACGACCACACGGCGCGGTCGCAGAAAAACAGCAGCGAAGTTGAGAGCCACGCCTCGAGTTGCGCCTTGACAAACGTTACTAGGCAGCTCGGATCGGCCATGCTTAAATTCCAGGGAAGGCCACGGCAGCGGTGACGCCGCCATCAACCAACAGGTCGGTTCCAGTGATGAAGGAAGCGCGTTCCGAGGCAAGAAATTCGATGGCGTCGGCGGTCTCCACCATCGTGCCTTCGCGTCCAAGCGGCGTGCGAGCGAGTTGAGCAAGTTTGCCTTCACGGTTACGCCCTTGGAATTCCAGCGCACCCATGGGAGTAGCGATCAATCCGGGAGACATAGATACAATACGCGCGCCCTTCTGGCCCCATGCGCGCGCCTGGCGCCGACACATACGATTCAGTGCAATTTTCGAGAGCCTGTAGGCATTTAGGCTGCTGCGATCCTCGACGAGCGCCTCCACCCTGGGCAAAAAATCTGGCATCAATGGGTCGTCCAACAGATCCATGATGTCCGCCGAAATCGGAGCCCGCGAGTGACCTGCAAGCGAAGAAACGAATACGGCAGCGGAGTGTGTCTCTGCGAGGGCGAGCATTGCCTGCTCGACGAGCCTCACGCCGATGAGATTTACCTTCATCAGCGTCGTCCAATCACCCATGCTGGGCGACAGCGCCGCGACATGGGCCAAGGTTCGCAAGCGCCCTCGGGCGGCCACGGTTTTTCCCAACTCGGCCACGGACGCTGCATCGGTGATGTCGCATTGGACTACTAGGGCATCGATGCCATCGTCCTTTAGCGCCGCCTCGCGATCACGATTTTTTTCGGCGGAGAGACTCGCCAGCACGACACGGCAATGCTGGCCGAGCCGACGCGCCGTTGACATCCCCATCCCACCTCCTCCGATCACTACAGCAATCGGCAGATCAGGGCGTTCACTTGTCCCAGTGCGCAGCATATTCTCACGTGCACATGCCACGGTGGAACAAGTTAGTTTGCCCTCGCCGGGCGCTCGCCGGAGATTTTGCTGGTTCATTTACAATTCCCTCTTGGCGGGCCGCCGGCACCGTGCAGGCACAGCGAACGAAGCTCCGATTTGGGCATCAGGTTTAGCTGAATATCGCCATCAGCCCCGGAGCCCACAAGCGAGAACGGGCACTATTTGCATATGCAAAGTACGAACCGCTACCTGCTGGGGGTGTAAGCTGTCATGGTGCGCCAGCGATTTCGGAGCATGAACAGCGACAGAAGCATTTTGCGCCATCACGCGGGTTTGCTGGAATCTTAATAGATGAACGATCGAACCATCAGGAGTAAAAAGGATGAAAGCCGCTTACCTGTTGGACAACAAGATGCATGTAGGGGATGTTGCAGAACCGATCCCCGGCGAAGGGCAGGTACTCGTCCGGACTCGTTCCTGCGGGATATGCGCCTCCGACAGCCACTGGCTTCACCACGCGCAGGACATAGTCGACTATTCGCGTGAAAACGGCTGGATCTACGGCAATGTGAACCTCACGCGTCCTATCGTTCCTGGCCATGAGTTCAACGGAGAAATCGTGGGTTTCGGCCCTGGGACGAGCCGTCGACTGAAGCCTGGAACCATCGTGACATCGAAACCTTTGATAAAGCCCGTGTGGGGAGGGGATGTCGTGGGTCACAGCAATAACTATCCCGGTGGTTTCGGCGAATACATGGTGCTCGAAGAAGACTTTCTACTGGAGATCCCGAGCGGCATCGATACCGACCTCGCCGCGATGGCAGAGCCACTCGCGGTCGGGTTGCGGCATGCGCGCACCGGCCAAGCTACCAAACAGGACGTCTGCGTTGTTATCGGCTGCGGCGCAATCGGCCTCGCAGTGATCGCTGGGTTGAGGCTCTTGGGCGCCGGTCCAATTATTGCCGCGGATTTGGCAGCTTCGAGACGTGAAACGGCGCTAAAGATGGGGGCGGACATTATTGTCGACCCGCGCCAGGAGAGCCCTTACCTTCCGCAATCAGCGCTCAACGGCCGTCGGGGCAACATCATCTTCGAATGTGTTGGTAAACCCGGCGTGCTCGACGACATCTTTCGCAAGGCTGCGCCTGACAGCCGTGTCGTAGTCGCCGGCTTTTGCTGGGAAAATGACCAAGTCTTCACGCCCGGCGCGAACGTCAAGCGCCTCACGGTGATTTTCGGCTCGCGCAGCAAAGAAGACGATATGGGGATCGCCGTTCGCTCAATTTGCGATGACAAGGTCGACGTTTCCAGCTGGGTAGGGGCGAGGGTTGGCCTGAGCGGGGTCGCAGCGGCGCTAGGGAAGATGGGAAATCCTGAGGCGCCGATCCGCACTGTGATTCATCCGGCCATAATCTGATGGAGCCGCACACCTTTTAAGCGACACGCAGATCCCAGCCGCGGGCATGTTCTCCAACTAGCTGCCGCTTCACGAATGAAGGGTTGATAACCGATCGTGCAAGCACAGGAGGCGGACGTTCTACCTTCGGTGATTGCGATTAACGGCGATGCGGCGAAGACGGAGTCTGCGCCGGATCAGCTTGGGATCCGACAAATAATCAAGGAACCAGGGCAATGATAGACATTGAGGCGCTGGCTGATAGCCTCCGTGACCGCATCGGTTTCGAGGGAGAGCCGTTCACCCATAAGATCGAAGCCGGCGCGTTGATTAAATTCGCGACCGCGACCGGGGAGACAGCCCGCGTCTACCTGGATGAAACCTACGCTCGGAGCAGCCGGTTCGGCGCTCTTATCGCCCCCCCCACTTGGGTGTCGATTTACCCGCCCATAGCGATGAAGGGTGTTATGGTTCGGGACCTGCCACTCAAGCGCTTTCTTCATACTGACGATATCGCTGAGAACTATGGCACGATCTACGCGGATGACGAAATAACCGCAGTAGCCCGCTACTCTGATGTCTTTGTTCGCAAGGGCCGATTGGGGTCCATGCTGTTCCAGAGCTCTGACGTTTTGCTAACCAATCAGCACGACATTCTCGTCGGTAAAGTACGCGTGGTCGCGGTCAACTTCGAATAGGAAGCAACGATGTTCGAGTTCAACGCTATTGAGGTTGGGAGCCAGGTCCCCGAGCTGCGCCAGGTCGTGACCGCCGAAAATCTGGTTCGCTACGCCGGTGCCTCCGACGACTACGTCTATCTACATTGGGACAAGGTGAGAGTTGTGGAGGAAGGTTACCACGACGTGATTATTCATGGCTGGCTAATATTCGCATATATGTGCCGTGCGGTAACCGAATGGATCCCCCCGGAGTTCGCTGATGTCAAAGCGTATGCGGTGCGCTACCTTCGAACCGCCCATCCTGGCGAAATCAGATGCGGCGGAAACGTGACCGCCAGGCGTGAGGAGACCAGCGAAGTTGATTTGGCTCTTTGGGCAAAAGATCAAACCGGCCAGTTGGTCACCAGTGCCACAATGAGTGTCGCTTTCGTGTGAGCGCGGAGGGAGGTTCTAAGGTCGGTGTAGGCGACTGCATGTCGCTTCGGCGGATGGAAATGGTCAGTACTAAATCCGGAAGCTCACGAAAGCGGGCACAAGGCCGTCGTCATTATGTCGCAGGCCTTCGCCCACGAGAGCTCGTGAAATAGCGGGCTCAGCTCACGGGCTGCAGATCGCCTCCTCAAGCCGATCGGCCGGCCTCTATTCAAGAGCGCAGGGTGACGTGCTTTCCCAAGGTTCCTTAAAAAGCAACTCGCTCCGAGGACAGCGGCTAGCCTTACCTGCCCGTTCGACATCCCGGCGACGCCGGAGAAACACAGCCATGTCACAAGGCACTGCCTTGAAAAAGTCCGAGCACGTTGGCCTGACTCGAGAGCCTTCCGACTCGGTCCCGCGCGGCGATAACCACAATCAGGATCGCTCAGCCAGTTCAGCGATCACCCAGACGGCGATCGCCACATGTTGCAGTCCTTCAGGAGCGTCCAAGCAACAGCTCGCCGTGCTCTGGGGGACGTGCCTCAAACTCATCACTTTCGCTGCAAGACTCCGCCACCCCTTCTGGGGGATACGGCCCGAAGGATGCTGATACTGCGGCCGCAAGCACAAGCAGCCCGGAGAGCGTAACCAGGAAACCCTTATACGAGCCGGTGGCGTCAAACAGAAAGCCAGCCGCGACAGGGGCCAGAGCATAGCCCAAGCTATATAAAACCATTGTAAGGCCGTATATTCGCGGATAGTCCCTTCGGCCAAAGTAACGCCCAAGGAGGAAGGGCAGCATGTCGCCTTCGACCCCTGCGGATCCCCCGATTAGGGCGGCGGCGATAACCGCCTGCAGATAATTGCCCGAGAACCTCGACAGCAGGACGCACCCAAGTGCTGGGAGGAGGAAGAATGCGGGGGTGATCCAGCGAGCGTGAATGTGATCCAGAAGAAAACCGCCGAGACATCGGCCGACCACGGTTGAGCCGCCCGCCACAGCAACTACGGAGGCCGCCGTCACTACGGACACGCCTTTATCGGTTAGTAAGGGTAGCAGATGGATCATCATCGTCGATACGGTGAGCGCCGCGACAATTAACACCAGCGTGACGCGCCAGTACACGCCAGTGCGAACGGCCTCGCCCAACGAGGCTCCCCCCAGGTTAGATACGGCGACAACGGTGATCGCCTCTCTGGGTGTCGACGGGTGGAAGGCAACGATCAGCAAAGGCAATAGCAACAGCATGTCGGCTGCGGCCAAGCCAACGAAGACGCCGCGCCACCCGTAACCGCTGTGTTCAAGAAGCCACACGGCCGCGCTTGGATAGATCAGTGAAGCGACGCCAATCCCTGACAAGCCTACTCCGAGGGCTGCACCGCGCGAAGCCTTGAATTTGCTGGTCACAGCGGTCGCCCAGATGATCGGTCCGCTCGCCACTTGGACCGCTGCGAAGATGGCGAACACGGCGTAGTAGGTCCACAGCGATGGTCCGGTGAAACCTATGGCCGCGAATGCCGCTGCAGACAATGGAGAAGCGACCAGCGCGACACGTCGGGGGCCAACGCGACGCGTAAGAGCGCCCACGCCAATCGAGAACAGGACAGTAGCGATGCTGGAAAAGGTCACCGTGGCGGAGACCTGTCCCCGCGTCCATCCGAAGGCCTCGTGTAAAGGCTTCATGAGCACCCCCGTGGTGCTGATCTGCTTTGAGGCAATCGTAGAGCCTGCCAGGCACGACAGAACCAACGGCCAGTGCGAGCGCCATTCGCGCAATCGCGCGCCTCCCATCATCGGCCCTCGTCAAGCACGGTTCAATCTCGCAGCGCGCGGAGGAGAGGTTCATACACGTCGTTATTGGCCGGTTTCGCCGAAGGCCAGTTGTCGGTACGGACGATGAGGTTACACCCATCGTTAATCCACTTTGTGCGCCATCGCTCCACAATGCGTGGGAGCGGCCCAATCAGCCAAAATTCCTCAATGTACTCGTCGGGGACTGCCGCCTCTGCCTCGGCGATACGACCTGCCAAGTAAAGCTCTGCGCAGCGCTCCCGCGCCTCTCCATAACCCCGGGCAACCATCTGTGTGCCGAGCGCCGCTGGCTTCCAGGCATATCGTGCGACGTATTCCTTGAACTGCGCCAGTGCGCCCTTCACATCATGGGTAACTAGTACGTCGACATGGGCCCAAATCGGGAAATTGTCGGCGCTCAAGCTTGACCCGCGTTTGGCGAGGCCCTTTTCAATCATTGGTCGATAAAAATCGTATAGGCCAGGCGACCAACTTCCATTCGGTAGTAGACCGTCCGCTATCTCCGCGGCCAAGGTCAGCATCGTGGGAGTGCCACCGCCAAAAAGAATCCGAATGTCAGGGCAAGGATCCAACGTAGGCTTCATCGGAGAGTGCTTCGGCTTCTCACCCGGTTCGCGGTACGGAATGTTGATCGTCCGCCCTTCATGTTCAACAACATCTCCATTGAACGCCTTGCGCATGATGGCGACGTAATCCCGCATGCGCCAGTAGGGCGGGTTCCACTTGTGGCCGTGCCAGCCCTCAATGAACCAATCTGCGACACTCCCCAAGCCTGCCAAGATAGTGCGATCGGGCGCCATATGCTGGAGAGTCATAAAGCCCATCGCGGTTGCTGCGGGAGTGCGCGCCATCGTTTGGACGATGCGCGTACCCAAGCCAATCTGACTCGTCACGCCGGCCACGAAGCCTAGGGCTGTGAACGCGTCCGAGCCATTGGCCTCTGCCGCGAAGCACATATCATATCCAAGTCGATCGGCCAGCTGCACTCGTTCGACGGGAACACTGAATCGCTTTCGTTGGAAGTCGATCTCGATGCCGATCTTCATGATCTTCTTACCACTCCAAAGAGGATTTCGAAGGTCGATTTGACGTTGACGTACCCGATTGCGATTTTCCGCAAACGGAGTGCCCTGTCTTAGACGAGCAGCGGGACAAATCCTGCTAGTACTTGTAGCACGAACGGCACCTTCACGCCGGAATTTGCAAAGCCTAACGAGACCACCGCGCCGAGCCACTGGCTCACCCAGGGGCTATCGTCACCTTTCTGCAAAGCGCACCTCGGACCACTTCTAGGCTTGGGGTCGTCGGTCGCGGTGGCCAATCGTGCTAATCGCTTTTCCTGTCACGGATTCGAAAGTCGCAAGCCCTCAGCTTCAATCTCCCCCAAAATGAAAAATCACTTCGGCTCCAAAGGTGCGTGGCTCTCTATAATTTACGGCGGACCACGCAAGTGGTGGGGGAAGTGACGCTATGAAGCTGGGTTTTTGGTTATTGGTTAGGTTGCGCCCATACAGGGCAAGCTCCCATCCCGAATGCGTAGTCAGAGATAGCCGACCGTTAAGGATACCTGCGGCCGGCAGAGTAGTGACCTCAACAAACGTGGCGTTGTCAGCGTATGCAGGATTATTATAGTCATTCTGCGGGATTTTACTGAGCCAGGCGTAGCTCGCCTGGGCGCGGACCTCTCCTACCGATGTATCGTGTGTGTAAGATCCAGAGACAGTAAAGCTGTCTTTCGCAACGCTTTGAAAGCGCTCTTGTCGACGGTCGCCAAGCACATCACGAAAATCGATATACTTTGGGGAGACGTGCCCGTAACTGGCGGACAGAAGAAGCTCTGGCGTTATGGCAGCAGTCGCTTCTAACTCCAAGCCGGTAAAACGAGCATGACCAGCATTACTGATGATTGTCGTAGGTTGACCATTAGGAAGGACTGTGTTCGTGGTTCTCTGGATATCTTTTACGTCCGTCCGGTAGACCGCGGCGTTAAGGCGGAGCCGACGATCCATCCACTCGCTCTTGAACCCAGCCTCGTAGTCCGTCGCGACCTCGGGCTTGAACGGAACGAATACAGATGCGCTTATAGCACCGAAGTTCTGACCGCCGCTTCGGAAGCCTCGACTCGTCTTAACGTAGACCAGCGTATCTGTCAGGATCTTATAGTCGATTGCCGCCGTGTATGAGGTGCCTTTGAATCGGTCCGACCGGGAGATTTCGCATAGAGGTAAAGAGTTGGTCGCCACCGTGCATGACTCGCGCCCTGTAGCACGCAATATCGTTTTATTGCGCGATGATAAGCCTTTATCGTCGACCGAATACCGTAGACCACCGGTCACGGTAAGCGCGTCCGTCAGAGAAAAGTTTAACTGGCCATAGACACCCTTGCTATCATTTTTAATGATGCCATAGAGTACTGAGTCTGTAGGGATGATAGACGGCACGATTCTAGAGAACGAGGTGTCGAATCCGGACTCTTTGAAGTAGAACAGACCTACAACGAATTTGAGTCTGTTGTCGATCGCCTTTCCTGTGGCTTGAATTTCATGAGAACTTTGCTTCAGTCCCTGCCCCCCGTCCAGAAAGTGAATTGGATAAGACGATCCTTCCAAGTCTGAAACTATGTGTGCATCCACCTTCCTGTAGCCACCGATGTATTTGAACTCCGCGAAGGGAGTCGAGTATGTGACGGTTGCCGAATAGGTGTATGTTTTGGCAGTCGCG
>Ga0207703_10001471_pt1 | contig 21487 bp, 23 predicted proteins | sample KBSSwiS12_FD_184304 | JGI IMG/M metagenome (GOLD analysis project Ga0207703, IMG submission 184304) | Switchgrass rhizosphere microbial communities from Kellogg Biological Station, Michigan, USA - KBS Switchgrass S1-2 (SPAdes) (version 2) | ecosystem: Host-associated > Plants > Roots >...
CTCGATGCGTACGCGCGCGGCACGGTCGCCGCGGCGGCGACGAGCGAGACGCGATGAGCCAGCGCCTGGTCGTCGAGGACACTCCGCTCGCAGGCCTCAAGCGCGTTCGCCGGCTGCCGCTCGGCGACGCGCGCGGCTTTCTGGTCCGCCTGTTCTGCGCCGACGAGCTGCGCGACGCCGGCTGGCGCGGGCCAGTTGCGCAGGTCAACCAGACGCGCACGCGCGAGCGCGGCAGCGTCCGCGGCCTGCACTACCAGCCCCCGCCGCACGCCGAGACGAAGCTCGTCCACTGCCTGCGCGGCGAGGTGTTCGACGTCGCCGTCGACCTCAGGCGCGGCTCGCCGACGTTCCTGCGCTGGCACGCCGAGCGGCTGAGCGAAGCGAACGGCGTCGCGCTCCTCATCCCGGAAGGATTCGCGCACGGCCTGCAGACGCTCGCCGACGACGTCGACCTGCTCTACTGCCACTCGGCCGCGTACGCGCCGGCGGCCGAAGCGGGCCTGCATCCGCGCGACCCGCTCCTCGCGATCGCGTGGCCGCTGGCGATCGCGGCGCTGTCGCCGCGCGACGACGCGCACGCGTTCGTCGGCGCCGATTTCGAAGGCGTCGCAGCGTGAAGTGCCGCCACTGCGCCGCCGAGCTCGAGCGCGTCTGCCTCGATCTCGGCAGCGCGCCGCCCTCCAACGCATACCTGACCGCCGCGGCGCTGCGGGCTCCCGAGGTCTGGTATCCGCTGCGGCTGCTCGTCTGCGAGCGCTGCTGGCTCGTCCAGACCGAGGACCACGCCGGCCGCGACGAGCTGTTCTCGGCCGACTACGCGTACTTCAGCTCGTTCTCGACGTCGTGGCTCGCGCACGCCGAAGCGTACGTCGCGGCGATGCGCAGACGCTTCGAGCTGTCGCCGGCGAGCCTCGTCTGCGAGGTCGCCGCCAACGACGGCTACCTGCTGCGCTGGGTGCGCGACGCCGGCATGCCGTGCTTCGGCGTCGAGCCGACCGCGAGCACCGCGCGTGCGGCGCGTGCACTCGGCATCGAGATCATCGAGCGCTTCTTCGGCGTCGGCCTCGCGACCGAGCTCGCCGACGCCGGCCGCCAGGTCGACCTCGTCGCCGCCAACAACGTCCTCGCGCACGTTCCCGACATCAACGACTTCGTCCAGGGCTTCGCGATCCTGCTGAAGGACAACGGCGTCGCGACGTTCGAGTTCCCGCACCTGCTGCGGCTGCTGCGCGAGAACCAGTTCGACACCGTCTACCACGAGCACTATTCGTATCTCTCGCTCGGCACCGTCGAGCGCGTCTTCGCCGCCAACGGCCTCGCGGTGTTCGATGTCGAGGAGCTGCCGACGCACGGCGGCAGCTTGCGCGTCTTCGCGCAGAGCAGCGAGCGCGGCGCGCACGCGAGGACCGACGCGGTCGCGCGCGTCCTCGCCGCCGAGGCGGCAGCCGGGCTCGCGACTTCGGCGGGCTACCGAGGCTTCCAGGCGCGCATCGACAAGCTCAAGGACGACTTCGTCGGCTACCTGATCGAGGCGCGCCGCGCCGGGCGCTGCGTCGCCGCGTACGGCGCGGCGGCGAAGGGCAACACGCTGATGAACTACGCCGGCGTCCGGCCCGACCACATCGCGTTCGTCGTCGACCGCAACCCGGCCAAGCAGGGGCGCTTCATGCCGGGCAGCCGCATCCCGATCGTCGGCGAGGAGCGGCTGCGCGAGGCGCGGCCCGACGACATCGTGCTGTTGCCGTGGAACCTGCGCGCCGAGCTCGTCGCGCAGCTCGACTACGTGCGCGCATGGGGCGGCCGCTTCGTCACCGCGGTGCCGCAGCTGGAGATCGCATGATGGCCAGGCACATTCCGTACACGAGGCCCTCGATCACCGAGCTCGAGGTCGGCTACGCCACCGACGCGGCGCGCAACGGCTGGGGCGAGCACTGCTACGACTACCTGAACCGCTTCGAGGCGCGCTTCCGCGACTACCTCGGCGTCCGCCATGCGATCGCGACCTCGAGCTGCACCGGCGCGCTCCACATGGGCTTCGCCGCGCTCGGCATCGGCCGCGGCGACGAGGTGATCCTCGCCGACACCAACTGGGTCGCCTCGGTCGCGCCGCTCGTCCACCTCGGCGCGCAGCCCGTCTTCGTCGACATCCTGCCCGACAGCTGGTGCCTCGACCCGGCGCAGGTCGAGGCCGCGATCACGCCACGCACGAAGGCGATCCTCGCCGTGCACCTGTACGGCAACCTTTGTGCGATGGACCGCCTGCTCGCGATCGGCCGCGAGCGCGGCATCCCGGTGGTGGAAGACGCTGCGGAGGCGCTCGGGTCGGTGTGGCATGGCAAGCGCGCCGGCACCATGGGCGCGTTCGGCGCGTTCTCGTTCCACGGCACGAAGACGCTGACGACGGGCGAAGGCGGCATGTTCGTCAGCGACGACGACGCTCTCCACGAGCGCGTGCTGACGCTGTCGAACCACGGCCGCGCCCGCGGCCAGAAGCGCCAGTTCTGGCCCGACGTCGTCGGCTACAAGTACAAGATGTCGAACGTGCAGGCGGCGATCGGTTGCGGCCAGCTCGAGCGCATCGCCGAGCTCGAGGCGCGCAAGCGCGCGATCCTGCGCAACTACCGCGAGCTGCTCGCCGACTGCGAAGGGGTCGCGATGAACCCCGAGCCCCCCGGGACGCAGAACGGCGCCTGGATGCCGACGGTCGTCTTCGCCCCCGAAACCGGCATCACGCGCGAGCGGCTGCAGGCGGCGTTCGCGGCGCTCGACATCGACGCGCGCGTCTTCTTCCATCCGCTCTCCGGCCTGCCGATGTTCGCCGGCGCGCGCGGCGGCAAGCTCGCCGCCGACATTCCGACGCGCGCGATCAACCTGCCGAGCTTCCACGACATGACCGACGACGAGCAGCGCCGCGTCGTCGCGCCGATCCGGGAACTCCTCGGTGCCTGAGCTGCGCTACGCGATCTGGGGAAGCGCCGGTCACGCCAAGGTGCTGGCGAGCCTGGTGCGCAGGATCGGCGGCGAGGTCGTCGCGACGTTCGACAACGACGCAGCGGCGCGACCGCTGCCGGGAGTTCCGCTCCACATCGGCGCGACCGGCTTCGCCGCGTGGGCAGACGCGACGCCCGACGTCGCGTCGGTTCGCGGCCTCGTCGCCATCGGCGGCAACCGCGGCGCCGATCGACTCGCGCTGCAACGACTGCTCGCGAGCCGCGGTCTGCGCATCGAGCTGCTCGTTCATCCCGACGCCTCGGTGTGCGAGAGCGCTCGACTCGGCGCCGGCACGCAGGTGCTGGCGCGCGCGGTCGTCGCCGCCGACGCCGCGCTCGGCGCCGCCTGCATCGTCAACCATGCCGCGAGCGTCGATCACGAATGCACGATCGGCGACGGCGTCCACGTCGCTCCGGGCGCGACCCTGTGCGGCCTGGTCAGCGTCGGCGCGCGCGCCATGATCGGCGCCGGCGCCGTCGTCCTGCCGAGGCTGGCGATCGGCGACGATGCGGTGGTCGGTGCCGGTGCGGTGGTCACCCGCGATGTGCCGGCGGGCGCGGTGGTGTGGGGCAATCCGGCGAGGATCGACACGAGGGCCAGCAAATGACGCCGTACGAACAGTTCATGCAGGAGTGCCGCGACGAGATCGCCGCGCAAGGCGCCGACCCGGCGCTGCAGGCCGCGACGCGAGAGTGGATGGACCGCGCGAACCGGCGCAAGTACTCGTACCACTTCGAGTGGCTCGGCCGCCCGATCATCCAGTACCCGCAGGACATCGTCGCGATGCAGGAGCTGATCTGGACGGTGCAGCCCGATCTCGTCGTCGAGACCGGGATCGCGCACGGCGGCTCGCTGATCTTCTCGGCGTCGATGCTCGAGCTCAATGCGGCGTGCGGCGGCGCGGCCGACGCCCGCGTCGTCGGCGTCGACATCGACATCCGCGCCCACAATCGCGCCGCGGTCGAGGCGCATCCGCTGGCGCGCCGGATCACCATGCTGCAGGGCTCGAGCGTCGCGCCGGAGATCGTCGCCGAGGTGCGGCGGCTCGCCACTGGCCGCAAGCGCGTCCTCGTCGCGCTCGACAGCAACCACACGCACGCCCATGTGCTCGCCGAGCTCGAGGCGTACGCGCCGCTCACCTCGGTCGGCAGCTACTGCGTCGTCTTCGACACCGTGATCGACGACATGCCGGCTTCGATGTTTCCCGACCGCCCGTGGGGGCCGGGCGACAACCCGAAGACGGCGCTCTTCGAGTACCTGAAGCGCCACCCCGAGTTCGAGATCCGCAAGGATGTCGACCACAAGCTGATGATCACCGTCGCGCCCGACGGCTATCTGAAGCGGGTCCGTTGACGTGGCCGAGCGTGACGGCGGGCTCGTCTACGCCTGCATCACGCACGTCCCGCTCTGGCTCGAGCCGCCGCCATGGGTCGTCGCGATCCACCTCGGCGAAGCGCAGGGCGAAGGCCGCCTCAACCTGCGCGACCTCGCGCCGGAATGGCTGCCGCACCACCCGGTGCTTGGCGGCACCGCTGGCGGCTTCGCGCTGCGCCGCTACGTCCTCGAGCGCCGCCCCGACGCCACCCGCGTCGGCATCTGCCAGTACCGCAAGTTCGTCTCGCGACGGCGCATCAGCGGCGTGCGCGATCCGCGCTACCGCGTCATGGACGTCGTTGCGAAATCGATGCTCGCGGGCGATCGCTACGCCGATGCGCTCTGGCCCGGCGACGCGCGCTTTCTGGTCAGCAGGCCGCGCTGCTTCACGCGGGTGTTCTGGCATCGCCGCGGCTATCTGCGCGAGTACGCCCGCGACCACTGCGTCGAGGACCTGCTCCGCTTCGCCGCCGAGGCGGTCGAGCAGGGCGTCCTCGCGCGGCGCGAACTCGAGTCCTTCTTCCGCGAGGACGTCATCGTTCCCGGGGGGGTCGAGCTCGGCGTCTATCCCGCGACGTTCTGGCTCGAAGCGATCGGGCAGATCGAGAGCGTCGTTCGTGCCTGCGTGACGAAACACGCGACGGTGCGCGATGCGCCGCAGACGAGGCTGTGGTCGTTCTGCGCCGAGCGGCTCGGCAGCTGGCTGCTCCTGAAACGGTTTCGCGCCGAGCTCGGCGGCGGGCTCGACGGCCTCGGCGAGTGGCTCGCTCGACGTCGCTGGACAGCGCGTTTCGGTGGCCGGCTCAATCTCGTCGTCGACGGGGCGCATGCGGGATACCGGGCAGGGACGTGACGTGAAGGACCGTTCGACGCCGCCGCGTCTGGCTTACGGATGTGCGACGCACGTCCCGCTGCTCGTCGAATACCCGGCGTTCGTCGAACCCATCCGGCTCGGTGCGGCGCAGGCGGACGGCGCCCTCAACCTGCGCGATCTCGCGCCCGAATGGGAAGCTCACCACCCCATCCTGGGCGGCCTGGTGGGCACGTTCGCGATGAAGAATCACGTGCTCGCGCACCATCCCGAGGCCGACCGGATCGGCCTGTGTCAGTACCGCAAGTTCGTCTCCAGGCGGCGTCTCAGCCGCGTCGTCGCGCCGAGCTACAAGGCGATGGACGTGGTCACGAAGCAGAGCCTGTCGCCGGGCCTTCTCGCGGAGGCGATGCTGCCGGACGCCGAATGGCTTCTGCCGCGGCCGTTTCTGCTGTCGAACTGGCGCAAGCATGGCGACGTGCTCGAGCAGTACAGCCGCGTTCACCAGCCGCAGGACCTGTTGCGATTCGTCGCCGAAGCCGTCGAGCAGCAGCTGCTCGACAAGACCGAGGTGCCTCGGTTTCTCGCCGAGGAGGTGATGGTGCCCGGCGGCATCGAGCTCGGCGTCTTTCCCGCCGAGTTCTGGATCCGGTCGGTCACTGCGATCGAGAACGTCGTTCGCGCCTGCGTGCAGCGCTACCGTCTTGTGCGCGAGGGCTACGACGCACGCGCCTGGGGGTTCTGCACCGAGCGGCTCGGCAGCTACCTGGTGCTGCGCCGCCTGCGCGCGCTCGGACCGGCGAAACCCCGTTTCCTTTCCTTCCGCCACTCGATGCCGACCCTCGGCCCGAGCCGTTTCTTCGGCCGCCTCAACCTGATCACCGAGGACACCGTCGATTACGTGATCGGGTCCTGAGGTTGTCCTCAGGCCGATCGCCCCGTCGCAGCGCTGCGCCGCCGCGCGGAACGAATCCGCGCCACCGCCGTCGTCGCCTGCATCCACTTGCTGAAGCGCCACGCTCGCGACGGCCCGTCCGCCATGAACAGCGCCTGCAGGCGCGCGAGCGCGGAGTCGGCGCCGTACAGCCTGCTCAGGTACGCCTGCCGGACGCGGAGCGGTTCGAGCGCGGCACTGACCTCGGCGAGGCAACCGGCGACAGCGGCATCGCGCAGCAGCTGCTCGCGCTCGGCGATCTCGCCGCCCAATCGGCGCAGCCGCCAGGCGTGCTCTTGCGCGGCCGAGTCGAACGCCGGCTTCGCCGACTCGCCGCCGCGTCGATAGCGAACGAGCGGCGTGTCGATCGTCACCGCTCCTCCGGAGGTCAGTGCCCGGAAGACGATGATCTGATCCTCGTAGGGGATCGCGCCGTCCATGGCTCCGAAGCGTCGCATCAGCCGGCGCGTGAACGCGTGGCCCGCGCCGATCACGAACGGGCGGCGTCGACACCAGCCCTCGATGCCGCCGAGCGCCGCCAGATCGTCGACCCTGAGGACGCCGTGGTCGACACCGTCGGAGTCGACATCGAAGACATGGCTCGTGATGAGGTCGGCCCGCCGGTCGGTCGCGTCCCAGGCGGCGAGCAGTCGTGCCGCGCGATCGGGCGACGAAACGTCGTCGCCCGCCGCCGTGATCAGCAGCTCGCCGCACGTCTCGTCGATCAGCCGGTTGTAATGCGCCGCGATGCCGAGGTTGCGCTCGTTGCGTCGGACGACGACGCGGTGCGGTCCGTCGTAGGCCGCGGCGACCGACTCGAGGATCGCGTGCGTGCCATCGTGCGAAGCGTCGTCCGACAGGACGATCTGCAGCGCCTCGCCTTCCTGCGCGCAACAGCTGCGCGCGGCGTCCGCCACGTAGCGCTCCTGGTTGTAGGCGAGGAGCAGCAGCGTGGCGCGCGGAGCGGTCGCACAGGAAGGCATCGGGTCGCCAGGCTCAGAGATAAGGCGCCGGTCGCCAGGCCCCGTCGCTTCGCAACATGTGCATCGAATAGCCCGCCACGGCCATTTCGTTGCTCAGCCAGCTCCGCGCCATCGCCTTGCGGCCGGCCTTGAAGCGCTTGCGAGCGAGCCAGCCCATGCCGACGCGGGCGTAGAAGTAGTCGCGGTCGCCGAGGTCCGTCTGGCCGGTCTCGAGCTTGATCGCCTTCTGCGTGATCGAGCCGAAGTGATGGAGCAGCGCGTCGCCGACGGTGCCGACCGGGACGCCGTTGCGCAGGCACCGGACAAGGTACTCGACGTCCTCGCGGCCGCCGAGCCGACGGTCGGTGTCGGGAAAGCCGATCGTCTCGAACACGCGGCGGCGCACCGCGAAGCAGACGCCATGGAACCAGTCGCGGCGGATCGCGCCCTTCATCGCCCCGATGAAGGCGGCGCTGTGCGCCTCGAAGTCGTAGTCGAGCGGACCCTCGGCGAGCGACGGGCTGACGACGTCGAGGCCGTGGCGGTCGGCGGCGTCGAGCATCGCGTCCATCGCGCGGTCGCTGACGAGGACGTCGTTGTTGAGGAGGACGACCCAGTCGCTGTGCGCGAGCAGCGCGCCCTGCGTCCATGCGCCGCCGCAGCCGAGGTTGACGGCGTTGCGCACCGAGCGCACCTCCGGGTGCGCGGCGAGCCAGTGCGGCGTCTCGTCCTTGCTGCCGTTGTCGATGACGAGGATCGCCTCGGCGGGCGTGCCGTGCGCGCGCAGGCTGGCGACGCACTGCTCGGTGTAGCGCAGCTGGTCGAGGACCGGGATGACGACCAGGTAGCGCATCGCGCGTGCGCTCAGGCCTTCTGCCGCGGCACGCGGCCCATCAGGTAGAACTCGTCGTTCGGCCGCATCGAGGTCGCGTTCGCCATCCGGTTCGACAGGCCGAAGAGCGCCGTGATCGCGGCGATGTCCCATGCGTCCTCGTCGCTGAACCCGTGCGCGCGCAGCGCCGCGTAGTCGGCGTCGTCGACCGCACGCGAGTCGAGGCAGACCTTCATCGCGAAGTCGAGCATCGCGCGCTGCCGCGGCGTGATGTCGGCCTTGCGGTGGTTGACGGCGACCTGGTCGGCGACGAGCGGGTTCTTCTCGTAGATCCTGAGCAGCGCGCCGTGGGCGACGACGCAGTACAGGCAGTCGTTGGCGCCGCTCGTCGCGACGACGATCATCTCCTTGTCGCCCTTCGTCAGCCCCGAGGGCTTGAGCATCAGCGCGTCGTGATAGGCGAAGAAGGCGCGGAACTCCTCGGGCCGGTGGGCCAGGGCGAGGAAGACATTCGGGACGAAGCCCGACTTCTCCTGCACCTCGACGATGCGGGCACGGACGTCGTCGGGAAGCGCGTCGAGCGCGGGGACGGGAAAGCGGCTGATCGGACGTTCGTTCATGCGATGACCTCGTCGGCTCGCAGCAGGATCGACTGCGGGATGGCGACACCGAGCGACTTCGCCGTTCGCAGGTTGACGACGAGCTGGAACGCGCTGGGTTGCTCGACCGGCAGCCCGGCGGGATTCGCGCCGCGCAGGATGCGGTCGACGAAGTATGCCGTGCGCCGGTAGTTGACCGCGCTGCTCGCGCCGTACGAGAGCAGCCCGCCGGCGTGGACCGCCTCGCGGAACTCGAACATCGATGCCAGCCGCGCGTTCATGGCCAGCTCGGCGATGCGCATCCTGGTCAGGAAGAACATGCCGCCGCCGAGCACGAGGACAGCGTCGGCGCGCTCGCCGCGCAGCGTCGCGAACGCGGCCTCGATCTCCGCTGCCGTGCCCGGCGCGAGCACGGTCGAGCGCACGCCGAGTGAGTCGGCGGTCTCCTTGACGGCGCCGACGATCACCGGCCGCATGCGGTCGGGCGAGTTGAGCAGGAGGCCGACGCGCGCGGTCCGCGGCAGCATCTCCTTCAGCAGCTGGATGTGCTTGGCGACGAGCTCCGGCGTCTGGCGCGAGATGCCGGTGACGTTGCCACCTGGCCGCGGGAGGCTCTGCACGAGCCCCGCGGCGACCGGGTCGGCGACGTTGGCCATCACGATCGGGATCGTCGTCGTTGCCTGTCGTGCCGCGACCGCGACCTCGGTCAGCGAGACGACGAGCAGATCGGGACGCAGCTTGACGAGTTCGGCGGCGAGCTCGGCGAGGCGGTCGAGGTTGCCGTCGACGGCGACGTTGTAGCGGTACTCGACGTGGACGTTGCGGCCCTCGACGTAGCCGAGCTCGGCGAGGCCGCGCTGGAACTCGTGCCGGAACGGGCCGACCGAGTCGGGTGGACCGAGATAGCCGATCAGCGGCGGTCGCGACGTCTGCGCCGCAGCGGCGAGCGGCCCGGCGACCGCACCGCCGGCGAGCGTGCGCAGGAACGTGCGCCGGTCCGCCAACCTCAGCTCCGGAACTGCAGCGAGTGCAGGTGCGCGTAGAGCCCGCCCGCCGCGAGCAGCTCGGCGTGGCTGCCGGCCTCGACGATGCGGCCGGCGTCGACGACGACGATGCGGTCGGCGCGCTCGATCGTCGACAGGCGATGCGCGACGACGATGCTCGTGCGCCCCTTCATCAACCGGCCGAGCGCCTGCTGGACGAGCCGCTCCGATTCCGAGTCGAGCGCCGACGTCGCTTCGTCGAGGATCAGGATCGGCGCGTCCTTGAAGATCGCGCGCGCGATCGCGAGCCGCTGCCGCTGCCCGCCCGAGAACTCGCTCGCGTTGTGGCCGACGATGGTGTCGAGGCCATTCGGCAGCGACTCGGCGAACTCGAGCAGGTTGGCGCCGGCGAGCGCAGCACGAATCCGCTCGCGGTCGTCGCTGCCGCCGCCGGCGCCGAGCGAGACGTTGGCGGCGACGGTGTCGTTGAAGAGGACGACGTCCTGGCTGACCATCGCGAATTGCCGACGCAGCGCCTTGACGCTCCACTCGCCGAGCGGCTTGCCGTCGAGGAGCAGCGTGCCGGCGTTCGGCTCGAGGAAGCGCGGCAGCAGGTTGACGAGCGTCGTCTTGCCGCTCCCCGACGGGCCGACGAGCGCGACCGTCTCGCCGGCGCGCACCTCGAGGTCGACGCGGTCGAGCGCCGCCGGCTGGCCGGCGCGGTAGGCGAGCGTTACCCCGCGCAGCTCGACGTGGCCGGCGCTGCGACCGGGGTCGAAGCTGCCGCCGCGTTCGGGGAGCCAGGTGTCGATCAAGGCGACGCCGCGGTCGAGCGCCGCCAGCCCGCGCGTGATCGGGCCGGCGAGCTCGGAGAGGTGCTTGAGCGGCGGAACCAGCTGCAGCATCGCGACGATGAAGGCGACGAAGCCGCCGACCGAGTTCGCGCCCTGGCCGCTCTGCCAGAGCGCGGCGACGATCACCGCGGCGAGCGCGCACGATGCGATCACCTGCGTGATCGGCGTCATGATCGACGCCGCGACGATCGACTTGGTCGACACGCGCCTGAGGTCGTTGCTCGCGCGCTCGAATCGTTCGGCCTGCGAAGTCTCGGCGGCGTGCAGGCGGACGCTGCGCCACGCGAGGACGTTTTCCTCGACGACGTAGGCGAGCTCGTCGACCGACTGCTGGCCCTGGACGGTGAGGCGGTGCAGCCGCTTGCTGAACTTCCGCATCACGTACCCCACCGCGGGCAGCAGGATTGCAACGAAGAGTGTCAGCTGCCAGTTCAGCCAGACGAGATAGCCGATCAGGGCGGCGAAGCGGAGCGAATCGCCGACCAGGCTCTGCAGCGAGTAGACGAGCTGGTTGGCGCCGTTCTGGACCTCGAACGTCAGCGTGTTGACGAGGTTGCTCGCGGTGTTGCGGGTGAAGAGCGCGGGCTCGGCGTCGAGGATGCGCCGGAACATCGAGCGGCGCATCGTCTGCGTGCCGCGGTTGGCCGCCCAGGCGAGGCCGTACTGCGACATGAAGCCGGCGAAGCCGCGGATGAAGGTGATGCCGACGACCGCGATCGGCACCGCCCAGAGCGGGATCGCGCTCTGCTTGACGCCGTCGTCGAGGAGGATCTTGAGCAGCGCCGGGATCGCCGGCTCGGTCGCGGCGGCGATGACGGCGCCGACGAAGGCGAGAACGAAGCCGCGCCGGCAATCGGCGAAGAACGGCGCGATCCGGCGCAGCCGTTCGCCGAGGCGTCGGCGGGCGACGAGGTCGGCGAGGCTGGCCGCTTCGTCGACCGGCGGCGGCGCCTCGGGAGCGCTGCTTGCCGCGCTGTCGGCGGCGGGCGGCGCTGCCGCGTTGTCGACGTCGGGACGCGGCGGAGACTCGATTCCCGCCGGATTCGTCACGCAGGGAACTCCGGCTGTGTCGGCGGACTCTGGATGAACATCAGCTTCACATATTTGTAGTAGGCATACTCCGCGTTGTAGATCGCCAGCATCAACCCGTGCCGACCATCGAGGAACCCGAGCTTCAGCAGATACGTGCGCACGAACGCGAACAGTCCGTGCGCGATCGCCTTCGGCAGGCTCGCGGTGCGGCCGCGCGCGTGCATGTCGCGGGCGCTGCCGCTCGAGTAGCGGTCGAGCTTCTCGAGGACGTCGTGGACGTCGGGATAGCTCAGGTGGAAGAGGCTCCGCTTCAGCTCGCCGACGCTGCCGTCGACGGTCATGTGCGCGTGCAGGAAGTCGCTGGTGAATCCCGAGCGCGCGCGGCGACCGAGGCGAAGCGTGTGGTCCGGGCGCCAGCCGCCGTGGTGCATGACGCGGCCGCAGAACTCCGACCAGCGCGGGATGCGGTAGCCGTCGTGCCTGCCGCTCGCGATCGCCTCGCGCACCTCCGCCTGCAGGGCAGGCGGGATGCGCTCGTCGGCGTCGAGCGAAAGCACCCAGTCGGCACTCGCCATCGCGAAGCCGCGCGCGACCTGCGGGCCGTAGCCCGGCCAGTCGGTGACGACGACGCGCGCGCCGGCGCGCTCGGCGATCTCCGGCGTGCCGTCGCTGCTGCCCGAATCGAGGACGAGCACCTCGTCGGCGAACCGTGCGCTCGCGACGCAGTCGCCGATGCGCGCGGCTTCGTTCTTGGCGACGATGACCACGGCAAGCGAATCGTTCTGGCGCATGTCGCGGCTGGCCTGCTGCAGGCGGTGGACCGGCGAATCCCGGCGGTGAAATGACGCGGATGGCGTTCGAGTCGAGTTCATTGTCCCAGATTCGTTTTTCGCGCCGCAGCGCGTGCGGCTCGCTGCTCGCGCTCGCCGCCTGGCCGGCGGCGGCGCAGTTCCGCGTCGAGATCTCGGGGGTCGGGGCGACGCAGCTGCCGATCGCGATCGTTCGCTTTCGCGACGAGGACAAGACGAACCAGTCGCCGTCGGCGATCATCCGCGCCGACCTCGAGCGAAGCGGCGCCTTCCGCATCGTCGACACCGGACAGGCGAGCTTCGACGAGGCGAGCCGCCCCGATATGGCGCAGTGGCGAGGCCGCACCGCCGACGCTCTCGTCGGCGGCTCGGTGACGCGGCTCGCCGACGGCCGCTACGACATCCGCTTCAAGCTCTGGGACGTCGTCAAGGGCAGCGAGCTCGGCAGCCAGAGCAACGCCGTCGAGACGCCCGAGCTGCGCCTGGCCGCGCACCGGATCGCCGACTTCATCTACGAGAAGCTGACCGGCGAGAAGGGCGTCTTCTCGACCCGCATCGCCTACGTCACCAAGAGCGGCTCGCGCTACACGCTGCGCGTCGCCGATGCCGACGGCGAGAACGGCCAGGTCGCGCTCAACAGCGGCCAGCCGATCATCTCGCCGGCGTGGTCGCCGAACGGCAAGGAGCTCGCGTACGTCTCGTTCGAGCGGCAGAAGGCGGTCGTCTTCGTGCACACCGTCGCGACCGGCGAGCGGCGCGCGATCGCCGACTTCCGCGGCTCGAACAGCGCGCCGGCGTGGGCGCCCGACGGCGAGCGGCTCGCCGTGACGCTGTCGCGCGACGGCGGTTCGCAGCTGTTCTCGATCGGCAGGAACGGCGGCGATCCGCGCCGCCTGGCGACGAGCCCGGCGATCGACACCGAGGCCGAGTACAGCGCCGACGGCCGCTTCATCTACTTCACGAGCGACCGTGGCGGCTCGCCGCAGATCTACCGGATGGCCCCGGGCGGCGGCGGCGCCGAGCGCGTCACCTTCAGCGGCGCCTACAACATCAGCCCGACGGTGAGCCCCGACGGCAGGACGCTGGCCTACGTCACGCGTGCGGGCAACGCCTTCCGCCTCGTCGTCCTCGACCTCGCGACGCCCGGCGCGCAGCCGCTGCCGATCACCGACACCAGCGACGACGAGCACCCGAGCTTCGCGCCGAACGGGCGCCTGCTGATCTACGCGACGCGCGCCGGCGGGCGCAGCGTGTTGATGACCACCACCCTCGATGGGAAAATCAAGGCTCGCCTGCCATCGCAGACGGCCGACCTCCGCGAGCCGGTGTGGGGTCCCTACGGGCGCTGAGCCCACGCGTCGCGGCGCATCCCTCTGCCAGCAAAAGGAGAACCACCATGAAGAGCCTTCATCGCCACCTGCTCGCCGCCGTCGCGGCCGCTTCGCTCGCTGCTTGCTCGAGCGTCCCGCTCGACAGCCAGGCACCCGTCGAGTCGCGCACCGGTGCGACCTCGACGACCGGCGCCGGCACTGGCGGCGGCGCGTCGTCGTCGCAGACGCGCGTCGCTCCGGTCGACGTCACGGGAACCAGCAACGTCAACTTCAGCAACCTGCCGCGGGTCGTCTACTTCGACTTCGACAGCTACGTCGTCAAGGACGAGTACCGGCCGGTGATCGAGGTCAACGCCAAGGCGCTGACGACCAACCGCAAGATGAAGATGGCGGTCGAGGGCCACACCGACGACCGCGGCAGCAGCGAGTACAACCTCGCGCTCGGCCAGCGCCGTGCCGAGGCGGTCGTCAAGTCGCTGACGCTGCTCGGCGCCGACCCGACGCAGCTCGAGGCCGTGAGCTTCGGCAAGGAGCGGCCGGCGGTGCAGGGCGAGACCGAAGAGGCGTGGGCGAAGAACCGCCGCGCCGAGCTGGCGAGCCGCTGAAGATGGCCGGCATCGTCCGCGCCCGCGCGCTCGCGTTCGCCGCGCTCGCCGCGCTCCTCGTCGGTGCGGCGCCGGCGCGCGCCGGCCTGTTCGACGACGACGAGGCGCGGCGGGCGATCCTCGACATCCGCAAGCAGATCGAGCAGGGCAGGGAGCAGAGCACGCGCCAGGGCGAGCAGATCACGGCGCTCTCGGCGCAGGTCGAGCAGCTCAAGCGCAGCATCCTCGAGCTGAACGGGAACATCGAGGCGCAGCGCGCCGACAACGCCAAGGTCCGCGGCCAGATGGAAGAGCTCACGCGCGTGGTCGCCGAGCTGCAGCGCAAGCAGATGGACCTGCAGCAGGGCGTCGACGAGCGCATCCGCAAGGTCGAGCCGCAGAAGGTGACGGTCGACGAGCGCGAGTTCAGCGTCGATCCCGAGGAAAAGCGCAGCTACGACGACGCGCTCGCGGGGTTCAAGCGCGGCGAGTTCGACCGCGCGGCGACCGGCTTCGCGGGCCTGCTCAAGCGCTTCCCGAACACCGGCTACCGGCAGTCGGCGCTGTTCTGGCTCGGCAACGCGCAGTACGCGCAGCGCGCGTACAAGGACGCGATCGCGAGCTTCCGCACGCTCGTCGCGACGGCGCCAGAGAGCCCGCGCGCGCCCGAGGCGCTGCTCGCGATCGCGAACTGCCAGGCCGAGCTGAAGGACCCGAAGACGGCGCGGCGCACGATCGACGAGCTGCTGTCGAAGTACCCGAAGTCCGAAGCTGCGCAAGCCGGGCGCGAGCGGCTGGCGTCGCTGAAATGAGCGCGATCCCGGCAGGCGAGGTCGGCCTGCCGGTGCTCTCCGGCGTCGCCGACGACGCCGACCTCGAGCGCCGCTTCGGCGGCCTCAGGCGTCTCTACGGCGACGCTGCGTACCTGCGCATCCGTGCCGCGCACGTCGCGGTCGTCGGCGTCGGCGGCGTCGGCTCGTGGACGGCGGAGGCGCTGGCGCGCAGCGGCGTCGCTGCGCTCACGCTCGTCGACCTCGACCACGTCTCGGAGTCGAACGTCAACCGGCAGGTGCAGGCGCTCGGCAGCACGCTCGGCATGGCCAAGGTCGACGCGCTGAAGGCGCGCATCGCCGACATCCATCCCGGCTGCGCGGTGGTCGGCGTCGAGGAGTTCGTCGACGCCGTCAACTGGCCGGCGCTGCTCGCACGGCCCGCCGATGTCGTCGTCGACGCCTGCGACGACGTCCGCGCGAAGGCGACCGTCGCCGCGTGGGCGCGCGAGCACGGCGCCGCGCTCGTGTGCGTCGGCGCCGCCGGCGGCAAGCGTGCGGCCGAGCGCGTCGAGGTCGCCGATCTCGCGGAGGCGACGCACGATCCGATGCTCGCTGCGCTGCGCCAGCGGCTGCGCAAGCTCCACGCGGCGCCGAAGAGCGGCGCGTTCGGCGTGCGCTGCGTGTTCTCGCGCGAGCCCGTCGCGGCACCGCCCGGCGACGCCGACGCCTGCGCCGTCGACGGCAGCCTCAACTGCCACGGCTACGGATCGAGCGTCGCCGTCACCGCGACCTTCGGCATGGTCGCCGCTGCGCAGGCAATCGAGCTCGTCGCCTTTCCCGGTGCGAAGGGCGGTCACCGCGGCCGCCTATAATCATGGGCTTCGGAGGGTTGTTAGCTCAGTTGGTAGAGCAGCGGACTTTTAATCCGTAGGTCGTGGGTTCGAGCCCCGCACAACCCACAGGCAACCTTCCGACGCAGCAGGTTTCGGGCTCTTAGCTCAGTTGGTAGAGCAGCGGACTCTTAATCCGTAGGTCGAGTGTTCGAGTCACTCAGGGCCCACCAGAGAAAATCGACGGCCTAGGCGCTCTCTGCGCCAAGGCCGTTCGCCTTTCGGCGCGTCCCGCAACGGGAACTGCCGGCGGCGGGTCGGATCGAAGTCGACTTTCCTCGATCACGGAGCCGCCATGTCACCGTACCTCGATGTCACTGTCATCCCCGTTCCGCGCGCGAAGCTCGACACGTACAAGAAGATGTCGGCCGAATGGGGCAAGGCGCACCTGCGCCACGGCGCGATGTACTTCTCGGACGCCGTCGGCGACGACGTGCAGCCGGGCAAGCTGACGTCGTTTCCGCAATCGGTGCAGCTCAAGGACGACGAGGTGGTCGCGGTCTCGTGGGTCGTCTACAAGAGCAAAGAGGACCGCGACCGCGTCACCGCTGCCGTCCGCGACGATCCGCAGCTGAAGGAGCAGATGGACGCGAGCAAGATGCCGTTCGACGGCAAGCGCATGTTCTGGGGCGGCTTCCAGACGATCGTGGGGCTTGCCCCCGGTCACTGATCAGCTGCCGGCGCGCATCACTCCGACGCCGAGCCCGCCGTCGACCATCAACGCGTGCGCGTTGACATAGCTCGACTCGTTCGAGAGCAGGAACAGGCACGCATAGGCGACTTCCCAGCCGGTGCCCTGACGCCCGAACGGCACGGCGAGTGCGCGGCTCGGCCGGCGTCGGGTCGCGTCGCGGCCCATCGGGGTGTCGATCAGGCCGGGGCAGACCGCATTGCAGCGGATCCCCTTCGGCTCGCCGGCGACGGCGATGGCGCGCGCGAGTGCGAGCTGCGCCGCCTTCGACGATTCGTACGCCGGATTGCCTCCGCTGTTGCGGTGCGCCGCCAGCGACGACATGAGCACGATGGCCCCGCCGGGCGCCATCGCATCGAGCGCGGCCTGCGCGAACAGCATGTGGCTGCGCACGTTGACGGCGTACTCGTCGTCCCACGTCGCCGCGGTCAGCTTGGCGAGCGAAAGGCCGCGCGAGATGCCGACGTTGAGCACGACGCCGTCGAGCCCGCCGAGCCGTTCGCAGCAGCGCTGCACCAGCGGCGCGATGGCACCTGCGTCGCGCACGTCGGCGACCTCGGCCGAGGCGGTGCCGCCTTCGCGAGCGATGCGCGCGACGGTGTCTGCGGCGGCTGCCGCGGAGATGTCGACGCACACGACCGCGGCGCCCTCGCGCGCGCACAGCAACGAGATCGCGCGGCCGTTGCCGATCGGCGGCGCCTCCTCCGGGATGTCGCGCTGCCCGGCGCCGACCACGACCACGCGACGTCCGCGAAGTCGCGCGCGGCCGGCTTCGTTGCCGAGCGCCTCCGAATGCATCTGGCGGGTCGGATCGATCGCGGTCGGGGCAAGGTTCATCGCGGGCTCCAGTCGGCAGCGATGGCGGCTCAGAGTTCGACGACGCCGGGCGGCTCGATGTCGACCTCGAAGTTCTCGAGGAACCTGCACACCATCATGTAGAAGCCGATCGTCAGCACGAGCTCGGCGAGCGCCTTGGTCGTCAGCTGCGCGCGCATCGCCTCGAACATCGGGTCGGGTGCCTTGACGTGGTGGAAGACCTCGTCCGTGAAGCGCAGCACCTGCATTTCCAGCCCGTCGAGCGCCGACGTGTCGGCGCCCGGCGCGAGCGCTGCGACCTTGGCGTCGGCGAGGCCGACCTTGCGCGCGATCTTCCTGTGCTGGTGCACCTCGTAGCTCGCGCCGCTGAGCAGGCCGACGCGCAGGATCGCGATCTCGCGCAAGCGCGAATCGAGCTCGTTGTCGCGCAGCAGCGCGGCGCCGAGACGAAGGAAGCCCTCGGCCGCCTTGCCGGCGTGCGGCAACATGCGGTACAGGTTCAACGGCTGGCGCGAGTTGAGCATCTCGGTGTACGAAGCCGGTGCCTGCGCGAGGTCGAAGTAGGGAATGCGAGCCATCGGTGTTTGCTCCTGACGCCGCCCGTCAAGACCGGGCGCGAAGGTCGATCTTCGACGATTCGCCGCGCGGGTAAACCCGAGGGCGTTGCGACGGGAGCGGTGTCAATGTTTCGCCGCGGCCACGGCTCGTCAATGCCCTGCCGGCCTGAGGGGGTCGATCGCGTTCGAACCAGGAGGAGCATCGATGAAGCGTTTCGTTCTCGGCGTCGTCACGACGATCGCATTCGCCGCGTCGCTCGCGGCCTCGAGCGCCGTTGCGCAGCCCGCGGCCGCCGCCGGCTACGACTTCAACGGCATGCCCGACATGTCCGACTTCGACCCTGGCACGTGGACGTCGCCGACCGGCGACACGATCAAGATCGCGGTCGTCGCGTCGTTCTCCGGGCCCGCGGCGCTCGTCGGCCAGGTCTACTGGGCGTCGGCGGCGTGGGCGGCGCACGACGTCAACAAGCGCGGCGGCATCATGGTCGACGGCAAGAAAAAGCTCGTCGAGCTGATCAAGGCCGACCACGCGTCCAAGCCCGATCAGGCCAAGCGCGTCGTCGAGCGCATGGTGCTGCAGGAGAAGGTGAACTTCCTCTGGGGGACCGACGGCAGCAACCTGCAGAAGATCATCAACGAGACCGCGAACAAGTACAAGGTCATCGCGGTCAACACCGCGTCGCTGTCGGACGACCTCCAGGACGCGACCAACTTCTCGCGCTACGCGTTCCAGTCGAGCATGTCGGCCGACCAGCTCGGCCGGGGCCTCGCCTACTACTACGGCCAGATGCGCAAGAAGGAGCGCAAGTTCTACATCCTCGACCAGGACTACTCGTTCGGGCGGTTGCTCGCCGAGGGCTTCAAGAAGGGCCTGAAGGAGTACTACCCGCAGGCGCAAATCGTCGGCGAGGACTACCACAAGCTCTTCCTCACCGACTACGCGCCCTATCTGGAGAAGATCAAGGCTTCCGGCGCCGAGGTCGTGTTCACCGGAGACTGGATTCCCGACGCCGCCAACCTGCTCAAGCAGGCGAGGCAGATGGGCGTCAAGCTGCCGTTCGCGCACGTCTTCATGGACGAGCCGAACTTCCTGACCGAGGTCGGCGTCGAGGGCACCAACGGACTCGTCCAGATCAGCCAGTACGGCACCGTGGGCGAGGCGTTCAAGTCGCCGGAGCAGATCAAGCGCTACAAGGCCTGGAACGACCTCTGGCACACCAAGTGGAAGACGGCGCCGTTCAACACCCCGCTCTTCCAGCACGGCACCGGCAACATCGGCTCGTACATCGAGCAGACCGAGTGGCTGTTCAGCGTGATCGCGCGCGCGCAGAGTCTCGACCCCGAGAAGATCATCAAGGTCTGGGAAGGCGACACCTACCGCTTCAGCAATGGCAAGGTGCTGAAGATGCGCGCCTGCGACCACAAGGCGATCCAGGAGCTGCACATCCTCGAGTTCGTCCCGCCCGGCGAGCAGAAGCAGTCGTTCAACATCCGGCCGTACTACTGGAACTCGAACTACTCGGCGGCGGGACCGATCCACGCGGTCCCGGCAAAGGCTGTGCTGCCGCTGATGGACCCCAATCTCGACCGCTGCAAGGGCGCGAACCCCGCCGGCGAGTGATCCGGCGCCGGCAACGCCCGAGCGGCACGAACGGCGTGCGGCGGCCGGCTTCGCCGCGCGCCGTGTTCGCCCAACGTCGCGAGGACATCCGATGGACCCGATGACCGCGATGTACGTCGCCCAGGGGCTGCACGGCCTCGCCTACGGGATGATCCTGTTCCTGATCGCGTCGGGGCTGAACGTGATCTTCGGCATGATGGGCGTGCTGAACCTCGCGCACGCGTCGTTCTTCATGCTGTCGGCGTACCTGGGCTACCAGGTCGCCGCGCTGACCGGCAACTTCTGGCTCGCGCTGGCGTTCGCGCCGCTCGGCAGCGCCCTCGTCGGCGTGGCGATGGAGCGCTTCCTGCTGCGCCGGGTGCACGCGTTCGGCCACATGGGCGAGCTGATCCTGACCGTCGGCGTCGCCTCGATCGTGCTCGCGGCGGTGAAGAGCGTCTGGGGCACCGAGAGCCTGCAGCTGAAGATGCCGGCGATCCTCAGCGGACGCGTGTCGCTCGCGGGGCTCGACTATCCGGTCTATCGCCTCTTCATCATCGGCCTCGCGCTCGCCATCCTCGGCGTGATGACGCTGCTGCTCTACAAGACCCGGCTCGGCAAGATCGTCCGCGCGGCGGTGTCGGACGCCGGCATGGTCAACGCGCTCGGCATCAACATCCCGCTCGTCTTCATGCTCGTCTTCGGCGTCGGCGTCTGGATGGCCGGCGTCGCCGGGGTCGCGATCGCGCCGATCCTCACCGTCTTCCCCGGCCTCGCCGATCAGGTCGGGATGGACGCGTTCATCGTCGTCGTGACCGGCGGGTTCGGCAGCCTCGCCGGCGCGTTCGTCGTGTCGCTCATCTTCGGCCTGCTGAGCTCCTACGGCGTGCAGTTCATGTCGCAGCTGGCGCCGGTGCTGATCGTCGCCTTCATGGCGATCGTGCTCGCGATCCGGCCGCACGGCCTGTTCGGAGCGCGCGAGTCGTGAGCCCGACGCTGCGCACGATCGCCTGGCTGGGCACGGCGCTGGCGCTGGCGGCGATCCCGCCGCTCTGCGGTCCCTACTACACGAACCTGTTCCTCACGTTCGCGATCTTCTCGGTGTTCTCGGTCTCGCTGAACCTGCTGCTCGGCTACACGGGCCTGTTCAGCTTCGGCCATGCCATGTTCTTCGGCACCGGCGCCTACGCGACCGCGCTCGCGCTCAAGCACGTGAGCGGGCTGCCGCTGCTGGCGGCGTTCGGCGTCGGCGTGCTGGCGGCGGCGCTGCTCGCGCTGGCGCTCACCCCGATCGTCGTGCGCGTGAGCGGGACCGCGTTCGCGATGCTCCACCTCGCGTTCTCGCAGATGATGTACGTGCTGGCGCTCAAGCTGTACGGAATCACCGGCGGCGAGGACGGCATCGGCAACTTCCCGATTCCGCCGCTGACGATCCCCGGTGTCGGCGCCGTGCCGATGAAGGGCGAGCCGGCGAACTTCTACTACTTCGCGATCACGCTGCTCGCGGCGAGCCTGTGGCTGATGTGGTTCTTCACGCGAACGCCGCTCGGCCAGGTGCAGCTCGCGATCCGCGAGAACGCGAGACGCACCGACTACCTCGGCTTCAAGGTGCAGCAGACCAAGGCCGTGATCTACGTCTTCGCCGCCGCGAACGCCGGCCTCGCCGGATCGCTGTACGGCCTGTTTCACAACCTCGTCTCGGCCGACGGTGCGCTCGGCGCGCTCGTCTCCTTCGCGCCGATCATCAACATCATGATCGGCGGGATCGGCAGCTTCCTCGGCCCGGTCCTCGGCACCGCGATCTTCCAGCTGATCGAGGAGCTGGCGAGCCGCTACACCGAGCACGTCGAGCTCGTGGTCGGGCTGCTGCTGGTGGTCGTCATCATGTATGCGCCGATGGGGGTGCTCGGCGTGGCCAAGCAGCTCCGGCAGAAATGGCGCAGGGAATCGACTCCCGCCGGCGCGCTGCAGAAGAGCCCATGAACATCCTCGAGACGAAGGCGCTGGCGCACGACTTCGGCGGCCTGCAGGTGCTCTGCGGGGTCGACCTGCAGATCGCGC
>Ga0207703_10001475_pt1 | contig 21444 bp, 16 predicted proteins | sample KBSSwiS12_FD_184304 | JGI IMG/M metagenome (GOLD analysis project Ga0207703, IMG submission 184304) | Switchgrass rhizosphere microbial communities from Kellogg Biological Station, Michigan, USA - KBS Switchgrass S1-2 (SPAdes) (version 2) | ecosystem: Host-associated > Plants > Roots >...
AACGTGTACGCGCGCGCGAGAAGCCGCGCCGCGAGCAGAGGGGCAGACTCGTGGAAACGGCAGCAATCCAACGAAGCCGCGGAAGCGCGGTGAGCGGAACCAGCACCATCTCGCGCGAGGACCTCGAGGCGCTCCTTTGCTGCCCGAGGTGCCACGGAACGCTGAGCATGCGGGACGACCTGCTCCAGTGCGGCGCTTGCAATCTTTCGTTCGCGACCAAGCCCGGGAGCCTTCCCATCTACGATCTCTTCATCGACGAAGGAACGGACCATGTCGGCCGCGATCCGCGGCAGGTCTGGAACCGCCCCGAGTTCGAGCGGAACTACGAGTTCACGGGATATCACGAGTCGGGCGTCCAGTTCGACGCCGCGCTCGGCTATCCCGCGGAGGTGAGCAACTTCCTCTTCGAGCGAGTGAAGAAACGGATGGTGAAGTGGCTGCGCCCCGCGGCAGGCCACACGATCCTCGACGTGGGGTGCGGCGCCGGCTACTTCCTCAATCTTATGAGGGAGCGCTACCAGGAGGCGGGCTACGAGCCCACTGTGGTCGGGATCGATATCTCCGCCCACCAGGTCTCCTACATGGCGGAGCGCATGAGCCGCGAGGGAGTCACGCGGGTCGTGGCCGCGACCGGGAATGGCGAGTTCCTTCCGTTCGCCGACGAGTCCTTTGATTTGGTGACGTGCAGCGAGGTGATCGAACACATCCGGAACCCGAAGCGCGCGCTCGAGGAGATGCGCCGTGTGCTCAAGCCGACCGGCATGATCCTCCTCAGCACTCCGTCCATGAGCGCCCAGAAGGGGTGGTCTCAGATCCTGCTTCCGGCGACGGCTCTGGTGAAGTTCCTCACCCGGTACAAACCCAGCCGGACGGTTCCCGACACGTACGACGTGCCGTGGTACTCGAAGGAGTTCCGGCAGATGATCCTGTCGGCGGGCATCCGGATCGAGGAATTCGAGCACAACGCGGTCATTCCGCACCCGTATCACTTCATCTTCCTACCCAAGCCGCTCGTCAAGCCGGCGGTGGCCCTGTTCGGGGTCGTGGACCGGACGATGAAGTGGGCGCTCAAGCCTCTCGCCCTGCACTTCGTGGTGCGTGCGTCCCGCGTGTTCGCGCTCGCTCTGCTCGGCGCCGCGCTCATGAGCCTGCCCTCGGGATCTCGACTCGGACCGGTCGCGGCGCGGGCGGAGAACGGCGACACGTGGATCAATCGAAACTACTTCGGCCGGGGCACCGATCCCTTCACGGCCGACCTCCTCGACAATGTCGAGCGAAACCACCTATCGCAGGAGACGTTCTGGAAGAAGTACCGCGCGGGGGAGCTCAACTACGCGCTCGGAGACCTCAAGTACGCGCTCCTCGTCTTCCCGAACCATCCCCGGGCCCTCCATCTCCTCACCATGGTCTGCAAGCTCATGCAGGATTCCACGACCCCGATCGTGTACTTCGAGAACGCGATCCGGCTGTACCCCAAGGAGGCCTACACGCAGGCGCAGTACGGAGCCTATCTCCTCTCCACGGGGGAGACGGAACCCGCCATCGCCCGCCTGAACGAGGCGCTCAAGCTGGATCCCAACCTCACATACGCGCTCGGGCTGATGTCCGAGGCCAAGAAGAAGATGGGTCCCACCGTCACGACCGGGGCGCTGACCAGCCCGGGTCAGGGACCCTCGACGACCTCCGCCCCGTCCGGTTCACACTCCACGACGACCACGCCCGGGACCACTCCCGGAACCACCGTACGCTGAGGGAGGAGCCCCTCCGAACATGAGCGGCCTCTGGGGGTACGCGCTCGCCGACCCGCGTGCCCGGGCCGAGATCTCCGACCTCGCGGTGATGGGCCTGGCTCGGGGGCAGGACCAATCGCTCCCGATGCACGCGGTAGGCGTGGGACCGGCCGCGATCGCCTGCAGGGAATTTCCCGGCCACGCGGCCGCGATCGCGCGGCGGGCGATCGGTGACGCCCAGGTCGTCCTCGCCCTCTTTGGGACCGTCTTCGATCTCGAGGGTCATGGAGCCTCGAACGGCCAGCCCGAAGCGAGCGACCTGCGCCGAGTCGCGGAGACGCTCACCGACGCGTACCTCGCGGTGGGGCCGGACCTTTGGACGCGCATCCGGGGAGACTTCATCGTCGCGGTCTGGGATGGACGCGATGGCGCGCTGCGCATCGTCTGCGACCCCTTCCGAGTGCATCCCTTGTTCTACGCGGCGGACCGTCACTCGATCGTCTTCGGATCCCGACTCGCATCGATCCTCGCGCGCCCGGGCGCTCCCCCCTACGATGTCGACCCGGAGTCCGTGCTGGAGGTGCTCGTCGCGTCGGTGATCCCGACGCCGGCGACCATCTATCGCGGGATCCACAAGCTACCGCCCGGTACGGAGCTCACGTACCGGTCGGGACATGTGACGCTCCGCCGCTACTGGGATTTCGCGTTCGACGCTCCGGGAGGCATCTCGGAGGCCACGCTCGCGGCGGATCTCAAGGAGCGCCTCGAGGATTCGGTGCGCGTGCGGCTGAAGGGGGATCGCGATTCTTCGTTCGGGGCCTTCCTGAGCGGCGGGATCGACAGCACGACCGTGCTCGGCCTGGCCACTCGGATCACGGGGGCACCGGTCACGAGCTTCTCGATCGGATTCGGCGAGCCGCGCTTCAACGAGATGGAGTACGCCAGGCTCGCGGCGAAGGCCTTCGGGTCGAAGCACGTCGAGCACTTCGTCCAGCCTGATGACGTCGTGCGCACGATGCCCATCCTGCTGGAGAGCTACGACGAGCCGTTCGGGAATGCGTCGTCGGTCGCAACGTACTGCTGCGCGAAGGTGGCGCGGGAGCACGGCGTCCAGGTGCTCTATGCCGGCGACGGAGGGGACGAGCTCTTCGCGGGCAATGAGCGTTACGCGGTTCAGCGGGTCCTCGATTACTACCGCAGGGTTCCGGCCTGGCTGCGCGATCCGATCGTGCGCCCGGCCGTGGAAGCGCTCGCCTCGACCCGATTCCCGCTGTTCGTGAAGGGGGCGAAGTACGTCCGGCGCGCGAGCATTCCGTACCCCGATCGGCTCTACTCCTATGACATCTTCCACCTCATGGCGCTCGACACGATCCTCGAGTCCAAATGGGTGCCCGGCGCGACCCAGGAGCACAGCCACCGCGCCCTCATGGGCCGCTACTACCGGGAGGCTCCGGCGTCGGACGAGCTGGACCGGCAGCTCTACATTGATCTCAAACTGACCATCGGGGACAACGACGTGATCAAGGTCGTGCGCGCCACCGAGGCGGCGGGCGTGACGGTGCGCTTTCCGTTTCTCGACGCACGAGTCGCGGAGATCGCCGGCTCCGTGCCGGCGCGACTCAAGATGCGGGGCACTCAGCTTCGGAGCTTCTTCAAGCGGACCTACGCGGACTTCCTTCCGCCGGAAACGATCGCCAAGACCAAGCACGGATTCGGCCTTCCGATCCCCGTCTGGCTTCGGAGCGATCCAGCCCTCCACGCCATGATGCGGGACCTCGTGCTCAGCCCCAGGAGCCGCATCGCGACGTATTTCCAGAGGAGCGCCCTCGAGACCTTCGTCGAGCGGCACAGCACCGACCCGACGACCTACTACGGACCCTTCCTCTGGAATCTCATGATCCTCGAGCTATGGCTACGCAGCCACGCATCCAGCCGGGCGTGAGGCCCGCCGACCCGGAGGCTCTGCGTGTGAGCGCGCTCGCGGAACCGGATCTCGACGCGCTCACCGCGGAGTGGGAATCGCTTCTCGCCCGGAGCGCGAGCGACACGATCTTCCTCTCTCCCGAGTGGGTCCGCTCCTGGTGGTCGGCGTACCACGCCGGTCGCGATCTCGTGGCGCTACGGATCGACGATGACCGCGGACTCGTCGGCCTCGCCCTGATGTACCGGAAGGACGAGGAGATCCTCCAGGGTCTGCGCCAGCCAGCGCTTGCCTTCGTGGGGGATGGCTCCGCGGATTCCGACTACATGGACTGGATTTCGGCGCGCGGCCGGGAAGGGGACGTGGTTCGGGCCGTCCTGGATCACCTGACGGCCCGGACGCCCAAATGGGATCTCCTCGTGCTCCGCGAGATTCCGGACTCGTCCCCGCACCTGCGTCCGCTGGAGGCGCTCCTCGGCGAGCGGGGTTGGACGCTCCAAACGGAACAGGTTCCGTGCGCCCGGGTCTCGCTGCCGCGAACCTGGGACGACTACCTTCGAATGCTCAAGCCTCGAATGCGGACCAAGGTTCGATCGGTGCTTCGCGACTTCGAAGGGAAGCCGGAGGCGCACTTCGACCGGTGCACGGATCTTGCGGACATCGAGCCGCGGCTGGCATCGCTCTACGAGCTCCACAACCGCCGGTGGGACATGGAAGGGAAGCGCGGCATCTTCCACGCGGAGGACAAGCGGACCTTCTACTCGCTCCTCTCCCCGAGACTCCTCGCACGGGACAGGCTGCGGTTCTATTCGCTCGGCGTCGGTGGACGCTATGTGGCGCACCAGTACTGCTTCGAATACGGAAACCGGATGTTCCTGCTCCAGGAGGGACTCGATCCCGAGTGGTTCGAGCACGGTGCGGGGAACGCGCTACGCGCGCACGTCTTCCGGGACTGCGTGGAACGCGGCCTCGATGTCTACGATTTCCTGGCCGGCGTGACGCAGCACAAGAGCTCGTGGGGAGCCGAGGTCGTGCACAGCGTGCGGCTGATTGCGGGACCGCCCTCGATCCGGAATCGGATCGCCTTCACGGCACGGCATGCCCGCGAGGCCGCCAAGCGGCTGCTCCGGCCCGAGCGGCCGGCGCCATCGGAGGAATCCGCGTGAAGCGCGAGTCCCTGAGGCGATGGGTGGCCGGTGTCAGCTACGGCCTGGGGGCCACCCGCGCCCTGACTCGCGCGGGGGATCGCTGGCGAGTCCTGCGAGCGGAAAAGGGAATGTCGCTGGGTCCCCGAAGGCGGGACCCCTTCCTCGTTCTGATCTATCACCGCGTGAACCCGACGCAGAGCCGCTTCTCGATCGAGCGGGCCGAGCCGGAATGCTTTCGCCGGCAAATGGCCCACCTCGCCCGCGATTACCACGTATTGTCCCTGGACGAGATCGTGCGCCGTTTGGATGCCGGAGATCCGCTCCCGCCGCGCGCCGCCGCGATCACCTTCGACGACGGCTACGAGGACAACTACACCGACGCGTTTCCCATTCTTCGAGATCTCGGCCTGCCGGCCACGGTGTTCCTCACGACGGGCCCCATCGAAACAGGGGAGAGCCTCTGGTTCGACCGGGTGCTCCGGGCGTTCGAGCGCTCGACGCGCGAGCGCGTCACGCTTCCGGGCGGGGAGCCTTCCCACGACCTCCGGGACGAGGACCAGCGAGGCCGCGAGGCGATCCGGGCGCTCTACGCGCTCATGCGGCTCTCCAATGAGGAGCGCCTGGCCGCCGTCGACCAGCTCGTCCGCGACCTGGGAGGGAATGGCGGCCCTCCGACTCCGATGCTCACGTGGGACCAGGTGCGCGAGATGGCCAAGGGCGGGATCACGTTTGGCGCGCACACGGTCACGCATCCCATCCTCTCCAGGCTGAGCCACTCCGAGGCGAAGGCCGAGATCGTCGAGTCCAAGCGGCGGATCGAAGAGGAGACCGGCCTGCCCGTGACGCTCTTCGCCTATCCCGTGGGTCGTCGATCGGACTATTCTCCTGAGGTCATCCGGGCCGTCGGTGACGCGGGCTTCCGCGCGGCCTTCACCACGACCCCAGGGGCGAATGCGCGCGGAGACGACCGGTTCCTCTTGCGCCGGGTCAAGCCCTGGGGAGAGGACGTGCCGAGCTTCGCCCTGGGGCTCGGCGTGCAGTACCTCACGGAATGGAGTCCGAGAGCGTGACGACTCGCGAGATCGTGCGAAATCCGGAGCCGGCCTAGCCCATGCGCGATCTCCTGATCATGGGCCTCGTATTCGGCCTCCTCCCCTTCGCGTTCGGGCGGCCGTACATCGGCGCGCTCATGTGGGTGTGGATCAGCCTCATGAATCCCCACCGCCTCACATGGGGCATGGCGTACGGATTCCCGTTCGCGATGCTCACCGCGGCCACGACCGTGGCAGGAGTCTTCGTGTCGAACGACCGAGGCCGCTTCCCGGCGGCCCGGGAGACGACGATCCTGCTCTTGATGGCGTTCTGGTTCACCCTGACCACGATGGTCGCGTTGATTCCCGATGGCGCCTGGTACAAGTGGAACCGGGTGATCAAGATCCTGATCATGACCATCGTGCCCCTGTTCCTGCTCCAGGAGCGCAACCGGCTCCGGCTCCTGCTCCTCGTGATGGCCATCTCCATCGGCTACTTTTCCATCAAAGGGGGAATCTCGTCGCTGCTCACGGGGGGACGGTACCGGATCTTCGGACCGTCACAGTCCTTCATCTCTGACAACAACGCGCTCGCCGTGGCCGAGCTCATGGTGCTCCCGTTCATGTACTTCCTCGCGCGGTCGGAGCCTCGAAAGTGGTTCCGACGAGGTCTCTATCTCGCCGCTCCTCTCACGATCATCTCGATCGTGTTCTCCTACTCTCGTGGAGCGCTCCTCGGCCTGATCGCGATGGTCACGGTCCTGATCGTCACCGGGCGCCGCTGGGGACTTGCGATCGCGTTCGTTCTGCTGGCGGGCGTCGGCCTGGCCTTCGTCCCGTCGGCCTGGTACGAGCGCATGAGCACCATCGGGAGCTACAAGGAAGACGAGTCCGCCCAATCGCGCTTCCAGTCCTGGTCGTTCGCGTGGAACGTCGCTACCGATCGGCCGCTGACGGGAGGAGGATTCCGGATCTTCTCGAAGGAGGGATTTATCCGGTACACCTCCGAGGAGTTCGCGGCGTTCGAGGCCCACAGCATCTACTTCGAGGTGCTGGGGGAGCACGGATTCGTGGGCCTCGGGCTGTTCCTCATGCTCCTCGGCTCGGCGTTCATGACCCTCCGTTCCTTGGAGCGCCGGATCAAGGGACGGCCCTCGGTCGCGTGGGCCAAGGATTACGTGATCATGTTGAGGTTGAGTGTGACGTCCTATGCCGTTGGGGGAGCGTTTCTCGGCCTCGCCTACTTCGATCTCTACTACGACGTCATCGCGGCCATCATTCTGCTGAAAATCGTGGTCCACCGCGAGCTGGCTCAGGAGGCGGCGGCCTACCGCGCGGCGCGCGCCGCCGAGCTCGCCGGCCCGCCGCCGGCGCTGGCCGTTCCCGCCGCGACGTGAGCGCGTCGCCGAGGGCAATGCGCAGCGTACCCGATTCTTTACAGGGTCCCGGGCAAATCCTTATAATTGAATGTTCTCGCAGTTCTTCGGTCCCCACCCAAGTGTGTTGAGAGGAGATGTCATGTTCGGCCTCGAGACTTCCATCCGGCTCCCCATGACGTTCGATCCCGAGCGGCTCCAGGCCGATCTCAAGGCGATCGAGCACGTCCACATGCAGTCGCACTACGGCAAGTACCACGACGGAGGCTGGTCGGCGATCGGCCTAATGAGCCAAGGGGGGCAGGCGGACGAGCTGCACGTGGGGAAGGGGAAGTACGAGAAGACGGAGATCGTGAAGCACACCCCGTACTTCAACGAGGTCCTCGACCGCTTCGAGTGCGAGAAGCGGCGGTGCCGCCTGATGGCGCTGAAGCCCGGCGCCAAGATCTTCGAGCACTGGGACACGGACGAGAGCATCGACCTCGGCAGCGCCCGCATCCACATTCCGATCGTCACGCACCCGGACGTCCACTTCTATCTCGCCGGGAAGCGCATGAACTGGAAGCCGGGCGAGGTTTGGTACGGCGACTTCTCGTTCCCGCACCACATCGAGAACCGGAGCAACGTCAACCGAGTCCACATGGTCCTCGATGTCCTCGCGAACGACTTCCTCCTCGGCCTGTTCCCGAAGGGCTACGTGGAGCACAAGACGTTTCGCAACTACAAGCGGAAGATCCAGCTCACCGCTTGCGCGTACCGGATGAAGCTCCAGGGGAAGAAGATCGAAGACGCCTAGTACGCGGGGGACGCCCCCTACGCCGGGCGCCTGACGGACCATGCTGTTCAATTCACTCCACTTCCTGATCTTCTTCCCGGTCGTGGCGGCGCTCTTTTTCCTCGCGCCGCACCGCTATCGCTTGCCTCTTCTGTTCGTGGCCAGCTGCTATTTCTACATGGCGTTCATCCCCGCCTACATCCTGATCCTGTTCGTGCTGATCGCGGTCGACTATGTCGCAGGCATCCTCATCGATCGCGCGGAGGGACCCAGGCGAAAGCACCTCCTGCTGCTGAGCCTCGTGGCGAACATCGGGATCCTCGGGGTCTTCAAGTACTTCAACTTCTTCAGCGAGAACGTGGCCGAGCTGAGCCGTGCGCTGGGGATCCCGGTTCATCCCACGCTGCTCCATCTCGCGCTCCCGATCGGGCTCTCGTTCCACACGTTCCAGTCGATGAGCTACACGATCGAGGTCTACCGGGGCCGCTGGAAGGCGGAGCGGAATCTCCTCGTCTACGCGATCTACGTTCTCTTCTTCCCGCAGATGGTCGCCGGGCCGATCGAGCGTCCCTATAACCTGCTCCCTCAGTTCCACCGGGAGATCGACTTCGACGCCGAGAGGGCGAAGCAGGGACTCAGGCTCATGCTCTGGGGCTTCATCATGAAGGTGGTCGTCGCCGACCGGCTCGCGCTGTACGCGAATCAGGTCTTCGAGAACCCCTCGGCCCACCACGGCCTGACCACGGCGCTCGGGATCTACTTCTTCTCGTTCCAGATCTACTGCGACTTCGCGGGCTACTCCACGATTGCCATCGGGGCGGCCTGGCTTCTCGGCTACCGCCTCATGACCAATTTCCGGACTCCGTACTTCGCGTCCTCGGTCTCGGAATTCTGGACGCGGTGGCACATCTCGCTCTCGTCCTGGTTCCGCGACTACCTCTACATCCCGCTGGGCGGGAACCGCGTACCGCGCTGGCGCTGGTACTTCAATCTGATGTTCGTCTTCATCGTCAGCGGATTCTGGCACGGCGCCAACTGGACCTTCCTCGTTTGGGGAGCCCTGCACGGCCTCTACCTGATCGGATCGATCGTGCTCGATCCCGCCCGGAGGGCGTTCTTGCGGCTGATTCGGCTGGCCGAGTCGAGCTTGGTGGTGCGGCTCGTGGGGATCTTCATCACCTTCAACCTCGTGACGCTGGCCTGGGTCTTCTTCCGGGCACGCTCCATGTCGGACGCGATGCTGATCCTCCGGAACCTCGTGACGCCCGAGCCGCACGGACTCACGTTCGACTATCCGATCGGGGCCAGCGACTTCCCGCTCGCGCTCCTCTCGATCGTAGCGCTCGTCACGCTGGAGCTCCTGCGAGGCCGACTCACCCTGACCGGTCTCCTCGACGCGCGGCCCGTCTGGGTGCGGTGGGCGGTCTACTACGCCACCGTGTTCGGGATCCTCTTCTTCGGCGTGCTCACCCAGAGCCGCTTCATCTACTTCCAGTTCTAGATGTCCCCGCGCCAGTTCCTCTCACGGCTCGCCTGGTTCGTCGCAGGACTGGCGGTGCTGTTCGTGGCCTGCTCCGCCCACTACGCGGCCTTGAGCCGGAACGACAACCTCGCGCGCCAGCTCGAGCTCTTCGGCGCCGGCCAGCCCGAGGTCCTGATTCTCGGAGACTCACACGCGGCCATGAACGTGGACATGGGCGCCCTCGGACCGCACTACGCAACCCTTGCGTACCCGGGGGAGAACTGGCGGGAGATCTTCCTCAAGATGCGGTACGCGCTCGAAACCAAGCCGACCGTCAAGCTCGTCGTGATCCCGCTCGACATGCACATGTTCTCGAGCTACCGCGGGCAGGACATGGACATGACCCACAGCATGCGATTCACTCGTGCGCCTCGGGATCTGGAACAGGTCTACGGCGGCGGCCGCATGTTCCTGGTCCGCTATGTGAAATCGCTCGTCGCCTACTATCTGCCGCTCTGCCTGGGACCGAACTGGTCGAACTACCGCGTCCTCGTGCTCGACCATCTCGAAGGAGCGATCTGGGGGAAGGGGCCACAGAAGAGGATCGAGATCGACGATCACGGCTCCATCTTCTACTCCGACATGCGGAGCTTCATGGATCTGCCGGAGCCCTCGCGCAGGGAAGCGGCTCGCGAGCGCGCGGTCGAGCAGCTCAGGCCGCCGGCCACCTGCGAGCCCCTCGTCCACGCCTTCGATGAGTTCCTCCGCTACTGCGCGGAGCACAAGGTCGCCGTGGTCGGCGTGCGCTATCCGCTCACGCCGGAGTTTCGCACGGCCGCCGCGGGCTACGACCTGACCGGCGTGGAAGCCGTCTATCGGGCGCGCGCGTCCCGATTCGTGACGAAGCTCGACTACTCGCGCTCCATGGAGGCGACGCCGAAGCTGTTCCGTGACGAGGACCATCTGACCCGGGAGGGAGCGCGAGCCTTCACCCAAATGCTGAGCCGCGACCTCGAGCCGATCCGGCAGCATGTGGACGCATCGGCGGCGGATCTCCCATCGACCGCCGGGCTGTAGAGTCCGTCGCTGACAGCGGTATCCCAACCTGCTATAATGAGTTGCGCGCCCGGTATCCATCGTCACCGGAACGCTGCCGTCCTTAGCGCCCCAGGAGCGACCCGGATGATTCACGGAAAGCGTCTCGTCGTCGTATTGCCCGCCTACAACGCGGCACGCACCCTTCAAAAGACCTACGAAGAGCTCCCGCACGAGATCATCGACCACGTGATCCTCGTCGACGACGCGAGCAGCGACGAGACCGCCGAGATGGCGCGTCGGCTTGGCATCCGCACGTTCATCCATCCCAAGAATCGCGGATACGGCGGCAACCAGAAGACCTGCTACCGCCAGGCGCTCGAGTGCGGGGCGGATATCGTCATCATGGTCCACCCGGATTACCAGTACACGCCGGCCCTCGTCACCGCGATGTCCTCGCTCATCGGCATGGGCGTCTACGACGCGGTGCTCGGATCGCGCATGCTCGGCACGAGCGCGCTCAAGGGCGGAATGCCGCGGTACAAGTACGTCTCGAACCGCATCCTCACGGCCACCCAGAACATCCTGACCGGACGGAAGCTGTCCGAGTATCACACCGGCTACCGCGCCTTCACGCGCCAGGTGCTGGAGACGCTCCCCCTCGAGGAGAACTCCGACGACTTCGTGTTCGACAACGAGATGCTCACCCAGATCATCGCCTTCGGATACACGATCGGCGAGGTGAGCTGCCCCACGAAGTACTTCCCGGAAGCGTCCAGCATCTCGTTCTCTCGTTCGGTGAAGTACGGGCTCGGCGTTCTCGCGGTCTCCTTCAAGTACCGGCTCCAGCGGTGGGGTCTCCGCTCCTACCGCATCTTCGATCCCCACGGGCGGAAGATCCAGATCGGCTCGACCGCCGCTCCCATCTCGCAGGTACCGGCCGAGTCCAGGGTGTGATCGGACGCCGCGGAGCGGCGCCCCTGTTCGCCGCGTTTCTCCTTGGGATCGCTCTCTTCTACGCGCTGACGCTTCGCCCCGGACACGACTGGGGCGACGATTTCGCCATGTACGTCCACCACGCGGAGAACATCGCGCGGGGCCTTCCGTACGGGCAGACGGGCTACATCTGGAATCCGCGTTTTCCCATGATGGGACCGCCCACCTATCCACCCGTGTTCCCGCTGATGCTGGCGCCGGTCTACGCGGTCTTCGGTCTCGATCTCATGCCGATGAAGTGGGTCGGCATCGTGTCGTTCCTCGGCGCGCTCGTCTTGACCGCGCTTATCTTTCGCCGATTTCTGTCGCCCCTCTACCTGGGCGTTCTCCTCGCCCTTCTGGGCCTGAACCCGTACTTCTGGCGGCTGAAGGACGCCGTCCTCTCCGACCTGCCGTTCTTCTTCTTCACCTACCTCGCGCTCTATCTGTTGCAGCACCAGCCGGACCTGGATCGGCCGCGGAGCCGTACCGCCCTGCACGCCGTCGCGTTCGGCGCTGCGTGCTACCTCGCGTACGGAACGAGGAGCCTCGGCGTGGTGCTGATTCCGTGCGCGATTCTCGTGGAGCTGGCGTCGCGACGGCGGATCTCCTGGTGGAGCGGTGTCGCCACGGTCGTCTTCGTCGCGCTCGCCGCGCTCCAGGCGGCGGTATCGCACAGGGACAGCGGCTACGCCGCGATCCTGAGCCTCGATCCGCGTCGGATCGCACTCAATGTCGTGGAGTACGCGCGCTACCTGTCGGGGCTCTGGGACAGCGCGTGGGTGAAGACGGCCGACACGTGGCTTCTGATCCTGTTCGGGCTCCTCGCCGGGATGGGGTTCCTGGCGCGGCTTCGGGCGAAGCCGGGTCCACTCGAGATCTTCGCGATCCTCTACGGGCTCGCGATCCTGCCGTGGATCGCCACGCAGGGTCGCTATCTCATCCCGCTCATGCCAATCTACGTGGGATTCGCGCTCTGGGCGGTGCAGGTGATGGGGAAGCGCTCACCGGGACGGGGACGATTGATCCTCGCGGGATTGGTAATCCTCGCGGGACTTGGTTTCGCGAGCATCTACACGAGCACGCCCTTGCGCGGCGGGCCCGAAGGGGTGGGAACGCCCGAGGCGGTCAACCTCTGGCAGGCGGTCGATCGCATCACCAGGCCCGACGACGTGATTCTCTTCCAGAAGCCGCGCGCGCTCGCGCTCTTCACCGGCCGCCGATCGACCGGGGTGGCGAGCGACCAGGATGTGTCGGACTACGCGAAGGGAGTGGGGGCGCGGTACGCGATCCTCGGTCCCGACGACCGCGTGTTCCTGTACCAGGAGCGCATCCGTCACTGGATCGAGGCGGATCCAGGTGGGTTCAACCTGGTTTACAGCAACCCGGAATTCTCGATGTACCGTATTCAGGCGCCCGAAGGCCCCGCTCGGTAGACGTCGCGTGCGGGCGTCGCGGCGCGCCTAAGGGCTGGTCAGGTTGCGCACCGCGGCCGGCGCGGTGTTGTCCGGAGCCGACGCTCCGTAGCGATACACGAGCATCTCGCCCCGCTCGCCGTAGTACCCGCCGATGGTGCTGAACTGCTGGCTGAACGCGTTCATGAAGAACACGTTGTTCTCGGGATCGTAGATCAGGTTGGCCCCGATCTGGACCTTGGCGCCGCCGGGATCGTTGGTCGCGTTCATCTTCTTCCACGTGTTGGTCCGTACGTTGTACGCCCAGGTCGGAATGTAGGGGGCGTCGCTCTGTCCCAGGATCAGCAGAATCCCATTGGCGCTGTCGAACGCGGCGTTGGGGGCGCCGCCCGGCGGGAGGCCGAAGACCGGATCGGGCAGGGGATTGAGCTTCGTCCAGACATCGGTCCCCGCGTCGTAAGCCCACAGGTCGGCCGTCGTCGGGTAGTCCTGCCCGTACATCAGCATCCGGTTGTACACCGTATCCCACACGAGATTCGCGTCTCCTCCCCACATGGGGGGCGTGGCGCGCTTGGTCCATACGCCCGTGGTCACGTCGAGCGCATAGCACGTGGGCGTCGCAATCCAGGAGTACCCCGGCCACGTCCACGTCCGGCCCGCCTCGATCACGACCTTGTGGACGGGGTCGTACTCCGTCCGGCTCTGCTGATGGTAGTTGTTGGGCGACGTGGCGTACTTGGACCAGGTCTTGGTCGCGATGTCGTAGGCGAACGCGTCCGGAGCGCCGTACTGCATCATCTGGGCGTAACCGAAGATGAAGTTCGGGCCGATCAGGATGAACTTGTGATTGACCGGGTCGTACGTCATCTGGTCGTAGCTGTGGGCCGTCCACGGTCGCTTCGTGCTCGTCGTGCCGCGCGGGAGCCACTGCGCCGGCGGGTTGCACGAATAGAGATCCGTCGTTTGGCAGTACTGCGCGAATCTCATCTGCGTGGTGTCGTCGTCGACGGAGTAGGGATAGGCCGATGGCGGATCGGGGAAGTACTGCATGCGCCATTCGTTCTTCCCGGTGTCGTACATCCACACGTCGTTTCCACGACGACCGCCGTGGCCGCCGCCGCCGAACATGATGATGGCCTTGTGATCCGAGTCGTAGCACATCCCCGAGAACGCGTTCCAGGGCCATCCCGCCGAGGCCGTGATGTCCACTCCGTTCGCGTCGAAGCTCTTGGGGTCGATGTGCACCCAGGTGTTGAGCGGGATGTTGGCGAGTGCCGGGTTCACGCCCGCGGTGGCGATGCGCCCCCCCGGAACCGCGAGAGCAAAGAGCCAGATGGTGAAGAGCATGGATCGACGGATCACGAAGTGGCTCCTTTCAAGGCTCCCGCGACCGGGAAAGACATCACGCGCTTCATCGCCCTTGCAGGTCCCGGATGGTTCCGGGCGGCGTGATGTCGGGCGCGGCCGGTGCGAGATCCATGATGTAGGCCTCCGCCGCGCAGCTCGAGCCGCCCAAGTTCCAGTTGCTTCCCCAGAGAACCCGGGTGCCGTCGCGACTCACCGTCGCGTGCGCCTGGGCGAAGTACGACGCCAGAGGACAGCTCGGGTCGGAATAGACCTGGGCCTGGTCCGATCTGTGGTTACAGAGACGCTCCAGGTGGGGCTTCTCGGGCGTGCTGTCCATGTAGACCTTCACGACCTCCTTGGAGAACGCGACGGTAGGCGAGTTGGGGTCCGTGTGATCCAGGCTCGCGACGACGAAGCCCGAGCGGAACCCGCGACCGGAGATGTGTCCGCCGCCGATCTGGTCGCTGAAGATGGCGAGCCGTCCGAAGCCGGAGCTGTCGCCCGCGGCGAGCCGCGTTGCTCCGTCGGGAATCCTGTACTTGGCCATGTACGCCCCGGTCTCTCCGCACCCGGAGTTGGACGTGTACGTCACGGCCCACTCGCTCCCGTCCTTGTCGACGGTGAGATCGAAGTGGCCGCGGCCGCACGAGACCTGCCCCACCCAGGTCATCGACGTGTCGTACGCCTGGAGATTGCACGTCGGCCCCTGGCCGCCGGTCCCCCAGTGGAGCAGGGCGTACTTGCCCGACGGGGACATCAGCATGTCGTCGAGGCCGCTGCAGAGCCCGAGCCCCGAGAAGCCGGGGCGCGTCGTCCCTTTGCGATCGGCCAGCACGTCGTACACGAACACTTCGCTCGCGCCGAACGCGAGGGTGGCGCTGCTCGACGTCATCGTGACGGCCTGGGACAGCGTGATGGACGAGAGGCTGACCGACTGAACGGTCGTGCCGTCGAGAATTCCGGGGCCATAGACGGGCATCCGGACGAGAATCTCGCCGAACTTGTTCGCGCCGGAGATCGTCTTCGATCCGGACGTCATGGAGATCCCCGTCACCTGGACCGTGTCCTTCTGAGTCGCGGTGCGATATCCCTCGAGCACGACGCAGTGTCCGTCGCTGGACATGTCCTCGAACTCGTTCCCGATCTCGAGTCCGCCCGGATACTCGGTAAAGGTGTGCATGGTCGTGATCACGTCCGTGTTCACGTCGTAACGCTCGAAGCGATTCGAGCGCGAGTAGTAGCCGAAGTTGGGATAGATCGGAGACCAGCGGAAGTTGGCGCCTCCGAGGGCCAGCCGCTTGTAGTACGTGTAGCTTGGGCTCCGGAGCAGGTCGCCGGTCGCGAGGAGGATCAGGCTCTGATCCGAATTCCACGCCTGTAGCTGCGAATAGATCGGGGCCGGATTGTAGGTCGACGACGGATGGGACGCCTCGTCCGAGATCCGCCGGAAGCACGTGCCGTACAGCGTGTCGACGAAGGTCGCGTAGAGCGCGGGCTTCGGCGTCGCCGGCGGCTGCGGCAGGATCGCGGTTTGGCTCGTCTGCGTGGGGCTGCACGTCTGGGCCGCGACGCCGCGCGGGAAGACTCCACAGACCGCGAGGACGAGACCGAAGCAGGCGACCGCGCTCCACTTCATGGAGAGTCCTTTCATCCGGAGGTCAGCGTCCATAGAGGTCCCGCACCGCGGCCGGCGGAACGCCGTCGACGGCGACGCTGGCCGGCACCTTGAAACCCGGAGCCACTGGCCAGCCCGGATTCGCGTTCTGCGTCCACGTGTACGCGCCGGCCTCAGGCACGCCGGTTCTCGGAGTTCCGTTGAAGTCATCGGCCGGCGCGTAGACCGCGTTCGCGATGTCCAGAAGCTTGGAGTTCGCGCTCGGATAGACGTTGCGCGCCACAGCGTTCACGAAGTCCACCGACTGACCGTAGCCGGTCGTGACGCCGGTGGAGGGGAGTGCGGTCGTGGCCGGATACGCCACGTTCCCCGTCACCACCACACCCGTGAGGGCGCCCACGGCGTAGCCGCCGGTCGAGTAGATCGCGTTGTTCGCGAGAACCATGCTCTGCTTGTTCGCCCAGTTGGAGAGCCGGAGAACCGGAGACCCGCCGACGAGCGTGTTGTTCACGAACACGACGTTGTTCGGCGTCACGCCGTTGTGGTCCTGGGAATTGAAACCGTTGCCCGGCGACTCGAGGATCAGGTTGTTCTGGATGAGAACGTCCGCCGCCGCTTGGATGCCCGAATCACCGCAATTCCAGAGCGCGTTCCGCTCGACGACGTTTCGAGCGTGACCCATCGTGCCATAGAGGATGATGCCGGGATACTTGGTGTTGTAGATGACGTTGTCCCGGACGACGTTCCCCCAGGAGCCGAGCTTGACCTCGATCCCGTCTCCCTGGCTCGCCGCGAGCGTGTCGTGGATCCAGTTGTTCTCGATGATCGATTCGCTCACGGCGCAGGAGCCGTCGTTGCACCCGACGTAGAGCCCCTCGCCGGTGCTGCCGTCGATGCCCGTGTCGTGGACGTGGTTCCGCCGCACCGTCACGTGGTGCATGGAGCTCCGGAAGTTGATCCCGACCCCCTCGACGTGGTGGACCTCGCAGTCCTCGATCGTGATGTGGTGGGGAGTCAGGCTCATGTTGATGCCGTCTCCATTCCCGGTGATCTCGAGACCCGACACCGTGAGATAGGAGGCGCCTTCGATGTTGATCGTGTTCTGGGCCACGGAGCCCGCGGGGCGGGTGATGAGCGGTTTCGCCTCCCCGGAGGCGCCGCGAACGAGGACCGGCGACGACTCCGTTCCCGGCACCGTCACGCTGATCCGCCCCGTGTCGTTGTAGGTGCCGGCATGCACCGTCAGCGTGTCGCCCGGTTGGAGCGATTCGACCGCCGCCTCGAAGCTCGAGCCTGCGTAGAGCTCGCGCTGGGTGGCTGCGGCGGGATCGGTGGCCAGGCCGGAGCCGGCCAGAACGATGCCGATCACGAGTCGCCCGAGCCGCGCGCGGCGGGTAAGCTCCATCCGAGAATCCTCACATGAACCAAGGGGGAAACAACCTGACGTGATGTCCGCAAGCACCATGCCACCATGCAAAAGCCGCGGTCGCAAGGGTTAACTCCTTTGAGCCCCGTCCGGTTCCCTGGCCGGTTCGGTCCATGGTGTGTGAAAAGCCGTACGGGACCCACGCGCGAGCGACTGCAATTCGGTGATGATGCTCGCGCTCCTCGCGGCCCCGAGCGAGAACCCGAACCGGCTTTCTCTGGAGACTCGAAACGGCGATGCCGGGCGGCTGCGTGGTCGCAACCAGCCAGCCTGGACCAACCCTTGCATGCCGCACGCTCAGCACGATCAAATCCCGCAAATCCAGATATCCCAGGCAGGGAGGTTGGGTGACTGCACCCCTCGGTGCACGCGTGTCCGCGGTGGTACTCCTCGCGGCGCTTCAACTTGCGGTACATCCCAGCGGCGTGAGGGCTCAAATCGGCGCCGCGAATTCGAGGAAGTTCGAGTGGACGGCCCCGGGAGACGACGGGAACCGCGGACAGGCCTCACGCTACGAGATGCGGTTTTCCACGTCCGCGATCACGAGCCAGACGGACTCCACCGCGCTCGAAGCGTGGTGGTCGACCCAGTCGGCTGACGTCCCGAACATGCCGAATCCGTCCGTATCCGGAAGGGTCGACAACGTGGTCGTCGGCGGCCTTTCGTACGGCGCGACCTACTATTTCATCATTCGTTCGGCCGACGACGCCCAGAACTGGTCCTCGTACTCGAACGTGGCCATGGTGACCCTTGCGCCCTGTGACGCTCCGACAACCACACCGGGAGCTCCTCAGGCGCAGATGGAATCCACCGGCGTTCTGCTCACCTGGGATCCACCGCAGGACGTGCTCGCCACGTCGGTCGAGATCTACCGAGGCCCGTCCGCGAGCCAGCTCGCTCTGATCGGATCCGTATCCGCGGGGGAGGGGAGCTATCACGACGCGGGGGTGCAAGTCGGATCGAGCTACGTCTACTCGCTAGCTTGGGCCGCGTCCTGCGGCAACGGAGCGTTGAGTCCAACGACCGCGATCACGATCCCGAGACCCCCGGCGGCTCCTCCCACGCCGACCGGCGGAAGGTTGTCCGTCTATCCCAACCCGGCGTCAGGGCCGCCCACCTTTCGCTTCCAGATCCAGGGCACCCAGCCCCAGCCCGTCCGCGTCCGCCTCTACGACATGACCGGGCACTGGATCGCGGATCTCGCGGACGGGACCTACTCCGCCGGCGAGACGCTTCTCACGTGGAACCGGCAGACCCGCGGGGGCGATTCCGCAGCGCCGGGCTACTACGAAGCGCTCGGAACCATCGGATCGACACGCGTGAGGGAACGGCTCGTCCTTCTTCCGTAGTCGCCGTGCATCCCGTCGTTGCGGGGATGCAATTCACTTCGGTTCCGATCGTGCGCTTTTCAACGTTCGCCTGCCTCTGACCTAAGTCGCGCATTCCCATTGCGCGCGCGCCGTGCAAAGCGCACGCCTCGCGTGGCACCGTTCGTGCTGCTAGGCACACGGGTCGTAACTTCACCACGTCCATGCTCAGAGCAAACTGTCCGAAAGGGCAGGACGCAGAGCTACGGGGCTTCGATCGTGAGCGGCGAAGTACGACCGCACGCGAGCTTGCCGGCCGGGCCGCCATGGATCCTTGGCGTCCGCGCGCCTCCTCGAGACGCGCTGGACGGAACGGGGAGGACATCCATGAGGCGACCGGCATCGCACCCGAGACACAGCATCCGCCGCACGACGAACGTTCTCCCATCGTTTCGCACCGGAGGCCTCGCCGGCCTCACCTTCCTCGCCCTTCTCGTCTTCGCGGCTCCGCCCGCCCGCGGCCAGGTGAATCCCGATTCGTCTGTTGTGCTTCAGTGGACCGCCCCTGGTGACGATGGTTCGAGCGGACGCGCGAGCATCTACGACATCCGTTATCGCACCACCGGAATCACGGGCACCGACACGACCACGTGGTGGAACGGAGCGACGCAGGTGACCGGGGAGCCGTTTCCGAGCAATCCCGGACAGATCGACTCGATGAGGGTCCGCGGTCTCACACCGGTGAGCACGTACTACTTCATGGTTCGAACGGGAGACGAAGTGCCGAACTGGTCGGGCTACTCGAACCTCGCGCAGAAATCGACGTCGGGCGACGTCGTGGCGCCGGCGGCGATCACCACGCTCGCCGTCGTGGGCGTGGGAACGACCTCGCTCTCGCTCCGCTGGACGAGCACCGGCGACGACAACACCACCGGCACGGCAGCGAGCTACGACGTCCGCTATTCCACGTCAGCGATCACCGCGGCGAACTTCGCCTCCGCCACCGCGGCCACCGGCGAGCCGGCCCCGCAGGTCGCCGGAACGGTGCAGAACTTCAACATGACCGGTCTGGCCACCGGGCAGCTGTACTACGTCGCCATGAAGGTGAGCGACGAGCGGGGGAACGCCTCGTTGATCTCGAACGTGGTGACCGGGACGCCGGCGGACACGATCGCGCCCGCGGCGGTCCGCGATCTCTCGCTCGGCCCACAGGGTTCGATGAGCTTCGCGGTTGCGGAACTGGAGGAGCACCGTGCCTTCGATTTCTAGCCCTCGCCGCTTCGCCGTCGTCTCGAGCGCGCTCTTCGCCGCGCTCGTCGTCGTCGCGCTCGCCGTCCCTCGGACGGCGGGGGCCGCCGACGTCGTGCTCCATTGGACCGCTCCAGGGGACGACGGGAATAGCGGAACCGCGAGCATGTACATGATTCGCTACTCGCTTCAGCCGCTCGCGGGATCCCAGCCGGCGGACTCGGCGGACTGGTGGACGAACCTCTCGACGTCCGTGGGGGGGTCCATTCCCACGCCGCGCGTCGCGGGTACGCACGAGTCGTTCACGATGACCGGCCTCGATTCGGGAACGGTGTACTACTACATGATCCGCACGTGCGACGAGATCCCGAACTGCTCGGGTTATTCCAACTTCGCCATGAAGATCGGTGGCGTGAATCCGACGACGGTCGAATCCGCGGATATGATCGGCTACCCGAACCCCGCCATCGACCACGTCACGTTCCGCTTCCAGGCCGGATCCAAGGATGGATCGCCGGGACCGGCCCGCCTCACGATCTACGACCTGAACGGACGGCTCGTGATCGAGCTCCTGAACGAGGTCCTGCCGGCAGGGGAGCAGACGGTGGCCTGGGCCTGCCAGTCCTACGCGGGGAACAAGGTGGCTCCGGGGCTCTACAACGCGATTCTCGAAGCGCCGACCGGGCGCGAGATCAAGCAGATCGTGGTCCTCCCCTAGACGCCTCCGTTCGGCCTCCCGTTCGAGCCCCTTCCACCCCCGGCGTCCTCCCACTATCCTTCACGTCTCATGGGACCCGAGCCGCCGTTCGCGATGAGTGTGGACGTGGAGGACTATTTCCAGGTCCAGGCGTTCGCGCGGCACGCGCCTCGATCCGGATGGGATCGCTGGCCGTCGCGCGTTGAGGGGAACACGAAGCGCCTCCTCGACCTGTTCGACGAGGTGGGCGCCACGGCGACCTTCTTCGTCCTCGGCTGGGTCGCGCGCCGCCATCCGCCGCTCGTTCGCGAAATCGCGCAGCGCGGACACGAGGTCGCATCGCACGGTATGGAGCATCGGATGCTCACGGAGCAGTCCCCGGAGTCCTTCACGGAAGACGCGCGCGACTCGAAGGCGCTGCTCGAGGATCTGTCGGGTGGCGCGGTGCTGGGATTCCGCGCGCCCAGCTACAGCATCGGGCAGTCGACGCTGTGGGCCCTCGACGTGCTGGCGGAGACGGGCTACGCCTACGATTCGAGCGTCTATCCGATCCGGCGCCGGCGGTACGGCTACCCGGAGGGACCCAACCGACCCGCGATGGTCCACGGTCTGAAGCGAGCCCTTCCCGAATTTCCGCTCCCCACGCTGGGCCTCGGGTCGTGGCGCGTGCCGGTGCTCGCGGGCGCCTACCTCCGCCTCTGGCCGTCCTTCATCTCGCGCTTCGCGGCGGGGGAGCACTTGAGGCGGCAACGCCCGCTCGTCGTGAACGTGCATCCCTGGGAAGTGGACCCCGACCAGCCGACGATTGGAGGGGCGCGCTGGCGTACGTGGACCCACTACACGGGGCTCGGCCGGACCCAGTCCGTGCTGCGCTCGGTCCTCTCGCGCGCGCGGTTCCGCGACATCGCGACCCGGCTCCGGGAGCTGGGCCTGCTC
>Ga0207703_10001477_pt1 | contig 21426 bp, 26 predicted proteins | sample KBSSwiS12_FD_184304 | JGI IMG/M metagenome (GOLD analysis project Ga0207703, IMG submission 184304) | Switchgrass rhizosphere microbial communities from Kellogg Biological Station, Michigan, USA - KBS Switchgrass S1-2 (SPAdes) (version 2) | ecosystem: Host-associated > Plants > Roots >...
TGGACGATCACGGTCGGATCTGCTGGAACTGGCCCGCTGACCCTCACCAATGCCGCGACCGGCGAAACTGCCACGATCGCGCCGGTTTCCGGTGGCTTTGCCTCCGGCGATGTGATCATTTTGACGCGCGACGGCTACAGCGTCGCCCGCAACGGTACGGAGGAGTTCGGCCTCCTGGATGGACGCATACCGCGGCTGCTGGCCGGGGCGAACGTCGTCACCCTGACCACCAGCGGCTCGGCGACCGTTTCGGCCTTCTCCGTCTCCTACGTTCCCCGCTACTCCTAACCCCCTGCCCCCCATAAACCCATGTTGACCGACGTCGAGCTGCGCTTTCGTGACAGGCTGACCGGGACGCGCCTCGCGTCGGACCCGGACAGGCTTCTCGGCGTCGATGTGTCTCTGACCGAGGCCGGGGGCGTGGATACCATCAAAGGCACGCTGGCGGCCTCCTACGAGGCTGCAGGTCCTCCTCTGGGCGCGCTGGTCGAGACGATCGTCCTCTCCGACCCCATCCCGGGCGGCAGGTCCGAACCGTATCCCCGCTGGCGTGGCATCCTGAGCGCTCCGGAGGAGCAGATCTCCGACGCCGAGAATAAAACCGTCCTCGCCTATGGCTTCGCCGAGGATATGCAGCGCGTCCCGGTGTCTGGGACACTGGAGATCGGCGGCGGCGGCGATATCGCGGGCCTGGCCTCTCAGGTCCTGCAGATCTATACCCGTGAGCGTCCCTGGCTCGCCTACGAGGCCGATATCGAGATCGTCGGCGTCGAGCGCCAGCTCATCACCCTGGATAACAGCGACTGCCGGGCCGCCATGGACGCCATTGCCGCGCAGGCCCCCGGTTTGGCGGTATGGGGCTGGCGAGTCAATCCGGCGACCGGCGCGAACCAATTCGTTTTTAAGAGCCGATCGAGCGCCGTCGGCAACAGGTTCGCCGTCGGCCAAAACGTGAAGGTCTATAACCGGCCGCTGGAACTATCGAAGGTTTTCAACGCCTGGCGATTCACCGGCGCGGATAGCGACTATCCGAATATCCTCGGCGTCGTTACGGGCAATGCGAGCTTCGAGAAGGCCGAGGCCCGGGGAGCGACCACCGGGCGGAACCTGATCAATAGCCCGGACGATAACGACAGAAACAACTGGTCGTTGTTTGGGGGTGCGAGCTACAAGGCCGGATCTCTCTCGGAAGGGCCGACCTATCAAGGCTCCTCGATGACTCTCCTGGATAACCCGGGCGAGGGCAAATATCAGGACCGGACCGCGATCGGCTCGCAGCTCCCCGCCGTCGGCTCCCCGCTGACGATCTCCGTCTTTTCCCGGCTGGAACATGGCACGGATACCAGGGTCGGCGAGGCGCGTCTCTACTGGCTCGATTCCAGCAATGCGTTTATCTCCGGTGGCACTCCGGATGCGACGGCGGCTCTGACGCCCTCGACCGCGGGCCTCTGGCCGGAAACCAAGTTCGCGGCGATCCGCCCTGCAGGCGCGGTCGGCTTCCGGATCGAGGTCATAGCTCAGGGCGGCACGGGCGGCCTCCTGATTGGCTTCGTAGCCGCCTACGACTACTCGGCCCTATATCCGGTCGGTTGGGATCTGACGCCGTTCGGTACGGCCAAATTCCTGGTCGGCGATCCTCGCTTCCCCGATGCCTGGCCGGGCAACACGGCGACCCCGCACGGCGACGGCGGCCGGACCTGCCTGCGGATCAAGGGCACATTCTCAGACGCCGACGGGCAGGACGGGCACCTCGAAGCGAAGGGGCGCGCGACTGGCCCGTGCAGCGGCAACCAGACGGTCAAGTTTATCGTCCGCTGCAAGCTCACCCCCGGCTTCACCGGGCCTTCTGGGAAAATGCTCCTTGAGGTCCACGGTTTCAAAGGATCGGCCAGCAGCCGCGTCACCTACTCCAAAACGACGATCGCCGCCGGTGCGGTCGGTACGAATTGGACGGAGATCGTCGCCACGGTGACGCTCGATAGCGCGGCGACCCTGGTAACGGCCTTCGTGACCTTCAGAGGCAATACCGATATCTTGATCGACTGCGTCCAACTCCGGGACGCGGCGGCCGGGACCGAGTATATCAGCGCGGCAGCCTGGGAGCGGCGCGTCTTCGCCGAGGACGTCGCGACCGTCGGCAGCGCGGCCTATCAGTCGGCCAGCGTCTACGATCGGCGCGAAACCTACGTCAATAACCCCTCGATCAAGGCATGGGACGCGGACGCTATCGCCTGGGCGAAAGCCTATTCGGAGGCGAACGCGGTACCGCCGAGCCGGGCACGGCTGCAGCTCATCCACGAAGCGGCGCAGTTCCTCGACCCACTCGACGGGACAAAGGTCCGGATCGTCGGCGTACAGCGCTCGATCCCTGACGACTACGCGGCCCGGGCCTCTTACAAATGGGGGCCAGCGCTGGCCGTAGACGCCGAGCTGGGCGGCGAAGCGCCGAGCCTGGCCCGGTTGATCGCGGGCGGCGGTACGAAGGACGTCACCCGGGCGGCGATAGCCAGCGCGGGCGGCGGAGGCGCTTCCGTCTCGGCTGGCTCGACGTCCGGCTATATCCTGACCACGCTCGACACGCGGCTGCCTGATCCCTCTGCAGAGCCTGACGGCGAGGTCATGACCACGGCGGGCGGCGTTTCCGTCTGGGCGGCTCCCACGATGCGAATAACGGGCGTGGACGCCACCGGCGCGGCCGTTACCCTCATCGGCCCGGAGCTGAAGCTCGACGGCATGATCATCACTCAGGACCCGATTACCAAGGTCATTACCGCCAAACCCGGCGGTATCGACTAACCCCCGAAAGGTTTCCCGTGAAACTCTCCTCCCGGGCGCGCGTCGCCCTCCTCTGCCTCTTTGCGTTCCTGATCGCCCCTTGCGCCTCCCGGGCGCAGGCCCCGGTCACGACCTGGCATATCCCGATGCAGCAGCGGAACGGCGTCGCGGCCTCGATCCCGTCGTTGCTGAATGGGCAACTTTATATTGCCACCGATACGAACGAGCTATGGTTCGGCAACGCCAGCAGCAACACGCTGCTGGCCTTTCCTGTGACGCTGCAGGGCGGCGGCAGCGCGGTCGCGCGCGAGCATGTGATCAACTTCACCGGCTCCGGCGTCACCGTGTCCGACGATCCGACCAACCACCGGACCAACGTCTCGATCACCAGCTCCGGCACCAGCCCGGGCGGCCTGAATCTCGACCTGCAGTTCAACAATGCCGGGGCGTTCGGCGGCAACGGTCAGGCGATGTTCGATCCCTCGACCGGCTATACGGCCTTCCGGAAGCCGACCGCGGGAAGCGTCGGCGGCACGCCCGGGCACGGCCTGGAGGTCATTACCGGCAGCGACCCGGCTATCTTTGCCGAGGGCAATAACAATGCCTCGATTCAGGTATCGAACGGCTCGTCAGCCATCAGCATGTTTACCTGCGTCGCCGGTGGTTACTTCTCCGGCACGAGCTTTTTCGATAGCGGTCTGGTCGCCTCCAACGGCAATACGATGTGGTTCGGCGGCAGCGACGGCGCGCGGCTGAAGCTGCTCAACGGCGGCCAGATCCAGCCGACCAGCGGCTATACGGCCCCCTCCGGCAGCGCGGGGATCACGCACACGGTTCCCCTCGCCCCTCTCACCTCCGGCGGTACCGCAGGCTCTCTCACCTTCGAGAAGGGCATCCTGATCGCGGCGACCGACCCCACGTAAGGAGCATTTAGATGCACCGATTCTCACATTTCCGCCTCAGACTCGCCGCGATGCTCCTGCTGGCGCTGGCGTTCTGCGGATTGTCGCAAGCCTGCCGCGCCGACGATATCCCATTCGATCGCAACGTTTTTGTCGCCTACCAAAAAACGGTGGTGACGGGATCGAATGCCGGTCACGCCACCCTGGAAGCATCGGGGCCTGCCAATCATGCCGGTTTCAGCGTTGTCGTCAACTCGGCGACCGCATCCCTTCAATGCTACATCTCCAGCGATAAGGCATTAACGTACACCGTGAACGGCGGCAGCCCCGTAACGATCACGGGAGACAACACCTGGGCTGTCAGACCGCTCTCGGGCATCACCAGCGGGTGTACGCTTGAGGTCACCTGGGACCCCGGCAACTACCTCTGGTTCGACGCCAACGCCACCCTGGTTCTGGGCACCGGCGGCACGATATCGCGCCCGGCGGGATGGGGAGAGATGATCTATCCCTCCGACTCGCTAACCGCGGTCAGGCTCGCTCAGGGGATCACCAACAACGGCAATTCCTGGCTCTTTCGCTGGCCGGACCAGATTGCTGGCATCCGTGGCCGCGCCACCTCGATTCGCGTCTATGCGCTCGACGGCGATAGCGCGGGCAACCTGCGGGCGCTCTCCGATCGCGCACCACATGGTTCCTCCGTCCCCATAAACGTCCAGTCCAACGTGCCTCACTGGTACACCCTTGGCGGCGGCATGGACATTACCGGCGAGCATGATCTGGGCGTGGGGTGCGGCTTCGCGGGAAACTACACGACCGTCTATGCCGTGTGTCTGGTGGGTGGCTACTCCTCGACCTCTCCCCCGACAGCCTACGCTGGCGTCGCAGCCTGCATCGGCGACTCGATCTCGGCGGGCAACGCCATCGCCGCGAACGGACTCGGCGACAGCTTCGATAGCTGGTTCTACAAGTTTTGCGCGGCTCGCAACCTTGACCCGATCAACCGCGCGATCGGTGGATCGTTCGTTATTTCCGGCCAGCCGAACTCCGCCGTAGACCGTTTCTCTACCGATATGGCGGGGTTGTCTCCCGCTCCGGGCTTCGTCGTGCTTTGCCACGGAGCCAACGATATCCACAACGAGGTCGGCCAGTCCGCCTTTGTGGCGGGCTATACGACCCTGATCGGCGATTTCCGCAGCGCCTACCCGTCAAGCAAGATTTACCAATTCGGCACGGTGGACCGTGCCGACGATGGGAGTGCGCACGTTGCCACCCGTGCCGCCTATAACAGCGCGGTCGATGCCATCGCCACCTCGGCAGGAGCGGACGGTCACTGGTTGACCGACGGGGTAATCATCCCCGGCTCCGACTGTATCGACGGTCTGCATCCCACTCCGGCGGGGGCGACGAAAATCGCCAACTACATGCTCGCCAAGATCTTCCCGCCGCTTCCGGCGCGTCGCCTTATCACCTCCTCACCCTCCGGTGGAAAGAGAGTTCTCCATTGAAAACCCTACGCTTTATCGGCCTTTTGCTGGCTCTTGCGGCGACGCTCGCCGGATGCTCCGCCGCCCATGCCGACCTCATCAAGCAATCGACTTCTTACAACAAAGTGATCCTCATGGTCACCACTGCGGACGTCAATGTCGGCGCGACCGGCCTCTCGCTGACGATTCAGGCCAGCAAGGCGGGCGGCGCGCTTACTACCATCACCCCAACCGTCACCGAGCTTGGATCTGGACTTTACTCGATCGCCCTCACCAGCTCCCACACGGGCACTTTGGGCGCGCTGGTACTTCATGTCACCGGCTCCGGAGCGGTCCCGTCGGATTCCCTCGATCAGGTCGTTGCCTTCGATCCAACAGATCCGGCGGCTCTGGGCCTGACCCGGCTCGATGCTGCCATGACTAGCCGGGCCACACCGGCGCAGATCCTCTCCAACACCAGCAATCTGCTCGCCACAGATGGCAGTGGGCGCGTCACCGTCGGCACCAATGCCGACAAGACGGGTTACGCCTTGAGCCAGGCTTTCCCGACCAACTTCTCGTTGCTGGCGATTTCGGGCGGCGGCGCTGTAACGGCGGGCACGGTATCGGGAAACGTAACGATTGGCGGCTATGCGGCAGGCCAGGACCCGGCAACGCTGGTGTGGGGAGCAAGCCCGAGCGGCTTCCTGACCAGCGGCACGATGGGCTGGCAGCTCAATGTTGCGACCGCGAACGTGGACGGGGTATTTACTTACAATCCCTCGACCCATGTTTTAACGCTCAAAAATAAAGCGAACACCACGACCATGGCGACGCTTACTCTCACCAAGGACAGCTCCGGCAATACCACGGCCCGGGCCAGCAACTAAGGAGGTCCGATATGGCAGGAGCTGCAGGTCTTCCGTCCGGCTCTCCCGGCGATCCGGCCGAGGACGGCCTCGACGGCCCCACCCAAGGATCTACCCCCGTGAGCTATTCCCCCCTCGATCTGCCGGGCAATGTGCAGATCTCCGTCGCCCTGACGTCCCCGCACTCCGTACCGGCGTTCACCCGGCCGCCTTTGATGCTGCGCGTCACGGCGCAGACCTCCGGCGGCCGCGTCCTCGATCCGACCGGTATCGCGCTGCAGATCTGCCTCCAGACCAGCCGCACTGCCGACCCCACGACCTTTACATGGATCGACACTGATCCCGACGCCAACACGGGCCTGCATGAGGCCGCCGAGCCGGAGGGCCTCGTCGCCGGTAACTACTCGATCGGCTGGCGATGGATCGACGGCGACGCCACCTTTGGCGGCTGGCTGCCGGATCTCTACAACATCCTCTAACCTCGCCGCGCTATTCCGCGCGGAATAACTCCCCTTATCCTCCTCTCGAAAGGCTCCCCGCCATGTCTGCCAAACCTCGCCGCCATCGTACCGGCGTTCGCCGCAATATCCCGCAGATCCACCTCGTTATGATCGTCGCGGTTGCGGCCCTGCTGGTAATAATGCTCCTCCTGTACCAGTTCGCCCCTCAGTCGAAAGAGTCGCTTTACATCGGCTCGATCGGGACTCTGGTCGGCCTGCTGGCCGGAAAGCTCTCGAATGGTTTCGGCAAGCCGTTCGTCGAGCAGGCCGAGGAGGAGACTGAGGAGGAGGCCGAGGACGGCCAGGCCGAGCCGAAAGACAAGGCATAAATCCGATGCCAAACCGCCAATATGAGAAGGGGTATAGGGGCGAACTCTATACCCGGGATGCTCTGCGGAAAATCGGCTTCAAGGCCGAGCGGTCCGCGGCCTCCCATGGTCCGTGGGACGTGGTCGGCGTCCGAGGCGACGCCGTCGTATTAGTCCAGTGTAAGCGGGGAGGGCGACCGACTCCCTGCGACTGGAAAACCCTCACGGATCTGCCCACGCCACCGGGGGCGATCAAGCTCCTTCTATGGATGCCTGACGGGCTGCAGCAGGGCCGCATACTCTACTGCGCCGATTCGACCGGCGAGATCTCCCTCCCGGCCTGGTGCGCGTCCCTCGGCTGGCAGTATGGCCCCCCGCCGCGGCAGCAGGCTTTGCGGCTCTCCTAATCCCCTCTTCACCCGGCGACCAGGTCCGAGGGACCTCGCCGCCGTTTCTTCCCTCATCACCGGCGCTGAAGCGCCACCCCGGCCGCCGAGCGCGGCCAAGAAAGGCAGCATTCCGATGCTCAAGAAACTCTTTAGGTGGGTCGCGGGCCGCATTGGCGGCACTCCGGCCGTAGCAAAGTACGACGCCGGACAGGGCGCGGTCGCCGTGGTCGAGCAGGTCGTCGCCAGCGCCGCGCAGGTCGCGCTCGACGCCGAGAAGCCGACGGCGGTCGCCGCGATCCGCCAGTGGGCGGATAAGGCCGTCGCCAGCGGCTCGGCGATCAGCAAGACCGGCATACAGACCGAGGTACATTCTCTGCTCGCCAGCCTCCCGGCCTATGCCTCCGGCGCGCTGCAGCTCGCGGTTACGATCGCGCTCTCGGCGATCCCGGACGCCGACTTTGCCGCGGCGGTCGCGCGTGGCAATGCCGGTGTCTACCAGGTCGCGCAGAAGATCGAGGACGCGATCAACGCCTACCAGCTTTAATTAGCCGGGAAGCAAGTGGACTAAAAACGCAGGAGGGCGGCCCGGATTCGTCCGGCCGCCCTTTCTGTTCCTGGAAGGGAAACGATGAATACCCCAACTCTCCCCACCGGCGTTATCGCCGGAACCCCGGCTTTCCCCTGGCCCCATCTCTCGATCGACGTCGGCACCCTGACCGGCCTTCTGCTGCTCTGTCGGCAGGCTGGCGTCGGCTACGGCCTCGGCAGCAAAGCGCCTACCCTGTCGGCTGTGCCAGGCCGGGGCTTTCACGCGATCGACTGCAGCGGCTTCGTCCGTTGGGCGCTCTATCAGGCAGGGCATTGCATATTGCCCGATGGCTCTGTTAATCAGCATGATTGGATCAAGGGGAACGGCTTCAAGCAGAGCGACGTCGCCAGCGGCGAGCTGCTCGACGGCGCGGTCCGGATCGCGTTCCTGTCGCCGGTGGACGGCGGAGGCGTCGGCCATGTGGTGTTAATCCACAACGGCAAAACCTTCGAGTCTCACGGGCACTATGGCCCGGATCGGCGGCCATGGACCGGCGACGCCTGGCAGGGCCGCTGCGCGGTCTATGTCCTCATGCCGCCACCGGCGAAATAGCCGGAATAAAAATGTGAATAATATCCGCCGTTTTCTATATAAATCCGGCGGATCGTGAATAAAACGGCCCGGCTGCAGATCTGCAGCCGGGCCGTTCTGTTGTCGCCTTGCTTCCTATTGGGTTTTATCACGATCGCTGAAAGCAGCGCCGAGGGCACTGATCGCGCTCGGAGCCATCAGGAGTACCAGCGGCGCGAAGACCTCATAGAAGACGCGCAGCTCGTCGATACAGCCGACCAGGAGCAGCATCGCCGTATGTGGCACGAGGAGCGCGAGGAACATCTGCCGGAGAAAAAGCGGCTTCGTCTTCCAGTCCCGGGCCACGAAGTAGCCGAAGGCCATCACCACGCCGACCAGCCAGAGGAACGCATAGGGGCGCTGCACGGCGAGCTGCAGGTTATAGGCGCTCATCCCGAAAGCCATCTGGCCGCCCGGGCTATCGTGAAACTGATGCGTGATATAGCCGTAGACGCCGAGGCTGATCACGGTCAGCATCGTGGCGAAGGCCAGCGTCGGCGCGATCCTCCATGCCTTGTGGCGCGCCCAGACCAGGAAGACCGGCACGAGTAGTACCGCCGTCTCTTTGTTCAAGGCCGCCAGTGTCACCAGCAGGAAGAACAGCAGGTACCGTTGCCGGACAAGCGAGGCCAGCGCCGCGGCGAAGAGGAACACCGTCGCCGGATCATACACGAAATTGAAGTTGCGGAAGAAGATCGGCATGAGGGCCATGGAGGCAAGCGGAACGCCGAAGTCAGCGACCGTCTCCGATAGATCCGGGTAGAAATGCCGCGTCAGCGTCCGGAGGGAATAGGCCAGGCCGACGAAGGCCGCCCAGATCACCAGGCAGAAGACCACGTACTGATACGTAATCGTGATCCCGGCCTCGGGGAAGATGTTGGGCATACGGAAGGCCCGGACCAGTTCGGCGGCGACTGGCGCGGGTGTGGCATCGGCGATCGTCCGCACAATGGCCGGGACCAGGGCGCGGTACACGTAGGGCCGGACGGCGGTCGCGTAAATGGCATCGAAGAAGCGGGTATCGCTGAACGAGTCCATGCCGAACTTACCGCAAAAGACCTGTACGAGCAGCCAGGCCGCATAGAAATAGACGGAGAAAAGGGCGAGTGATCTTTTCATAAAACTTTCTGCTCCTAAAGCAGCGCTTGCGATGACAGCGATAACTACGAGCGTTTTCCGCCCGTATGACAGAAAGGGTTCGCCTCCCTGGCACCCGAAACCGCGCCCTATCAGCTCCCTCTCGATGGGGCGCGGCGATTTCGTCAGTTCAGGCCGGGCGGGAAAAGCAGATCTGTCGCCACGACGAAGCCGCGGCCCGGATATCTGGCCGCGCCGATCTCGATCAGGGATCGGACAGCGCGGGCGAATGCGCCTCCGGCGGCCGCCATGCCGACCGCTCTCGCCAGATCCTCGCGGGACATAGCCTGCGGATAGACCGCGATCAACATATCGAGCATTCGGGCCTGCGGATTCCCGACTCGCTGCTTCCAGGCGGCGTGAAGCTCGCCGAGCGTCCGGATCGAGCGCGCCGGTCCGATCCGGCCGAGGCCAAGCGGCGTTATGGCGATCTCACCGCGCCGAGGCGAGGAAAGGAGGCCGCTCTCCAGCATCCCCGCGACACTGCGAGAGAATGCTCCCCCGCTTGCTGACATTCCAGCAAACGCGCCCGCATTGGCCCGTATGACACTTTCCAGGCCGAGCGCTCGCAGATCGGCGAGCGCCGTCAGGATCTTCCGCTCTGCCCGGGTCAGGCCGTCCGCGCCGGGCGTCGCCTCGACCTGGTCGATCTGGTCTGCTTCCTCGGCTTCCTCTTCGGGCAGATCTTCCTCGATGGGAGTCGGCGCGGTTTCCTCGGCAGCCGCGGCAACGGCTGCCGCGGCTTCGACCATTTCCCCGGAAACGCCGTACATTCCGCGCGGAATATCGTCCCCTTCCGGCGCTTCGGGCCTCGGTACGGGTAAGTCAGCGGGCATGGGTAGCGACCTGTAGCCTCCGTACTGCCGGATCAGCTCGCCGAGCAGGCCGAGCAGGTTTGGCAGCTCCTTGCCGAGGCCCGCGGCCAGGTCCTGCAAAAGCCGGACCTGCTGCAGCGCGTCCGGCGTCAGTACTGGGACCTCGATCGGAACCTGCACGATCTGCGCGGGCCGGTTCTTCAGTTGCCGCTCCAGGTCGGCGACGCGCTTCCGCAGGGCGTCGGGATCGGACTGCTCGGCCTGCAGTACTGCCGCGCCGAGCTGGTCGCGCAGCGCCTCCAGATCCGGCGGATTAAGACGGGCAGGCTCGACGATCTCCGCTCCGATCTCCGGCGTCGCCGAGGAATCGAACGACCAGCGGCGGCGGATCTGTACCTGCTCGCAGAGGCCGGACGATGGCCGCCATACCCACGCCTGACCGGCGCTTAGGCCAGGCAGCGACTGCAGGACTGTCCGGCGCTGCTCGTCGCTGCCATGGTCCTTGATCCATCCGTTGATCGCGTCGAGATCCGCCCGGCCGGTGAGCTGGTGGACGATCAGCAGCGTGATCTGCGTCAGGATATTTTTCTTGACGATCGCGGGCCGCTGGCTGACCAGAGCGACGCCGAGGCCATGTACGCGGCCGCGCCGTACCAGGTTGTCGATCGCCTTCCCGCTGGCAAATTCCGCCTTTGTGTCCGGAGCCTGGGCAGCGAAGATATCGGCTTCGTCTATGACGACTTTCCGGGGCGTTCGGTTGATCCGGAGCAGCTCGCGGGCGAACTCTGCCACGAACGCCGCCCGGGCGTCGTCGTCGTCGAAGCCGGAGAGATCGAGGATCGCGGATAGGTTACGCTCGACGATCATCGTCGCGATAGCCGCGCCCTGTCCCGGATCGAGCGGCAGATCCTGATGCTCGCCCCCGAAGATGTACACGGGCGCTGCCAGGTTCCCGAAGGTCGCCGACTCGTCTATGGGTACCCGGAGCCCCCATGTCACGCCGAGCGGGTCGATCACGACGTAGGGTATCCCCGACGCCTGCAGCTCCTCGACCAGGACCAGAGCCGTATAGGTCTTGCCGGAGCCGCTGATTCCGAAGATCGCGTCGCGTGACGTCGCGGTATCGAGCGGCAGCGCAAGCCCCGCGGCTATGTTCAGCGTGTTGATCGTTTTCGCCATAATGTCCTACTTTAGCATCCTTCCGCCGCGCTCGATCTCGGCCCGGTCGCTCAACTCCTGCCAGTGTGTTATCTTTCGCCAGCGCTCGGTTTGCTCTTCCCGGCGGCGGCGCAGCAGCTTCCCCATAAACGGCGACAGCAGCAGCGAGGCCGTCAGCCAGAGCAAAATATAAAGCATCGTCGCTCTCCTACTTCCTAATCCGCGAACGGATCTTCGTCGTCGCCCCCGACCAGGCGCAACGCGGGCGGCGGCGCGCTCGGCCTGGCCCCGTTTCTCTGGGCGGCTGCCGCGGCATAGGACAGCGGTCGCCAGTCGCCACACCACGCCTCGGCGAACAGCATGGCCGTACTCTGCATTCCGCGGGCCTGCAGCTCCTGGGCGATCCATCGCCGGACCGCGATCTCTTTCTCTGGACCGTCGGGGAGCTGCATCCAGGTTTCCGGAATAAAATTGACGCTCGGCGCGCTGCCGAACTTCCGGGGAGCTGGCGCGGGCCGTGCGTGGACAACTGGCGGCACGTAGCGCTTTGTATCGGCGCTCATTCCTTTCTCGCTTTCTCCCGCTCCAGGATCGCTTTGATGCGAGCGGGCACCATACGGTCAACGAGCTTAATTGCGAGGCCGGGCATGTCTCGACGGATCTCCTGCCGGGCCTGGTCGAGGAGGCGCAGCCGATCCGCTTCCGAGACGCCCTCAAGCAGATCCGCGCCGGTGGACGGCATAGGAGGAGGCACAGGGGCAGAGCGCTCTACAGCAGCGCTGACGACCTTCAGGGCATTGCGGACCGCCGCGGCCTCCTGCGCGGCGACGATCTGCTCTTTGGCGCGCTTCTCGCGCTCCAGATGCTTTTCAAACCCGGTGGACCAGGCGACCCAATCCTTCCAGGTATTGACCAACCAGCCTCCGCCCTTCTCGTCACCGTCGCGCCGACCACAGAACTCCCCGTAGTCGAGCAGCTTCAGCAACCATTCCGCGCCGCGATCGAGGACGATCCGCCGACCCACGACAGAATCAATGCCGCGCTTTTGCGCTGCAGCGACGGCCGCCTTCTCGTAGGCAGAGAGCCGCCGGGCCGCCGCGGGCTTTCCTGTCGTTTCGGGGCGTTTTTCGGGTCCGTATCTAGTATTTACTGCGGACATTTTTGTCCCGCTGAAGGGGCTTCGCCGGGCCGTAGGCGATGGCCTTTCCTGGCTGCGCTCCGGCTCTGGGATAGCCTCCCGGCCTTCCTGGCTCCCCTGCTCACCGCTACGCTTTCCGACATTACATAGGGGGGCGGCAGGTTGTGATGTCGGAAAAGAAATAGATGAGGAAGCAGCCGAGTCAGACACCGGAGCAGGATCAGTGACAGGATCAGCAAAAGGATCAGGCTGATCAATGACGGGATCAAATTTAGGTTTGCTTTTGGCGAAGGGGCGGACGCGGATCTTCTTCTCACTGACCAGCGCTTCGTACATCTCGATCAAGGGCCTCGGGATCAGCGCCCGCATGGCCGAGAGGTCATAGCAGTTGACAGGACCGTCGCCTTCGCGCTCTCCAGAGTAATCCTGCGGACCGGGACCGGCCAGCAGCTCGTCGGGATCTTCGATCACGCGCAGGCCGAGCTTCTCTTTCGCCAGCCGTATCGTGCGCTGCACCGTTTTGATCGAGCAGTTCGCCAGCGCGGCGAGACGCGGCTCCGAACACCAAACCCGGTCGCTGTGAAATCCGAGATGGCCGAGCAGCTCCAGAAGCACTTTTGACGCGCCCTTGGTCAGCTCGGCGAGCCGCTGCGCCCCGCCGATCACGACGTTCGCCAGTTCAAACACGCTCAAATTGGGCAACAGTGCCCGGATAACGGGCATCGCGCCCTGATTGGCCGTGCCCGGGTGTATTCTTTCCATGTGTGTTTCCGTAGGCCGCGGCGCTGATCAGAGCATCGCGGCCGATTTTCCGAACCTGACCGGATCTCACCAGGCCAGGCAGCGCAATCAATCCTCTAAGAGCAAACCGGAGTGAGGAATACGACCGAGATAGTCGCGCAGCTCCTCCCATAGCTGCGCCGTGTAGGCGTCGAGGAGCGGCTCCGGCTGGCGACCGCGGACGAACGCGCGGATCTGGTACAGGACCTCGTAGCAGGCGCGCTCATCGGAGAGACGGTCGGGCCGGGGCTTCGTTAGCAGGGATACCGCCCTGCTCATCAGGCGGTATCCCTCGCGGGTCGTGTCGATCATCCGGGCCTGGTTGCGGACCATTTGTTTCTGCTCGTTCGCGATGATCGCGGCGAGCAGATCGCGGCATGGTCGCGGGTCATTCAGCACCGCCGGGGCCTCCCTTCTGCCCGGCCAGCAGAGCGGCGTACTCCTCGGCAGTGAGCAGCATCACACCCGCACCGTCGCACGCTTCGAGAAAACGGGTCATGTCCTTCCGGGCGATCCGGTCGGCTGTGGCGGCCCGGATTCGCTCGTTAGGCTCCTGGTCCGGTCTAAGGCATCGGACCGGGGGGCGATCGAGCAGACGCCGTGTATAGGCATCGAGCAGCTTCTCGCGGGCCGGAGACGCGGGTCGATAGCCGAAGAGGTCAGACATTCGCTGCCTCCTCCATCTCTGCTGCAGGGGCCTCGGTAGCGTGCGCTACTGCGCTACTGTTAGCGTGCGCTACTGTTAGCGCGTCTGCGCTAACTGCTGCGCTACTGTCTGCGCCAACATCTGCGCCAGCTTCCACCGGCTGCAGGTAGTCGATCGCGGGGAAGTAATCGGCCCAATCGGCGGCGGCTTCGTCGCGCAGGGCGATCTCGGCGAAGAGGGACAGAAATTGAAATGTCGTCTTCGGTCCTTCTGCCAGCGCGTCGAGGATCTGCCGATCGTATTCTCGCCGGATACGGCCGTTGTCGAGATAGCGCGGATCTATCCGGACGCCATACCGGGCGAGTATCTCCAGTTGCCCGGTCGAATCGAGGCGCGTGTTTCGGATCGTCGAGTAAAACGCGGCAGCCGCCATGCGCCGGAGGCCGCCAGGGGTTTTTTGGTGGTCGTCGATCGCAAGGATCGCGGCGGCGGCCCGCTTCTGAAGCGAGAGGATCTTCGCATCTTTCGCGTCACGGCGGCTCGACGTCACGAGATCGCCGAACCGCTTTGGATTGGTGCAGATCGGGACGATCGTCCCGTCGTTGTCTCTGGCCGCGGCCCGGCAGGCACAGCAGGAGCTGCAGCCCGTGGGGCGCTCTTTCTTATCGAGCCGGATATAGGCGTTCGATTCGTGCGTACCGGCCGGGATCAGATCGGAGAGGAGAGGTACAGTTTCCGCGGGAATCGCGGGGAGAACACTCGCCGAGGTATTAGCCGGATCTGCCGCTTCTGGCGCGCTGGCGGCCTCGCAGAGCGCTTCCGCGACCCTTTCCGACTCATCGGCAGGGATCACCTTGCCGGTCGCAAGCAGATCGGCGTATTCCTCGGGGGTTATGAGGGATTTCGCCATAGGCAGAGCCGTAACGGCCTTACGGGCGGCGGCGGTCGCTTCCTCGATCCGAGCCGCTTCCTGCGTCTGGGCGCGCTGCTGTAGTTCCTGGAAATGCTCAGGCCGGAAACAGAGGCCCTCCGTGTACTCCGTCCGTGCATATGCCTTATAGGGGCAGTTCACGCAGATCTGCTGCCAATCGAACTTGGCCGCGCTGCCGAGTATCTTCGCGGTACCAGCGTCTCGCAGGATCAGCGCGGCATTCCACGGAACGAGCGCGCCGTCGAGCTTCGACGACGGCAGGCTCTTCTCCACGGCGAAAGTTGCAATGACGCTGCAGACATCGGGGAAGGCCGCGAAGGGCGCGAGGCGGAATCCATGCGCCGCGGATAGCTCGTTTCGGGCGATCCTCCCCTGCACGTCGGAGGGAAGATCGAGCAGGCCGAGGTATTTCGCGACCTTCGGCTGCTGGCAGCCGACCTTCTCGGCGATCTGCTTCTGCGTCCATCCGAGATCGGCGAGCTGCTTGTAACCGCGGGCGACGTCGAGCGCCGAGAGATCGACCCGGAGCAGGTTCTCGACCAGCGCGGCCAGCTTCGAGGCGCTGGTATCCAGCTTGCGAATAATGGCGGCGATCGTCGGCATTCCGGCCAGCTTCGAGGCCCGCCAGCGCCTCTCACCGGCGACGATCTCGAAGAGTGGCAGATTCGCCTCGGCCTCCTCGCGCGTGTCGAAGGAGCCGACCAGAGCGCCCGGCAGTGTCGCGCCGTCCTTGATCCTGGTCTTATCGAAGACCACGAAACGCAGCACACCGGACCGAGTCGGCTCGATTACCCACCGGCCCGGGGAGAAGGGCCGTACCAGGATCGGTTCCAGGAGGCCGACCTCCTTGATCGAGGCCGCCAGATCCTGCAGCTCGCCGTCTTCGATGTTCAGGCCGATGGTACGCGGGTTAAAGGTCGAGGAGTGGACGTGCCCGATCGGGATCTCCGCCAGCTCCCCGATCGCGGCCTGCTGGCCGTCCGCGGCTCGCTGCTGCAGCTCCTCGACGACCGGCGCGGGTTCGGCTATTCCCTGGGGAATAATCGGCTCTGGAGCCGGAGCGGGCGCAGGCGCAGGCATCGCGGCTGCGCCATGCTTGCGGTATGCCTCCGGCGACACGAGGGCGAGGTACGCCTGCCAGGCCGGGCCATTCGCGTCGCGCTCGGCCTCCCACTCGATCATGCGATCCCGGACCTGGGCACCATCTCCGATCCCGGCCCGTTGCGCCCATGAAAACCAGAGCGTAAATTGCCCGGGCGGCAGGACCTTGCTGCCGTCGATCTTCGGCGCGGGTGGCGTGGCGGTCGCCGCTGCTCCTGCATCGCGTTGCTTCGAGTACTGGGCCGCGGTCATGCCGGAGCAGTAGGCCAGCCAGGCCGCGCCGGTCTTGTCGTCACCGTCCGCACCGCACCGGCTGCACCACTGCCGCCACGTCGATTTTTGGCCTGGCATCGGGTCCGGATCGGCTGGCGCTTTCCCCTCTTTCGGCTGCGAGAGAGGGAGAGCGGTACCCGCGGCAGCGGGCGTCGCTTCGTCGTTGAATAGGCTAGTCATGGGGGGTGTCCTTGTCCTTACTGGCAAAAGCGGCCGTGGCGAGTGTGATCTCGGCCTCGGCGAGGTCGGCGTCGAAGTCGTCGGCGAACCACCAATCAGCATCGGCGACGGCCGAGACGACATAGCGGATCTGCTGCGTCCGCGAACGCAGGAGGCCGACCAGGTCGGAGGGCCTCGAAAACGCGATAGGCGACTCGGCACCGCTGGGAACGGTCGCCGGTCGCCCGTGGCAGAGAAATAGCTCGATGCCGCGGACGTAGCCCCATAGGTACGCCGAACCCGCCTCCTCCGTAGGAGACGGGTCCGACTGCCAGGGCTGCCCGGGGTGCGGAATTATATCGACATCATCGTCGGGAGGATAGAGCATCAGTGCGTATGTCCTCCGTTGACCAGTGCGGCAAAGAGAGCGCCGATGGAGAGGACGATCAGCAAAACGCCGCTCTTGCCGAGTTCGACCAGCGCCGCTTTGAGCGCGGCGATCTGCCGCGCCCGCCGGTGACGCAGGTAGAGCATGATGTAGTAGGACCGGGGCCGAACCGGCAGAACGCGCCGATGCAGGAGATCTGTCGCCATTACTGCTCGCCTCCCTTCTTCGCCGGAGCGAGACGATACAGAACGCTCATCAGGCCCTTACCGTCGCTCGGCTGATCCTCGACCAGATCCCCGGCCTCGATCAGCTTGTACAAGTTCTCGCGATGCCAGTACCAGGCGTGATAGCCGCATCCGGGGGCCTTGCCAGTGGGGTTAGGGCGCGCGATCGGATCGAGCAACTCCAGGATCGAGGCCGGGCGATTCAGGACAGCAAACCGGGCCGTGATGTAGGCCAGCGTCGCGTCGAGGCCGCGCGATCCCTTGCCGGTGGGCACCTTCGGCTCAGGAATGACGATCTCGCCCTTCGCGACTTCCCAACCGCAGAAGGAGCGGCTGCAGACGCGATCGGCGACCAGGCCGCGGCCCGGCTCATAGCGGCGCTCAACGAGGACGGTTTCGCCCTGGCACTGATCGCACAGAGGCGCAGCCGGAGTGAGGCGCATGACATATGCCGTCTGCAGCGCGCGATTTGTGGCGACGGCGGCTGCAGCCTCGGATCTTGACGATTTGGAGTAGGTGACTGTACGATGCACTGGGTTTCGATCCTCTGCCCCTCTGGGCGGTCGCGGCGTGGTCAGCGCCGTTTTAGTGATGAGAAAGAGCCTCTGCGTGTCCAGCGCAGGGGCTTTTTTGCGTTAGAAGCTCACATGCAACCGACCAGTCGAGGAGATTCACGCCGCAGACGGCGCACGATCTTGACCTCGACCTGCTCGATAAAGCATCCTTCTGCAGCAAGGCGGCGCTCAAGTGTGTTGCGATGGCAGCCGTAATCCGCCGCGATCGACTCGATAGGTTCCGCCGCCAGCAAGCGCCGCTCGATCTGCTCCACGTCCGCTTCTTCCAGCCTGTGCCTGTTGGCTTGCTTGTTCGCCATTACCGCGCCTCGTTTACAAAAGTTGTGAACAGCCTAACCATACGAGGATTATATATCTGTTAACAAAACTTGTAAACGATATTTGCAAAAATTATTTGCATAGGTAAATTCCGGTTTCGTATCATTTGGGCGTGACCGATATCGTTAACAAAATAAATGACGGACAAAAGGGGTCTAGCGCTCTGTTAGCCGAGGAAGTCGATCGCGTCTTAAAAGAGCGAAAATGGTCACTCAGCAAGGCCCAAATTCAGACAGGGGTAAATCGCGGGACGCTCAATAACATGCGTCACGGGATTCCCGTCGGGGCGGAATTTATCGCCAAGTTCGCCCGGGCGATAGCGCCTCCAGGCAAGGCCGAGGAGACGGTCCGGAAGTGGCTGCAGCTTGCAGGGAAGGATGAGGCGTTCTTATTTGGAGAGACACAGCCACCATACGATCTGCTCTCTCTGATCGGGCCGACGATCAATATCGACCCTTTGCGCCGCGTCCCTCATGCCCTGGGAAAGGCCAGCGCTGACCCGGGCGAAGGCTTCGAGGCGCTCGGCGAAACCTATGGCACGCTCGGCGATATCCTCCCTAACCCGTCGCGCTCGATCGAGGTCCGCGGCGACTGTATGCTGCCCTACTATCAGGACGGTGACATTCTGCTAGTGCGCGAACAGGTTAGCGCTGTCCCGGGCGAGAAGGTTATCGCGCTGGTAGACGGAAGGGAAATCACCTGTAAGGTTTTCAGGATGAACGGCAAGCCATGGCTAGAGCCGACGAACGGTGAGGGAAAGATCGAGGCTCCCCGGTTCCGCCTCCTGGGCGTCGTCGATGCCCTGATCCGGCCAGAGAAGCGCAGTACTTCTGTCACCTATCCACATCATCGCGCATAGGTGAATTCCCGTATCGCTTGACGCCTATCCTGTACCCTAGTATCATGATGCAAAAATCGTGCGACTAGGAAACAGGATATGGATATCTACCAGCATTTCGGCCTGACCGGTCCACCGTTCGCCGTATCGCCAGATCCGCGCTTTGCCTACGGTACCGAAGAGCATACGCTCGCGATCACCAAGATCTCGTATAGCGTCGAGGCCCACCGCGGCCTCTTTCTTTTGCAGGGTGCGATCGGCACCGGCAAAACCACCCTCGGCAGATTCGTCCTGGCCGAGTGGAAGAAGCGCGATGATATGATCGCGGCCTATCTGATCACTCCGGCGACCCGCTCCCCCGCCGGTTTCCTCCGTGAGATCGCGCAAGCCTTCGGCCTGGCCGGGCCGCGCAACCTGGCCGCGATCGAGGCCGATCTGCTCACCTTCCTGCTCAAATCGCACGAAGACGGGAAAACCGTCGTGCTGATCCTCGACGAGGCGCAGGTCACGATTCCCGACTGCCTCGACGTCCTGCACCGGATCTCCAATATGCAGACGCTGACCGAGCAGCTCCTCCAGGTCGTATTGCTGGCGCAGCCGAACATCGTCCGCAAGCTAGAGCAGCGGCCAGCGCTGCAGAGCCGAATCACCGGCGGCGCATACCTCGGCCCCCTCAGTTTCGACGACGCCCTCGAAATGCTCCGGCACCGCGTCTCCGTGGTCGCCGACGACAACGGAGCAGCCTTTGACCGGATATTCCTTGCGGAATGTCATAGGCCGCTCTATGACGCTACGCAGGGGATCTGCCGGGATCTGTGCGTCTGTGCTGACTCGGCGCTGATCGAGGCATATGCACGAAAGCAGAACACGATAACTGCCCGGACGATCGCCGAGGTCGTCAAGGCTATGCCCTTCAAAGGATGGCAGATCAAGTGAGCGAAAGCGAGACGCGACCCAATCGCCGCGGCGGCCTCGTCATGCCGCCAGCCGGAAACGCTCAGACGGCCCTGCAGGAAACCGTGCTACGCCAGATGGAGGAGCCGCCCGGCGGCGCTACAAGTAGCGTAGTAGCGCACGCTAACAGTAGCGAGGAAGTTAGCGCAGACAGTAGCGCGGTAGCGAGCGCTAATGGTAGCGCAGTAGCGCGCACTATCGACGTAACGGGCGGCCCATCAGCGCCGATGGACCCGCTACGAGCTGCTCAGATCGCGACGCTGGCCGACCCGCTGCCGGTCGAGTTCCCGAAGGGCACGGCCGCCACCGTGACGACCGTAAAGATCGCCGGGCCGATCTGGTCGCGGCTGAAGGTCGCGACCGCGCTAACAGGCCGGAATCAGCAGGATCTGATCGCCGAGGCGCTGCGCGATTTCTTCGCCAAGCTGGCCGCGCAGGAGACGGGCCTCTAATGGCTGGAGAGGGCGAGGCCGCCGAAGAGGTCCGCTTCCGATCCGCGTCAGAGGCCGCGGGATGGACACAGGTATCGAACCTGATCCTGCTCGATCGGAACCTGACGGACGGCGCGAAGGTTACGTACCTCCTGCTGCGAATGTACGCCTGGCAGTCGCCGACCAGCGACCCGAGCCAGAGCCGCCTTTCTGAAGAGCGAGCCTGCTCCGATCGCACAATCCGCAACCACCTTACCGAGCTGGAGGCCCGCGGCCTGGTCACGATCGAGCAGCGGGGGAAGAAGCTCCGAAACCGCTATTGGATCGAGCCGCTCGATCGCGTCTACACCGCCGAGGATCTGCCGAAGAGCCGCCGGTCGCCGCGTGACCGGAAGAAGGTTTCCGGACACCTGACCGGAAATTCGTTTCCACCCACTGACCGGAAATCTATTTCCGGTCCAACGTTGGAAGAAAACTCAGGGATTAAAAATCACTCAGGAAAAACGTTAAACGTTGGTTCAGAGGCTAATGCTTATAAAAAACTCTGGGTCGATCCTGTCCTGGAGATCGAGCAGCTTCTGCATAACGGCGACGACAGCAACCGACGCCGGTACGTGCAGCTCCGGCAGATCTGCATCGAACGCCTGGCCTGCGATGCCTGGGAAGAGGCCAGGCGATCCGTATCCCGCGGAATGCAGAGCATCAAAAACCCGGTCAGCAACCCGGGCGGCTACTTCGATCGGACGCTGATCCGGCTGCTGGACCAGCGCGGTATTTCTGTCCCCACGGCGGCCGAGATCTCTGCCGATGGAAACGACGCCAGCGCCGCGCTTGCGGCATTCCTCGCGGCTGAAGGAGGGCCGCAAAAGTGACAAACAAAGCCGAACCGAAAGCATTTGAGGTAATGGCGGCAGCGCTCGGCGGCAACGGCACAGGGCCGTTGCGATACGTCGCCGGTGTGGACCTGCCGCCGGAAGAGGAAGCCACGCCAGAGGCCGTTTTCGAGATCGCAGGCGACCCTCGATTCGCATTCAGCATTGCCCGCGCTGATACTCCAGAAATTGCCAGAGACATTGCGGCAGCATTGACCTATTGCGAGAGCATCGGGTTTTTCCAGAAGGGCCGCAAAAGTGACTAAAACCTTCTATCTGTCCTATACCGACGCCGACGGTGTTCCGCCCTATTTCCTTTT
>Ga0207703_10001482_pt1 | contig 21398 bp, 27 predicted proteins | sample KBSSwiS12_FD_184304 | JGI IMG/M metagenome (GOLD analysis project Ga0207703, IMG submission 184304) | Switchgrass rhizosphere microbial communities from Kellogg Biological Station, Michigan, USA - KBS Switchgrass S1-2 (SPAdes) (version 2) | ecosystem: Host-associated > Plants > Roots >...
CGACCAAGGCTCCGGAACTCGGCGCGATGGTTGCGGATCTGGAAAATTCTTTGGGAGACTTTGCTTCTGCGTCTCCGGTGGAGGCTTCTGCTGCTGCGGCTGCTCCGCGCGCGCGCGCTGCCGCTGCTCCAGTTTTCCCGATGCCGCCAGTGGCTCCGTCTCCTGTTCCATCTGCTCCGGTTGCACAAGTTTCTGTTCCGGACGCGCCGCTTGATCCTGCCGCTGTGGATTTGACTGGCATGTTCAGCGATCTGCGCAGTGAACTGGAAGAGGACGTCGCGAAATCTGACGAGGATCCCGAGACACATTACAACCTTGGCGTGGCGTTCCGCGAAATGGGATTGCTCGACGAAGCGATCGGCGAGTTGCAGAAGGTTTGTCAGGCTGTGGAGCGTGGACATGCTTTCCCGCAGCTTATGCAGACTTACACCTGGCTGGCGCAGTGCTTCCTTGATAAAGGCGTGCCGGAAGCCGCGATCCGCTGGTATCAGCAGGCTTTGAAGATTCCGAATCTAGAAGCTGAGTCGGCCACCGCTTTGCACTACGAACTTGGTTCCGCCTTTGAGGCGGCGAACAACAAGGCTGAGGCTTTGAAACATTTTCTCCAGGTTTACGGCAGCAATATTGACTACCGTGATGTTGCCGAGCGCATAAAGGCCCTCAAGTCGTAAAATGTCCGAATGCGTTTTAATCTAAAACCTTTCCGGGCATTTCTGCTGGAATCGGGAGATTGCTTTGACCAGTGACCCTACGGTTTCTCCTGAGGTCTCAAGCCCCACAACCTCCGAAAATTCCAATCAAATGATGCGGACTGGGATGGATCTGTGGCTGCATCGGCTCGCTGTCCTGATTTTTGTGTTGCTGTGTGCGGCGTCTGGTGTGACGCTGGTCATTCTGCCGTGGAGTTTGCAGTGGTCGGATAATTATTTGTTGCTAAGATTTCCGGCCTTGCAGCCGATCGTGACGAACGGATTTGTTCGCGGAGTTTGTACAGGACTTGGACTGCTGGATTTGTGGATCGGTTTCGCGGAAGCCGTGCATTACCATGAGGAAAAACCAGCGCCGAAGTAACCACTACTTGTAATCATCGATTGCCTGATTAAGGTCACAGGAATACGCTCCTATCATGAATGACAAATTGAAAAGCGCTCCGCTGGCGTATGAGAACGAGCATTTTTTAAATAGTCCCGATGGACGGTTTCTCCGGATTCTGGCGGAATACTCCGAGCCGCTGACGCGTTTTCGCCGCGAACAGATTCAGGACACTGTGGTGTTCTTTGGCTCTGCGCGGTTTCATAGCCATGCCGCGGCGCAGAAAGATCTCAGCAGGATTCAAGGGGATGGGGCGCAGCTCACAAAAGGTAAGCGGGATTTGCAGAACAAGATGGCGCTGGCTGCAGTGAATATGGCGCGCTACTACGAAGATGCGCGCAAGCTGGCGAACATGTTCACTCAGTGGGCGATGGAGATCCCTCCGCGGCGGCGGCGGTTTGTGGTGACCACCGGCGGCGGACCAGGGATCATGGAAGCTGCGAATCTGGGTGCGCATGAGGCTGGCGGGAAGACGATCGGGTTGAATATTCATTTGCCATTTGAGCAAAACCCGAATCCTTACATCACGCCTTCTTTGAATTTTGAGTTTCATTATTTCTTCATGCGTAAGTTTTGGTTTGCGTATTTGGCCAAAGCGTTGGTGATTTTTCCCGGCGGTTTCGGAACTTTGGATGAGCTGTTTGAAATTCTGACTTTGGCACAAACGCAGAAGCTGGCAAAGAAAATTCTGGTGGTAATCTACGGCAGCGAGTACTGGAACAAAGTTCTGAATTTGGAAGTGATGGCTGACGCTGGAGCGATTTCTCCGCAAGATCTTGATCTGTTTCAGATCGTGGATACGCCGGAGGATGGGTTTCGCGTATTACGCGATGGGCTTACCAAGTATCATCTAACGACTGAAGAGTCTAAGGCCAAAGCCCCCGATGTGGCCAAGACGAATCCATAATCTTCTGCGCGGATCGTATCTGTGCTCCTTTATTACATTACTGATCGCAAACAATTTCCTGGGGATGAAACGGCGCAGCGGCAGGCTTTGCTCGGGAAAATCCGCGAGGCTGCAGGGTGCGGCGTGGATTTTATTCAACTACGCGAGAAAGACCTCGCCGTTCGCGAGTTGCAACCGCTGGCAACTGAAGTCGTGGAGGTTGTTCGACGAGCCGGGACTGCAACGCGGTTGCTGATCAATTCGCGAGTCGATCTGGCGATCATTGCGAAGGCGGATGGTGTGCAGTTGCGGTCGAACGATATTTCTCCCAAGGAAGCGCGAACCATTTATCAAACCGGCGGGTTACCCGAGCCAGTGGTGGGAGTTTCCTGCCACAGTCTGGAGGATGTGGACCGGGCTGAGGCTGACGGCGCAAGCTTTGTTGTTTTTTCTCCTGTTTTTGAGAAACCCGGTTTATCTGAAATTTCTCCTGTTGGACTAAAAGTACTCTCCAAGGCTGCTGCAAGAAAAATTCCCGTGCTGGCACTTGGCGGCATTACCTTTGAAAATGCTCTCGAATGTTTGCATGCGGATGTTGCCGGGATCGCTGGAATTCGGTTGTTTCAAGAGCATGATATTTGTGACACTGTTCGTGAGCTGAGAACCGTCTCCTAGATGAACAAGTTGAAAGAACCGGCGTTGGCGCTGATTCCGGCTGGGCGATTCCTCATGGGGTCTGAGGCGGGCCAGGACAATGAGCGGCCGGTTCATTCTGTTTCTCTAGATTCATTTCAGCTCGGGGTGTATCAAGTTACCAATGTTGAATATGCGGCTTTCATAAGGGATACCAAGAGTCCGCCTCCGCCTTTCTGGAATGATTCCAATTTCAATCGTAAGGAGCAGCCGGTGGTCGCCGTGTCGTGGTTTGAAGCGGCGAGATATTGTGAGTGGCTGAGTGCTGCCTCGGGAAAGCATTATCGATTGCCATTCGAAGCGGAGTGGGAGTGGGCGGCGCGGGGTGGAATGGAAGGGAAGTTGTTTCCTTGGGGAGATGCCGCGCCTCAGTCGCTTCCCGATTATGCTTCTCGGTGGAACAACGGCCCGGAACCGGTGGGGCGATGGGCGAATGGGTTTGGCATTTTTGACATTTGTGAGAATGTGCATGAGTGGTGCGGGGATTGGTTTTCGCCTGAGTACTATTCCGTTTCCCCGGAAAAGAATCCGCATGGGCCGGAGAGCGGAGCGCGGAAGGCTTCGCGTGGCGGATCCTGGCGGCACCATATAAAGGTGAGCCGGTGTGCTGCGCGATCTAGTATTCCTCCAGAGTTTCAGTATGCGGATTATGGGTTTCGCGTGGCCGGTGAGTTGAACTACCTCGGGGGCTAAACCCGTTTCCCTTGAATCTGGCTCCCGCAGGCCTGGAAGGTCTGTTCCACCCTTTGCTTGTCGCTGCGCTCCTTGCTCTTTGGACTCGCTGTTTGGTTCGCCGCGCGGTGATTAGTTTGCAGCTTTCTCGGTTCCGGCGATCCATTTCAACGCCATGTTTACCAGGCTCAAAACGATTGCACCCCAGAAGGCTGCTCCGAAGCTTTGGACTTGGAACCCTGGCACAAAGACTGCAGCGAACTTCAGCATGATCGCGTTGAGGATCAGCCAGAATATTCCTAGCGTTACTATCGCTAGAGGAAAAGTAATGACTTTCAGGAAAAATCCCAAAGTTGCGTTGACTAGTCCGATCACGAGGGCGGCGATTAGTGCAGCGATGAATCCTGTCACTACGAACCCGGGGACGATTCTGGAAACGATGATTACCGCCAAAGCGCTTAAAATCCAGTTCAGCAGAAGTCGCATGGTCTGGCCTCCTACTGATTATGGGTTTTTAGTTTGCGGCTGACAAGATGGATGGGGTTGGCTTGTTCGATTTCAATTCTGCGCCGGTGGGATTGGTCTCGGTAGTGGCGACGTTATTTTTGTCTACCGAACGGCCTACTACAACCAAGTCCACGCGACGATTCGCGGCTCGGCCTTGCGGAGTGTCATTCGAATTTACAGGACGATATTCGGAATAGCCGGCCGCAGAAATCAATAAGGGATCGAAGGAGTATTTTTCGATTAACAGCGCTACAACTTGGGTCGCGCGTGCCGTTGAAAGTTCCCAGTTGGATTTGAATTCCGCGGTGTGGATGGGGACGTTGTCAGTGTGGCCCTCTACCCGGATTTCAAAACCTTTGCCGCCAAGAATGGTTGCGATTCTCGCCAGCGTCGCTTGTCCATCCTCGAGCAAGTCCGCTTCACCGCTGTTAAAAAAACCTACTTCGCGGAGGCTTACGACCAGGCCCTCGGGCGTCATGCGCATTTGCACTTCGTGTTTGCGGATTTCGTCTCCCAACGCGGCTTCAAGTTCCCTGCGGAGTTCGTCCACGTCTACGCCATACCCGCCCGTGGCCTTGGCCTTGTCATCGGCACCTGCGACTTTCACGACCTTCAATGGGGCGTCAGTCATTTCCGGACTGTTAACACCCTGGCTTCCGGGCACTCCCAACCGCTCAGGTGACGAGCCGGTGAAGACGCCCATCTGTTGAAAGGCGCCTTTGATGGAGGCCGCTACTTGTGCTGCCTTTTTCTTGTCAGCTTGCGACGAGGCGTACAACACTACGAAAAACGCAAACAGCAATGTAATGAAGTCAGCGTAAGAGACGAGCCAGCGCTCGTGATTGGCGTGGGCTTTATGCCTCTTACGGCGGCTCACGCGGTTACCGCTTCTTTCGGTTGCTGCTTGGATTCAATTAAGTATCCAGACAGCTTGGTTTCCAACATGCGCGGGTTGATGCCTTCCAGGATGGAAATCACACCTTCGAGTGTCATTTCGCGCAGAACTTGTTCTTCGCGAAGTTTGATTTTTATTTTTCCGGCGGATGGCAAGAACAGGATGTTGGCTGCTCCAACTCCGTAAATTGTGGCTACGAAGGCTACAGCGATGCCACGGCCTACCTCGCTGATGTCTTCCAAATGCTGCATGACCTGGATTAAGCCGAGGACTGCGCCGATGATTCCAATTGTGGGAGCGAAGCCTCCGGCGGATTCGTAGACTTGCGACAGTTTTTCGCCGTACTCTTCCTGATTGTCCAGCTCTGGTTCCATGATGGCGCGGAGTTCCTGTGGCTCAGTGCCGTCGACTGCCAGCATCAGCGCTTTTTTCAGGAACGGATCTTTGATGCTGGGGATGATGGCATCGAGTGAAACCATTCCTTCTTTGCGGGCACGATTGGCATATCCGGTCAGTTCCTGGATTAATTTCTGCGGATCTTTACCGCGGTTGAAGAAAACATGGATCAATCCCTTGGCGGCGCCGAACACGATTGGCAGCGGGAACTGGATCATGACCGCGCCGATGGTTCCACCGAAGACGATCATGGCGGCGGTGGGCTGGATGATCTGCGCCAGCTTGCCTCCTTCAAGAAGCAGTCCGGCCAGAATTCCAGCAACTGCCAGGATGATTCCACCAAACGTACTTTTATCCACGGCGCGGGCCCTCGGCGGTACGGGTTTCAGATACTGATGGTTTTGGAGCTGCCAGCGCTATCGCGGCATTTTGATCGGCGCCCACCGACGGCAAGCCGGCCAGGACCGAGCGGCGGAACTCCACCAACTTGCGGATCAACTCATCGATCGACTCACGGACGATCATCTTTTCTCCATTTATTAAGGTGATGACGGTGTCCGGCGCGCTCTCCACGAACTTGATCAGGTCGGAGTTCAGCGCGATGGAACTGCCGTTGAGTCTGGTAAGTCGGATCATTCATCTCCAAAATTAGAGTTTGGTGAGAACTCTATCCGCCGCCCTTGCCAGGCGGCTCTCTCTTATCGGTACTTCGCGCGTAACTCATTAAGGTACATGGCCTAACTCGTGGGGTAACTCTTACCGAAGTTATGAGGATTGTGTGATGAAGGCAATTCACAGTGCCGATAAACAGGCCCGCGAGAGAAGCAACCCCCTGAAAGACCGAAGCGGTGATGCAAAAAATTAGCCGCAGGGTTCGGTCGCAGGTGGAAACCAAAAAGGAGCTTAAATGTTAAGCGTTCTGAACAACGTTACATCCCTTGCGGCGCAGAACCAGTTGTCGATGACTCAGGCGTCGCTGCAGAAAACTTTGTATCAATTGTCGTCTGGTTCCAGAATCAATACTGGTGCCGATGACGCTGCTGGCCTGGCCATTGCAGACGGGTTGCATGCCAACCTGACCGCTCTGACCCAGTCGGCCCGCAACGCCAGCGATGGCGTGGGTTCACTGCAGGTGGCGGACGGCGCCCTGGCGCAGGTCACCGCTCTTCTGAACCGTGCGGTTACACTGGCCACCGAAGCTTCCACCGGAACGGTCAGCGACACTCAGCGTGGCACCATCGACGCCGAATTCACGGCGATCAAGGCTGAAATTGACCGCATCGGCAGCAGCACCAACTACAACAGCGGACAGGTTTTCACTGCTACCGCTACGGCCATCTACCTGAGCGACGGTACCACTGGTGGATCAACCTCCATCACTGTGACCACCGGCGCACTGGCCAGCAGCGCGATCGGATTCAGCGGCACGCCTGTGGACATCAGCGGTGACGACCTCACCACTGCTACCAACGCACAGGCGGCATTGAATGACATCAACACCGCTATTGCGAACGTGGCGGCGGACCGCGGTGCACTCGGCGCAGAAATCAATCGTCTGCAGAGCGCTTCGACGGTTATCACCACCCAGGTGCAGAACCTGACCAACGCAGAAGATGGAATTCGTGCGGCTGATATTCCGACCGCCGTTTCCAACATGTCGCGTCTGACGATTCTCGAGCAGACCGGTATGTCCGCGTTGCAGCAATCCAACCAGTTGCAGGGAGCTGTCCTGAAACTGTTGCAATAACTTCCGACGCTTGCTTCTGGTGGGGAGAAACCGCCCCACCAGAAGTGATCGGATTATGAGGTACCCCCGATGAACATCAACGGTCCCAATCCGACGCACGCTGTTGAACCAGCAGTGGTTGAAAACAAAGTGCAGCGCGCCGCCGTGGCTCCTGCAGCTCCGAAAGACAAGGTTGAGCAGGTGCAGCTTGATCCACGCACCACCAACGTTGTAGTTGAGATGGAACGAAATAACACCCTGGTCTTCAAATTTATTGACGAGAAGACCGGCAAAGTGGTTCAGCAGTTTCCACCGGAGCAGATGCTCCATCAAAATCAAATCGTTCCAGGTGAAAAACAAGACTAATGGGAACCTCCTCGATATTATCGTCGCTCGCGTCATCCGGGTTGGGAACTGGCGCAGGAATTGATGTAGCCAGCACAGTCAGCCAGCTGATTGCCGCGATCCGTGCTCCCGAGCAGGTTTGGACCACACAGCAGAGCTTGGCCAAGGTGCAAGGGCAGGCCCTCACTCAGTTGAACACTGAAGTGACGGCGCTATCGAACGCGATTGATTCCCTGAAGGACGTGGCGGGCGCGGTAACTGCGCGTGCTGTGACTACTTCGAATCCGTCTCTGGTAAGCGCATCAGCGTCGAATGCCACCCCGGTGGGAAGCCATACGGTGGTAATCAGCAGCCTGGCTACAAGTTCTTCTTACTATTCTGATCCAGTTGCCACAGGTGCGACAACGCTGGCGAATGGGACTTTCACCATTCAGGTGGGCAGCGGGCAGGCTGCGACCATCACGATTGATAACACCAACAACACGCTGGATCAGCTCGCGACTGCGATTACCAATCAAAATTTAGGCGTGACCGCCAGTGTGATTACCGATGCAAACGGCGCGCGGCTGGCGATTGTCAGCAACACGTCCGGTGCGGACGGAGATTTGAACATCACCAACCAAGTCGGCGGACTTACTTTCAACAAAGGTGTCACCGGGGAAAATGCTTCGCTTACTGTGGATGGAGTTCCGATTAGCAGTGCTTCAAATACTGTCTCTGGTGTTGTGCCTGGGCTGGCGCTGAATCTGGCGGGATCTGATCCCAATACCGCGGTGCAGATCACGATTACTCCGGATACCAGCAAGACCAAACAAACCATCACAGATTTTGTGACTGCTTACAATACGATCGTCCAGGATTTGAGCAGCCAGTTTACTTACAACACGACCACGAACAGTGCTGGACCGCTGGCGGGCGACAGTGTCGCGCGTATGGTGCAGGAAGAGATGCTTACGGCTGCCACTTATTCAATGACTGGAACGAATGGATTCAATTCGCTCTCGTCGTTGGGCATCACCATGAATAATGATGGGACGCTCAGCATTAACGATGCCACGCTTACCGATGCTTTGAATTCCAACTTTGCGGATGTGCAGAACTTCTTACAGGCGAAGGATGGGACTGGGTTTGCTACTAATTTGGCGGCACAACTGGATCCGCTTACCGATTCCACCCAAGGTGCATTCTTCGTAGATTTGCAGGGAATCAACGCTACGCAGAAAAGCTTGCAGGACCAGATCGACAACTTTGAAGTTTACGTGGCCAGCCAGCAGGTGATGTTAACCAACCAATACAACCAGGTCAACGTGATGTTGCAACAGTTGCCACTGATCCAGAAACAGACGGACTCGCAGCTGAGCGGCTTGATCGATCTCAATTCAAACAAATGACAAACTACAAGAGTCAACTTGCATATCAAGAGGCGGCGGCGCGCGATGCCTCCGTTGGAGACTTGGTCATCACACTGCATGACATTTTTACGCGCGATCTGCACGCTGCGATCAGCGCGATCGAAGCCGGCGACCTGGAAACGGTTGCAGCCAAGTTGAAGCATGGCTATTTGGCTCTGGCTCGGCTTGAGGGTGCGCTCAACATGGAGCGTGAAGGCACGGAGAAGATAGCCCGCTTTTACACGATGTCCCGTGAGCAGATGCTTAATGCACAGATCCAGCGCGATCCGGCGATCCTGCGGCAGCTGATTGGGTTTGTGAATGACATGCGTGAGGCCTGGGTCGAAGTACAGGGGCGCGAGCAGAACCAGAGGCCGGGGACGCTTTCACAGATCAGCAGCGCGGCTTATGCGGTGTCAGAGATTTCTTCGCCAGCGGGGTGGAAGGCGTAGTTCAGTCAAGGCGCGTTTCTTTGCTCTCAAATCAAAGGGCCAACACCTTTTGCCCGCAATATCATTCCGCGTAAATCCCGTGTTCAGGACTACAATCAGTTGTGCGCTATTACACTACCAAACCCTTAAACGGCGGCTTTACATTTCAATGCACCGTCTGTGAATTCTCCGTACACACGCTTGATTTCGACCACACCAAGGGCAATCGGCGCACGCAAGCTGCTGCCGCGGTGAATCAGCATGTGAGGGAAATGCATCCTCCGCGGTTGCGGATGGATGTGCCGGTCCGGCCGGCTGGCCGACAGTTTTAAAGGCTTCCTTCTATTCCACTGCGCGTCGAAACTAAGCCGGCCTCAACGACTTGCCGCACTCCAGGCATAACCTCTTGTGCTTGGAAGTGATCAATCCACAGAACGGACACACTCTAAGAGAGCCGAAGTCTCCGGCTTTTGGGTTTAGTTTATGCGAGAGATTCCTGAACCACACGGGAATTGCTGCGAGCAGAGTACGAGAGCTGGCGAGGACGGAATGTAATCCGCGTTTGATGAACTGTCCTCACTGTTCTCGACCAGAACTACCTCGATACTAACACCCCGGCTTGGGTCGTGGAGAGAACAATGGCGAATCGCATGAAAGTGACTTCCGTACCCATGTGGTTATCCAGGTAAATCCAACTCCTGCTATACTGTGGTTGACGCTTTTGCACGGTTTGCTTGTTCTCGCGGTGGTTCTTGAGTTGGACCAGTTTCATCTCCGCCTTTCCTGCCCGCCGTTTTTATTCAGCGCCAAATCTAAATTGAACGTGAGCGGCGTGAGAACTCCGACGTGTGTCTGAGTGTGTGACAACAGGCCCCTCCAGAAAGAAACAAAATCGAATGACTACATTTTCAGAACTGCCGCTGTCCGCTGCCTTGCAGCAGAAGCTGGCGGCAGCTCAATTCAAAACTTTAACCCCGATCCAGGAGCGGGCCATTCCTCCTGCGTTAGAAGGCAAAGACGTAATCGGAACAGCGCAGACTGGGACGGGTAAGACTTTGGCTTTCCTGCTGCCGGTAATCGAGTTGTTGCGCCGGGAAACGGCACATCCGCCGACCGCATTGGTTTTATTGCCGACACGTGAGTTGGCCATGCAAGTCCACGAGCAGTATGAACAACTGCGCACCAAGAACATGCCCAAGGCGGCGCTGGTGATTGGCGGCGTGTCGGAGAAGATGCAAATTAAGGGTCTGCGTGCTGGATGCGGGCTGATCATCGCGACTCCCGGACGGTTGCAGGATTTCATTGACCGTCGGCTGGCGGATTTGCGGCAGATCAAAATGCTGGTGCTGGATGAAGCCGACCGCATGCTGGATATGGGCTTTCTTCCGGCAATCCGGCGCATTGTCGGGACATTATCTGCACGGCGGCAGACTCTGTGTTTCTCGGCGACGATGGAACAATCGGTTGCCAATCTTGTGCATGAATACATGCGCGATCCGGTGCGCGTGGCGTTGGGATCAACTCTGAAGCCGGCGGAGAGTGTGCAGCTTACCGCGTATGAAGTTCGTCCGGATGGAAAGATGGATACGCTGCGCCAGTTGCTTTACGCAGAGACTGGACAGACTTTGGTGTTCGCTCGCACCAAACGCGGTGCCGAGCGGATTGCGAAGTCGTTGGATCGTGATGGATTTAACGCTGCTATGATTCATGGCGATCGCTCGCAGTCGCAGCGCAACAAAGCTTTGAGCGGATTTCAGGAAGGACACTTCCGGGTGCTGGTTGCTACTGACATCGCTTCACGCGGATTGCACGTGGACGATGTGGCCCACGTCATCAACTACGATGTGCCGAAGATTGCGGAGGATTTTATTCATCGTGTCGGACGCACGGGACGGGCTGGATCTCAAGGGCGGGCTACGACTCTGGCTGCTGGCGCGGAAGTGGTGGAGTTGCGCCAGATTGAACGGGCACTGAAGCTGCGGATTGAGCGTCGGCAGATGGATGCGTCCGGTATGGAGCAGCCTCGGCGGGTGGTGCAGAATACGCTGGCTTCGCGGACATTGACTGCGTTGCCGGGTGAGATTTTTGTTTAGTTCTGAGCGCAGGGCCTAAGGGTCCTGCGTCCTACCTTATCTCGGAATCAACACGGAATAATAGTCAACTAAGGCAAGGGTTCGGCGAACACTATGCGCTGTGGCGGTTGCGCGCCCCATGGGCGCCAGATCTCATTGAGAGTGATTTACGGCGCGGCCAAAGCCGTGCCATTCCCAACCTTTTTATTACTCCAGATAATCCAACAAGCTTGTGGGAAGGATTTTAGCCGCCGCTGCCAGAGTTGCGCTGTACGCCGTCTGTGCACGAGTCAGATCAGTGGCTGACTTGGTCAAGTCCGCTCCAATCAACGTCGTGGCTTGCGAGCTCAGGCTGACTTTCTCTTGCTGCAAGAAAGTCTGCGTGGAGTTGAGCTGGTTCACTGTATTTCCATAAAAAATCCGTTGTCCGGTCAGACCATCGAAGGCGTCGCGCAGTGCGTTGGTGGCCGTCTCGGCATCGGAGGTTGAGCCGGTTTGCAGGGCTATGATCAGTTGTTGCAGTGACCCAAAAACGTTCGCTGTCGGGCCCTGGAACAATTGGCTTCCCGGCATGTTGGTTTTTACGTTCAGTCCGTCGGCGATTTGGACTGTGTTGGTTTGGTCGTTGCCGTTGTAGACCACGCCCGTCGGGCTGGTGGAATCGAGCGTGAATGGAGGCGTTGTGCTTTCGGTGCCGCCGAACAGGAAGGTGCCGCTTACTTCCGTGTTTGCCAGGGACAGAATCTGCGACTGAATTCCAGCTAAGTCTTGCGCGATCTGTTGGCGATTTGCGTCGGAGACTGTGCCGGTCGAGCCTTGTACTCCCAGGCTGATGGCGCGGGTTATGGCGCTCACGACTGAGCTTAGCGCTGAGTCGGCGGTTTGCAGTTGGCCAGTTAGCGTGTCGACGTTGTGCAGGTATTGATCGGTGCGCGCGGAGTGGTCTGAGTTCGCAACCATTTGCGCGGCGGCCAGCGGGTCATCGGATGGTTTGTTGACGCGCTTGCCGGTGGACATCTCAAGCAGCGATGTTTGCTGCTGTTCTTGTGTCCGCCAGATTTCTGCGACCAGGTCGCCTGACATATCAGGATTCACGCGCATACTAGCCTCCCAATCCCATACTGAGCAGGGTGTCGTACATGGAATTTACCGTTGTGATCACGCGGGCCGCGGCCTGATAGGCGCGCTGGTAGCGGATCATGTTTGTGGTTTCTTCATCGAGCGATACGCCGGAGACTGCTCCAATCTGGTCGCTGACTTGTTGCAGGCTCATGCCGGCGGCATCGGAGTCGGATTTGGCGTTCGAGCCCAGTGTTCCGACTTGCAAAACCAAGTTCGAAAACATGTCCAGTGGCTTTGCGCCTGCCGGCAAATCTTGATCGCGCACACCGATCAGCTGTGCCACATTACCGTTGCTGCCGGCCGAGCCGTCGGAGCTTGCCGCGATCAAGCTGGGATCGGTGATGGCCACGCCGAAGTCGGCGGCTGATCCCGCAACTGCGGTTGGCGGTGTAAAGAAGTTTCCGCCTGCGTTGCCGGAGAGATCGAAACCTGCCTGATGCTGCGTGTTGAAACTTGTCTCGAACTGATTGGCCAGCGTGTCGAGCCGATTGAGCAGATCGGGAATTACCTGGTCGCGAATATTAATGACGCCGGCCAGTTTTCCGCCAGTGATCTGGGTGGTGATGTCTTGTCCTTGAGCGACTACGTCGGCGAAACCGTTGGTGTTGTTGCTGGTTTGCAGGTCGAAGCTTTGATTCGCAACAACCAGTGGCACGCCATTGGCTGTGGTCAGCGTGAGTCCGTGTTCGCTTTGCGTGACCGAAACATTTACCAGAGCGGAAAGCTGGGTGATCAACTGATCGCGCTGGTCTTGGACCGTTCCCGGTTCCTGTCCCAAACCCTGCATCTGCGCGACTTGTCCGTTCAGCGTGGCGATTTGCTTGGTTAACTGATTGATCTGGTTTACAACCTGTGGGACTGATTGATCTAGATCGGATTGAATCGTGCCCAATCCTGAGACGGCTTGATGAAATGAAATCGCCAGATTGTTGGCTGTGGTCAACACCTGTTGACGCGCGCTGTTATCGGTAGGATTGGTGGAAAGCTGACTCAGGCTGTTGAAGAAAGCTGTCATTGCTCCGCCAATGCCTTGCGTGGGATCAGAAAAGAGGCTTTCGATTTGCGTCAACGAGTTCAGTTGCGTCTGTGAATTGTTCTGCTGCTGCGTCTCTTCATACATACGTAGTTGCAGAAGCTGATCGCGTACGCTTTGGAACTGTTGCATGGTGACGCCGCCACCGAACCGCACGCTGCCTTCCTGGATGGTCGCGGCTTCACTGAGAATTGGGACTTCGCGCGTGTATCCGGGAGTGCTTACGTTGGCGATATTGTTGGTAGTGACGTTTAACGCTCCTTGCTCGGCCATCAGGGCCTGCACGGAGATGTTTAAAGATGTGTTAAGTCCGGGCATTGGTTAGACCTCGCAGGATAAACTTGGGGTGGTCTCCGGTTGAGGCAATGTCGCGTTGGAAAATTGTTGTTGTTGATATGTGCGGCAGAGAGCCATGCGCAGACGTGTGGTGCGAATCGAGCGTGTGAGCAGTGACGAATAGACGCGCGTCAGATTGATGAGTTCTTTTAAGTCGGCAGGATTTATTTTTACCGGGGCCTGTTCCTTCCCCGGCTGAGTGCGAAACCAGTCTCGTAATTGGTTGGTGAGATTTTCCTGATTTTCGATTCCTGCTTCGAGAGCTGCTACATCATCGGAAGCCAGGGCGGCGATGGCTTGCTGAAATTCTACACACAGCTGCCGGATGTCAGCCACGCACGTTGCGTGGGAGGACTCAATCCGCTGGCTGGTTTGCGTGGACAAAAATTCTCACCTTATTACTTGTTGTATTTCAGGATCGATTTCGCAATCTCGTCCGCGTCAACCTTGTACTGACCGTTCTGCACCTGCTGGCGCAGAGCCTCAACTTTGTCGTGGCGAACCTCAGGCGTAGCTAATACCTGGGCCTCGAGGGTCGAAGTGTCGAGCGAATCTGACGAGAGCGTGGCCTTATCTTCTATATTGGCGGCGCCGGAGTGCTTCCCAGCCGCCTTTTTGGACTTCTCTTCGCGCTCTATGTTATTGAGCGATATGTTATTTAGGTCAATTCTCATGGGTGACCTCCTACAAGTTCCTGCAACTCTCTTATCGGCAATTCTAAGAAAAACTTTAGGCCAATAGTCACTTTTTCACCTCTGTTTTCAGAGGGATAGCTGAGTTGGGAATGTCGTGTAAGTCCTTTATTTTCAATGGAACATTTGGATCGGGAGCTGGTTTATGACTGGCTTCCAAGTGTTTGGCCACCATGGTGGCGATTCCCAAGCCTCCTCGATGGCCGCTTAGGGATCCCGCAACTGCTTGCATGGCAATACTTTGGAACTGATCGTGGCCGGAACTCGGATCGGCGTTTGGGTCGCCGCCGGGTACGGTGGCAAAGGACTGCTCGGCTTGCTCCAGCCAGTGGGACATCAGGACGGACTCGAAATCTTTGGCGGACTTTTCGATTTTGGCCTTAGTGGCTTCGGCGTTTTTCAGCTTGTCCACGGCCTGGGTTCCGCGCACATCCGACAGGCTGATTTGGGGAGCGATGGTGCTGATGGAACTCACAGGACCTCCAGCTCAGCTTGTAGTCCGCCAGCAGCTTTGATGGCCTGGAGGATAGCGACAATGTCGCGCGCGGTCGCGCCCATGGTTTGCAGTCCGTTGATTAGTTCTTCGACACTCGCGCCCTCAGCCAAATGAATGGCTTTCGCGGAGCTTTCATGAGCTTCGACATTTTGATCGGGGACTACGACGGTCTGGCCGTTTTTCGAAAGCGGTTCGGGTTGAGAAACCGCGAACTTGGTTGCGACTTCCACCGTAAGTGTGCCGTGCAGGACCGAGACGGGAGAAAGTTTGACATCGCCTCCCATGACGATGGTGCCGGTGCGCTCGTTGACCACAACTTTGGCTGGCGGATGGAAGTCGATTGAGAGATTTTGAATTTGCGAAATCAGATCAGGGACTGAGCTTGTGCCGGAGTTGCTGACCTGCACATTGATCTGGCGGCTGTCGACGACTGTCGAGATATCTTTTTTGAATTGCTGATTGATGACGGCGGAGATGTCGCGCGCTGCGGTGAAGTCGGGATCGCGCAGCATGAGGGAGACGGTGGCCATGTGCGAGAGATCGACTGCGGTGTCACGTTCCACGGTGCCGCCTGCGGGGATTCTTCCGACGGTTGGGTGATTCACCATCTTGGAATTGCCGGTACCTCCGGCGGAGTATCCGCCTAAGGTTAACGGGCCTTGCGCTTCCGCGTAGACTTGGCCGTCGGGGCCGTGCAGCGGGGTGAGAAGCAGAACTCCGCCTTCTAGACTTTTGGCGTCACCGATTGAAGAGACGGTGACATCGAGCGCCATGCCCGGCCGCGAGAATGGCGGAAGGGAAGCGGTCACAAAAACTGCGGCGACGTTGTTCACACGAACCTGGTTGGCAGGAATTTGCACACCCATGCGCTGCATAATGTTGGCCAGCGTTTGTGTAGTGAACAGTGTCTGGCGACGATCACCGGTTCCGTTCAATCCCACCACTATGCTGTAGCCAACTAACGGATTGTCGCGGACTCCGGCGATGGTGGTGATGTCGCGGAGTAGAACTTTTTTAGCTTCAGAAGTTGCGCGTGAAAGATTCGAAGTTAAAAACGCCAACGCGCAGAGAGTTGCGTAGAAGGTGAGTCGTGATTTTTTCATGTTTAGAATCCGATGACCCATAGCAAGGCTCTCATTAACGGATTCAGCGGACGGTTTGCGTCGGAAACTACGCCTTTACCTTTCAATTCAATTTCCAAATTTGAGAGTGACGTGGATAGCGCCGTATTGTCCGGACCCACGTCTCCGGGACGCAGTACTCCGCGCACGATCATGGTTTCTTTTTGGTTGTTGATCGCGACCATTCTTTGGGCTTCGACAACCATGTTTCCATTTGGCAGGACTGCGACTATCTGGCCGGCAAGATTGGTTTTCATCACCGTGCTGGCATCGGTCGAACCAGAGCCCTTTAACTTGGTGGAGGAATTTGCCGTGAGCAGGTTGCTAATGCCGCTGGTGCTGATATGTCCGGCGATACCGGTGATTCCAGAGGTTGTGTTGAAGTCGCGCTGAGAGCTAGTGTTTCCGGTCGCCTGGGCCGTTGTATTTTGCAGAACGATGATGGTGACCAGATCATTCAGGCGGCTGGCCTTGTAGTCGGTCTGCATGTTGGTCAGCGCGCCACCGTTGACCCAGAGGCTACCCACTGGCGTGTCAGAGGAGACCGTTGGTGTTTGCTGCTGAATGCGGGCGATGTATTCCTCGCGAGTTTGCTGCGAGCTGTGCGAAAGCAATTTAGCGGCGCCAGCGTTCAGACTGAGGGTGATCGTTATCGCGGCTGTGATGAGGATCGATTTCATTGATTCATCACCGCCGAAGTCAAAGTCCCGGGACCGGTGACGCGGGCCAGGAAAACCTTCTTACGGTCTTTGCTGATGACGCGGATGTGTTGTCCGCGTACTCCGTTTTGCAGGCAGCGGACCGGCATGGTCATGCGCATGTTCTGTCCTTCAAAGATCAGAGTTGCATCTTTGCCGTTGCGAACCATCAGCGGTTCCAAAACAATGCGCGGTTGGGCGCTGGTCCCGCTCAGTACTGGTTTGGCTTTATCCAGGTCGGGCCAGTGAATAAGCACATAAAAAGGGAGGCATACATCGGTACGCTCGCACTGCAGGCGAACTTTGGTGGTGTTTCGGTCGAGCGATTCGATTTTGCTGGCCGTCAGCTTTGGGTTTGCCTGCGTCGCCGTCATAATTGAAAGCGGTTGCAATTGCTCTGCGGTGACATGTAATCCGGATGTGGTCAGCGCCGCCGTCATTTGTGAGGCAGTGATGATCATCCGCGCGCCTTGCACGGCTGCATGGGCAGGCACGGTGCCGATGGCCATCTGTGCGATGGCCACAACGATTTGCGCGATGGTGTGGCTGCTAATTTTCATTAACGAGTGAGTCCGTTGAGGTCCTGGAACATTTCGTCGGCCGCTTTGACTACTCGCGAATTCGATTCGTAGGAGCGCTGCGAAAGAATCATCTCCACGAATTCCTGAACAACGTCGACGTTCGACTGTTCGACAAATCCTTGTTGCAGTGAGCCTAATCCTTCTGCTCCGCCGGGAGTGCCGACGATTGGATCGCCCGATGCGGTGGTTGCAAGAAACAAATTGTTGCCCACGCTGTTCAGGCCGCCGGGATTGGGGAACATAGCGAGTTGAATGTTTCCGACTTGCGTGGCTTGTGTTTGTCCGGGCTGCGTGACCGAAACCGTGCCATCCTGGCCGATGGTGACAGAGGTCGCATCCGCCGGCAGCGTGATCGCTGGCTCCAACGGATTTCCGTCTGCGGTTACGATATTTCCTTGTGCATCCATATGGAAAGTTCCGGCGCGCGTGTAGGCAATGGAGCCATCAGGCATCGAGACTTGAAAGAAACCTGCACCCTGAATAGCCAGGTCGAGGGGATTGCCGGTCTGACTAAAATCGCCTTGAATCTGCAAAACTTCGGAGGCGCCGGGTTTGGTGCCGAGTCCAACCTGCAGGCCCGCAACGTTGGTGGTCTGCTGCGTGGACGCGGAGCCGGGCATGACCATGTTCTGATAAAGCAAATCGGTGAACTGCAAACGGCGGCGGCGGAAACCTGAGGTGCTGGAGTTGGCCAGGTTGTTGGCGACGTTGTCCAGATTCAGTTGCTGTGCGTTCATGCCGCTTGCTGCTGTGTAGAGTGCTCGGAACATGTGGCTCCTTTACGGGTTGACCCGCGGTAATTCGTCGGTTGCAATGCGATTGAGTTCAGAGTGAAACATGGAAAGCGCGCGTTGCATCATTTCCGCGTAGCGCTGCACGGCGACCAGTTCGACTGCACTGGCGACTGGATTTACGTTCGAGCTTTCCAAAGTACCTTGAGAAATTGTTGACTTGGTTGCAGCAGTGTCGGTCTTGGCTGGAGCGGAGTAATATGTTTTGCCGACGCTCTCCATCGCGGTGCCAGCAGGGAACTCGACCAGCTTTATTTTCCCCGAGACTGCTCCGTTGACTGATACCGTTCCGTCTGGGGCGATTGTCGTGGGTCCCCCGATGATGCGGATGACTCCGTTGTCTCCCATGACTGGATCGCCTTCTGCGGTGATCAGTTGGCCTTGCGGTGAAACTTGAAAATTCCCGTTGCGCGTGAACAAGCGCCCGTTGGCAGTTTGCACTACGAAGAAACCGGGACCCTGGACTGCGACGTCGAGATCGTTCCCTGTGTGCTCAAGGTTACCTTGGGTCAAATCCATCTGGCTGCCGCCCAGGATTCCAAAATTGTTGACTGCCTGGTTCAGCGCGGAACCGGTTTGTCCAGAAGCCGCCGCCAGGAACGAGCGGAAGATGTTGTGCTGGGCACGATAGCCCGGCGTGCTGGCGTTGGCCAGGTTATTGGCGACCAGATCGAGCGCCTGGCTTCTTGCCATCAACGCGGTGCAGGCTGCGTAGAATCCGCTGTCCATAGTTTTTCCCGGAAAAAGAGAAGCACGGCGTGTGCCATCGGCGGCAGGAATTTGAGCCTTGTATCTTATTGAAATTTGGTTGGGAATCGCTTGCAGATGAGAGCTAAATGAGTCAGTAAAAATGCGACGCTTGCCAACCACACACCTTGAGTTAATTTTCTAACCGCACGCTATTTTTCTAGTTACTGCGGCGACGCATGCGCGCGTTGCGCAGCGATTCGCGTAGACCTTCAATGCCGATTTCCACGATGCATTCCTGCAAGCTGGGGATTACTTCGGTCATGTCTCCCATGTCGTGCGCGAGATGCAAAACGTGGGTGCTAAGTCCGGCGTCTTTGATCACGATGTCTGTGACCGCAGCCAGATCCACTGCACGCTCTTGCAGCAGAAGTTCCAGCTGAAAAAGCGCTTCTGGCGTTGCCGTGGCGCGATGAGTTGGATTGGCGTTGAACATTGCTCTGACCACTGGGTATATCGGTCAAAGCAGGAATTAACTTTAGCGGGAGTGATCCTCTGTGTCCTCTGGTTCAAGCTCTTAAAGCCGTTATCGACACAGAACACACAGGATTACAAAGGTATCGCTTAAACAACTTCAGTCACACGCAGACCATAGTTGCCGTCAACGATTACGACTTCGCCTCGAGCCACAACGCGATCACCGAGCAAAAGTTCAGCCGGATCCTGAACGTAGCGGTCGAGTTCGACTACTGAACCGGAGCGCAGTTCTCCGATTTCACGGAGTGAAAGTTGGCGCTGTCCGAAGCGCAGCGTGACATCGAGTTCCACATGTTCAAGCATGGAGACGTTGACGCCCTTGGGAGCGGCTGCCGCTGGAAGATTTGCATCTGCTGCAGCTTTGGGCCAGTCTGCGGTGAACAGCACTTGCAGCTGAATCCTTCTGGAAGCACCATCCATGCCCACTAGCGAATATTGTTTGGCCGGAGTCCAGCTCAGAGATTTGGCGAGTTGCAGCTGTACCTGAACGCCTAGTCCTTGCGCCGCCTTTTCGCAGGCCTTGGCCAATACGGCCCGGCCGGATTGTGCATGCTCCGGTTTGAACTGTGTCGGAGGCGTCGCCTCTCCAGCAAAGATTCCGGCTAAGAGCAACAAGCTGTCGAGTCCAATTTGAATTGCGGCTTCCGCCTTCGATGGCTCAGCGGTCAACAACATCGTCAACAACTGTGTACCCGCCGGGAACGGCTTCGGCTTGTCTTCGACGTTGATGGTCCACGCGCCGGCGGATTGTTCCGCCAGGGCTTGCGATGTTGCCGCGGGAAGTGCTGCGATGAACTGTTCGATTGTGGTGCTCATTGTGTCCTCGTCTTTAGTGTTTGCTCGACGTAGTTTGACCGATGCGGTCAATTAACTGTGCCGCGCGGTGATGACCGCTACGTACGGGAACGGCCTCGAAAGTGTCGCGCCCGCCGATTTTCATTACCACCGGTGTTCTGACGGAGATTCCTAACGTCAATATTTTCCCTACACTCAAATTCAAAAGATGATTGGCTTCAACTTTTCCACCCAATAGTGTCAGATCGAGGTTGAAGTGAGATTCCATCAGTTTGTCGGCGAAGCCCGTGTTCATGGCGCTCTGCATTGCCGGTTTTTTCACTGCTGGTTCTTCCGCTGCAGAGGTCATAAATATCGAGGAACTCGCGCTGGGTAGCAGAAGTTGAAAGCCTCCGCCGGTCTCCGGCAGATTAACAGCAAAGTTGAACATTAAGGTTTTGTCGCCGGGAGGGAACATCCGCTGAAGCTCGGCGGAGGATTGGCGCGCTCCCAGCTTGACCTCGACATCGAAAGTTTTCCATGCTGACTGAAATTCCTGGCAGAGGATTTTGATCAGCTCTTTAGCGATCTGATCTTCGATGTCGGTCACTTCGCGCAATACTTCACTCTGCTGGCCTTTGCCCCCGAGTAGTAGATCTACGATGGGGAACAGTAGCATGGCATCGATGTAAAGCAGCGCAACTTCGTGCCGTGGTTCCAGATATATGGACACGATATAAGCGGTGTCCCCAGCCTTCTGCAAGAAAGCCTTGCTCGGGATCTGATCGGAAGACTGCATGGCCACTTCGCATGCCAGTCCCAGACGGCTGCTCAATACTTGGGTTGTGCGGCGCGCGAAGGCTTCGTTGGCGGAGATGAGCGGCGACAAGCGTCCGCTTTCGAGCGGGTTGGTGGCGCCGAAGGTGCAGGCCTTGACTTGTTCAGGCGTGAAATTTCTGATGGCTGAACGTGGCGTTGATTTGACTTGGGTAGCAGTTTCCATTTATCTGAACGTTTGTTCCTCGAGCTGCATGTCCTGAATTGCGGTTCTTAATTTCGTGATCGCCAGTGAATGAATTTGCGAGACGCGTGATTCGGCCAAATCCATAACGGTTGCGATTTCGCGCATGGTCAGCTCCTCGCGATAGTACAGCGAAATCACCAGCCGTTCCTTCTCGGAGAGCTTTTTGACGGCTTGAGTCAGGTATTCACTGCGCTCCGAACGCAGGCAAATCTCAAAAGGGTTTTCGTTTTCATCGGCGGGAGCGTTTTCGATCAGGTCCTGTGTTTCAGAGTCGTCGAAGCGCGAACCAACCATCTGCCCGACCAGATGAAGGCCATCGAGCTTGCGCAGAAGTTTTTGTAGCTCTGAAACTTCCATCTCGAGATCGAGTGCCACTTCTTCTTCCGTGGGCTGACGGCCT
>Ga0207703_10001486_pt1 | contig 21387 bp, 16 predicted proteins | sample KBSSwiS12_FD_184304 | JGI IMG/M metagenome (GOLD analysis project Ga0207703, IMG submission 184304) | Switchgrass rhizosphere microbial communities from Kellogg Biological Station, Michigan, USA - KBS Switchgrass S1-2 (SPAdes) (version 2) | ecosystem: Host-associated > Plants > Roots >...
CTGGGTGCGGCGCGGCGGCAAGGAATACAATATCGCCTTCAAGGACGGCCGGCGCAGCTCCAAGCTCGAGGTCGTCGGCACCGTCGGGGCGCGCAACACCGGCACGACCGTGCGCTTCTGGCCGGATCCCAAGTTTTTTGATTCGGACCGTTTCTCCGTGCCCGATCTCAAGCGCGTGCTCAAGGCCAAGGCCGTGCTGTGCTCGGGCCTGAAGCTGACCTTCAGCAACGAGCAGACCGGAGAAAAGGACGAGTGGTTCTATACCGGGCACTTGGGAGAGTACCTCGACGAGCAACTTGAGAAGCACGAGCGGCTGCCTGCCGAGCCCGTCACCGGCCGGCACGCCTCGGAGCAGGACGTGGTGGAGTGGGCGCTGGCCTGGTCGGCCGACGCCCCGCAGCTGATCGCGGAAAGCTACGTGAATCTCATTCCCACGGTGGCCGGGGGCACGCACGTCAATGGCTTGCGCTCGGGCATCGTCAATGCGGTGCGCGAGTTCTGCGAATTCCGCAACTTGCTGCCGCGCGGCATCAAGCTGACCGCCGAGGACGTTTGGGACCGGGCCTGCTACGTGCTGTCGATCAAGTTGCGCGATCCGCAGTTTGCCGGACAGACCAAGGAAAAGCTCAGTTCCCGCGAGGCCGCGGCGCTGGTGGAAACACATGCGCGCGATGCCATGGGGCTCTGGCTCAACCAGCACCCGGACGCGGGCGAGGGCATTGCCCAGTTTGCGATCGCCAATGCGCAGGAGAGGCTGCGCGCCGCGCAGCGTGTCAGCCGAAAGCGCGCGGTCAATGGTCCGGCGCTGCCCGGCAAGCTCGCCGACTGCACCTGCCAGGATCCGGAGCGTTCCGAATTGTTCCTGGTGGAAGGGGACTCGGCCGGTGGCTCGGCCAAGCAGGCCCGCTCGCGGGAGTTTCAGGCGATCATGCCCTTGCGAGGCAAGATTCTTAACACCTGGGAGCTCGAGCCCGGCGAGATCGGCAGCTCGCAGGAAGTGCACGACATCAGCGTCGCCATCGGCGTGGATCCTGGCTCCGCCGACCTCTCGCAACTGCGCTACCACAAGATCTGCATCCTCGCCGATGCCGACTCGGACGGCCTGCACATCGCCACGCTCCTGTGCGCGCTGTTCCTGCGCCACTTCCGACCGCTGGTGGCCAACGGCCACGTCTACATCGCGATGCCGCCGCTCTATCGCATCGACGCCGGCAAACAAGTGCTCTACGCGCTCGATAACGAGGAGCGCGACGCGGTCTTGAAGCGCCTGAGCGCCGAGCATTCGCGCGCCAAGCCCGTGGTCACGCGATTCAAGGGCCTGGGCGAAATGAACCCGGCGCAGCTGCGCGAATCGACCATCGATCCTCAGACCCGGCGATTGCTGCAGCTGACCATTCTGGCCAAAGACAACACCGACAAACTCATGGACATGCTGCTCGCCAAGAAACGCTCCAGCGACCGGCGCGAGTGGCTCGAGCGCAGCGGCAACCTGGCCGAGGTCGCGCCTTGAGCGCGGCGCGGCGAGTCTCAGGAAACGCGTGAAAGCCCAGGAGCTGAATTTCGAGGGGGTCGAGAAACGGCCGCTGTCGACGTACACCGAGAAGGCGTACCTCGACTACTCGATGTACGTGATCCTGGATCGCGCACTGCCGGCCTTGAGCGACGGGCTCAAGCCGGTTCAGCGGCGGATCGTCTACGCCATGAGCGAGCTGAGCCTCTCGGCTGCGGCCAAGCACAAGAAGTCGGCGCGCACCGTGGGCGATGTGATCGGCAAGTTTCATCCGCACGGCGACTCGGCCTGCTACGAAGCCATGGTGCACATGGCGCAGGATTTCTCGTTCCGCTATCCGCTGGTGGACGGGCAGGGCAACTGGGGCTCGACCGACGATCCGAAATCGTTCGCGGCCATGCGCTACACGGAATCGCGCCTGACCCGCTACGCCGACCTGCTGCTGGATGAACTGGCCGACGGGACGGTGGAGTGGGGGCCCAACTTTGACGGCACGCTCGAAGAGCCGCTCTGGCTGCCGGCTCGGCTGCCGAACCTGCTGCTCAACGGCGCCTCCGGCATCGCGGTGGGCATGGCGACCGATATCCCGCCGCACAACCTGCGCGAAGTCGCCGCCGCCTGCATCCACCTGCTGGACGAGCCCGACGCCACCACGCGCGCGTTGCTCAAGCACGTGAAGGGGCCGGATCTGCCGACCGGCGCCGAGATCGTCTCGAGCCGCGACGAGCTCATCGAGTTCTACGACAAGGGGACCGGCAGCTACCGTGCACGTGCCACCTGGGAGGTCGACAAGGAATCCGGCGCAGTCGTTATCTCGCAGCTCCCCTACCAGGTTTCCGGCAGCCGCGTGCAGGAACAGATCGCGCAGCAAATGCGCGAGAAAAAGCTGCCGATGGTCGAAGACATCCGCGACGAATCGGATCACGAAAATCCAACCCGCCTGGTCATCGAGCCGCGCTCCAATCGCGTCGACATTGAGCAGCTGATGGCGCACCTGTTCGCGACCACCGATTTGGAGCGCAGCTACCGGGTCAACCTCAACGTGATCGCGCTCGACGGCCGGCCACGCGTCTGCGGCCTCAGGGCGCTGCTGACCGAGTGGTTGGAATTCCGCCGCCGGACTGTGCGCCGGCGCCTGGAGTTCCGGCTCGACAAGGTGGCGCGCCGGCTGCACATCCTCGATGGCATGCTGATTGCGTATCTCAACCTCGATGAGGTGATCCGCATCATCCGTCGCGAGGAAGAGCCCAAGCCGGTGCTCATCAAGCGTTTCAAGCTCTCCGACGAACAGGCTGAGGCGATACTCGAAACCAAGCTGCGGCACCTCGCCAAGCTCGAGGAAATGCGCATCCGCGACGAGCAGCAGCGGTTGGCGGTTGAGCGCAAGGAGATCGAGGCGCTGCTGGCCAGCAAGGCCAAGCTGACGAAATTGATTCGCGGCGAAATAATCGCTGATGCCGAAGAGTACGGCGACGCGCGTCGCACCCGCATTGTGGAGCGCGCCGCCGCGCAGGCGATCGAGCCGACCGACCTGCTCGCCAACGAACCGGTGACCATCGTGCTATCGACCGGCGGCTGGGCGAGGGCGGCCAAGGGCCACGACATCGATCCGCGCGCGCTCACTTACAAGACCGGGGACGCCTTTCAGGCCGCGGCGCGCGGCCGCAGCACCCAGTCGGCGCTGTTCGTGGACACCACTGGTAGAGCCTACACGCTGCCCGCGCACAGCCTGCCATCAGCCCGTGGCGCGGGCGAACCGCTTTCGGGGCGTCTCGATCCACCGGACGGCGCGCGCTTTGCGGGCGTGCTGATCGGCGAGCCGACGGACCAATGGCTGCTAGCCACCGATGCGGGTTATGGTTTCACGGTGCGCCTGGCTGAACTGCAATCGCGCAACCGGGCCGGCAAGGCCGTCATCAATGTCAGCGAGGGTGCGTTGGTGCTGCCGCCGGTTCCCGTGCCAGGCCCCGACGCCCTCATCGTTGCGATCAACAGCGACGGGCGGCTGCTGATGTTCCCGGCCAGCGAGGTGCCGGAACTATCGCGCGGCAAGGGCAATAAGCTCTTCGGTATACCTGGCAAGAAAGCGGCCACGCGCGAGGAGACCATGACTCACGTGGGGGTGCTGACGCCGGCTCAGTCGCTGATCGTCTATTCCGGGGAGCGGCACATGACTCTCGGTGCCAACGATCTTGAGCACTATCGCGGCGAACGCGCGCAGCGCGGCGCGGTGTTGCCGCGCGGCTGGCGCACGGTCGACCGAATCGCGGCGTCTGAACCTTAGTATCAGTCGGAGGCAAACCGCGGAGGCCGGCGACCGCGCCAGCCTCCACGGGTTGCGGATCTAATCGACCTTACTTGGCCGCGGGTGCGGCCGGCAGGGTCATCTTCATGGCGCCGGCGGCAGCCTCGAGCTTGGCCTTCGCCTCGTGCGCGCTGGCCACGGCGGTTTCCACATCACCGGAGGTATTGGCGGCCTGCGCCTTGGTCCAGGCGATGTCCGCATCGCTCACCGCACTCTTGGCGGCGCCCACATCGACACCGGCCGGCGGATGCGCGGACTTGCCGAGTGCATCGGCCCGCTTTTTCACAGTGGCCATGAGTCCCGGCAGTGCAGCCGACAGGGTGGGCCATTCGGCGGTCGCTGCCTTGACCATCGCTTCCTTCTTCAGCATGGCCGCACCCAACAGGCCCTGAGCTTCGGACAGCACTGCCGGCGCCTTGGCCAGCACCCCTGCGTAGTCCTTGCTGTCGAAGGCGGTCTTGAGATCTGCCAGTTTGGTCTGTACGGCAGCGAGCTGGTCGGGAATGTACTTGGGCGCGTCAGCGGCGGCGGCGATCGCGCTTTCGATGTTGGCAATCGCCTGCTTGGCGGGCTCCATCTGGTTAGCGCAGGCAGCCAGCAGCAACGCCGCGGCGGTCGCCACAAACGCGAAAGTCCGGTTCTTTAGATGCATCATTTCGATCATGCTCCTCAACGTTTAATTGCGGCGTGGCGGCTCTGTCGGCCTCATGCGCCGCCGCGATGTTAGCGCGTTTAAGGGCGCGGTTGCATGATTTCCCCGCCCCGCGGACACGCCGCGGCAACGGCCCGGCGCTATTCGTCGGCGCGGTGGCAGGCCACGAGGCTCTGGCCCACGGGCCGCAACACTGGGGTTTCCTGTGCGCAACGCTCCACGGCGAGGGGGCAGCGGTACCGGTATACGCAGCCTCGCGACAGGTCGGCCCCGGTGGGCATTTCGCCTATTGCCGCAAGGGCTGCCTGCGGAATATCCGGATCCGGCACCGGGTTGGCGGCCAGCAGGGCGCGCGTGTAGGGATGGCGCGGCGCGCCATAGAGTGCGGTACGCGTGGCCGTCTCCATAACCTGCCCGAGATAGAGAACCATCACCCGATCACACAGGAACCGCACGGTGGCCAGGTCGTGCGCAATGAACAGCAGAGCCAGGTGCAGCTGCTCGCGCATGTCGCGCAACAGATTCGAGATCTGCGACTTGATTGATACGTCCAAAGAGGCCACCGGCTCATCGCAGATCAGGAGCTGAGGCCGGAGAATCAGTGCCCGCGCGAGGCCCACGCGCTGCGCCTGGCCTCCCGATAGCTGATGCGGGAAGCGCCCTAAGAGCTCATCCCCCAGCCCCACCAGCTCCAGCATCCGAGCCACCTGCTCCTGCCGTTCACGCTGCGAGGCAGGCCGGAATTCCAGCAAGGGCTCGCCAACGAGTTCGGCCACCGTCATGCGTGGATCGAGCGCGGCGAGCGGGTCCTGGAACACAATCTGCAGGTGCTCGCGAGCGGCGCGCAACTCACGAGCGTCGAGCGCCAGCAGGTCGCGGCCCTGAAATAGCACCTGTCCGCTGGATGGGATCAGGCGCAAGAGCGCGCGCGCGATGCTGGTTTTGCCACTTCCAGACTCGCCGACCAACCCCAGGCTTTCGCCTGCTCCCAGCTTGAAACTTACGCCCTCGACCGCGGTGAAGGCGCGCTTTGCCCAAACACCCGCCTCCCAATAGCGAACCTCCAGATCGCGGACCTCGAGGAGCGGCGCGGCGGCGAGACTCATGGCCACGCCTCCCGGATTTTTCTGGCGGCCGCGCCGTCCAGGTGGCAAGCCGCCTGGTGAGCCGTTCCGCGCTCGCGCAGCGCGGGCCGCTCCGCGCAAGGCTCAAACACCAGCGGACAGCGCGGTGCGAATGCACAGCCTGTAGGCAGTGCGGCTAAGTCCGGAGGCTGACCGGGAATGGCCGGAAGCCGCTCCGGAATCGGGGTGTCCAAGCGCGGCAGCGAGCGCAGGAGCCCCGCCGTGTACGGGTGGCCGGGCATAGCGTACAGATCCCTCACTGGCGCCTGTTCAACGATACGTCCGGCATACATGACGGCGATGCGATCGGCCATTGGCGCAAGAGCCGCTAAATCGTGGGTCACGAATATGGAGGCCACACCGGTGCGCTCGCGCAACGTGCGCAGGAGCTGCAGCACCTGCGCCTGGACCGTGACATCGAGGGCGGTAGTGGGCTCGTCCAGCAGCAGCACCTCCGGATCGCACATCAGCGCCATCGCGATCAGCACGCGCTGGCGCATGCCGCCGGAAAGTTCGTGAGGATATTGCCGCAGCCGCCGGGCCACATCGCTGATCTGCACGGTGGCGAGCAACTCACTGGCTCGGGCGCGCGCCGCGCGGCGCCCCAGATGCAGGTGATAGCGCGCGCCCTCCATGAGCTGCGTGCCGAGGTTGAGGTGCGGATTGAGAGCGCTAAGCGCATGCTGGAATACCATGGCGATTCGGCGGCCGCGCAGCGCGGCGAGGCGCTCGGTGCCGGCGCCTACGAGCTCTTCACCCCGATAGCGGATGCTCCCGGCGATGCGGGCCGCCCCGCCGGACAGGCCGAGCAGCGCCAGCAGCAACTGCGACTTTCCCGAGCCGGATTCCCCGACCACCCCCAGGCACTCATGTTCCGCAAGGTCAAGATCAACGGCGTCGAGGGCCAGCAGTTCGCGCCCGGCGCTCTGATAGCCCACGGTGAGCGAGCGAGCCTGCAGCAGCATCGGCGGGGAGGCGCTCACGGCAGCTCCTGGCGCGGATCCAACGCATCGCGCAGTGCGTCGCCGAGCTGGTTGAAGCAAAGAATGATGGCCGCGAGAAACAGCGCCGGAAAAATCAATAGCGCCGGATGCGCCTGCATCTCAATGAAGCCCTCGGCGAGCAGCGAGCCGAGCGAGGCGAGCGGTTCATGCACTCCAAGGCCGAGGAAACTCAGCACCGCCTCGAACAGAATTACGCTCGGAATGGTCAGCGTGGCATACACTGCCACCAGCCCAATGAGATTCGGCAGCACGTGTCGCCAGATCATGGTTGGAGTGCGCACGCCCAGGGCGAGAGCCGCTTCCACATATTCCTCGGCGCGGATCGACAGCGTCTGGCCACGCACCATGCGTGCGATGTCGAGCCAGGAAACGGCGCCGATGGCTACGAATACCAGCAGGAAATTTCGCCCGAACAAAACTTCGAGCACGATCACCAGCGGGATGAACGGCACGCAGTAGAGCACATCGACGATGCGCATGAGCACGCCATCGATGCGACCGCCGAGGTATCCGGCAGTGGCACCCCACAGCACCCCGATGAACACGCTGACCAGGCTCGCGGCGATGCCAACCAGGAGCGAAATCCGGCAACCCCACATGACGCGCACCAGCAGGTCGCGGCCCAGAGCGTCGGTTCCAAACAGGCGCCCACCGTGCAGCGAAGGCGCTGCGAATATTTGCGTCCACACCGGCGTCGAGTAGTCGTAGGGGGACAGCCAGGGAACGGTCACCGCCGCGGCAATAATTAGCCCCAGCAGCAGCGCGGCGTAGCGCTGCCCGCGCTAGCGCGCAACCGCCGCCAGCTGTGCGCCCATAGACTCCCCGCAGGCTGATTCGCGCTCATACCCGCGACCTGATGCGCGGATCGAGCCACGCATAGCACAGGTCGACCAGCAGATTGAACACGATGATCAATGCGCCATAGAGCACGGTGATGCCGGTGACCACGGTGTAATCGCGATTGAGCGCGCCGACGACAAACAGCCGGCCGATTCCGGGAAGTCCAAAGACCTGCTCCACGACAATCGAGCCGGTCAACAGGCCCGCAAGCGCTGGGCCCAGGAAGGACACCAGCGGCATGAGCGTGGCCCGCGAAGCGTGCCGGCAGAGTATGAGGTAGGCAGGAAGTCCCTTGGCGTTCGCCGTGCGAATGTACGGCTGGTGCAGCGCTTCGATCGCCGCGGCGCGCACGATGCGGGCAATGTAGGCGCAGTAGGGCAGAGCAAGGGCTAAGGAAGGCAGCAGCAGGTGGCGCCACGATCCCGCCACCCAATCGCCGGCCGGTAGCCAGTGCAATCGTATGGCGAACACCAGCATCAGCAGCGGCGCGGTGACAAAAACGGGTACCGAAATCCCCAGCATTGCCAGGCTCATGGCCGCGCGATCGGCCCTGCTGCCCGGCCGCGTGGCGGCGAAGAGGCCGGCGGCGCCGCCCACAAGCAGTGCGAACAGTATGGCGGTGAGACCGATTGCCGCATCCACCGGCAGGCCCTGGGCGATGAGTTCGTTGACCGAGGTGTTGCGGTATTGAAAGGAGGGTCCCAGATCGCCGCGGGCCAGGTTGGCAAGGTAGCGGACAAACTGCCGCCACACGGGTTCGTCCAGGTGGTAGCGCGCCTCGATGCTGTGCTGAATCTGTGGCACCAGCTGCCGGTCCGAATCGAAGGGCCCACCCGGCGCGGCATGCAGCAGCACGAAGGCCAGCGTCGCAATGATCAGGAGCGTCGGGATGGCAGTGAGCAAACGGCCGAGCAGGTAGCGTCCCACCTCAATGCCCCTGATGTTCAAGCAAATACATGTACTGCGAAAGGTTGCGATCCTGGATGTTACTGGTCCAGCCGCGAACGTAGCTCTTGATCAGGTGGCGCGTCGCGTAATAGTAGAGTGGAATGCAGGCGACGTCCTCGTTGAGCAGCGCCTCGGCCTGCGACAGCAGTTGCAGGCGCCGCGTGGCGTCGGATTCTTCGCCCGCGGCGTTGAGCAATGCGTCGTAGCGCGGATTGGAATAACCGCCGTCGTTCTGCCCGAAGCCGGTCTGGAACAACTGCAGAAAAGTGTAGGGGTCGGGATAGTCTCCGATCCAAGCGTAGTGAAACAGCTCGAGCTTCTTCAGTTGCCGCTCATTGAGCTGCACCCGGAACTCGTCGTTGTAGGTTTCCACCTCGGCACCCAGATTCGCACGCCACATGGCCGCCACCGCCTCATAGGTGCGTCGGTTGTCGGTGTCGGTCGGGTAGTGAAGCCGGATCCGCAGCGGGCGTTCACGTGTATAACCCGCCGCTGCGTAGAGGCGGCGCGCCAGCGTGTGGCGCGCGTCCTCAGACAGGCGAGCCCAGTCCGGGACTGGCGCGTCGTAACCGGGCAGCGGGGGAGTGGGCGTCCAGGCCGGCTCATACAGGCCCTGCCTGACGAAATGCACCAGGGTTTCGCGATCGACGCCCAAGGTGAGCGCCATGCGCAGGTTGCGATTGCCCTTGAAAGGTGGCCGCAGCACGTTGAGCCCGAGCACAACGTTGCCCAGGTACGGAGCGCTCACCACCTGATTGCCCAGTCGCGAGCGCAGCCACGCGGTCTGTTCGGCGGAGAACGGATCCGTGAACATCAGCTCGCCGGCAAAGAAGCGCGCCGTCTGCACGGCGCGATCCAGCGGCAGATACACCACCTCCTGCAGCCGCACGCTGGCGGCGTCCCAGTAGCGTGGGTTCTTCAGCAAGCGTACGCGCCCGCCAATCACGTGCTCGCGCAGCGTGAAGGCGCCGTTGCTGACGATGTGCTCGGGCCGCACCCAGTCCTCGCCGTGCGCCCGCACGACCGGTTCGTACTGTGGATAGGCGTAGGATTTGGTCAGCAGACTCAGCAGGTAGGGCGTGGGCGCGATCAGCTGCACGCGCACGGTGCGCTCATCGAGTGCGCTGATGCCCAGTTCGCTGACCGGGAGCTTCCCCTCGTTGATCGCCACGCAGTTGACTACGGCCGCCAGTGCCTGGCCGTACTCGGAGGCGGTGGCCGGGTTGACGGTGCGGCGCCAGGCAAACACGAAGTCGCCCGCGCGCACCGGCTCGCCATTGGACCAGCGCGCATCGCGCAGGTGAAAGGTCCAGGTGCGCCCGTCAGCGCTGGTTTCCCAGCTGGAGGCGACCCCGGGCGCCGGCTCGCCGCGTTCGTCAAGGCGCGTCAGTCCTTCGAACAGGTCATCGAGCACGTGCGCGGCCGACACGTCGGTGGATATCGAAGGATCCAGGCTTCGCAGGCCGCCGGCATCGATGCCCCTGGTCAGCACCTGCTCCGCGGCGAGCGCTCGTCCCACCGTGAGTTGCTGCGAGCGGCCAGAGGCGCCCGGCTCATGCGCACCGCAAGCGGTGAGCGTCAGCAGCATCACAGCCACAGTCGGCGCGCATCGCCTGCGCGAGAGGAGGCCGGCAGCGCGCCGCCGAATCACGACTTGAGCACCACCTCTTCGGAGGCGTGCACCAGATAGCCCTGGATGTACTGCACGCCCAGCTGCCAGACCACCGCCATGGTGTTGGCATCCTCGATGCGTTCGGCGATAGTCTGGATCGCGCGCTTGTTGGCGATATCAACGATGTCGCGCACGTGCTTTTGGGTTTCGGGATTGCCGGCCAGGCCCTGCATCAATGAGCCGTCGATCTTGAGAAAGTCCACAGGCAACGCGCCTACCAGGCCGCCCGAATCTGGGCCGGTTCCGAAGCCTTCGAGCGCTACCTTGATGCGCCGCTTGCTCAGCTCCTCGAACAATTGCCGGGCCGGCTGCATGTATCGCGTGGCCACTTCCTCTGACAGCTGCAGGCACAGCCGCTGGGGCTCGGCCAGCGTGGTCTTGAGCTGACCATCGAGCCAATCTATGAATCCGTCATCGAGCATGCTGTCGCGCGACAGCCTGACAAACAGCATGTCCGGCTGCCGCTTGGCGATCAATCCGAGCGCTGCGGTCAGCACCCAGCGATCAATGCTTCGCAGCAAGTCGTTGCGCTCCGCGGCCGGCAGAAACTCGGAAGGCAGCACCTCGCGCGACTGATTGTCGAGCATGCGCACGGCGATGTCCGAAAACTTGCGATCGCTACCGCTCAGGCTGGCGATCGGATGCTGCACCAGGTGGAAGCGGTTCTCGGCCAACGCGGATTTGATGTGCTTCACCCATATCTGGTCATAGGCGAGGATGCGCGTGTCCTGGTTGACGCGTTCATTGACGGTGACCTGGTTGCCGCCGCGCTCCTCGCTCTTGCGCGCCGCGCCCTGCGCGATGGCGATGCCCTCATCAATTCCGACTTCGGCGTTGGTCAGCAAGGCCACCCCGGCCGAGCAGGTCATGCGCACGCTGCGCTCGCCGATGGCGAACACCTGCTGGGCGATGCGTTCCACGGTCTCCTCTACCCAGGCCTCGGCATCGCGCGCGTTGCCGCGCTCGAGCAGCAGCAGCAAGCTGGCGGCGCCAAAGTGACCGGCGAGGTCGTTGGGTCCGAGCATGGCGCGCACCTGCCCCGCGTAAAGCGCCAGAAGTTCCTCGGTCACGGTGGCGCCCAGATCGCCCGCCAGCGTCGCGAATTTGTCGGGACGCAGCTCGATCAGGCAGCGCACGCCGCCTACCGGGGGGTGCGTGAGACGTTCGGCGCACTGGCGAAGCAGCTGCTGGCGCAACCACAGGCCGGTGGTGGGATCGCGACCCACGGCGTCGGCAAGCTCGCTTGCCAGCTGCACCTCATCGCGCTTGCGCGCCGGCACCACCAGTTGCACGCAGGGCTCGCCTTCGTGCTCATCGCTGATCAGCACCAGTTCCAGCGGCACCAGCGCACCATCGGCGCGCACCACGGTGCACTTGAGCAGGTGATCACTCCAGCGGCCCTGCAGGCAGGCTGCTAACGCACCCTTGAGCGGGGCGTGGCTCTCGCCACTGAACAGATCCATTACCGGCTGACCGACCAGCGCCCCGGGCTCGTCGTGACCAAACAGCTTGAGCCAGGAGCCATTGACCCTGACCACGATGCCTTCCTGCACCTGGGCGATGGCATCGTCAGTGCGATCCAGTACCGACTCGAGCTGGCGGCGATATTCCTGGGCCGAGCGCAGGGTATTGGTGAGCGTCCGTTCTATGCGCACGACGCGCAGCTCCCGCCGGATGACGGCTTGCACGTGGCCGGGACTGGTCATCGTGGTGGTAGCGCTCGCCCCTTGTGCCATGTCGGCACCACTGATGGAACCGTTGATTTGATCGCGAATCACGACCACGGGAACAGCGGAGGCCAGCCGGTCACGGATCGCAGCCAGCTCGGCCAGCTCCGTGCTGCTCGGCGCGACGCTTAGCAGCAGGTCGGGGAGCTGGCGAGTGATCGCTTCCCCGATGTCAGCCACCTTAGCGACCCAGTGGCACTGCACTGCCAGGCCACCGTTACGCAGCAGGCTGTTGAGCGCCTCGACGGGATCACGCGAGGCGCTCTGCACCAGCACGGGGATGGTGGTGGGTTCGCTCAATCGACGCTCCGTGACCGCCAGGCGGAGCCCCAGCGAATAAGGAAAATTCTAGCATTATGACGCCCCCACACCGTGCGCCAAGCCGCGGTTTGGGGTGCCGGATGGCGGGGCGCTGCGGGTGGCAGCCGCTCGGTGATGCCGTTATCATACGCGGCCCTGCGAAAGGCCCGATGTGACGGGCCCACGGACAAAACTGCCATGTCGAGCTACACCACCAGCGAGATCCGATCCGGCATGAAGGTCATCCTCGAAGGTGACCCGTATGCGATTGTGGACAATGAGTTCGTCAAGCCCGGCAAGGGCCAGGCGTTCAATCGCATCAAGGTGCGCAACCTCAAGAACGGACGCACCATCGAGCGCACATTCCGTTCGGGCGAGTCGCTGGAAGCGGCCGACGTCCTGGATGCTGAAATGCAGTACCTGTACAACGATGGCAGCTTCTGGCATTTCATGGTCCCGGAGAATTTTGAGCAGTACACCGCCGACAAGGCGGTGATCGGCGACAACGTCGTGTGGCTCAAGGACGGCATGAGCTGCACCGTCACGCTCTGGAACAACGTGCCGCTGGTGGTCACGCCGCCCGCGCACGTTGAATTGAAGATTGTCGAGACCGATCCGGGCCTGCGCGGCGACACGGCCACCGGCGGCCAGAAGACCGCCAAGCTCGAGACCGGCGCGGTGGTTCGCGTGCCCTTGTTCCTCAACGAGGGTGAAGTGATCCGCGTCGATACGCGCACCGGCGCATACATCTCCCGCGCCAAGGGCTAAGCCTGGGCGCTCGGTGGTGTTTGCAACCCCCGACCGACCCCGCGCATGACGCTCACTCGAAGGCAATGGCTCGAAGGCCTTGGTGCCGGCTTGGTTGCCGGCACGCTGCCCGCGGGCGCAAGCGCCACCGAAACCCCAACCCCCGCCAACGCGGCACCGCTGGCGCTTAAGGACTTCGCGCCGCGCAGCATGCTGCATGTGCCCGAGACGCACGTGCCACGCGCCCGTTTTCCGGTCATCGACGTGCACGCGCACCTGTCGAACACGCGGCGCAGCGAGGGCGGCGTAGCCCTCGGCGAAGAGGTCAATCTTTGGATATCAGCCGCCGATGCGCTCACGCTGATGGACCGGCGCAACGTGCGCTGCATGGTCAATCTCACCGGCGGCCACGGCGCGGGGCTCAATACCACAATTGCCGCCCTCGACCAGGCGGCCCCCGGCCGTCTGCTCAGCTGCGTGGAACCCTCGTACGAGCACTTCCTTGAGCCCAACTATCCGCAGCTGCAGGCCGATGCAATCGTGTCAGCGGCCAAAGCCGGCGCGCGGGGCCTGAAGGTGCTTAAGACGCTCGGCCTGTACCTGCGCGAGCACATCACCACCGGTCCCCTGGTCAAGGTCGACGATGCGCGCTTTGACCCAATGTGGGAAGCCTGCGCGGCAATGGAGCTTCCCGTGTTCATCCACACGGCCGACCCGGAAGCCTTCTTCCTGCCGATTGACCGCTTCAACGAGCGCTACGACGAGCTGGGTTTCCATCCCGACTGGTCGTTCTACGGCCGCGATTTTCCGAGCTTCGAGGAGCTGCTGGCAGCGCGTGACCGTTTGTACGCCCGCCATCCGCGCACGCAGTTCGTATCCTTGCACGTCGGGCACAACGCCGAGAACCTCGCCTCGGTCGGCGCCGCGCTGGACCGGTTTCCTAATACGCTCGTGGAACTTGGGGCACGCATCGGCGAACTCGGGCGCCAGCCGCGCGCCGCTGCTCGGTTTTTCGACAGGTATCAGGACCGGATCTTGTTTGGCACCGACGCCGTGCCGCCGCCGGAAGGCGAGAAATTTCCTCAGCAGGTGTTCAAGGACGAGCTCTATGAAATCTATTTCCGATTTCTGGAATCGGCCGATGAGTACTTTGACTACGCGCCGGCGGCTGTTCCGCCGCAGGGGCGCTGGCGCATCTACGGACTGGCGCTGCCCGAGCCCATTCTAAAAAAGGTTTATCACGATAACGCCGCGCGGCTCCTTAAGCTGAGCTGAGCCCGGCACAAGCCCGGCATCAGGCATTCTCGCTGGGAAAGGCGATCACCTCTTCTATGCGGCGCGCCTTGCAGGCCAGCATGAACACTCGATCGAAGCCGAGCGCTACACCAGCGCAGGGTGGGAGGCCGGCGCGCAAAGCGGCGAGCAAGTACTCATCGATCGGCGTCACCGTCAGCCCGCGCGCGGCGCGTGTCTGCTGATCGGCGCGGAACCGAGCCTCCTGTTCCTCGGCGTCTGCGAGTTCCTCAAAGCCGTTGGCGAGCTCCATACCATTGCGGTACAGCTCGAAGCGCAACGCAACCCGCTGATCCTCCGAATCCAGCCGGGCGAGGGCGGCCTGGCTGGCCGGGTAGTGGTGCACGAATACGGGGCCGGCCAGCCCCAGGCGCGGACCTATCCGGTGGCTCATCAGCAGATCGAGCAGCTCGTCACGGCTGCATTTTCGAAGCAGCCCCTCATCAAAGCCCTGCGCGCGCGCGCAGTCGGCAAGCGCCTGGTCAGTATCAGTAATCGGGTTGCAGCCGAGTACGTCCGCAAAGATCTGCTGGTAGCTGCAAAAGCGCGCCGTCCCGCCGGCAGCGCTACCGAGCAGCACGCGCAGCAGCTCATCGACCTCGGCCATCAACTGCGCCAGCGACCACCCGCACCGATACCATTCCAGCAGCATGAACTCGCTGTTGTGGAACGGCCCGCGCTCGGCGCCGCGGAACACGTGGCCGAGCTGAAAGATGTCACCGCTCCCGGCGGCGAGCAGGCGTTTCATGGCGTACTCGGGTGAAGTGAGCAGGTAGCGGGGCTCCCCTGTCGCGCCGGGCCAATTCACTTCGGCCGAATGCAGATGAACATCGCTCACGGCGTGACGCACGAGCTGCGGTGTGTCGACCTCGACCAGGCCGCGGGCGGTGAAGAACGAACGTGTTGCTGCGAGCAGCGCGGCGCGTTGGCGCAGCCGTTCGGGCGATGCGCCAGATCGCCAGGCAAGTTCCGGATTTGGCGCGCTCCGGTCCATCGGCTCAGCGGGCGGGCTCAAGATTGCCCACCGGCTGTCCCACGCGCAGCGTGCTGTGATCGGCAAGATCCTTGTTCCAGGCGCCCGCGCCCGGCGGCAGCAACAAGATGACGGTCGATCCCATGTTAAAGCGCCCCACTTCCGCACCCCGTGCCAGGTGGCGGGAGGATTCCGCCGGCAGTGGCAACGCCAGCGGGCCAGTACCGGAGGTGCGCGCGATGTCGCCATGCCAGACCGTGGCCATGCTGCCCACGAACAAAGCGCCGACCAGCACCAGCACGTGGGCAGTATCGCCGCCGAACTCCAGAATGACTCGTTCGTTGCGCGCAAACAGGTTGGGCACGAGCGCTGCCGTGGTGTCATTGACGCTATAGAGGTGACCGGGCACGTACCAGGCGGAGGTGAGGGTGCCTGGCAGGGCCATGTGAATGCGGTGGTAGTTAAAAGGAGCCAGGTAAACCGTCATGAACGATCCGCCAGAGAACCTGTCTGCGAGCTCCGAGTCTCCCGCAAGCAGCTCGACCAGTGAGTAATCGCGTCCCTTGGCCTGGATGATCCTTCCTTGTCGAGTGGAGCCCAGCGCGCTGATGGAACCGTCCACGGGACTGACGATCGCGGAGGCCTCCATCGGTTGCGGCCGTGCCCCGGGACGCAGCGCGCGGGTAAAGAAGGCGTTGAAGCTCTCATAGGCCAACGGATTGGGCTGCAGCGCATCGGCCATTTCCGGCCGGTAGCCGCGCATGAAGGCGCGAATCAAAGGTTTGCGGATCCAGCCCGCGCGGGTGCGCGCTATCCGGCCGACCACACCTGAGAGCCAAAGCTGCGGCAACAGGTGCTGGAGCGCCACGAACGCTCGTGCCCGCAGCGAGGGACCATCGCTCATAACACCGCGGCCTGACTGATAGAGCGAAGGTCCGCGCTTAGGGCTGGCGCGCTCAGGGGAGGGGAGAACACCGCTACCAACTCGCCGCGCGCATTGAGCAGGTAGAGCGTGGCGGAGTGTGCCAGCCGGTAACTGCCATCAGCGGCCATTTCGCGTTCGGGATCGGCAGCCGCCAGGCTCCGTAGTAGCGCCGCTGGCGGCCCGCGATCCGATGACAGTCCGGCGAAATCACTACCGAAGCCGCCCAGGTACTGCTTGAGCACCTCCGGGGTATCGCGCTGCGGGTCCACAGATATAAAGAAGAATCGAAGGCCGGCCACCGGGTGCTGCTTCAGGGTCCCGCGCACCACTGCCAGAGTCGCGGGGCACACGTCGGGGCAGTAGCTGTAGCCCAGGAACAGCAGGCTCGGGTGGCCCTGCAGACCGGCGTTGCCAAACGGCCGGCCGTCGACATCGGTGAGCTCGAAACCTGCCAGCGCGCGCGGCTGCGGTAGCCAGGTGCCGCTGTGCAGCGTGATGGGCTTTTGTGCCAGCATGCGTGCGGCGATGGCGCCGGCGAGCGCTCCTAAGACGGCCGTGGCGAGAATCCAGGGCAGGGCACGGGCAAATTTCATGGCACGATTATCACATACGGCGCGCGGCGGCCGTTTTGCGAGACCGTCGGCGGCGCTGCTGTGGCGGCGCCTTACCGCTCGCTTGCGTCGCGCGCGCCTGCACTATGGCCACGGCACCGACAACGCCCGCGATGAGGCGGCGGCACTCCTTTGGCATGTGCTCAAGCTCCCGCACGATGCCAGCGCCCAGCGGCTAGAACGCCCGGTTACGAGCGGACAGCTTGCTGCCCTGGACACATTGGTGGCGCGAAGAATTCGCGAGCGCGTGCCGGCGGTGTATCTCACGCACCGCTGCTGGTTTGCGGGCCTGGAGATATACGTCGATGAGCGCGTGCTGATTCCGCGCTCACCGCTCGCCGAACTCATCGAAGAACGCTTCGCTCCGTGGATCGACGCAGCGCGGGTGCGTCGCGTGCTGGATCTGGGCACTGGCTCAGGCTGCATCGCCATTGCCTGTGCCCGTGCGCTGCCGCGCGCACGTGTCGATGCCATCGATGTGTCCGTGCCGGCCCTCGCGGTCGCGCGGCGCAATGTCCGGCGGCATCGGCTAACGCGCCGCGTGCGCGTGCTCAAGTCGGACTATTTCAGCGCCTTGCCGCGCGCCGCATACGATATTATCGTGAGCAATCCGCCTTATGTGGGTAGGGCGGAACTGGCTGCGTTGCCGCCTGAGTATCGTCATGAGCCGCGCTCCGCGCTGGCCGCGGGAACCGACGGGCTTGATGCCGTGCGCACCATACTGCGCGAGGCGCCGCGCTATTTGCGCGCAGGTGGCCTGCTGGTCGTGGAAGTCGGCAACACCGAGGTGCAGGTGCGCCGGCACTTTGCCAAGCTGCCGCTGACCTGGCTGCACTTCAGGCGTGGCGGCGGTGGCGTGTTCCTGCTCACGCGCGAACAGCTGGTGCACTGAAGGAACCAAGGGATGTCCGGCAACTCGATCGGCCGATTATTCACGGTCACGACTTTCGGCGAGAGCCACGGCCCGGCGCTGGGCTGCATCGTCGATGGCTGTCCGCCCGGCCTTGAGCTCGCGGAAGCCGACCTGCAGCGCGACGTCGACCGGCGCCGCACCGGAACTTCGCATTTCGTCAGCCAGCGTCGCGAAGGGGATGCGGTGCGGATTCTATCGGGGGTCTTCGAGGGCCGCACCACCGGTACGCCGATCGGCGTGCTGATCGAGAACACCGACGCGCGCTCGCGCGACTATGCGCAGCTCATCGATCGTTTCCGTCCGGGCCATGCCGACTACACCTACGCGCACAAGTACGGGCATCGCGACCACCGCGGTGGCGGGCGTTCCTCGGCGCGCGAAACCGTAATGCGGGTGGCCGCCGGAGCGATCGCGCGTAAGTACCTGGCAGAAAAGCTGGGGGTGCGCATCAGCGGCTACGTCAGCCAGATCGGTGCAGTGCGGCTCGATCCGGTGCAACCGGAGGCCGCTTACGAGAACCCGTTTTTCTGCCCGGATCCCGCACGCATTCCCGAGCTCGAAAAGTTGCTCTGGGATCTGCGCAGCGCGGGTGATTCGGTCGGGGCGCGCGTAACTGTTATCGCTACGGGCCTCAATGCAGGTTGGGGCGAGCCCGTCTTTGACCGGCTCGACGCCGACATCGCGCACGCGATGATGAGCATCAATGCCGTCAAGGCGGTGGAGATCGGTGCCGGGGTCGCCGCTGCCGCCCAGCGCGGCAGCGAACATCGCGACGAGATGACTCCCGCAGGGTTTCTGAGCAACAACGCCGGCGGCATATTGGGCGGCATCTCCACGGGCCAGCCTGTCGTTGCACACCTGACCTTCAAACCGACCTCCAGCATTCAGGTGCCCGGGCGCAGCGTCGATCGCGACGGCAACGCAGTGGAGGTCGTCACCACCGGACGCCATGACCCCTGCGTCGGCCTTAGGGCGACGCCGATTGCCGAGGCCATGCTCGCCATCGTGCTGATGGACCATTACCTGCGCCAGCGCGCGCAGAATGCGGATGTCGTTCCGGCTGCACCGGACATCGCCCGCGGGCGATGAGGCAGCGGCCGTGAGCAAACGCTGGAACATCGCCATCCTCGGTGCCACCGGCTTGGTCGGCGAGATGCTGCTGAAGATCCTCGAGGAGCGGAAGTTCCCGGTGCAGGAGTTGTTTCCGCTGGCCAGTGAGCGCTCGCTCGGCAAGACGGTGGAATTTCAGGGCCGCACGCTCTCGGTACTCGATGCGGCCGGCTTTGATTTCTCGCGTGCGCAGCTCGGGTTGTTTTCCGCCGGCGGGGAGATTTCCAAACTCTATGCTCCCAAGGCCGCGGCCGCCGGCTGCGTAGTTATCGACAACACCTCGCAGTTCCGTTACGAGGAGGAAATTCCGCTGGTGGTGCCGGAGGTCAATGGCGAGGCGATAGCGCACTATCAGCGCCAGCGCATCATCGCCAATCCCAACTGCTCGACGATCCAGATGGTGGTCGCGCTAAAGCCGATCTACGACGCGGTGGGGATCGAGCGGATCAATGTCGCCACGTACCAGTCCGTCTCAGGCGCCGGCCGCAAGGCGGTGGAGGAGCTGGCCGATCAGACCGCGCAGCTGCTCAACGGGCGGCCCATCGAGCCAAAAGTGATGCCCAAGCAGATTGCCTTCAACTGCTTGCCGCAAATCGACAAGTTCATGGACAACGGCTACACCAAAGAAGAGATGAAGATGCACTGGGAGACCCGGAAAATCCTGGCCGACGATGCCATCCGGGTGAACGCCACCGCGGTCCGGGTGCCGGTGTTCTACGGGCATTCCGAGGCCGTGCACATCGAGACCCGCCAGAAGATCACGGCCGAGGCGGCGCGCGAACTCCTCGCCCGGGCCCCCGGGGTGACAGTGCTGGATGAGCGCAAGGCGGGGGGATACCCCACCGCAGTTAGCGAAGCAGCGAACCACGACACGGTTTATGTCGGCCGCATTCGCGAGGATATGACTTATGAGCGCGGTCTGGATTTATGGGTCGTGGGCGACAATATTCGCAAGGGTGCGGCCACAAATGCGGTGCAGATCGCCGAGATTTTGGTTCAGGAGTATTTATAAGTTATATTGCGGGCCAAATAGCCGCCGGGCCAAGGAAAACAGCGCAACTGGCTGTTTTCTAATGGGGTAACTACTCTGAAAGGCCACTGGGAGATCTGATGTCCTCGCGTTATGTCGTATGTGCCCTGATTCTGGCGGGCCTGGCGCCCACCGGAGCAATGGCGCTGGGATTGGGGGATATTCACCTCAAGTCGGCCCTGAATGCGCCGCTCGATGCAGAGATTGATCTCACGGCTACGGCCGACGAACTCCGCGGGCTGAAAGTCGCCCTCGCCAGCCGCGAAAGCTTTGCCCGCTACGGGCTGGACTACCCGGCTTACTTTGAGTCCGTAACTTTGGTGCCCGGCAAGTCTGCCGATGGCCGCGACGTGCTGCAGGTGCACTCCACCAGCGTGGCGACCGAACCGTTTGCCACCTTGCTGGTCGAGGCGACCTGGGCGCGCGGTCGTCTGGTGCGCGAGTACACGGTGCTGCTCGATCCGCCGGTGTTCACGGGCGACAAGGCCAGCGCCGCCGCCGCAGTAGCCGCTCCCGAGGTGGCCGGGCAGGCACGCTCAGGCACCGTCGAGCGGGCCGAGCCTCCATCGAATGCCACGCCCGAAGCAATGCCGGCTCCCGCGCAGTCTGCGCCCCCGGCCGCAATGGCCGCCCCGGCCGCACCAGCAGGCAGTTATCACGTTCAGCGTGGAGATACGCTCTCGGCGATCGCGGCGCAACACTATCCGAACGCCGCGCGCGAGCGGGCGCTGGTGGCACTCTACAAGGCGAACCCGGGCGCATTCGAAGGCAACATGAACGAGTTGCACGCCGGCGCCACGTTGCAGATCCCCGATGAGTCGGCGCTTGCGGCGGTGGCTCCGGGCGAAGCCGCCTCGGAAGTCAGCTCCCAGTACCGCGCCTGGTCCGCGAACCGTGGCGATGCCGGCCGTCTGCACCTGGTCCCTCCGAGCGAGCCCGGCGCCGCACCCACCGGCAAGGCCGGCTCGGGCGAAACCGCCGCGCTCCAGGAGCGCGTCAATACCCTCCAGGCTCAGCTGACCGAATCGCAGCGCCTGCTGCAGCTCAAGAATGCCGAGCTGGCCCGACTCCAGCAGCAGCTCAACCCCGGAAAGCCTGCGCCCGCGCCGGCCGCTCCGCCTCCGGTCGTCGCTAAGCCGCCCGAAACGGCCGCGCCGCCGGCTGCAGCTCCCGAACAGCAGGCGGCGCCTACTCCCGCAGAAACCCCCAAGGAAACTCAGGCGGCTCCGCCTCCCGTCAAGCACGCACCGCCGGCCGCGGCACCCGAAGCGGGCGGACTGACCAATTGGCTGATGTCGAACTGGTACGTGGTGCTGGGCCTGCTGCTAGTGGTGCTGGCAGCCGTGTTCGGCGTACGCAAGTTCAAGTCACGGCGCGAAGCTGATTTTGGCAGCACCATTGGCAGGCTGGACCCCCCTGGCTTTGCGAACGCACCCGCTTCCTTGCGCCCAGCAGAAACTCAGCCGATGCGCACCCTGCCCAACAGGCAGGACTCCTCTTTTGTGGTCGAAGAATCCGGCACCCACCCGGTGCCGCGCGGCGGCGGAGGCGAGGGCGCACCCCTGCGGCCGGTTCCGGTGGCGGTCGACGACGACCTGTCTGCCAGCGGTACGGCGGTGGCACTCGATCAGGGCGATCCTCTAGCCGAGGCCGATTTCCACATGGCCTATGGCCTGTACGATCAGGCGGCCGATCTGGTGCGG
>Ga0207703_10001487_pt1 | contig 21386 bp, 14 predicted proteins | sample KBSSwiS12_FD_184304 | JGI IMG/M metagenome (GOLD analysis project Ga0207703, IMG submission 184304) | Switchgrass rhizosphere microbial communities from Kellogg Biological Station, Michigan, USA - KBS Switchgrass S1-2 (SPAdes) (version 2) | ecosystem: Host-associated > Plants > Roots >...
AGCAGCGCCGCGAACGCGATCAGGCAGAGCGCGCGGAACCAGTTCGTCTGCCAGAACGCAGGCGCGACCTCGATGTCGATCGTGGCCCCCTGCTCGTTCCAGGCGCTCCTGTTGTTGCTCGCCGTCACGCGAAAGCGGTAGCGGCCCGGAGCGAGGTTGGAGTACTGGACCTCGCGGTCGTTCACGACCTCGCGCCAATCCGCGTCCTGGCCTTCGAGCCGGTAGCGGAACGCGACTTTTTCGGGCGCGACGAAGCTCATCGCGGTGTAGTCGATGAACACGTCGCGCACGAGCGGCGGCAGACGCACGGTGCCGGAGGACACGTCGTAGGCCTTGCGGTCGGCCACGACCTCCTCGACCCGCACGGGCGGCGGCGACGGGTTCGCCGCGAGGTGAAGCGGATCGACGACGCTGACGCCGTCGACCTGGCGGAACCACAGCGCGCCGTCGGCCCTCCTCGCCACGATCGGGCTCGCGCCTGAGGAAGTCGGCTCCGTTCGCACGCCGTCCGCGACGTCGAACAGCCGGACCTGGACCACGCGCTTCGGCTCGCGCTGCCAGGCGTCGAGCTCGCCAGGTGCGATGCGCACCAGGCCGCAAGGCGTATAGAGCCAGTGCGAGCCGTCGCCGGCGTCGATCGCCCAGTGCACGGCGTCGCACGGCAAGCCGTTCTGACGCGTCAGCGTCGCGACGCGACCGTCCTTCACCCGGCTGAGCCCGCCTTGCGTCGCTGCCCACAACGCGCCATGCGCATCGAAATGCAGGGCGCTCACGGTGCCGTCGCCGAATCCGTTCGCGGCCCTGAACGACGCCCGCACTGCGCCATCCTTGTAGTGCACGACGCCGCCGTCGGCAAAGCCGAGCCAGACGCCGCCTTGCACCGGGTCGACGATCATGCTCGACGCCTCGGCCTGGTGACCGAGCGCGCGCCACGGGACTTCGTCAGAGCCGTCGTCGCGCACGCGAACCAGGCCCCTCTTCTGGCTGATCCACACGTTGCCGGCCGTGTCGCGAGCGAGTGCGAAGACCCAGGGCTCGCTGCCGCTCCAGCCGGCAACGCCGATCGCGCTGAAGCGCTCGTCCTCGAAACGCGCGAGCCCGCCGAGCGTGGCGACCCAGACGCGGCGCCGTTCGTCCTCGACGAGCGACGTGATGTAGCTGTCCGGCAGCCCCTGCGCGGCGACTTCGATCACGGGACGTGCGACTCCGAGCGGCGTGCGCGCGCTCGTCGTTCGCCTGTCGCCGCGATCCGCGGCGCGAGCCCCGGCGGCGCGGTAGATCGTGAGCTGGCCGTCCTTCCAGCGATTCAACCCGTCGTGGGTGCCGATCCAGAGCGACCCGTCGCTGCCCGCGAGCAGCGACGTCACCGAGTCGACCGACAGGCCCTGCTTCTGCGAGATCGTGCGGATCGCCGGCACCGTGAAGCGATCGAGGCCATCGCTCGTCGCCACCCAGACATTGCCCTCGCGGTCCTGGAAGAGGCTCCTGACCCAGTCGCCGGACAGGCCGTCCGATTGCCGGAACGAGTCGGCGATGCCGCGGTGCGCATGGAGCAGGCCTCGATCGACCGTGGGGATCCACACGCTTCCCTCGCGGTCCTGCCACGGCCTGCTGCCGCAGCGCGTTTCGGTCGCAACGACGGTCGTGATCGTCTCGTCGACGTCGTCGATGCGAGCGATCCCGCTCGTCGAGAGCATCAGCAGGGCGCCGTCGTCGCCGTAGAAGAAGCCGCACTTGTACCCCGCGATCGCGCGAAAGCTCGGCGGACCGGGGCTCCAGCGCCAGACGCCTTCCAGCGTCGCGACCCAGAGACGCCCGCGCCTGTCCTGGTAGACCCGGTGGACGGCGCGGCCGAGGCTGCCGTCGGCTCCGAGGCAATGCACACCGGCAGTCCGGATCGAGCAGAGCCGTGCGGTCTGGCCTGCGGAGCCGCCGACCCAGATGGTGCCGTCGCGATCCTCCAGGAGCGTCGAGATCTCGGGCACGTCGATCTGCGGATGGCTCGTGAGCGTGCCGTCCTTCCAGCTCGCCATGCCTTTTGCGGTGCCGAGCCAAAGGCGGCCGTCACGCGCGCCGAGGAGCTTTCGGATGTCGTCGCTCGGCAGTCGTTCGCCGTTCGCGAGCTTCAAGGCGACGGCACGGACGCCGTCGAAGCGATACGCGCCGGTGGCGGTGCCGAGCCAGAGGTAGCCGTCCGGAGTCTGTCCGGTCGTCTGGATCGCGCTCGGCACGAAGCCCTGGCGGATCTTCCACGACCGGTGCCGGTATTGCGACACGTCGAGGCCGGCCTCGGCGGCGAACGCGCCTGCCCAGCACGCCGCGAGCATGCAGCCGACGATCGTGCCGCGGCGAAGCACCACTGCGATCAGCCCGCGAACTTCGACGCGCATCGACCGGGGGACATGTCAGCCACGCCTGTCCTCACACCGAGCCCGGTGGAATACGCGCCACCGATCGCGCCGCGCGATTTGCGAGCGAACCATGCGGAATGGGCGCGGTCGACGCGCCGCGTACACGCCGAAGTCGGACCCGGTCCGGTGATGCGCCGCCTTGATCTGGATCAACGACGCCCGAAAGAGCTCGGGGCGACGACATCGCGACCCTTTCGCGACCGTTCGCCCACGACGTTCGCGGCCGCGGCGGCTAACGTGCCCTGCACCCAGTGGAGGTTCCCATGAGCACCATCGTCAGCGAACTCGAGTTCGGTCCTTCCCTGCAGCTCGTCTCGGCGGTGCCGGCGCGGCCGTCGCCGCGATGGCAGCCGGCGAGGCCGCTCCTCTGGATCGACGGTGCGCGTCGGCCGACCGAGGTCCTGCACGCGTTCGAGCGCAGCGGCGGCGTCTGGACCGGCGTCGAGGTGGAACGGATGCTGCAGCGTCGCACCGCGCAGCCGATCTCGCTGCTCGCGCGCTGGATCGTCGACTCGCTCGTCGTCAGCGTCGCCTGGCGCGGCGACTACCTGCTGCCTGCGTTCCAGTTCGACGTCACCAACGCCAGCGTGCGTCGGCCGGTGTTCGACGTCCTCGAGGCGCTCGGCGGGACGCTGAAGGATCTCGATCTCGCTGCCTGGTTCGCGCGGCCGAACGACCGGCTCGACGGCGTCGCGCCGGTCGACGCGATCGACCACGACCCCGAGGCGGTCGTCGACGCCGCCCACGCCGAGCGGCGTGCCGGACGGGGCTAGCGCGAATCCACGAACCGGCGCGGCCGCGATTCAGCCTGATCAGCGGCGCTTGGTCGACGCGATGCGCGAAACCCTCCCACCCAGTCCGATCCCGGGCACCGCATCGGGCGTCGCGGCGGCCGCGCACGGCGGCATCGCCTGGAAGGTGCTCGTGCCGCTCGCGCTCGCCGTGTTCATCGCGCTGCTGCCGCCGCCCGACGGCCTCGCCTTGCACGGCTGGCGCTATTTCGCGATCTTCGCCGGCGTCATCGCCGCCCTGATGCTCGAGCCGCTGCCCGGCGGCGCGATCGGCCTCATCGGCGTCACCCTCGTCACGCTGCTCGCGCCGCAGGTGCTGTATTCGCCCGCACAGCTCGCCGCGCCCGGCTTCAAACCCGCAAGCGACGCCATCCGCTTCGCGCTCTCCGGCTTCGCGAACACCACGGTGTGGCTCATCTTCGGCGCCTTCATGTTCGCCGAGGGCTACGAGAAGACCGGCCTCGGCAAGCGCATCTCGCTGGTGCTGGTGAAGGCGCTCGGCAGCCGCACGCTGACGCTCGGCTACGCGATCGCCATCGCCGACCTGCTGCTCGCACCGTTCACGCCGTCGAACACTGCGCGCTCGGGCGGCACGCTCTATCCGATCATCAAGAACCTGCCGCCGCTCTACGGCTCGAAGCCGAACGACCCGTCTTCGCGGCGCATCGGCTCGTACCTGATGTGGACCGCGATCGCCGCGACGTGCGTCACGAGCTCGATGTTCCTGACCGCGCTGGCGCCGAACCTGCTCGCGCTCGACATCGCCGAGAAGACATTGCACGTCAAGCCGGACTGGATGCACTGGTTCGTGGCGTTCGCGCCGGCCGGCTTGATCCTGTTCCTGCTCGTTCCAGCGCTGGCCTACGTCGTCTGTCCGCCCGAGGTGAAGGCCGGCGACGAGGTGCCCAAGTGGGCCGCGAACGAGCTGGCCGGGCTCGGTCCGCTGACGGTGCGCGAGATCGAGCTGCTCGCGCTCGTGCTGCTCGCGCTCGGCCTGTGGATCTTCGGCGGGCGCTTCGTCGACGCGACGACCGCTGCGCTCACGGTCATCTGCCTGATGCTCGTGCTCGGCGTCATCGGCTGGCAGGACATGCTCGCGAACAGGCAGGCGTGGAACACGCTCGCCTGGTTCGCGACGCTGGTCGTGCTCGCGGAGGGGCTCTCGCGCGTCGGCTTCGTCAAGTGGTTCGCGGGACTCGTCGCAGCGCACGTCGCAGGGCTCTCGCCGCTGGCAGCGATGCTTGCGCTGGTCGCGGTGTTCTTCGCGCTGCACTACCTGTTCGCAAGCGTCACCGCGCACGTCACGGCGCTCCTGCCGGTGATGCTCGCGGTCGGCGCCGCGATCCCGGGAATCGACCCGATGCAGCTCACCTTGCTGCTCGTGCTCACGCTCGGGATCATGGGGATCGTCACGCCGTTCGGCACCGGCCCGAGCCCGGTGTACTACGGCAGCGGCTACCTGCCCGGCGCGCTCTGGTGGAAGCTCGGCGCGCTGTTCGGCGCCGTGTTCTTCGCCGTCTACCTGCTGGTCACGCCGGTGTGGATGTCGATCGTCTCGCAGCACGCGGCACCGGCGAACGCGGCCGCGACGCTGCCGATCCCCGCAGCGCCGAGCCGGCGCGCATCGAGTCCGGCCTGACGCACGAGCGCCAGGTCCGCGGCACCCATCCGGAACCATTCACCACCTGAAAGGAACGTCCATGAACCTCCGCATCCATGCCCTCGCTGCCCTGCTGGCGCTCGCCGGCGCCGGCGTCGTCCACGCCGCCGGGTCGGCGCCGCCCGATCGCGCGACGCGCGCCGCGGTCATCGGCGACTTCAAGGCGGCGCGCGCCGCCGGCCAGCTGCATCGCACCGACTGGGACGACGAGCTCGCCGCGCGCCCAACGGCCGGTTCGACGGAGACGCGCTCGGGAGTCAAGGCGCAGGCTCACGCCGCGGCGGTCGCGCGCGCCGCCCTGCCCGGACCGCTGCAGAGCCGCAACTACAACCCGTACGGCGCCGAGATCCTCAAGCCCGACGTCGCTACGCGCACGGAGGTGAGAAGCGAGGTGTTCACCGCTCGCGCCGAGCACACGCTGACCCCGGCCGGCGAGGCGGTGGTGCCGATGGGACGCGCGCCCCGGAGCACGTCGCTGTCGGCAGCGTTCTAAGTCTCGGCGGCTCGGGAAGCGCTGCGCGCTCACGGCGCGCGCGCGTGCTCCCCTGCGGTCGCGGGCGCCGGGTCGTCCTCGGCGCTTGCCATGTACGCGTTCGCGCCGGGAACCGTCAGCTCGATCTCGGTGCCCGCGTCGAGGGCGCTCCACACCTTGAGGCGGCCGCCGGCGACTCCGGCGCGCTCGCGCATGCCCTCGAGCCCGAAGTGCCCCGAGCGTCTCGCGCGCTCGAGGACCTGCGGATCGATGCCTTTGCCGTCGTCGCGCACGCGCAGGCGGAACTGGTGCCGGTCGTACACGATCTCGACCTCGATCTGGCTTGCCTGGGCATGGCGCAGCGCGTTGCGCAGCGCTTCGCCGGCGATGCGGAACGTTTCGTCGCGCACGATCGGATGGAGCGGCCTCGTCACGCCGTGCACCGCCACGCCCATGGCGAGCCGATCGTCGGCGTGGTGCTGCGCCAGCAGCTCCTCGCCGAGCGAGCGGATCGCAGCGGCGAGGTTGTTCGATTCACTGACCGACGTGCGCAGCGCCTGCACGGCGTCGCGTCCTTCGGTGATCGCACCGGCCGCCTGATCGATCGTGCTCGCGAGCATCGCGCGGGCCTCCGCGGCGCGACCGGGCAGCAGCTCGAGCACGGTCTGGAAGCGCAGCAGCAGCCCGTGGAAGCTCTGCAGGAGCGTGTCGTGCAGCTCGCGCGCGATGCGCGTGCGCTCGGCGACGCGCGTCTCGAGCGTGAGCGCGAAGCGGCGGCGAAGCTGCTGCACGCGCAGCCGGTACGCGCCCCACACGAGCGCGAGCACCGCGGCGACGCAGAGCGCGCGAAACCAGCCCGTCTCGAACCAGACCGGAGCGATCGCGAGATCGAGCGTCGCAGGCGTTTCGTTCCAGACGCCGTCGCGGTTCGCGGCGACGACGCGAAACGTGTAGCTGCCCGGCGGGAGGTCGGAATAGAACGCCTGCCGACGCGTGCCCGCGTCGTGCCAGTCTCGGTCGTACGGGTCGAGGCGGTAGCGGAACGCGATCGTCTGCGCGGCCGTGAGGGTCGGCGACGTGTAGTCGATCTGCAGCTCGCGCGGTCGCGGCGGCAGGCGAAGGTCCGGCGTTGCGGCGCGCTCGACGTGGTCGACGACGATGCGCTCGACGTGGGCGCGGGCCGGCGGCGGAAGCGCAGGCAGCCTCGACGGATCGACCGCCTGCACAGCGTGTCCGTTCGCGAACCACAGCCGCCCGTCCGGTGAGCGCGCCACTGGATTGAAGTACGGCGGATTCGGCTGCGCACCGTCGACGCGGTCGAGCACACGGGTGCGCACCTTCGCGGCCGGATCGGACCACCAACGCTCTAGGTCGGCAGCCGCAACCTCGACGATGCCGCAGTCGGTGTAGAGCCAGAGATTGCCGTCGCGGTCGTCGACGAACGAGATCACGGCGCTGCACGGCAGGCCGTTGGCGGCCGTGAGGCGCTGCAGGCGGCCCTGACGCCAGCCGACGAGACCGTCCTCGGTGGCGGCGAGCACCGAGCCGTCGGCGGACGCGGCGAGCCGGCGGATGAAGCGGCTGCCCTTCAGGCCGAGCGCGACGGGCTCGACGCTGCCTTCGTGGAAGCGCGCGAGGTCACCGCTGCGCGTCGCGATCCAGACGCCGCCGCGCGGGTCCGCGGCGAGCGTGCGCGCCGCCGGCACGCGCGGCGCGACGAACTCCTCGCGCACCTCGAAGTCGCGGATGCGCACGAGCTTGCGCGGATTGCCGCCGCTCGCGGCCCAGACGCTGCCGTCGACGTCCTCCGCGAGCGCGATCACGAAGCCGAGCGGCTTGCGATCGAGCCCGACGACCGGGTCGAAGCGTCCGTCCCTGAACCGGTACAGCGAGTCGTCGACGCCGACCCAGAGGTTGCCCTTGTCGTCCTCGAGGAGCGACGTGACCTGGTGGCCCGGAAGTCCGGCGCCGGCACGGATCGACGAGACGCGGCCGTCGGCGCCGATGCGATCGAGCGAACCGTCGTTCGCGATCCAGATCGAGCCGTCGCGGCTTGCGAGCACGCCCGTCGCGGCGTCGTTCGGCAGTCCCTCGGACGACGACGTGGTCACGACGCGCGCGTCGCGAAAGCTGTCGAGGCCGTTCGAGGTCCCCACCCACACGATGCCCTCGCGGTCCTCGAACATCAGGTGCACGCTGTCGCTCGACAGGCCGTCGGAGCGCCCGTAGTGCTCGACCTCCTCGCCGCGGATGCGATAGAGCCCCTTGCCGCGGCTCGCGACCCAGAGATTGCCGTCGCGATCGAACATCATCGCGAACACCTCGATCGTGCTGCCGTCGAAGCCCGGCGTCACGAACGGCTCGAACCTGCCGTCGCGCAGGCGACCGAGCCCCAGGCCCGGCCCCTGGGCGAGGATGCCGACCCACAGCGTCGCGTCCGGCGCCGTGGCGAGGCTGGCGACGCCGTGCTGGCCGACGTTGGACTTCAGCGCGTCGATCGGATACGTCTCAGCCGCTCCGTCGCGCCAGTGGACGAGGCCGGTCTGCCCGCCGAGCCAGAAGCCGCCGTGCCCGTCGGGCACGATGGAATCGAGCGGGCTCACCGGCACGCCGTCCACCTTGCCAAGGCACTTCACTCCCGCGGCGGTCACGTGGCACAAGGCGTCATCGGCGACGGTCGTGGCGGCGCGCACCAGCCAGAGCGATCCGTCGGGCGCCTCGGCCGCGTTCTGGAACGACGACAGCCCGTCGAGCTGGTACTCGGAGTGGACCGCGCCATCCTTCAGATACGCGATGCCGCGATCGCCCACAGCCCACACGCCGCCCGCGCGATCGGCGAAGACCTTGAAGACCTTGTTCGTCCAGCCGCCCTTGGGCGCGACACTCCTCGGCGCGAAGCGCACGCCGTCGAACGTGTAGACGCCGCGCGAGAACGCCGAGACCCACAGGAAGCCGTCGGACGTCTGCGTCACCGTATCGATGCCCGCCGGCGCGGAGGCGTCCTGCAGTCGCCACGACGCGTGCAGGTACTGCGTGACGCGCTTGCCCGGATCCAGTGCGTGGGCGGGCGATGCCGCGCAGAGCGTGCACAGCAGTCCGGCGGCGAGCCTGGCTGCGAGCGCGAGGTGCCGCGGGTCACGGGGCGATGCGCGTCGTCGAGGCAATGTGGCGGACTCTGTTGACGGTGAACGGTGCGTCGCCGATCGTACGGAACGGCGCGCCGCCCCGGCAAGTGCGACCGATGATCGCACCGGTCGCGTCCGGTGGGCTCGAGTGCTTCGACGAGGCGCTGGCCAAGTCGAGACGCGGGTCTATACCAAAGTCTTAGGCGCCGATCCTTCGCGCCAGCATTTGCATCGCTGCGTACACGATCCGTGTACTTCGGCGCAATGGTTCGGCTGCGGGCATCCACCTACGCTTGCATCGTGAGCCATGCGTCCATGGAGCGAACGAAGCTCATCGGGGCGATGGCAGGTTGAAATCACGCAGACATCGCGGCGTCGCACGCCAGCGCACCGGGGGCATCATGGTCATCGCGCCGAGTTCTCTGTCCGACAAGGAACCGCTCAAGACGCACTTCGGCCGATTCGAGATCGACGAAGCCGAAGCCCGCCTGCGGCACGACGGCGCCCCCGTGCGCCTGGCGCCCAAGCCGTTCGCCGTGCTGTGCGAGCTGGCACGCAGGCCGCAGTCGCTGGTGACCAAGGGCGCGCTGCTCGACGCCGTGTGGGGCCACCAGTTCGTGAGCGAGTCGGTGCTGAAGACGACGATCAGCGACGTGCGCGCCGCGCTCGGAGACGATCCGAAGCAGCCGCGCTACATCGAGACCGTCTCGTCTCGCGGCTATCGTTTCGTCGGCATGGCGATCGAAGCGCCGCGTCCCCCAGCCGTGGCGCAGCTTCAGCTCGGGATCGCCGCGCCCCGGCGCGCGACGACTGTCGGCCGCCTCGACGCCTTCGAACAGTTGCGCACCGCGTGGCGGCTCGCTGGGCGCGGACGGCGCCAGCTCGCCTGGGTCACGGGCGAGGCAGGCGTCGGCAAGACCACGCTCATCGAGTGCTTCATGCATGAGGTCGGCGACGTGTCGTGCGCCCACGGCCAATGCGTGGCGAACTACGGCGAGGCGGAGTCTCACCTTCCGATCCTCGAGGCACTCACAGGCTTGTCCCGGCGGGATCCGTCGCTCGCGCAGCTGATCCGCGAGGTCGCGCCGACCTGGCTGCTGCAACTGCCGTGGCTCAGCAGCGCGAGCGAACGCGAGCGCTTGCGCAGCGAGCTGGCCGACGTCGGCCAGACGCGGATGCTGCGCGAAATGGCCGAGCTGCTCGACCGCTATACGGCCGAGCGTCCCCTGCTCCTCGTCACGGAGGACCTGCAATGGGCGGATCCGGCGACGGTGCAGCTCATGGACTACGTGGTGCGCCGCCGCTCGGGCGCGCGGCTGATGTGGCTGGCGAGCTTCCGCCTCACCGAAGTGATCGCCGCGGACCATCCGCTCGCAACGCTGCGGCACGAGCTGCGCCTACATGGGCTCGGACGCGAGATCGTGCTCGACGCGTTCTCGCCCGCGGAGGTCGCGGAGTACGTGGCCGGCCGCGTGCCGTCGCTCGCGTCGGACGCGGCGGTGGTGGAGAGGCTTTGCGACCACACCGACGGGCTGCCGCTCTTCCTGGCCAACGTCGTCGACGAGCTCGTCGTGCCATGCGGCAGCGACGACGAGCACCTGTTCGTGCACGACCGACTGGGTTCGATGGCCATCCCCGACACGCTCACCGCGCTCGTCGAGCGCTATGTCCAGGAGCTCACGCCGCGCCAGCGCGCGCTGCTCGAAGCGGCGAGCGTGTGCGGACCGGAATTTCGGCTGTCCGTGCTCGCAGATGCGCTCGATATAGACGTGGCAGTGGTCGGCGCCGCATGCGCCGATCTCGCGCGCCGACAGCGCTGGCTCAGGGACGCCTCCGCCGAGCAGCAGGACGCCATTTCGGATTCAGTCTACGCGTTCCGGCAGGGGTTGTATCGCGAGGTGCTCTACCGGCGCCTCGACCCGCTCGCACGCGTCGACCTGCAGCGCCGGGTCGCCGCGTCGCTCGATCGCGAGCGCGATGAGAGCGCCACACCGTCGCGCAAGGTCAGGATGGCCGGCGGCGGACATCACGCCTCGCTCGCGCACGCGACCGCGTGAGCCAAGCGGCCTAAGTTCTGGCGACACCTTGCCGCTCGCCGACCTCGGGCGCTACTGGAGCGGCGACGTGCTCGCCGCCAACGCCTTCGTCGGCCTGCACCTGGTCGGCGCCCTGCTGCTCGGCATGCTGGTCGGGTACGAACGCTCGTATCAGGGACGCGCCGCCGGCCTGCGCACCTACGGCCTGGTCTGCATGGCGTCTTGCGCGCTCACGGTCTTCGTCGGAGTGGCACCGCTCTCGTACGGTGCCACGGCGGCATTGCCATCGGCCGACGTCACGCGCGTGGTCCAGGGCATCGTGACCGGCATCGGCTTCCTCGGCGCCGGCGTGATCGTGAAGGACGGCCTCAATGTGAGCGGCCTCACCACCGCGGCGTCGATCTGGGCCTCGGCCGCGATCGGCGTGCTCGTCGGCGCGGGGCTGTACGCTGCGGCGATCCTCCTGGCCTTGCTCTGCATGCTGTCGATGACGTGGCTGCAGCGGATCGAGGAGCGTCTGCCGGCGCGCGCGCGCTGGGACGTGACGCTTGCGTTCCGGATCGAGGACGCGCCCGGCTACGACGAGGTCGCCGCCCGGGCGCAGCGACACGGCTACCGCGTCATGCGCGACACGCTGAACATCTCGTACGCCGACGACCTGCTCGTCTGGCGCTTCCAGGTGCTCGCCTTCGAGCGCAGCCAGGCGGCGGCTCCTGCCCTGCTCGGCGAGGAGCTGGCGAGCGCCGGCACGTTCAGGCGGTTCAGCATCGCGTCGGTGCGGCACTGACGCTCCACTCGGCACCGCGCCGCCGTCACCTCATGGCCGCGCGTACAACCGCAATTGGCGCCGTTGCTCGGGCGCGAGGACAGCCGAGAGCCACGGGGCGGCCGGTGGCGGCGGACATCGAAGCCGAGACCGCACGCATCGCCCGGCGCTACGGTTTGTCGAACGAGCAGGCCGAGAAGGTTCGCGTGATCCTCGACAAGCTGCGAAGAAGGCCCGAGCAGATCGCCAGGCAGCAGCTGACTCCCGACGAGGCCGCACGCCGTCTCAAGTCGCTGAAGGACGAGAGTCCTCCGTCTCGGAAAGCGCCGGGAAAGCCCACGAAGGCGACAGCCGTCGTCAGCAGGGCGGGCATGGCCACCGACGGGCCGGCGCAGCGGCAACGGAAGTGGAAGCGATCCTGGCAAAGGCAGCGTGACGAATCGGCGGAAGGCTCGCCAACGGTTGCCATCTGGCACCTCGTTGATCGTGCACGAGTACGTAGAAGGTGAGTGAAGGGGCGAGGCGGCGTCGCAAGAGCGCTACGCCAAGCGACAGGTAGTCGGCGATCCAAATACGCAAGGCTGTCGAGACACGCCGTACGCGCTGACCCAGCGAATTCCGCGAGCTCGAATCCATCCGCGGCGACGCGGCGACGACATCGCGACGAAGACCTGACGCGACCGCCACGACGTTCATGCGGTGAGCACCTGGGGCTTGCCGCAGAAGAAGCCCTGGAACAAGTCGAACCCGAGCTCGACGCAGTGCCTCAGCGCGGCGGCGGTCTCGACCTTCTCTGCGAGCAGCCGGGCAGGCCATGGCCTGAGCTGTCGCACGAGCTTCGCGAGCGATGGCGGATCGAGCTGCACGACGTCGACCTTCACGACATCGGCGAACTCGAGAATCGGCTCGAACTTGCTGCTGTAGCGACACACGTCGTCGAGCGCGATCGGGTAACCGCGCTCCTTCAGCGCGCGGCAGCGCGCCACGATCTTGGCATCGATGTCGATCGTCTCCAGCAGCTCGAGCACGACACTCTCGCTCGGCAGCGCCTCGATTCTGCGGCTGAGCAGGAAATCGGCATCGACGTTGACGAGCGCGCGCGAGCGGCCGACGACTGTCTCGATTCCGAGCCGACGAAACGCGGCGTCGACGACGCTTGCCGTGGCGAGGGCGTCGTCGACGAAGAAGGCGCCCTCGCGCTGGTCGGCGGATCGATACAGCAGCTCGTGCGCGACGATCGCACGGTCCCGACCGATGATGGGCTGGCGCGCGAGCAGAACTCTCGAAGAAGCGGTTCGCATGTGTCGCCTTTGCCTCTTGGTACGGGATCGGTAGATGCAAGCAGCGTAGTGGGCAAAGCGTGGAGAGTCCTGAGCGAACGGTCGGCATTCGGTCGCCATTGCGTGCGCTTCGCCGGCGCGACGAGGCGACGGGCCGGACCGGTCTCACCTCATGGGCGGCTACCGCCGGCCATCACCTTCACTGGAAGGTGAAACTCAGCGCCCACCATCGCGCGCGCATAGAAGTAGTGGGTCCGGGCGGTTTCGCTCAGAGTGTCCAGGTCGGACGCGACCCTGGGCATCGCAGGGAAAGGCATAGCCACGGCCGGGGTTGAAGAGCGCCGTGAAACGGAGCTCGAACTTCGGGCCGTCGCCCGCGATGGCTGCGGGTGGATCGTGAGAGTCGGCCGCAACGGGCGCCAAGGCTTCTGCTGACATGACTGATGACTCCTGAACGATGAGCGCGGAAACGAAGATCACGATGCAAAGCGTAGGCACACGCATGACGCTCTGCCATTGCGCCGAGGTACACGACAGCTGTGCACAGCGCTTCGAACGCTGCGCCACCGGATCGCCGGCTAACGCTTAGGTATACGAGCGCTGCTGCGCTTCGCCAGCGCTTCGCGCACGCACCCGAGCAGCTCGTCCGGTGCGAACGGCTTCGTCAGGTAGCACGTGATTCCGGCGGCATGCGCGCGCGACTGCGCCGACGCTTCGGGGCGCGCGGTGATCAGCACGGTGGGAATCTCGTCGCCAGACGCGACCAGCGTCCGATACAGCTCGAGCCCGCTCATGCCGGGCATCCGCATGTCGGCGACGAGGCAGGCGGCGCTGGCGCGACTCGCCGAGCCCAGGAAGCTCTCGGCGTCCTCGAACGTGGCGGCGGAGAAACCCGCCGCTTTCAGGAGATCGCGGGTCGCGTTGCGGATCGACATGTCGTCGTCCACGACCGCGACGAGCGGGCGTTCGGCCATGTCGCCTCCAGAGCTCGAGCAGCAGCGTAGCCGGCGCGGTGGCGGACGCCAATTGCACGCAGGCGTTCCCCGCCTACACCTTGGTATAGCGCGGCCAGGTGCAGCGGTGCGCCGCCGCGCTCTGGGCATCGTGCACGCGGGTACCCATGCCCTCGGCACGGTGCGCCGCCCTGCGCCGTGGCGCGTCAGCTCGAAGGGAACTTCGCGAGGATCGATTCCACGGCGTCGTGGATCGGCGTCGCCGACTGCTCGATGTCCTTGCGGCTCAGCTCCTTCTGCGCCCAGCCGTGCCACACCGGACGACGCGTCTTCACGTCGAACACGTCGATCGCGAGCGTGCCTTCGCGGTACTGGCGCACGTCGATGTCGCTGCCCCAGCGCGTGCCGGCCCACATCGGGCCGGCGCCCCAGCCGCCCGGCACCGAGCGCACGTCGATGCGCTCCTGCGCGCCGATGGTGAAGTCGACGGCGAGGTCGGCGCGCAGCGGATCGCTTTCGAGCGTGTAGCCCTTCGTCTGCAGGCCCTGCTTGATCTCGTCCTCGATGCGCGAGACGACGAGCGGGTTGTGCAGCGCGTCGGGCGGGAAGCTCATCACCACGCGATTGCGCGGAACCAGCGCGAAGCTGTGATAGCCGGCGAAGTTCGCGCTGCGGTCGGCGTCGCTGCCGACCTGCGGGGTCGACTCGCAGCCGGCGAGGAACGCGGCTGCAAGCAGTGCACCCGCCGCGACGCGCATGAAGGTTCCAATCATGGTCGATCTCCTGTGATTGCTGCGGTCAGCGCTGCGCCGGTGCGGCAGGCAGCGACGGCAAAGCGGGCCGCGAGTCGTTCTCGTAGCGGCTTCGCTGCTCGAGCGTCATCACGTCGGCGACGCGCGAAGCTTCCTCGTCCTTGACGGACTTGAGCCGGCCCAACGCCTGGTCCAGGGGAAGCTGCTGGCGGACGACGTCGTCGGCCTTCTTCGCCTGTTCGCCCAGGATCGTCCGCACCCGTGCGGCCTGATCGTTCGACAGGCCGTAGAGTTTGGTCAGGCGCGAGGTCTCGGCGCCGACGTCCTGTGCCGGGGCCGCAGGAGGAGCGCCGGGCAGCGGCGGCAGGGTCGGCTGTGCCGACGCCCTGTGGCCGGCGAGGCCCACGGCCGCGCAGGCGAGCGCGGCGGCGATGGCTTGTTGGATCCGCATGTGCTGTTGCCTTTCATCTCGCGAGCGAGTGGCGCAAGACTACGGTGCGGATCGATGGATCGGGTCGCGGAACGGTCGAGGTTCGGTCGGGATCTGGTGCCGGACCCGCGTGCCGGACGGACGCGCACTTGCGTGAACGATCTGATGCGTGCGAGTCCGGCTAGGCCCTAGGCGGCGCGTGCGCCAAGCCGGTCGGCCATTCGCACGAGATCGGCGACGGATTTCGCGAGCATCTTGCGCATGACCTGCCCGCGATGGACCTTGACCGTGACGAGGCTCAGGCCGAGCTCGGCCGCGATCTGCTTGTTGACGCGCCCTTCGACGACGAGCTTCATGACCTGTCGCTCGCGCTCGGTGAGCCCGCGATAGAGCGCCTGCACCTCGGCGAGGCTCGCCGCGTCGCGCCGCCTCGCGCGATCGCGCTCGATCGAGGCATGGACCGCGTCGAGCAGCACCTGGTCATCGAACGGCTTGGTGAGGAACTCGACCGCGCCTGCCTTCATGGCTCGCACGCTCATCGGCACGTCACCGTGCCCGGTGAGGAAGATGACCGGAACGGCAATGCCTGCCTTGGTCAGCTCCTGCTGGAACGTCAGTCCGCTCATGCCGGGCAGGCGGACGTCGAGCACGAGGCATCCGGGCGCATCGGGCCGCTCGACGCCCATGAACTCCTGCGCCGACGAGAAGAGCCGCACGTCGTGGCCGACGGATCTCAGCAGCGAATCGAGCGAACGGCGGATCGACGGGTCGTCGTCGACGACGAAGACGACGGCGCGCTCCTCGCTCATCGGGTTCTTTCTCGGGCATCACGCCGCGAAGGCCGCGAACGCGGACTCGCCGCATTATTCATCGTCGGCCACCGGCAGCGAGAACCCGAACACCGCCCCGTGCGGCCGGTTGGAACTCGCCCACAGCCGCCCGCCGTGCGCCTCGACGATCGAGCGGCTGATCGACAAGCCGATCCCCAGGCCCTCGGTCTTCGTCGTGTAGAACGGCTCGAAGACGTGCTCGAGCGCCGCCGCATCGAGCCCGGTTCCCGAATCGCCGACCTCCACCGCCACCACCTCGTCGCCGTCCCGCCGCGAGACGATCGTCAACTCGCGCGGACGGTCGTCGACGCTTCGCATCGCGTCGATCGCGTTCATGATCAGGTTGAGAAGCACCTGCTGCACCTGGACGCGGTTGCCGTTCACCGGCGGCAGCATCGGGTCGAGCTCGGTGCGAACCACGATGTCGTGGCTGCGCAGCTCCTGCGCCGTCAGCGTGACGACCTCGAGCACCTTCTTGTTGAGGTCGAGCCGTTCGGTGCTCGGAGTCTCGCGCTTCGTCAGGGCGCGGATGCGCGCGATGATCTCGCGCGCTCGCTGGGCGTCGGCGACGATGTTGTCGAGCGCCGCGCGCGCTTCCGCGAGGTCCGGCGGCTCGGCCGCGAGCCAGCGGACACAGGCGCCGGCGCTCGCGCTCATCGCGCCGAGCGGCTGGCCGACCTCGTGCGCGATCGAGGCGGTCAGCTCGCCGAGCGTGGTGAGCCGCGCGACACGCGCAAGCTCGGCCCGGGCCGCCTGCAGCGCGTCGTCCTTTGCGTGCAACGCCTGCTCGGCGAGCTTGCGCTCGCTGATGTCGCGGGCGAGCGAAAGACGAAGGCGCTTCGCTCCCTGCCGGAACTGGCGGCTGCGGATCTCGACCGGAAACGAGCTTCCGTCGCGGCGCCGGTGCACGGTTTCGAAGGTGACCGTATCGCCCGCGCCGACGCGCTCGGCCAACGCCAGGATCGAAGCCTCGTCGAGCCCGACGTCGAAGTCGCGCGGGTGCATCCCGATCAGCTCTTCGCGGCTGTAGCCGAGGCTCGCGCATGCCTGGCGGTTGACGTCGACCAGCGTCAGACGCTCGTCGTCGTGGAGGAAGAACGCGTCGGTCGCATGGTCGACGAACGTGCGAAAGCGCGCTTCGCTTTCGCGCAGGTCGGCCTCGGCGCGCTTGCGCTCCGTGATGTCGCGGGCGAGCGCGAGGTACAGGAGCCGGTCCGCCTGCCTGAACGTGCCGGTGCGGACCTCGACCGGAAACACCGTGCCGTCCTTGCGACGATGGCGCGTCTCGAACGTGAAGATCGATGCGCTCCCGCCGCGCTCCGCGAGCCGGGCGATCGCCTTCTCGTCGAGCGTCGCGTCGAAGTCGCGCGGGTGCATGCCGATCAGCTCTTCGCGCGCGTAGCCGAGGCTCTCGCACGCCTGCCGGTTGACGTCGACGACCGCGAGGTGCTCGTCGAGCAGGAAGAACGCGTCGGTGGCACGGTCGACGAAGGTGCGAAAGCGCGCTTCGCTCGCGCGAAGATCCGTCTCGGCGCGCCGCAGCTCCGTGACGTCCTGCATGACGCCGAACTGGCGGATGGGACGGCCGGCGTCGTCGCGGGTGACGTCGCCCTGGCTGTGCACGACGCGGATCGCGCCGTCCGGCCTCACCACGCGGTACTCGACGTCGTAGCGAGCGTCGCCGCGCAGAGCGGCGTCGCTCGCTTCGGCCGTCCTTTGCCGGTCCTCGGGGTGGATCAGGTTCACCCAGCGCTCGTGCCAATGCGGAAGATCGACAGGCTGCACGCCGAAGATCCGGCACGTCTCGTCCGAGAGGCCGACCTGGCCGGTCTGGTAGTCGCGCTCCCACCAGCCGATGCGCGCGACGCGCTGCGCCCGCTCGAGCCGGGCCTCGCTCTCGCGAAGGCTGCGGAACGCAATGAGGCGGCTCAGTGCGTCGGTCAGCCGATGCCCGATCTCCTCGAACACGCGTTGCTCGTCCTTCGTCCACGAGCGCGGCGCGGAGCATTGGTGCACGCCGAACAGGTACGGACGGTCGCCGTTCGGACGAAGCGCCATCAGCATCTCCGAGCGGACGCCGAAGTGCTCGGCGAGGTCGGGCTTGACCTCACGCTCGTGACCCGGACCGGCCGGCAACGCGCCATGGCAGTCGAGCGCGGCACGCGCCACTTCGGCGGAGTCGGCGTTCATCGGCAGATCGCGCCCGCGTGTGGCGGCACCCGGGAACTCCGGCCGGGTCTGCTCGACGACCGCGCGCCACGAAGGCGCCTGCGGGTCGCACGGGAAGAGCAGCCACGCGCGATCGCAGCCGAACACCTCGAGCACCCGGCCCATCATCTGCTCGACGTCGTCGGTCGTCTGCATCGCGCGGTTGATCCGGTCCATCGACTCGAGGAACCAGAGGTGTGCCCGGTGCTCGGCCTCGGCTCGCTTGCGCTCGGTGATGTGGCGGCCGACGCCACGGTATCCCGCGAACCGCCCGGCGTCGTCGAACACCGGGATCCCGGAAACCGAGACGTAGCGCGTCGTTCCGTCGGCGTTCTGGCGTGCGAGCTCGAAGTCGCGGAACGGGAGGTGCGCGTCGAGCGTCGCCCGGTGCTGGCGCCAGCCCTCCTCGTCGGGCGCGACCGACGGGATCTCCCAGCGCGTCTTGCCGATCTCGGATCCGCGCGCGGGAGCGTCGGTCAGCCGTTCGGAGAACTCCTGCCGCGTGAAGCGATGCGCAGCGTCGGTCTCCCAGTAGACGTCGAATGAGAACTGCACGAGGGCACGAAAGCGCTCCTCGCCGCGCTCGAGCTCGCGCTGGACGCGGCGGCGGGCACCGCTGAACTCGACCAGCAGCCAGCCGAGGGCGACGAAGATGACGAAGCCGAGCGTGTACTCGGGCGGCAGGTGAAACGAATCCGCGGGCGGAATGAACCTGTACAGGATTCCCGCCGCGCAAGCGACCAGGGCAGCCAGCCCCGGCCCGCGTCCGCCGAACCAGCCGGCGAGCACCACCGCCGCGAGCGGCAGCTGGTAGATCGTCGTGCCTTCGGGGACGGGGAGCGAGGCACGGATCAGCAGCGCCGATCCCGCCAACGCGAGAGCGAGGCCGTAGCGCTCGAGCGTTCGTGGCTTCCTGGTCGGGACATTGAGCGCAAGGTCCATCCGGGGTGCCTCCGATGCCGTTCGAATGCGACGAAGCGCTGGAAAGAATACCGCGACCGCTCGCTGGTTCGGAACGACTTCGGCTGCCGACCGATCCGGCTTCGATGGTCGTCCGTCTCGGGCGATCGCACCCCCCCGGACGCGGTGACGCCGACGTCGGCGCCAAAGGCCGACCGTTTGTCGACCGTTCGCTGACGACTTGCGGCGTCACCGCGCCTAACGTGCCGCCATGGAAACGCCGGCCACCTCGGCCGCAAGTCGGGGCGCGGCGTCCACGACCACTGATGAGCGAAACACCATGACCAGCACCCTCTCCTCCTCCGACCTCGACGTCCTCCGCAACCGCACGTTCGACGAGATTCGCGTCGGCGACCACGCCACCATGGAGCGCACGCTGAGCGCCGCCGACATCCAGCTGTTCGCGGCGATGTCGGGCGACGTCAACCCGCAGCACACCGATCCGGAGTTCGCGGCGTCGACGCCGTACCAGGGCGTGATCGCGCACGGGATGTGGGGCGCCGCGCTGATCTCGGCGGTGCTCGGCACGCGGCTACCCGGGGCGGGCACGGTGTACGAGCGCCAGACACTCCACTTCCGCGCTCCGATCCGCGTCGGCGACACGCTGACGACGACGGTCAAGGTGACCGGCCGCGACGAGCTCGACCACACGGTGGTGCTGGATTGCACGTGCGTGAACCAGCGCGGCGAGACCGTCATCGCCGGCGAGGCGACCGTCAGCGCGCCGACCGAGCGCATCGAGCGGCAGCGCACCAGCCTGCCGCAGGTGCGCATCTCGGTCGCACAGGGCGACGATCTCGTTCGCCTGCTGCCGCTCGTGCGGCCGCTCGGGCCGATCAGGATGGCGGTCGTCTATCCGTGCGACGCGGTGAGCCTCTCGGCTGCGCTCGATGCGCGCAGCGCCGGGCTCATCGAGCCGGTGCTCGTCGGCCCGCGCGCACGCCTCGAATCGGTCGCGAACGACGCCGGCCTGTCGCTCGAGGGCCTGCCGATCGAAGACCAGCCCGACGCGCGCGCCGCCGCGGCGCGCGCCGTCGAGCTCGCCGTCAAGGGCTCCGTCGGCGCGCTGATGAAGGGCAACCTCCACACCGACGAGCTGATGGGTGCCGTCGTCGCGAGCGCGCTCCGCACCGGAAGGCGCATCAGCCACTGCTTCGTCATGCAGACGCCGGCGTACCCGCGCCCGTTCATCATCACCGACGCGGCGATCAACATCGCGCCGACGCTCACCGACAAGTTCGACATCGTCCGCAACGCGGTCGACCTCGCCCACGCGTTCGGCATCGAGCGGCCGCGCGTCGCGATCCTCGCCGCCGTCGAGACGGTCAACCCGCAGATGCCGGCGACGCTCGACGCGGCGGCGCTCTGCAAGATGGCCGACCGCGGCCAGATCGAAGGCGCGATCGTCGACGGCCCGCTCGCGTTCGACAACGCCGTCTCGGCGGCGGCGGCGCGCACCAAGGGCATCGTCTCGCCGGTCGCCGGCGCCGCCGACATCCTCGTCGTTCCCGACCTCGAGAGCGGCAACATGCTGGCCAAGCAGCTCGAGCACCTCGGCGGCGCGGCGAGCGCCGGGATCGTCCTCGGCGCGCGCGTTCCGATCGTGCTGACGAGCCGGGCCGACTCGCGCGAGTCGCGCATCGCGTCGTGCGCGGTCGCGCTCGTCGCGGCGCGTCCTCGCGCGTTTCGTCCGCCTCAGCCCAAGCCCGCAGCGCCGACGATCAACACCGCCGGCGCCCCCGTGATCGCCGAGCTGCTGGACGCCGCCGAATGAACACGTTCCTGTCGGCCGAGACGACGCTGCCGCCCGGCAACGACCGCGCAAGCGCGAAGGGCGCGCCGGCCGCCGCCGACGAGCCGATCCTCGTCCTGAACTGCGGCTCTTCGAGCATCAAGTTCGCGCTCTTCGACGCTGCGGCGACGCCGCTGCCGCGCCAGTCGATCTGGAGCGGCCAGGTCGAAGGGATCGGCGGGCGCAACCCGAAGCTCGTGCGGGCGGGCTCGCCGCCGACGGCGCTCGTCCTCGACCCGCAGCGGCCCTACCGAGCCGCGCTCGAGCACGTCCGCGCGACGGTCGTCGCGCAGACCGGAGGACGGCCGCCGATCGCGGTCGTGCACCGCGTCGTCCACGGCGGCAGCGCGTTCGCTGCCCCCGTCCGCGTCGACGCCGAGGTGCTGGCGCAGCTGAAGGGCTACGTCGCGCTCGCGCCGCTGCACCAGCCGTTCGCGCTGCACGTGATCGAGCTGCTGCTCGCCGAGCTGCCGGAGCTGCTCCAGGTCGCGTGCTTCGACACCGCGTTTCACCGCACGCTGCCCGCGGTCGAGCAGATGATGCCGCTGCCGCATGCGCTCTACGAACGCGGCATCAGGCGCTACGGCTTCCACGGCCTCTCGTACGAGTACATGGCGGTCGCGCTCGCCGAACGCCATGGCGAGCGCGCACGCGGCAGGACGATCGTCGCCCACCTCGGCAGCGGCGCGAGCCTGTGCGCGATGCAGGGCCTCGAGAGCGTCGCGACGACGATGGGCTTCTCGGCCCTCGACGGCCTGATGATGGGAACGCGCTGCGGGTCGATCGATCCCGGGGTGCTGCTGCACCTGCTCGAGTCCGAGCGCTTCGACGTGCCCCGGCTGGCGCGGCTGCTGTACCACGAGTCGGGGCTGCTCGGCGTCTCCGGCGTCTCGGCGAGCCCGAAGCAACTGCTCGAGGTC
>Ga0207703_10001489_pt1 | contig 21371 bp, 21 predicted proteins | sample KBSSwiS12_FD_184304 | JGI IMG/M metagenome (GOLD analysis project Ga0207703, IMG submission 184304) | Switchgrass rhizosphere microbial communities from Kellogg Biological Station, Michigan, USA - KBS Switchgrass S1-2 (SPAdes) (version 2) | ecosystem: Host-associated > Plants > Roots >...
AGGCCATCTGCCCCTCGCAGGTGCCTCGAGCGGCTGCCCATTGGCCTGCGCCACGTCGAGCAGGCGATCGCCGGGCCGCGCCTCGACCTCGCGGGTCGATCCGTTGGTGGCGATGAAGCGGATTCGGGTCATGCCGCCAGCCTCTGCGCGTCGGTTGCGGCAACAATGCGGTCGATCGCGGTGATCAGCTCGTGCTCGGTGGTATAGCGGCCGAACCCGATGCGGATACTCGACCGCGCCTCGGCCTCGCTCAGCCCGATCGCGCGGAGGACGTGGCTGGGCCGGCCGGAACCGCTGGCGCAGGCCGAACCGGCCGAGAAGGCGATATCGCGCAGGTCGGACATCAGCCGCGCGACATCCAGGTCGTCATGCCGCAGGTTGAGGTTGCCGCGATAGCGCCAGGCGGTCGAACCATTGACGGCCCAGCCCGCGCCCAGGCGCTTGAACGCGGTCTCCCACAAATAGGCGACATGGGCCGCGTCCTGGTCGAGCCGCTCGACCATCAGCAGCGCCGCCGCGCCGAACCCTGCGCACAGGGCCGGCGACAAGGTGCCCGAGCGCCCGGCCGCTTCCTGACCCCCACCATGCAGCAGCGGCGTCAGCGAGACGCCATCACGCAGCCACAGCGCGCCTACACCCTTGGGGCCGTGGATCTTGTGGGCGGAGAGCGCGATCAAGTCGCAGCCTGCCGGCATATCCATGCGGCCGGCCCCCTGTACCGCATCGCACAGCATCAGCGCGCCGGCGGCATGGGCGAGTTCGGCGAGCGCGGCGATCGGCTGGATCACGCCGATCTCGTTGTTGACCAGCATCGCGGCGACCAGCCCGGTACCGGGGACGATCGCCTGCCGTGCCTGCTCGAGATCGACCTCGCCGTCAGCGCCGACCGGCAATATCGTCACCGCGCGCCCGGCCCGACGCTCCGCCTCGACGGTGTCGAGCACGGCGGCGTGTTCGGTCGCGAGCGTGACGATCGGCCCGGTGCTGCCCTTGATCGCCCAGTTGAGCGCCTCGGTCGCGCCGCCGGTAAAGCTGACCGCGCCGCCCGCCGGCAACATCGCGGCAACCTTGTCCCGCGCCAGTTCGACCACCGCACGGGCGGCGCGGCCCTCGCGGTGCGCGGAATGCGGGTTGGCATGCTGGCGTTCGAGCCAGGGCAGCATCGCGGCCAGCGCCTCGGGGGCGAGTGGCGTGGTCGCCTGATAATCGAGATAGGTCATGCCGCCCGGCTCCGCGCTTCGCGGGCGATGGCGCGCCACGCGGTGATGAAGGCGTCGATCTCCGCCTCGCTGGTCGTCGCGCCGAAGCTGACCCGCACCACCTCGCGCAACGCCGGCTCGCGCCAGCCCATCGCGGCGAGGACATGGCTCGGCTTCATGCTGCCCGACGAGCAGGCACTGCCGGCCGAGACGGAAATGCCGGCAAGGTCGAGCCGGATCAGTTGCACCGTCGCGGCGACACCGGGCATGCGATAGGAACCGATCGCGGGATGGCGCGGCGCGTCGGCGCCGACCACCGCGCCGCCCGAACGCAGGATCGCATCGTCGAGCCGCGCGCGCAGCGCCGCCCAGCGCGCCATGTCGGGCGCCTCACCCAGCGCCGCGGCATAGCCGAGCACGCCGGGGACATTCTCGGTACCGGGGCGATACCCGCGCTCCTGTCCACCGCTCGGCTCCAGCGTGGCGAGATCGCGCACCAGCAGCGCGCCGACACCGGGCGGCCCGCCGCGCTTGTGCGAGGACAGCGCGACGAAGTCGGCATGGCCGGCGAGCGACGGGTCGGCGCCCGCCGGCATCTGCGCGGCATCGACCAGCAACAGCCCGCCGGCTTCATGGACGATCGCGGCGATCTCGGCGATCGGCTGGCGCACGCCGGTCTCGCTATTGGCCCATTGCACCGCGACCAGCGCCGCAGGTTCGTCGGACAGCATCGCGGCAAGCCGGTCACGATCAATCAGGCCCGCGGCATCGACCGGGATGACATCGGCGGCTGGCGCGGCGCGGATCACCGCGTCATGCTCGGTCGCGCCGATCAGGCGGCGCGGGAGGGTGCAGCGGCCCAGCGTGATCGCCAGCGCCTCGCTCGCGCCGCCGGTCAGCAGCGTCTCGCCCGGCCAGCGATGCGCCGCCGCGATCGTCGCGCGCGCCTGTTCGAACGCGGCACGCGCGGCGCGGCCCTCGGCATGCGGCGAGGACGGGTTCGCCCAATGCGCCATGCCGGCGTCGACCGCGGCGATCGCGGCGGGCAGCATCGGCGTGGTCGCGGCATGGTCGAGATAGATGCGTGTCACCAATATGCGGTCCCGGCAGAATGATTGCGCCTCGGCGCTTCATGACTATATAGCGCGCAACCCAGCGCCATGCGCGCGCCTATTCCATTTTCGTCAGCAGGTCCGATGCCAGAAGTCATTTTTCCCGGCCCCGACGGCCGTCTCGAAGGCCGTTTCGCCCCCGCCCCGCGCCCGCGCGCGCCGGTCGCGATGATCCTGCACCCGCACCCCTCCTCGGGCGGGACGATGAACAACCGCATAGTGCAGGAGCTCTACAAGACCTTCCAGCGACGCGGTTTCGCCACGTTGCGGTTCAATTTCCGCGGCGTCGGCAAGAGCCAGGGCACGTTCGACAATGGCGTCGGCGAGCTGTCCGACGCGGCGAGCGCGCTCGACTGGGTGCAGAGCTTCCACCCCGAGGCTTCGACCACCTGGATCGCAGGCGTCAGCTTCGGCGCGTGGATCGGCATGCAATTGCTGATGCGCCGCCCGGAGATTCGCGGCTTCATCTCGGTCGCGCCGCCGGCCAACATGTACGATTTCACCTTCCTCGCGCCCTGCCCGGCCTCGGGCATCATCATCCAGGGCGAGGCCGATGAGGTCGTGACGCCCGGTGCGACGCAGAAGCTGGTCGACAAGCTGCGCACGCAGAAGCACATCACGATCCATCACGACACGATCCCCAAGGCCAACCACTTCTTCGAGCATGAAATGCCCGAGCTGATGGGCAGCGTGGACAAGTATCTCGACATGCGGCTCGATCCGAACTCGCCGATCCGCTGAGCCGCGCCGCGCAGGAACTAGCGTAGCGAATTCGCGCGACGTGCGGCGCGGCGGGCCGGCCCTTTTGCCCCTTGCCGCCCTTCGTCACGTCGCCAGCCGTCGCGCGACTTCGGTTTCGACGGCGGCCTTGAAACGCGCGGCATTCTCGGCCGCCTGTCGCTGGCTTTCCCGCGCGACGCGCTGGCGGCGCTCGGCGATGATCTTGCCGATGTCGTCCGCAGGCTCGGGGATGCGCGCCCAGGGCTTGGGTTTGCGGATGGCGAGCCAGTGCATCGCGGCGCGGACATCGGCGGGGACATGGACGGTATGGAACATGATGACCGGGCCGCCGCCCTTCGGCGTGACGATCTTCTCGGCGGTGTAGTCGTAACCGACGGCACGCTGGTAAAGCGCGCGCTCGACGCGGTCGTCGGCGGCGTCCTTGCCGACCCGCACGGCGGCGGTGAATTCCTCATGCAGCAGGCACCAGCGGTAGAAGGTTCTCACGCTGACGCCGAGGATATCGGCGACCTCGATATCGGTGGCGCCGTTGCGGCACAGCCGCTCGGCGATGCGGGCGAATTCCGGTTTGTACGGAGAGGGGCGTCCTGCGGGCATGGGCGCGACAAATAATGGGTTGGTGCGCGCGATTGAATCAGGCTGTGCCGGCCAGGCGGGGACGGTGTGCCGGGGCGGGTGTGACAAAATCGACGCTGATCGCCGAAGCGCGATGGCCGTTTTGCCCCGTGCAGGCAGGGCGTGCGCTCGGCGACAGGCTGGCTCAATTTTGTCAGGGGTGTGCCGATCGCCGACGTGGCCGCCCATTGCCTTGCCTTCGAGAAATGGGGGTTATTGCACGTGTCACCAAAATAATGGACACCAAAATAATGGAGCCCTCGACATCGGCGCGATCCGGTGTCCTATAGATTCATGACCAGGAAGACGCAGATCGTGATCGTCGGCGGGGGCGCCGGGGGCCTTGAGCTCGTCCGTCGCCTGGGCGCTCGCTACGGACGGCGACGGCACGACATCATCCTGGTCGACCGTAATCGCACCCATATCTGGAAGCCCCTGCTACACGAAGTGGCCGCAGGGTCGCTCGACGCCAATCTCGACGAGGTGGGCTATCGCAGCCACTGTCATCGTTGGGGTTATCGCTATTTCTTCGGCACGCTGGAAGCGGTCGATCGCACTTCGCGCGAGATCGTGATTGCGCCGCTGCATGACGATGACGGCAGCGTACTCATCGCGCGGCATCGCTTGCGGTTCGACTATCTCGTGCTTGCCATGGGGTCGGTCGGCGAGGATTTCGGGACACCCGGTGCACGCGAACATTGCCTGTTTCTCGATGACCGGACCCAAGCGGACCGGTTTCGCGCAAAGTTGCTCAACCATTGCCTACGCGTGTCGCTGGCGATGCGCGCGGATCCGGCGGTCGAGGCCCGGGTGCGCATCGCGATCGTCGGCGGCGGCGCGACGGGCGTTGAGTTGGCGGCCGAACTCTACAACGCGGCCGCAGCACTTCGCTATTACGGGCTTGAGGTGTTCGACGAGACCAGACTCGAAGTGACGCTGATAGAAGCGGGCCCGCGCATTCTGCCGGCGCTGCCTGAGCGGCTGGCCGATGCCGCGCGGGCCGAACTGGAAGCGCTCGGCGTGCGCGTGCTGACCGGAACGCCCGTGACCGAGGTTACGTCGGCCGCTATCCAGACCGGGTGCGGCGAGCAGATCCGTGCCGATCTGAAATTATGGGCGGCGGGCGTGCGCGCCGCTGCTTTGCCCGGCGGCTCGGATGGTCTGGAGACCAGCCGCGCGGGGCAGTTCGTGGTCCGCCCGACGTTACAGACCACCCTGGACGACCGGATCTTCGCGATCGGGGACTGCGCGTGGTTCATGCCGCCGGGTGCAGAGCGCCCCGTGCCTCCTAGAGCCCAGGCCGCGCATCAAATGGCGACATGTGCATATCGCAATCTCATCGGGCTGATGGAGGCCCGAGACCTCAAGCCCTTCCACTATCAGGATCACGGCTCGCTGGTGTCGCTGAGCCGCTTTTCCACGGTCGGTAGCCTGATGGGGAATCTGGTGGGCGGACGGATGGCGATCGAAGGGAGGCTGGCGCGTTTCGTTTATACCTCGCTCTATCGCATGCACCTGATCGCGATCCACGGGTGGATCAAGGGGCTGGCGCTCATCCTTGTCGGCCGAGTGAACGCCATCATCCGGCCGCGATTGAAGCTGCACTGAGTCTGCCCTGAGATTGAAAATATATCGCAACCCCGCGCTCCCGTAAGTGCGCAGTCGCCCCTGTTGCACTTCAACATTGACACCGGCCGGCTGCGTCGCCGAGGCTGCCACGCGGCTTTCAACGCGCAGAAAACGAGAAAAATTGGATGCGACCGATTTGCCTGGATCATCTTTCTCTTTACGATGTCACGGCGCTGGAACTCATCGAAATCGCCGCGAAGCTGGACTTCAACGCCGTCAGCCTCTTCATCCTGCCGGGCCCGCTCGGCCCCTATCGTGACCTGGTCAATGATCGCAGCGCCAGGGCCGAAGTGCTCAAGGCCCTGCGTGATACGGGGCTCTCGCTGGGCGTGATCGAACCGTTCCTGCTTCAGGAGGAAACCGACTGGCAACTCCTGGAAGCGGCCGCGGCGGTCGCCGCCGAACTTGGCGGTATGGTAACTGGCCTGTGCTTCGACTCCGAGCCGGAAAGACTGCGCGACTCCTTTGGCCGACTGGCCGACATCACGCGCCGGGCAGGCGTGCGGCTGGGCGTCGAAGGTTTCACCTTGTCCGCCGTTCGCACGCCGGCCGAAGCCATTGCCATGGCCGATACGGCGGGTGACGATATCGGGATCGTCGTGGACACGCTGCATATGATCAGGACCGGCTGCCAATGGGCCGATTTCGCGGTGCTGCCCGCGGAACGCATATTCCATGTGCAGCTATGCGATGGCCCCTTGAAGGCCCCGGCTGACCTTTTTCACGAAGCAACGGTTGCCCGCCAGCCGCCGGGGGAAGGCGAGTTCGACATCGCCAGCTTTATTCCGCTCGTCCCCGTCACCACCATGCTTGCCGTCGAGGCGCCCTTCAGCGCTCCCGCGGGCACGACGCCGCTGCAACGGGCGCGTGTTCTCAAGGATTCGATGTGCAGGCTGCTTGCTTAAAATGGCGCCTCTTCCCGCCGGGCACCCGCTCCTGCGCCGGCGCGACCGTCGCCAGGCCATCGTCACGCGCCGTTCACACCGTCCAGATCACCACATTGGCCACCAGCACCGCGGCCATCACCAGCATCAGCGCGCCCTTGCGGCGTTCCTGGCGGCGGATCAGCGTGATGCCGCCCGCCACGCAGGCGAAGGCGCCGAGCATCGCGATGCTGGGGAAGACCGGGCTCGCCGGATCGATGCCGTACATCAGCTGAGCTGCGTCAATGCCGGGCGCGGCGCCTCTTCCGTCGCCTCGCCTGCGAGCACCTTCGCATAGGCGGCGCGATCGACATTGCCGCCCGACAGGATGACCAAAGTGCCCGGCTCGACCGGCACCTTGCCGGCCAGCAGCGCGGCCAGCGCGACGGCGCCGCCCGGCTCGACCACCAGCCGCAGCCGCTCCGCCGCCCAGCGTTGCGCCTCGGCGATCTCGGCCTCGCTGACCGCGACACCGGTCGCGTCGCGCCGCGACAGTACGTCGAAGGTCAGTTGCGACACGCGCTTGGTCTGCAGGGCGTCGCATGCCGTGGGCGGCGGATTGTCGCCGACCTCCTCGATCCAGGACGATTCGAGGCTGCGGCGCATGTCGTCCCAGCCCTCCGGCTCGACCACGGTGATCGCCGCATCGGGCAGGCCCAGCGCAATGCCCGCCGCGAGACCGCCGCCGCCACAGGGAATGACCACCCGCGTCGGCTTGCCCAGCCCGATCGCCTCCATCTGCGCGGCTGCCTCGATACCGGCGCTGCCCTGCCCTTCGATCACCCAGGGATCGTCGAAGCTCGGCACGAGGATCGCGCCGCGCGCCTCGGCCAGCGACCCGGCGATCGCCTCGCGGCTCTCGGTCGCGCGGTCATGGGTCACCACTTCGGCGCCCAGTGCGAGCGTGCCCTCGCGCTTCGAGGCCGGCGCGTCGGACGGCATGACGATCAGCGCCGGCATGCCGAGCCGCTTCGCCGCCCAGGCGACACCCTGGGCATGGTTGCCCGAGGAAAAGGCGACGACCCCTTTCGCGCGCATTTCCGGGTCGATCGCAGTCAGCCGGTGCCACGCCCCGCGCAATTTGAACGCGCCGATCGGCTGCAATGATTCGGCCTTGAAGGCTACGGCCACACCCTTGATTTCGCTCACGAATAATGGCGACGGCGGGAGGATCGCGGCGATCTTGGCGGCCGCATCGCGCACCCCGGCCCGGGTCGGCTGTCTTAAAATCGTCACGCATCACCTCCTGTGATCGATATTCGCTTTACATGCGGGAATGTCGATCCTATTTCGCCCGTCCGCTGCCCCATGGGACTTCCAACCGCAAGGCAGCTTTTTTCACCGTAGGCGCAAGCCACTTGGAGGTCCCTTGAGTTGCACAAGCATCATAGCGCGCTGGGGCTAGCGAAAGCCCACTCGACCACCGTCACCGGAGTCGAAATCGCCAGGCAGCGGCCGGTCCAGCCGGTCACGCTGATTCGTCCCCACGCCGCGGCGCGGGCCGCCCGATTCTTCGTCGAGAAGTTTCCGGGTCGCTCGATGTATGCGGTGAAGGCCAATCCCTCGCCGGACCTCCTGAAGGTTTTGTGGGACAGCGGCATCACGCATTACGACGTCGCCTCGATCGCCGAGGTGCGGCTCGTCGCGGCGACGATTCCGGGCGCGACTTTGTGCTTCATGCACCCGGTCAAGGCCGAGGAAGCGATCGAGGAAGCCTATTTCACGCATGGCGTGAAGACCTTCAGCCTCGATTCGATCGAGGAGTTGGAGAAGATCGTCCGGGCCACGCATGGCGCGGAAGACCTTACGCTGTGTGTGCGGCTGCGCGTCTCATCGGAGCATTCCAAGCTCAGCCTCGCATCGAAGTTCGGCGCGGCGCCGGGCGAGACGAAGGAATTGCTGTTCCGCGCTCGCCAGGTCGCCGATGCGCTGGGCATCTGCTTCCATGTCGGCAGCCAGGCGATGACGCCGGAAGCCTATGCCCAGGCGATGGAGCGCGTGCGCGCCGCGATCGTCGAGGCGGCGGTGACGGTCGACGTGATCGATGTCGGCGGTGGTTTTCCCTCGACCTATCCGGGCATGGAGCCGCCCCCGCTGGAGCGTTATTTCGAGACGATCCATCGCTGCTTCGAAAGCCTGCCGGTGAGCTATTCGTCGGAGCTGTGGTGCGAGCCCGGCCGGGCGCTGTGCGCGGAATATTCCTCGCTCATCGTGCGCGTCGAGCGGCGCCGCGGGTCGGAGCTGTACATCAACGACGGCGCCTATGGCGCGTTGTTCGATGCGGCGCATATCGGCTGGCGCTTTCCGGTGACGTTGCTGCGCGAGCCCGATAGCCGGGCGCGCGATGTCGACTTCAGCTTCTATGGCCCGACCTGCGACGACATGGACCATATGGCGGGGCCGTTCGCCCTGCCGGCGGACATGCAGGCCGGCGACTATATCGAGATCGGCATGCTCGGCGCCTATGGCTGCGCGATGCGCACCGCGTTCAACGGCTTCGGCTCGGACGAGACGGTGATCGTCGAGGACGAACCGATGGCGTCGCTGTATCTCGGTGACGAGCGCGAGGTCGCGTCGAACGTCGTCACGCTGTAACCAACGGCCAATAGCGACTCACTCCTCCCCTCCCGCTTGCGGGAGGGGCCGGGGGTGGGCTCGCGTTTACCTCCGGCGCTGTGCTTGCTGATAGCGGGCGCCCACCCCCTAGCCCCCTCCCGCAAGCGGGAGGGGGGATAAGGAAATTGAGATGAACGAAACTGCCATCAACGACACCCGCAAGGCCGAGCTGCTCTCGACCACGGTCGAGCATATCGACATCACCAGCTTCGACGCGCGCCCGATTGTCGATGCGATGAAGAAGATGAGCTTCACCAGCCGCGATCTCGGCCGCGCGACGGACATCTACAACCAGATGCTCGCCGACCCCGATTGCACCATCTTCCTGGTCATCGCCGGCTCGACCTCGGCCGGCGGCTGCATGGACCTGTACGCCGAGCTGCTGCGCTCGAACATGGTGGACGGCGTGGTCGCGACCGGCGCGTCGATCGTCGACATGGATTTCTTCGAAGGGCTTGGCCACAAACATTATCAGGCGCTGGAAGTGCCCGATGACGACACGCTGCGCTCGCTGCTGATCGATCGCATCTACGACACCTATATCGACGAGGAGCAGCTGCAGGATTGCGACCACACGATCTACGAGATCGCCAATTCGCTCGAGCCGCGGCCTTATTCGAGCCGCGCGTTCATCCGCGAGATGGGCAAATATCTCGTCGAGCATGGCAAGAAGGACAACAGCCTGGTCAAGCTCGCCTATGAGCATGACGTGCCGATCTTCTGCCCGGCGTTCGTCGACAGCTCGGCCGGCTTTGGCCTGGTCAAGCACCAGGTGGATCGCGCCAAGGAAGGCAAGGCCTATATGGTGCTCGACGCGATCGCCGACTTCCGCGAGCTGACCGACATCAAGATCAAGGCCGGCACCACCGGCCTGCTGATGATCGGCGGCGGCGTGCCGAAGAACTTCATCCAGGACACCGTGGTGTGTGCCGAGATCCTCGGCCATGACGATGTTCAGGTCCATAAATACGCGGTGCAGATCACCGTCGCCGATGTCCGCGACGGCGCCTGCTCATCCTCGACGCTGCAGGAGGCGGCGAGCTGGGGCAAGGTCAATACCGGCATCGAGCAGATGGTGTTCGCCGAGGCCGGTTCGGTGATGCCGCTGCTGGCCAGCGACGCCTATCATCGCGGCTTGTGGAAGAACCGCGCCAAGCGGCGCTGGGGCGCCAGCTTCGAGGTTTGAAACGCGCGCCCTGCCGCCCCCGGCCGGCGGGCGGCAGGACGCGATGGCGCGGCCGGCGGGTCGCGCCGGTCCGGTTGCACCGCCCCGACCTGCGGGTTATAGCCGCACGAGCTCGCCGCCTGGGGTTGAGAATCTGCTGATAATCGGGGGCAAATGACTGCAATATTGACGGCTTTGGGAGTGCTCATTCTGACCTTTTGGGTCAGCCGCGCTTTCCTCGCAGCGCTGCGTCGCACCACCCTGAGCATGAAACAGCAATTACTGCTCGGCCACGCGGCCTCGCTGGTGTTGATCGGTCTGTTCGTCTTCTGGGTGAAGGTGCTGAACGTCTTCGCGCCCTTCGTCTACATCCCAGGGCAGCTGGCGTGGCTCGGCCTCGACCTGCTGCGCCAGCAGCCGGTCCAGAAGGCGCCCTCGCGTCGCCGGCGCCGCAGCAGCACCAAGACCCGGTCGAGCATCAATATTCCCGAGTGGCTGCTGCGCGCGATCATGGGCACGCTCGGCCTCGCTTATGTCGGCCTGGGCTGGGTCGTTTTCGACAAGGAAACGAAAACCTACGATAATTTCTTTATCGGCAACTCGCCGGAAGAAGTGGTCTATGCGGTCGGCAAGCCCGTGATGGCGCGTAACAGCGATGCCGAGATGTGGCAGCCCGCCAAGGGGACGCAATATAGCCCGCAATGGCTCTACACGTCGCCGTTCATGGTCGTCAGCTTCAACCCCGACCAGACGGTGCGGAACGTCGTGTGCACCAACCAGGACAAGGTGTCGCAGGGCGCGTGCGTCTCGACGCTCGGGCTGGATATCGGTGATCATGAGATAACGGTGCTGGCCAAGCTCGGCCTGCCCAACGGCATCATCACCACGCCCGACGGCAAGCGCATCTACAGCTATCCCGAGCTGGGCCATGATTTCGTGTTCGAGCAATTCTATGTCCGCTCGATCCGGGTCTATCCGATGAACGGCGACACGCTCGGCTGGTGCTGGCGCCTCCTCCTCTCGATGCTGCCCTGATCCGACACTGAGGGTGCCGGCGTCGACGCATCCTGAACCGGAAACGAGCCCGTCATAAATCCCACTATCCAGATAGGAATAAAGGTATATCGTCGCATGCCTCTGTAGGGAGAGGTACGATGAACAAGATCGTTTACGTCCTGCCGCTGCTCGCGCTCGCCGCGTGCAAGCAAGCTGCCACGGTCGACGGCAACCCGCCTGCCCGGCTCGACACCGCCCAAGACAAGGGCGACGCGGCCGTGCCGACCGGCATCGCCGTCACCGCCGCGCCCGGTGTCGCCTTCCATTATCATTACGGCTTCAGTCTCGCCGCGACACGCATCGCCACGGCCCAGGAGGCACATGCGGAAGCGTGCGAAAAACTGGGTATAACACGCTGCCGAATAACCGGAATGCGCTACCAGTTGCTGGGCGAAAATCGGGTCGAGGCCGCGCTCGTGCTGAAGCTCGATCCGGCGATCGCGCGCGAATTCGGCAAGAGCGCCATCGCGGTCGCGCAGCAAGCCGAGGGCACGCTGACCGAGGCCGAGATCACCGGCACCGACGCCGGCGGCGCGATCAGCGCGGCCGAGAGCGACCGTGCCCGGGCGCGCGGCGAGGTTCAGCGGCTCGACGGCGAACTGGCCCGGCCCGACCTCAGGGACGCGGAACGCGCCACGCTGCGGCAACAGCGCGCTGACGCCGCCCACGCTGCGGATTCCGCCGTCGATAGCGCCGCCGAGGCGCGCGCGAGCCTCGCCAACACGCCGATGGAGCTCGCCTATACTTCCGACGCCGCCGTGCCCGGCTTCGACGCCAGCGCGCCACTGAAGAGTTCGCTCGCGCTGCTGATCGGCTCGGCGCAGACCACCTTCACCGTCCTGCTCGGCGCGATCGCGCTGCTCGGCCCGCCCGGGCTGGTCATACTGCTCGGCTGGCTGGGCTGGCGGCGCTGGGGGCCGAGGCGGCGGCGGCCGGTCGCACAAGAAAGCCAGCAGGCGACGAGCGGCTGATTGCGCCATCCGGCACCTTCCGATATAGCGCCTCTCAATCAATGCCCCGGCGATTGCGCGGTTCGCCCGTGCCGCCGGGGCAATCATTTCAGGGGTAATGCCAGCATGGCTCGCCGCCGTCAGATCTACGAAGGCAAGGCCAAGATCCTGTATGAGGGTCCGGAGCCCGGAACGCTGATCCAGTATTTCAAGGACGACGCCACCGCGTTCAACGCCCAGAAAAAGGGCACGATCAGCGGCAAGGGCGTGCTCAACAACCGCATCTCCGAGCATGTCTTCACGCTGCTCGGCATGATCGGGGTGCCGACGCACTTCATACGCCGTCTCAACATGCGTGAGCAACTCATTCGTCAGGTTGAGATCATTCCGGTCGAGGTGGTGATCCGTAACGTCGCCGCTGGCTCGCTGTCGACCCGCCTGGGGATCGAGGAAGGCACCCAGCTGCCGCGCACGATCATCGAATATTATTACAAGGACGACGCGCTCGGCGATCCGATGATCACCGACGAGCATATCGCCGCGTTCGGCTGGGCGAGCCAGGAGGAGATGCACGACATCGCCGACCTGGCGATCCGCGTGAACGACTTCCTGTGCGGCCTGTTCGCCGGGATCGGCATCCGGCTGGTCGACTTCAAGCTCGAATTCGGGCGGCTGTGGGACAATGATTACAGCCGCGTGATCCTGGCCGACGAGATCAGCCCCGATGGCTGCCGGCTGTGGGACATGGAAACCAACGAGAAGCTCGACAAGGATCGTTTCCGTCGCGATCTCGGCGGCGAAGTCGAGGCCTATCAGGAAGTTGCGCGACGTCTTGGATTGTTGCCGGAAGGCGCGGACAATGCCGTGCTCGACCTGGAGAGCCACCGCAAACGGCGCGGCAAGTAACGACCGGCGCGCCCGCCCGCCGGGCGTAATTTGGTGCAGTGAACGAAACTTAACGCCAAAAAGCGTCAGCGTCTTAGCGGCTCGTTAACCCTGTCCGCTTACGAACTGTGCCCGAGACAAGGCTCTTGGGGGCAGCGAAACGTCATGCGTAACTATCTTCTTCTCGCTTCGGTCAGCATGCTCGCGGCGTGCAGCGGCAACACCGGCGCGCAGACCGTGGGCAGCACGGCGCCGGTCGGCGGATCCACGCCGACCCCGACGGGCACCTTCGTCAACCCGGTCGACGCCAAGACCTATACCGGCCTCGGCGTGGCGCAACATTATGAATATTATACGCAGTCCAACACCAGCGGTCAGGGCGGCCAGCTCTATGCCGGCGACGCCAACACCGTGCGCGACAGCGGCATTTCGGTGACCTACGATCCGCGCGACGCGATCTTCGACATTACGATCAGCCGCACCAAGGCAAGCGTATCGGTCGCGGCCAATCGTTTTCAGGATCCCGCGCACCGCACCAATTTTGGCGGCGCGATCCAGCCCCAGGCCAGCGTCCCCAACCTCAATTTCCCGGCCGACAAGGGCATTCAATATCTTCAGACGGGCAGTTCCAGCGGCAACATTCTCGTCGCCGGCAGCAACTCGAGCGACCCGAGTGTCGCCGGGACCTATACCGTTGGTGATCAGGCTTATACGTCGACCTCGCAGACCTTTTTCTATCAGAAACCGGGCACGACGACGAAATACGTGACCTATGCCGGCTATGTCCGCAATACCCTGGGTGTAACGCAACAGACCGACCCGGGCAGCGTCACGCCTTATTATCGGAACACCTATTCGCTCGACCGCGCCGCGTTCGTCTATGGTGAGACCACCAGCAACAGCGCGGTTCCGACCAGCGGCACCGGTACCTATACCGGCGATATGCTGGCGACGGTGGTGTTCAATCCGCTGCTCGACTCGGCGCCGAATACGCCGACCTATATGCAATGGCTCAGCGGCAGCCAGACCAGTGTCGTCGATTTCGGCGCCAAGACAGTCAAGACGACGCTGACCGGAACGGCGACCGCACCGGCGTTCGACGCCTATACCAACCGCGTCGTGTCGCTGCCCGCGGGCTCGACCTTCACCGCGCATGCCAACAGCACGATCGATCTGGTCAGCAAGGGCGGCTTCACCGGCACCTTCGCCGATGCGAGCTTCGTGCGGCCGGGAATGACCGACTTTCCGATCGTCATTGCCGGCTCGAGCATCGACGGCGCCTTTTACGGGCCGAACGGCGAAGAGCTCGGGGCGGGCTTCCGAATCGTCGGTGGCACGCCCGACCAGCGCATCGACATTCTCGGCGTCCTGACGGGCAAGAAATAATGCATCCCCTGCTGGCAGCGCTCCTCGCGCTGTCCGCGCTGGTCGTGACGGCCGGCCCGGCCCGGGCCGACTCGATTCTCGACCAGTGCGTGTCCCAGACCTGCAAGGCGCGGCTGACCGCCGACGAGATGCTGAGCGAGGTCCAGAAACTGGTCCTCGCCAAGCGCTTCGACGAGGCGAGGCCGATGATCGCCGCGCTCGCCGCGGTACCCTCGCTGCATTTCGAGACGCAATTCCTGACCGGCTACGTCGCCGAGCAGACCGGCGACTACAAGCATGCCGAGCGCGTGTTTCGCGCGATCCTGGTCGAGGACCCAAAGCAGACCCGCGTACGGCTCGAGCTGGCGCGCACCCTGCTGGCGCAGGGCAAGACCCAGGCCGCCGACCACCAGTTCCGCCTCGCCGCCCAGGCCGACGACCTGCCGCCGGAAATCACCCGCACGATTCGCCAGGTCCGCACGATATTGCGTTCGAAGCGCGCCTGGACGCTGAACGTCGATTTCGGCATCGCGCCCGACAGCAACATCAACAACGCCACCGGCGCCGACAGCATTACGGTGATGTTCGGCCCGATCCCGCTGCCGTTGACGCTCAGCCAGAGCGCGCGCGCGACCTCCGGCACCGGGGTGACGGGCTCGATCGATTCGAGCCTGCGCCTGCCGATCGCGAAAAGCACCGCGCTGCTGGTCGATTTCGACGCGGCGGGCACACTCTATCGCACGCATCAGTTCGACGATCTGGCCGGCGAGGTCGCGACGGGCCTGGAATTCACCTTGTCGCCCAAGCTGCATGTCCGCGCGGAGGGACTGGTCTCGCAGCATGATTTCGGCGGGACGGTGATCAGTCGTCAGGTCGGCGGCAAGGGCGGCGCCGAGTTCAACCTCAGCGACAGCCAGCGGCTCGGCCTGCAGATCGACGCGCGCCACACCACCGCGTTCTTCGACCACGGCTATGATGGCTGGCAGATCGGCGGCTACGCCACCTATGAGCGCGTCGTCGCACGATCGATGATCGCCTCGGCCAGCCTGTTCGCGCGACGCGACGCGCTGGCCGATCCGGCCTATGCCAACAAGGAATTCGGTGGTCTGATCGGGCTGGGCGGCGAACTGCCCAAGGGGTTCAATTTCGGCGTGAGCGGCGGGGCTTCACGTGCGATCTACGACGCGCCGTCCTATTTCTTCTCGCTCGACCCCCGCCGTGACTGGCGCTTCAACGCACGGCTGACGATCGGCAATCGCGCGATCAAGCTGCTCGGATTCTCGCCGACCTTCACGGTGTCCTACACCCGCAACGCGTCGTCGATCGAATATTACCGCACGCAGCGCACTCGCTTCCGCTTCGCGCTGGCGCGCTATTTCTAACCACGGCAGCGGCCGGCGCGGCGTTCAATCCTTGACGCGAAAGCCGCAGATGATGCCGAAGACGAAGGCGCTGACCAGCGACAGCTGCACCCAGCCCTTCGGATCGCTCCACCCGAAATAGTCCCCGCCATAAGCGAACAGCGCGATAAACAGGACCATTGCCAGTCCGGCCATGCCCCCAACTCCTGTACATGCGCCCGCGCCCCATCGCGTGGCGGCGCCGTGAAGCTGATCTCCAACTGTAAATTTTCCATGAAGCTTGCCCCTTGCGCGCGGCATCGCCATAGCGGCCGCGACCGCGCCAACCCGGGGAATCGGCCATGAAGCTTCGTATCGTCGTCACGCTCAAGCCGGGCGTGCTCGATCCGCAAGGCAAGGCAATCCACAAGGCGCTTGGCGGCCTGGGTTTCGCCGGCGTCAATGATGTCCGCGCCGGCAAGCTGATCGAGCTCGATGTCGCCGACGACACCGACGATGCGACGATCGACGCGATGTGCCGGCAACTGCTCGCCAATACCGTGATCGAGAATTACCGGGTCGAACGGGCATGAAGACCGCGGTCATCGTCTTTCCGGGATCGAACTGCGACCGGGATCTGGCGGTGGCGATCCGCCACGTGACCGGCACGGGACCGAATATGGTGTGGCACGGCGAGAGCGCGCTGCCTGCCGGCCTTGGCCTGATCGCGCTGCCGGGCGGCTTTTCCTATGGCGACTATCTGCGCTCGGGCGCGATGGCGGCGCGCTCACCGATCATGCGCGCGGTGGTCGAGGCGGCGGGACGCGGCGTGCCGGTGCTCGGTATCTGCAACGGTTTCCAGGTGCTGACCGAGGCCGGGCTGTTGCCGGGCGCTCTGATGCGCAACGCCGGGCTGAATTTCGTGTGCCGCGACGTCGCGCTGACCGTCGCCAATGCGCAATCGATCTTCACCGCGCGTTATGAGCAGGGCGAGGCGATCAGCCTGCCGGTGGCGCATCACGACGGCAATTACTCGGCCGATGCGGCAACGCTCGACCAGCTGGAAGGCGAAGGCCGCGTTGCGCTGCGCTATGCCGAGAACGTCAACGGCTCGGCGCGTCAGATCGCGGGCGTGCTCAACGATGCCGGCAACGTGCTGGGCATGATGCCGCACCCCGAGCGCCGCATCGAGCCGGCACATGGCGGGACCGACGGGTTGCGGCTGTTCACCGGCCTGCTGGAAATGGTGGGGGCTTAGGGCTCTGTACTAAAGACGCCCGACGACACGCCGCAGCTTGCGCAACAGCACCACGTCATGCGGCACGCCGTCGATCGCCTCGCTGGCGAGCGCCATCAGGCGGACCGCACCGAAACTAGCCGCCAGCCCCTTGAGGCGAGCGGCGGCGATGCGCCAATGGTCGCCGTCCTGCGCCATTTCGAGCCCCGTGAGGCCGCGGTGGACGCCTTCGACAAAGGCCTGACGAAGCTCGGCGATCAGCTGCGGTTCGTCACCGACCGCCGCCGCCAAAGTCGCATCGATTGCACCTGGATCATAAGCCATGGCACACCCTAGCCGAACGAGCATTAAGGCAAGGTTTCGCTAATTGCTTCCCGTAGCGCAGAAATGTGGTAAATGGCTGGGATGAACGGGGGTTCTCGCATCATCGACCTGCGCACCGGCGCCGCTCCCACGGCAGATGGCGACCTGTTGCTGACCGAGGCATTGCCAACGCCGCCGGCTGCGCCGATTGAAGCGCCGATGGCAGAGGAATATGCCGAGGAAGAAGAGCTCGCCCCGTCACGCGGCGGGCTGATCCTGCCGATTCTCGGCGGATTGGTGTCGCTCGGCTGGGTCGGCGCGATGCTGTGGCTGGCGCGCGCGAGCCTGCCGACGCTCAATCCGGTCGCGCTGGCCGAATTCGTCGCGGCATTGTGTGTCCCCCCTGCCCTCATCGCCATCTTGCTGATCCTGGCGATGCGCACCAGCCGCGCCGAGGCGAGACGTTTCGGCGACGTGTCCCGCGCGATGCGGGCGGAGGCGGCGAGCCTCGAGCGCACCGTCGCGGCGCTGTCACGGACGATCGAGACCAACCGCCAGCATATCGCGGAACAGACCACCGCCTTGATGGCGATGGGCGACACCGCGATCAGCAAATTGTCGGCGATCGGCACTGGCATGACCGAACAGGTCGGCGTCGCCAACGAACATGCGACGAAGCTCTCGGAGGCGGCATCCGGCGCGCATGCGAGTCTCTCGGTGCTGCTGGCGATACTGCCGCGCGCGCATGGCGAAACCATCGACATGGCCAAGCAGCTCGACAGCGCCGGCGTGATGGCGACGGAGCGCGCCGCCGCCCTGGGCGCGGAACTGAGCGCGCTGGCCGAGCGCGGGCGCGAGGCCGAGGACATTGCCGGCGGCGCGGCGCAGAAGCTCGCCGCGCATCTCGCGCGGATGGAGGCGACCAGCGAAACGGCGGGCGCGCGACTCGAGGCGGTTACCGGCGAGATGTCGGCCGCGGTCGACGGGCTGCTGGGCCGCACCGCCGGTGCCGTCGACGAGGCGCGCAAGGGAATCGCCGCACAAGGCGATGCGATGCTTGCCATGCTCGGCGCCAACCAGGCCGCGCTCGACACCGCAAGCCGCGAAAGCGCCGAGGCGCTGGCCGAGCGGATCGTCGCGATCGAGGGGCAGATCGAGCGCCTCGCCGCGCGACTCGGCGAACAGCGCGACGTCGGCGGCACGATGCTCGGTGAACTCGACCAGGGCATCACCTCCGTGTCGGCGCGGATCGACGCGCTGCACGACCAGGGGGTCGAGCGCACCCAGACGCTGGCGGCATCGATCAGCGCGCTGGGCGGATCGGCCGACGCGATGACCGATGCGCTCAAGACCGGCGATGTCATGGCGACCAACGCGATCGGCACGACCGAGCGGCTGCTCCTCGCGCTCGACGCCGCCGCGCGCGAGATCGACGAGACGCTGCCCGACGCGCTGGAGCGACTCGACACGCGGATCAACGCCAGCCGCAAGGTGGTGGGCGACGCCAAGCCGGAGCTGCTCGCCCTCGTCACCGCGGCGGAGAGCACCCATGACGCGATCGAGGCGATCGCGCAGGTCATCGCCGGTCAGCGAACCACGGTCGACACGCTGTCGCGCACCCTGCTCGACACGCTGAGCAGCGGGCGGGAAAAGGCCGATGCGCTTGGCCTGATGGTCGAGGAGACGATCGGCCGCACGCATCGCTTCGCCGAGGAAGCGGCCCCGCGGCTGGTCGAGGCGCTGCTGCGCGTGCGCGACACCGCGAGCGCTGCGGCCGACCGCGCGCGCGAGACGCTGGCAACGGTCATCCCGGAAGCCGCCATCGCGCTCGAGCGCGAAAGCGGCGCCGCGATGCGGCGTGCGACCGAATCGGCACTGACCGACCAGATCACGGCGATCGGCGAGGCGGCCGGCGCCGCGGCGGACGCGGCGGCGCGCGCCTCCGAGCGGCTGACCCAGCAAATGCTCAAGATCGCCGACTCCACGGCGATGGTCGAAAGCCATATCGAGGAAGCGCGCGCCGAGCGCGAAAAGGCCGACAAGGACAGCTTTGCGCGGCGCGTGTCGCTGCTGATCGAGGCGCTCAATTCAGCGTCGATCGATATCGCCAAGTCCTTCTCGTCCGAAGTATCGGACAGCGCCTGGGCAGCCTATCTCAAGGGCGATCGCGGGGTGTTCACGCGGCGCGCGGTGCGCCTGCTCGACGCCGGTGAAGCGCGCGAGATCGCGCGGCTCTATGACAGCGACGGCGAGTTCCGCGAGCAGGTCAACCGCTACATCCATGATTTCGAGGCGATGCTGCGCGCGATCCTGGCGCAACGCGACGGCTCACCGCTCGGCGTGACCTTGCTATCGTCGGATATGGGCAAGCTCTATGTCGCGCTGGCCCAGGCGATCGAGCGGCTGCGGACCTGAGGGTCTGTACCGAGTAGCGGCAAGGGCAGGGACGGAGCCGCGAAGTGGTCGTCCGGAGCTGGGTGTAGACCCTGTTCTCAGGCCTGCCCGAAGCCGCTGACGGCGCGGCGGCCGAAACCAGGGCGGCGTTCGACCAGCGGATTGGCTTCGCGTTCCAGCAGGGTCAGCGTGCTTTCGAAGGTCGGCCGCAACTCGACGACATGTTGCAGCGCCTCGCTTGGCGTGTCGTGCTGTTCGACGCAATCGCGCGCGATCATCTCGATGGTCTCGGCAATCAGCGCGAGCGGTTCGGCACCGAACTGGCGCGCCTCGCCCTTCAGCGTATGCGCGGGGATGACGATCGCGGCAGCGTTCTGCGCGCGCATCGCGTTCTCGATGGCGGCGACCGACTTCACACCGTCTTCACGGAAGTAGCCGAGGATGCGGACGAAGCCCGCGCCCAGCTCGCTGCGCGCTTTAGCAAATGCCGTCCAGTCGACCAGATCGGTTTCGTCCATTGACACAATGGTCTCCAACTTCGTTACCCGGGGGATAGGCTCCGAAAGCTCGACCTCTTCTAGGTCATAGGTGTAAATGACCGGTTGACGCGCGACGCGAATTTCATCGCCCATGATCTGGCAAGCTATTGGCAAGCCAGTATATGTCCGATGTGATAGTTAATTGCGGCGAGGAAACCGTCAGTCGCTCAACCGGCGAACGGATTCTTCGGCGCACGCAACGTCAATCGTACCGGTACCGCGCCAAAACCAAGGTCGCGCCTGATGCCGTTGATGAGGTAGCGCTGATAGCTGGTCGGCAGCTGATCGACACGGGTACCGAACAGCACAAAGCCGGGCGGACGCGTCTTGGCCTGGGTGAGATAGCGCAACTTGATGCGCTTGCCACCAGGCGCGGGCGGCGGATTGGCCTCGACCGCGCGTTCGAACCAGCGGTTGAGCTCGCCGGTGCCGATCCGCTTCGACCATGCTTCGCGCGTTTCGAACGCGACCTGAAGCAGGACGTCGAGCCCCTTGCCGGTCGCTGCCGAGACGGTGAGTAGCGGCACGCCCTTGACCTGGGAAAGGCCTTCTTCGAGCGCGGCGCGGACGCCGTTGAACAGCTTCGACGCGTCCTCGGCGACATCCCATTTGTTAAGCGCGACGACCAGCGCCCGGCCTTCCTGCAGCACGGCATCGGCGATGCGCAGATCCTGTGCCTCCAGCCCGCGTGTGGCGTCGAGCAGCAACACGACGACCTCGGCAAAGTCGATCGCGTGGCGCGCATCTGCGACGGAAAGCTTTTCCAACTTGTCCTGGACCAGCGCGCGCTTGCGCATACCGGCGGTGTCGATCAGCCGCACGGCGCGCTCCCGCCCTTGTTTGGGATCAGGCCACATCCAGTCGATCGCGATCGAGTCGCGCGTGATCCCCGCCTCGGGACCGGTGATCAGCCGGTCTTCGCCCAGCATGCGGTTGATCAGCGTCGACTTGCCGGCATTCGGGCGCCCGACGATCGCCAGCTTGAGCGGCGCGTCAGGATTGTCTTCGTCCTCCTCCTCGGCCGCATCTTCGCCTTCCGGGCGATCGATATGCGGCAGCAGGGCCTCGAGCAGATCACCCATGCCCTCGCCATGCTCGGCCGACAGCTGGACCGGATCGCCAAAGCCGAGCGACAATGATTCGAGGATGCCGCTTTCGCCGGCTTTCCCTTCCGCCTTGTTGGCGACGAGAATCACCGGGATGGTGGCGCCGCGCAGCCAGCGCGCGATCTCCTCGTCGAGCGGCACCAGGCCGGCACGAGCGTCGATCATGAACAACGCGACGTCGGCCATCGCGACCGCA
>Ga0207703_10001494_pt1 | contig 21329 bp, 12 predicted proteins | sample KBSSwiS12_FD_184304 | JGI IMG/M metagenome (GOLD analysis project Ga0207703, IMG submission 184304) | Switchgrass rhizosphere microbial communities from Kellogg Biological Station, Michigan, USA - KBS Switchgrass S1-2 (SPAdes) (version 2) | ecosystem: Host-associated > Plants > Roots >...
CCGAGGGATTGGAAAGAAGAGTCGCCGCCCGCGAGCCGAATATGGTCGGGCTGGTGATGTCGGGGGCGTTGCAAGCCCACGCGAGCGCGTTCTGTGCACTCACAGAGACGGTGACCTCGTAGGTGCCGTCCGCAAGGCGCGTCTCCGTGATGCCACCGGTGACGGTCGTGCCGAGGGATGGCCCGCCGTGGGTGGCAAGATAGTTCGCGGCCAGTCCGGCATAGTCCACCAACGCGAAGGTCGTGAACGGATTGTTTGCCCATCCGATGTAATCGGGAATCGGCGGAAAGTACTGACTGGTCGAACCTTGAGTGCTCAGGAAGTCCGAGAGAGGTCTGTTCGTCGTCTGCGCGGCACAGGGTTGAGCTAGGGTGAATGCGGCCAGGGCGAGAAGCACCGCGGAGATCTTCAAGATCCGAGTCATGAGTCAACTCTCTTTCGGGCGGGGAGTAGGAACTGAAGGCTACAGCGAACCCCAATAGCCTCGACGGGCTACAGTGACGGGCGGGCCCCGTTCCTTGTCGAGCTTCTGGCCGGGAATGCGAGGCAACAGTCCCCCACTCTCGCGCGAGTCTAGGGGAGGATCGCAGGCGCATGCAGGTTACAACGTGGATGGGCGTACTTCGGGGAGGCGATCAGGGTACTTCCGGGGGGATAACAAGTCAATTACCGCCGCGCGCTTTCGCGCTCCGCGCTACGACCGCGCCAGCACGGGCTCCCCAATCACAGCCCGGACTCGATGCGTCTTTCCGTCCTCGCGCAGAGGAATCGCTCCAGCTTCAACCGAGACCCCGTCCAGCTCCGCCGCCGTGACTCCTCGGCAGCGCCGCCCGGGATTCTCCACCGAGATCTCATACCGCGTATTCCCAAATCGCACCGTCGCCTTGAACCCTGGCCATTCGAAGGGAATGCACGGGTTCAGCGCCAGTGTGTTCCCCCGGCGCTCAATCCCTAGAATCGACTCCAGGCCCGTCCGGTACATCCAGGCTGCCGAGCCCGTATACCAAGTCCACCCGCCGCGGCCAGCGTGCATGGGGTGCGCATAGACATCCGCGGCGACCACGTACGGCTCCACCTTGTACCGCCCAACATCCGCCGGCGTGCGCGTGTGGTTGATGGGATTCAACAGATGGAACAGCTCGACCGCCTCGTCGCCACTCCCCAACCGCGACACGGCCATCACCACCCAGAGCGCGGCGTGCGTGTACTGCCCTCCGTTCTCCCGCACACCCGGGATGTATCCCTTGATGTACCCGGGCTCGAGCGGCGAGGTATCGAACGGTGGATGAAGCAGCAAGATCACGCGGCCATCCCGGCGCATGAGATGCGTCCGCACGGAATCCATGGCGCGCTCCACCCGCTGAGGCGAGGCGGCTCCCGACAGCACGGCCCATGATTGTGCGATGGAATCGATCCGGCACTCCTCGTTTTGCGCCGAGCCGAGGGGTGTGCCGTCGTCGAAATAGGCGCGCCGGTACCAGTTCCCATCCCAAGCTTGTTCGAGAACGGTTCCGAGCCGCGCGACTTCGTTGCGATAGCGGGCAGCACGGTCCGCGTCACCACGTCGGGCTGCTACCTCCGCGAAGTCCTTCAAGACCTTCGTGAGGAACCATCCCAGCCAGACGCTCTCGCCCTCCCCCTTGGGACCGACCCGATTCATCCCATCGTTCCAGTCGCCGCTTCCGATGAGGGGAAGTCCATGCTGCCCTACCGTGAGGCTGCGATCGATGGCCCGGACGCAGTGCTCGTAGAGAGACGCCTTCGCACCCGTCTCCCCCGGAACCCCGTACGCATCGAGCTGGCCCGCCTCGAGCTGAGGGGCCTCGAGGAACGGGACGGCCTCGTCGAGCACACCCTTGTCCCCGGTCGCATCGACGTAGCGGTTCACGGCTAACGGCAGCCACAGCAGATCGTCCGAGCATCGCGTCCGGATGCCGGCTCCCGAGTGGGGCAGCCACCAGTGCTGCACGTCGCCCTCGACGAACTGGCGTCCGGCGGCACGAAGGATGTGCTCGCGGTAGAGATCGGGCCGCGCGATGGTGAGCGCCATCACATCCTGGAGCTGATCCCGGAACCCGAAGGCTCCCCCCGGCTGGTAATACGCGGTTCGAGCCCAGAACCGGCTCGACACGGTCTGATAGAGGAGCCAGCGGTTCATGAGCAGGTCGAACGAGTCGTCCGGCGTGCTGATCTCCACCGCACCCAGGATGGAATCCCACGACCGCTCGACCTCGACCAGCTCGCGCAACGCGGCCGGGACGGAGCCATGCGCCTGGATCAACCGCACCGCGTCTTCTCGGTTCGCACCCTGTCCCAGCAGGATGACGATCTGGCGCGTCTCCTTCGCCTCTATCTCGAGCTGGACCTGGAGTGCCGCGCACGGATGAAGTCCGGCGCCGAAGTTGTTCGCGAGCGTGCGGCGCTGGAGCGCCGCCGGCTGCCGAATCGAGCCGTGCCGTCCCACGAACTCCCGCCGGTCCCCCGTCGCCGAGAGCACCTTGCCCCCATGCGCGAACGCGACCCGTCCCCGGAATTCCTGGTTGTAGGGATTCTCCGCGAGCACGGCCGAGGTGGAGGCATCGAGCTCCGTCCTCACGTGCACCTGCTCCCCGGCGCGTGGAGGCGAGAGCGTCCACTCGTTGTAGGCAAACACGCTGAGTCGTCGGGGGCGGTCGCTCTCGTTGGCCACCGTCAGCAGTGCGAATCGGACGGGGTCGGAGCGGTGCACGAAGACGGCGAGCTCGTGGCGGATCTCCCGCTCCCGATGTATGTACCGCGTCACGCCGACGCCGTGCCGGACCAGCCAGCGCCCTCCGTCGGGAGCGCGGCGCATCGGCCCCGGCGTCGCGCCCCATGCGGCGCCCGTCTCGTCGTCGCGTAGGTACATCGCCTCACCGGTCGTCTCGGTGAGTGGATCGTTGGCGAACGGAGTGAGGCGGTTCTCGCGGCTGTTCTCGGCCCACGTGTAGGACGTGCCGGAGGCCGTCACCACACTTCCGAAGTGCGGATTGGCGAGGACGTTCGCCCATGGAAGCGGTGTTTCCTCGTCGCCGTTCAACGCAATCACGTACTCGCGCCCGCCATCCGTGAACCCGCCGCGGCCGTTCCAGTGCATCAGAGGCGGGACCTCCAGCTCCGGCCCGGCGTCGACGTCGCGCGCAAGAGGCGGGGCCTGGATGCTCACCACCGGAGCCGGTTCCACGTGCTCGGAGTACGGACGGTCGAGCTGCTCCTCGAGCGAGCCTTGGTCGCCGTTCAAGATCACGCGAGCAACCGCCGAGAGCAAGATGCGGTCGGGCTCGCTCATGGAATCGCTGCTGAGCAGGAAGGCGCCTCCCGTGCGATTCATCCACGCTCCCCACGGACCCCCCTCGATCAAGCCCTGGATCTGATCCTGCATCTCGTTCCGATATCCGACGGGATGCTCGTTCAGGATCACAACGTCCGCGCTCAACCCCTTCAATCGCCAGTAGTCCTGAGCGCGCAGCACCTGCCGCACGAGCGGCAGATCGTCGGACTCGAGCACGCGCACGAGGAGGATCGGCAGATCTCCGGAGATGCCGTGGCTCCAGAGGCCCGACTGCCCCTCGACATTGCGCGCGAGGACGGAGGGATCGGCACCCATCGAGCGGTCCGCGTAGAGGACGCGCGACGCGAGTCGCTCGTAGAGCTGCGCTTCCTCGACCTGCATGCCGAGGTGACGCAGCGCGATCGAGAGCTGGGTGGTGGCGAGCGCGAAGGTTCGCGGCGCGGAGCTCGGATCGGCGTACTTCCGACAGAGCGAGATCGCCGCCTCCCGGTCGGTGACGATGCCAGTCGCAAACGCGACGCGGGCAAAGCCCCCGGGAGCGAGACGGATACGCTGCCGCAAACTCAGGATCGGATCGAGCGTCGCCCCAGTCGTCCCGGACAGCGGCCGACCGTCCAGTGCGAGCGGATCCTCGGGTCCGCGTCCCCGCCCGATGAACCGCGCCCGGTCGGTTTCCCACTCCACCGCGCTCTGGCTGCGTCCCTCGAGGCTCAGCACGTGAATGGCCCACGCGCCGGGCTCATCGTCGGATCGCCGCCGCCGTCCACACAGGAGCGAGGACGTTTCGGGAAGGCATTCCGTCTCGAGGAACAGCTTTCCGAACGCCGGGTGCGAGAGATCGTCGGCCGGAGGTGAGAGTGAGACCTCGACGTAGCTCGTGACCTCGATCTCGCGGAGATGATCGCTCCGGTTCGTGAGCGACAGCCGACGCACCTCGACATCGTCCTCGGTCGAGACGGCGATCTCGAGCAGGGTGTCGATCTCCTCGGCCCGCTGGCCGACCGTCACCTTGTCGGCATAGAACGTGGTCCGGTAGTCGTCCGGCTCGCGGCGAATGGGTTGATACGTCGCCGACCACACGGCGCCGCTCCGCACGTCGCGGAGATAGATGTACTGGCTGCCCCGGTCGCAGATCGCATCCTCGTAGAGCCGCGTGACGGCGAGGCCGCGGCAGGTGCTCCCGCCGCCGCCGACATTGGTGACGACCGAGACGTAGCGTCCATTGGACAGGAACGCCGCATGCGGAAAGACCGTGTGAGGCGTACGGAATCGCCGGGGCGACGCGGGAGAGATGGGAGGCGCGACGTGGGTCACCTCGATCGGCCGCGGTCGCGTCACCGGCACGAAGCGCGGGACGCGCTCCTGAAGCAGGAGCTCGGTCGCCTGCACGCGTGGATCGGCGTGGAAGCGCGAGACCATCGGACCGTCCAGAACGGCATTGGCGAGGGCCACCAGGCTCATCCCCTGGTGATGGGCGAAGTAGGCCCGGACCGGCACGGATCGCACCGGGCCGGGTCCTGTTCCCCCATCGGAATCCTTGTGCGTCTCCCGCGGCGTGTAATCGAGCGCTTCGTAGAAACCGAACCTGCCTTCCCCACCCACGCGAGCGAGATGCCGCAGATTCGACGCCGCTGCGCTGGGATGAATCATGGCGGCGAGCGCCGTGGCGTAGGGCGCCACCACGAGCTCCTCGGCCAGCCCTCGCTTGAGCCCCAGCTCGGGCACGCCGAACGCCTTGTACTGATAGTTCCCCTGCCGATCCATGAGGCTGAAGGCGGACTCCGAGATGCCCCACGGCACGCCATGCCGGCCGGCGTGCTCCATCTGCGCGCGCAAGGCAGCGCCGTACGTGCGATGGAGCAGCGTGTCGGGATAGGAGCGCATCACGAGAAGCGGCATCAGATACTCGAACATCGACCCGCTCCACGAGACCAACGTCGGAATGCCGCGCACGCCGACGAGCGCTCTCCCGAGCTGGAACCAGTGCTCTTGAGGGACGTCGCCTTTCGCGATCGCGATGAAGCTCGCCAGGCGAGCCTCGGACGCGAGCAGGTCGTAGTAGGCAACGTCCAGGCGTCCCGGCCCATCCGCATCGGGCAGCCTGTACCCGATCGAGAAGATCCGCCGATCGCGGTCATAGAGGAAGGTGAAGTCCATGCCGTAGGCGAGCGCCTCAGCCCTCTGCGCGAGAGAGTTCCGGCGCTCGTTCCATTCCGCGCGAGGGCCGGGTGCGGGCGAGTCACTGAGCAGATCGAGAATCGCCTTGCCCCAGTAGTCGACATCCCTCGCGTCGTCGGTCGCCAGCGAATCCAGATCGAGCGCCTCGAGCGCAGCGCGGAGCGCGCTCGCCGCCGCCACGATGCGGGCCGGTCCGGTCTGGTCATCCGGCGGGTGTGTCTCGAGCGCCTCCAGCTCACGGAGCGACGACCTCACGCCTTCCAGAATGGCGGGGCTCCGGCGGGACGTTCCAAGCCTCTCGAGGCTCTGTTGAAACAGAGCCCGGGTGTCGGCGATCGCGAGGGAACGGCGCGCACCATCGGAAGGAACCTCGTCCATGTGCCGCAGCCCTTCCGCGACGGCGAACAACGCTCCGGCCAGGTTCGCGCTATCGACGGTGGAGACATAGCGCGGCTGGAGCGGTGCGAGGCTCGCGCTGTCATACCAGTTCAAGAGATGTCCCTCGTGCCGCTCGAGCCCCGCGACGGTCTGCATCATCCTCTCGATCCGATCGAGGGCATCGCGTGCCTGGATGTATCCCAGGTCGTAGGCGGAGAGCGTCGCCATCAGCCCCATGCCGATGTTGGTCGGCGATGTGCGATGGGCCACCTTCCAGGCGGGCTCCTCCTGGACGTTGTCGGGAGGCAGCCAGTGGTCCGCCTCGGTCATCAAGGTGTCGAAGTAGCGCCAGGTCTTGCGCGCGATACGCCGCAGATAGGCCCGGTCGCTCGGGTCGAGCTCGATCGCGAGGATCGGAACCGGGCGGCTCAGCCAGAACGCGATGACCGGCGACGCGGTCCAGAGAAAGAGGAACGGCGACGCCACCGGCAGCGCTCCAGGGCGGAGCTCCAGAATGGCGAGGAGCGCGGCGATCGCGACCGCCGGTCCCGCCCACATCCCGTTCGCGAACGCGCGCAGCCCCTGGCTCGCGCCGAGCCGCGCGGCACGGGCCGCGGCCGTCGCGGCGGTCTCCCACTCCAGAAGGCTCCGCTGCGTGATGACGAGGCGCACCAGCGTGACCGCGATCGCGTGCACCATTTCGTAGGATTGATAGGCAAGAAGTGTGGCCTCGAGCAGGGCCTGCGTTAGGGCCGTCTCGACTTCCTCCTGGACGTCGCGCAGGAACACGGAGAACGGCTGCTGGGGACGCGGTCCCTTGAGCGCTCGTCCGAGCTGTGGGTAGACGGGGAATCCGATCATCAGGAGGATTGCGATGGTCCACGCCCACGGCGATCCCGGCAGCCAGGTCCAGGCCGAGAGGAGGAGCGCGAGCATCGTCGGGGGAACGAGGCTCCGCCGCAGGTTGTCGAAGATCTTCCAGCGACTGATGGTGGTCAGCCGGTTTCGCTCGATGCCGTGGCGCGTCGGCACCCACGGGAACAGCCAGAGGAGGATCTGCCAGTCGCCGCGCACCCACCGCCGCTGTCGCCCCGCGTGCGCGAGCACGCTGGAGGGGAAATCGTCCACCAACTCGATGTCGGAGACGAGCGCCGTTCGCGCGTGAACTCCCTCGAACAGGTCGTGGGAGAGGAGCGCGTTCTCGGGCACCCGCCCTTCCAGCGCGGCCATGAACGCGTCGACGTCGTAGAGGCCCTTACCGGTGAAGATCCCCTCGCTGAAGAGGTCCTGGTACACATCCGACACGGCGGTGGTGTAGGGGTCCACTCCCGTGTGCCCCGAGTAGACCCGCGCGAACAGTGAGTTCGCCGCGCTCGCCATGGTCACGCTGACCCGCGGCTGCAGGATTCCGTATCCCGCGGTCACGCGATGGAGCCGGGGATCGAACCGCGGGCGGTTGAGCGGATGCTCGATGATCCCGATTAACTGGCGGGCGGTATCTCGCGGGAGCCGCGTGTCGGCGTCCAGCGTGAGGACGTAGCGCACCTCTTCGAGAATCGAGCGGTTGCCGACCAGGATCTGGAACGAGGTGCCCTGGGCGCCCCGCAGGAGGTAGTTGAACTCCTCGATCTTGCCTCGCTTGCGCTCCCATCCCATCCAGACGCCCTCGCGCGCGTTCCATTGCCTCGGGCGGTGGAAGAGGAAGAACCGATCCGGACCGAGGTCGCTGTGGCGCTGGTTGAGCGCCTGGATTCCGGCGATCGCGGCGGCGAGGATCTCGTCGTCCTCGGCCAGCTCAGCCTGGGTCGCGTCGGTGAAGTCGGTGAGCAGGGCGAAGTGGAGGTGAGGATCCATGTTCCCCAGCGCCTGCACTTCGAGGTGATCGATCAGCTCCTTCGCGTTCCCCGCACTCCGAAGAAGCGTGGGAACGATCACCATCGTGCGCGCCCCGCCCGGCACGCCGCCCTGGAGGTCGATTCGAGGCAGACGGCGTGGACGAGCGACCCGGTGCACGACCTTCTGCATCGTCGAGACCGCGAACTGGCTGACGGGCAAGACCGCGAGGAGCGCCACCCATGGGAGCAAGGCGAGCGGGGCGCCCCAGAGGCGCGCATAGGTCACCGCGGCTGCCGTCCCCAGCAAGGTGAGCGCCACGATCGCGCCCAGATAGAAGGCGACGGCGTTCCCGAAGATGAAGCGACGGATCCGATGCCGGAACCGCGGAACGTACGAGACGTCCTCTTCGAACTCCCGGCGCCCGCCGCCGATGAGGTGGTAGCCGATGTGCGCGCTCGGATCCCCCGGATTCTGCTCCATGGATTGCCGCGCGCTCTCGATCGCCCGGAGGGCGACTCGCACCTGGGCTTCCCCGCTCGGCTCGGCCAGCTCCTCCACCGCCTGGCGGTACCGGTCGCGGCTCGCAAAGTCCATCCGGGCGTAGACGCCGGCCGGGTCGCGCTGCAGGACCTGCTCCATCAGGCTCACCTGCTCGACCGTGCGGTTCCAGTCGATGGACGCGACGAGCCGCAAGCTCGTGATCGAGTTCCCCATCGAGGCGTGACCCGTCGTCTGACGCTGGTGCTCGGCCCGGACCGCTTCCTCGATCGTGAGACCGCGCTTCTCGAGGGCCCCTTCGAGCGCAATACGCAGCTCCGCCACGCGTGGGCCGAGCTCGCGCATCCGCTGGAGGAGCTGCACCACGAAACCGTTCGGCGGCGCCTCGGGGAGAGGAGGCAGGGAGTGGGTTGGACCGATGGCCTCGAAGCGCGCGTAGTACTGCTCTGCCTGAGCCGCTCCCGTTCGACTCTCCATGACCTCGTCGGTGAGCCGTCTCAGGTTCTCGATCAAGCTGAGGCGAAGCATGCTCGGCCAGGCCCACAGCTCCCCGAGCGTGAGCGGCGCCACCATCTGGTAGGCGCTCACGAAGCGAGTCAGGCGCTGGAGGTCGAACCGCGCGTCGCTGTGGCGAATGAATTCGAGCGCCATGGCATGGACCCGCGCCATCCCCGCGCGCTCGCGCGCCGCGAGCTTGGGAAGGTCTCGGTAGTAGCGCTCGGGTAGGTTCTTGCGGACCTCCCCGATCTCCGCTTCGACGAGGTGGAAGTTGTCGAGGAGCCATTCCGCGGCGGGCGCGACCGATTCCCCGCGGCGGACGTCCTGCGCCAGGGCTCGGTAGGAGCGGCGGAGGACATGCGCATTGTCGTCGAGGCGGGCCAGGAACCGCCGCGAGCGATGGCGAGGAGTGCGGGAGAGCGTGTAGCCACCTGCCAACAGCCGAGCGCGCTCCTCGAGATGCTCGACGCTGAGGAGCTCACCGCGGAGGGGGGCGGAGTCGGTCAGTGGGGGGCGGTTGTCCGAACCGCGGCCGCCCCAGGGGTCCGAGTTCATCCATCCAGCGTATCAGATCGGGGCTAGGCCTTTGGGCGGTGCGGGGTTCGGGGATTGGTTCAGAGACAGCCCGTCGGGGGAGGTGTCGGTTGGCGCCACGTCGGCAGTGCCCCCGTTATACGGGTCGGCCACTTCGAATTCGGAAAGCGGGCCGACCGTTTCAGCCGCGGACGGCCGAGGCGGTGGGCCGGCTCACTACTCTATCGCGCCGCGCGACTCGATGCCCTTCTTGTAGTGCTGCTTGATCTCCTGATCGCAACAACAAACGCTCATATTCTGGCGGTAAGCACTAACCGTCTCTGTACCTTATCATCGGGCCGATTGACGTAGTCGAGCACGACACGTTCCCCCTCTACGAGCCAGCTGAGCACGACGCGCAGCATTCGGGCGTCTGGCGTCAGGTAATACCCCGCCCGCTCCATATCGATCCGCCTTACCCCCTGAACAATAATCGGTTCGCTTCCATCTCGCATACGAACAACTGCACCGTGCGATACTGCGTTGGACAGCAACGTCCCTCCGACAACTACCCGCCCCTCCACCGGTCTCTCGTGTCTCAGAAGGAGCTCGTAGTCTTCCAGCTCCACACGGATCCGCATTTTCTCGTAACGGTTCGCCGCGCTAGGCAGACTCCTCGTGTCCGTTCTGCGGACAAGCGTCAGCTCTACCGAGCCGTCCTTGGGGACCTCACTCAGAATCTTTGAGAGCCTGTTTTGCCTGCCCACCGGATTACCACCAATTTCAATGATGAAGTCGCCCCGCTCGACTCCTTTCTTCCATGCATCGCTCGCGCGATACACTTTCTCGACAAAGAGTCCATCCCGCCAATCTCCAAGCTGCATGTGCATCCTATTGAATGCGTCGAGATACGAGTACTCAATTCCAAGGTACCCTATGTGTCGCCTTACGAATCTGCGCCTGTATAAACGGTTTAAGTGCTTGCGCAGAAATGTTCTCTCGAAGCTTGAGGCACCCTCAACGGCGAACTGCACACCTTCATACACCTGATGCTCAAGAGGGCTTAGCAGAAACGCCCCTCGTCGCCTAAAAAGGCCGCAGAGCCATACTATTAGGCAGAACTTTAGCACTAACGCGCTGGTCACCAGCGCCCACCTAAGTTTCTCCTCGCGGTCAAGCATTGGATACAGTGGTTGTATGGCAGCATATGTGTACCCAGTAAACAGCCCCGCACATCTGAACCATCGGTTCCATCTGAACATGCGGGGTCCATCTTTGATTTCGTTTGCTCGCATATGATCGGCAATCAGCGTACTGTCCAACCGTCCCACAACTAGAAATAGCGCCACCGCCTGTCCAAGCCCGTACAGCGTCATGAACGGAAGCTCTTCCAGGCCGCTTGTCGCTCGTCCGTCTGCAACCCACAGTAGTTCATATATCGTCGCAGCCGCGAAGATGAAGAGCCAACCGACGAGGCCGGTCCTCAAATACCGCGCGCGTTGTACTCCGTGTCGATTGACGGCACTCAGCTCGTAATAGAAAAGCAATAGGGCGAGACTCGTGCCATTGGTACATAGATTTCTAGCCCACGTCATCTCCGGCAAGCACAGCCAAGCGACATAGAAGGAGATCCAGCCCAAATAGGCCAACCCCACCCACCGCGCTAGCCTCTGAATGGCACTACCAACGTAGTCCTCTAACCACATCGGCTCCCGACGGGGAATACGAGCAAAGAGCTGTCGTCGCATGACTCGTACATAGCCGACCAACATGAGACCTATGAAGCCGATCTGTACGGCCAGAAGTATCTGATCCTCTTTGGTCATACTCCTCGCTCAGCCCCCTCAACCACTTCCGCTGCGTAGTACAGAAGCCGTCTGCTGGCGTACGCGAGGCTAATAAAGATGAAGAGCATGCACTTCATGGTAAATGCCCCATATACGAGCACAGCGAGTCGCGCTATGTCTGGCTCATAGAGTACTGAACTATAGACTTGTATCGCCGCGTATAGAAACAAGAGAGGTATTAGCCATTGCCAACGCGAGAGAAACATGGAATCGACCCGCCCGACGAAGTACCCAAGCGCGATGGCGGAGGCTAACCCAGTTACGAGGGAGGATATACGGTCGACGTCCGCGTAGGCCGCCATACCATAGGCGCCCAGTCTGGCACAGAACACGGTTATACCAAAGCCCGCCCCTAGAATGACCCAGCGCGTAATGTGGGGCCACCGTCGCCACTGAAGAGGGTGGCGATCATTCATTTCAGGTGTCGCACCCTTAAGAGCTTCGGTACACGTCCGTATAAAACTCGGCGTGAGCGACCGCGTCATCGCGACCAATGCGGTTGTGGATCCTACTGAGAATAGGTCCATTAGGGCGGATGGCAGTTGACTTGCAACGCTGTGGCTCTCGGTTAGCAGGACTGGGCCATGGGGATGGGTGGCTACGACAATGCGGAAGAGCATTGTGACGTAGAACATGCCCAGGAACCACCAGAACCACTGCCACGCGCCGAGAAAATAGGAATTCAGGCATTGTATTGTGGCACGTATGGAAGCATCGTTGACGGCGCTGTTCAGGGGCTGAATTCTACCCGGGAAAAGCACTAGAGTAATGAGCGTGACGTGAAGGAGAGCCCCCAACGTGCTTACATGTGTTAACAACCACTCGCCCAAGACATCTCGGCCGTGGAACCACTCACCCGCGAGCGACACTACCGTGCTTATTACTCCGATTCCCAGCAAGATGGCTTGACTGATGAAGGCAATTCCTCTGGGAAGACGCCCTCTCCGGACTACGGACGGGTCTAGCGCGTGGTCGGCCAATTATCGAGTCCCCTGGGGCACGAAGAGAAGCTGCTCATGCCACACAACGCCCCCATTTTCACCGGCTTTGGCGGGAAACGTATGAACGCGGATCTCGTAGCCGTCGAAAAACGTGATAGCATAGGGCATATTGGCCTCTCTCCAGGCCAGGGAGCGACGATTAGCTCTTAGATATTCCCGGGTAGCCAGCCTGAGTGCCTCTAATGCCCGCTCGTCATCAGCTAAGGCTAATTGTCTCATGTTGGCATTTACCAGGGCATTCTGCGTTTGTTGGGAAAGCCCCATATAGTAAACAAGCTCAGCCCGTGCCAGCACTCTGAAATATGCGTCAACCTCGTGTGCGGCCGCGGTGGCCAAGGTTTCACCGTCCATTCCAAGGTAGCCGTCGACATGGATGCTTCCTCGTTTGCCTCGCCTCGCCGTGTACTGAAATTCTGGAATGAACAGGAGTTCGACGACCGCCGGTACATCGTCTCCTGACCGACCAAGCCGTGAACGGCCATACAGGACATGCCTTGGCCAATCTGGGAGGGTCGTATTGACATTTATGCTGTCCGGGCACTTTCTAGTCCACCGGTCCCGAAGTTTATCCCCCGTGGACGCATGATCGTGCGGTGGATGAGGCTCCTCGGGCCGGTGTGGCGATGCGCCCGCATCGCGCGACAGGACGCACGCGGCGTTCTTACATCGAGTTTCCGATTGTATGTGATGAAGCAGCGCTGCCATGTATCCGCCAGCGCTCAGCCCATCCCTAGGCGGTGACCTCTGCGGTCCATTGCATGCAGTCAGAGTGCAGCCGGCAACGATGGTAATCTGAAGCGTACGAAGACTGAGGCGGCGGACCGTCAGAGTTTTGCTCCCTCGGTACAGTGCGAGGCGAATCCATAGGGTGTCATCGTGGCTGCGCCGTCCCCCCGGTATCCCAGCTCCCTATCAATCCCGCCGCCTTGATCGCCTGGGCTATCGTTTTCCCCCTGAGGGTACCGACCCGCGCAGCTTTGTCGTCAAGGCAAAGGCCTCATCCCAAGCACTGTTTTGGGCCTTAGCCCGGTCTATTGCAATGGCCAGCTCTCGCATCCTACGGGCGTAGGAGAGAACTGAATCCTGTGTAGCGTGAAATGCTTCGTTTGCCTCGCGAGCCCGATCTGCGTCGGTGCCCGCAAGACACATAGCCATCACGTACTGATTGTATCCGGTTATGAGAAAGTCACGAATATCAGCGTGGATTGCATCGAGCGTGTCATACATCGCGTGCATAGTGGTTGCCACGCTCGTCCTGGCGTTCACCTTCAGCAAGCTATCCCTACCAGCATTGGCGAGGTCAAAGCTGGCCTGAAACGTCTTCGTATACATGGGGAACGCCTTGGCTGGGTCCTTTAACACCACAATGCTCGAATGGTCACATTTGATGCGCTTATAAGCAGTCCCACACCCAGCGCTGGCAAGCGTAGTTGTGACTGCGAGAACCGATACCCACTGGATTCGTTTAACCATCCCCAACCTCCTACTTGATAGGGCTAAGTGCCTCGATGTGGTCGGCAACCGGAGTCACCCATGACCAATCTTTCCAGGAATCCCACTTGCTTGAATCGCTGGGGGCCGAGACTTGGGCTTCGTACTCATTCTTAAATTGGGCAAGCCCTGCGCTGAACACGCCTATGAGATCGCCTGTCTCCTGATCAAATACAGGCGACCCAGACAGACCCTTGAAGCTCGGGAGATTTGTCCCGATGACGCTCTGCGTCCAAGCTTTGGAGAGGGCCCTTCTCTTTTTCGGCAAGAGTGCCCAGCCAGTCTTTACTTGAGGAGCATCCCCAAACGCGGCCGCGCCAATCAGAACTAGCTTTCTTGAACGCGGGACACCCAGCGGAGCGGTGCCGATCAAAGAGTCGGCAACAGGACCCACCAGCACCAGGCCGAGATCAGGATCGCACGCCTCGCTGAGGACTTTGGCATCAACATAATCGAGGTCTCTTGGATAACCATTCACCATGAGCCTAATCGCGAAGGCCTGCGGATCCGCCCGGACCATTGTCGCAACATGCGCTGCCGTCAAGACACGATGGTTATCTAGAAGCCACCCATTGCCTCTCACTCGATCAGAGCCAGCACTCCGAGCCCGCATCACAAACAGTACGCTTGCACAACGCGAATGGAGGTTTGCCAGTAGTCCAGATTCTGGCCGTGGAAGGCCCCTCTCGTCGAAAGAATCGGAGTAGGTTTCCACCTCTGTGGGATAGCCCTTTACGTCGACGATGCAACCGATCGCTCCCTTAGGCAGTCCTGAATCGCTTTCGCCCTTAAGCGATAGGTCTCGTGTTAGGTCGGATTTGTCGGTGGTTTCCCCGTGAGTCGAAACTCCGCCCATGTCATGCGGGGTAGTCTGCTGCCCACTTGGGCACATTGCTCCACCGAATCCGAAGATGGCGATAGAAGCGATGCAAGAGGAGAGTCGTCGCGCGGATCTGGACATGGGCGCTTCCCTCACTTAGAGGTAACCGCTTGCATCAGCATGGCGACGGATAAGTTTTAAAAGGGGAGGCCGGGACAGTACTACGCCACGGCTATTTGGCATAGGGTAATTTTTGTGGGCGCCTCCAGCATCCCCGGTGGATAGGCCTTTTGGCCTATTCGGTGTATTTCGCAACGGTTGCGCCCAAATGCTTGCGGTCGGACATGACTGGGTCCCGCCCTATCTCAGATGCATCCCTATAGCCGCGACCGATCGTCCTGATCGCAGCCAACGCCCGCGGGAACCAAGCTGTACTTGAGGGGTGAAGGCAGCAGGAGCCGCGACACCCGCGGCGGCGCCCACGCCCGGGCGCCTGCGTACACCGTCTCATAGGTCAGGGGGAGGAAGGGGTTCCGGGAGGTGGCTAGCCCTGGCGCGACGGCAATCCGTCATTCGACCCGCTCAGTTCCCGCCTACCCACGCTCCGAGACGCAGCTCCCCTAGCGGAAGCCCTGCCTGCCCACCAAGCTCGTGAGCGGGCACTCGGATGGGGGGCGGCGCTCATCGCCTCTCGATCGCCTTCGCCGGCGACTACTTCACCGGCGAGCAGGTCTCGTTCTCCCTCTGTCACATGGTCTCGATCGGCCTGGCCGCCTGGTTCGTGGGCCTGGGCGCCGGCCTCGTGCTCGCCGCCTTGAGCGCGACCGCGTGGGTCGGCTCGTACCTCCTGGTCGGCCACGCCTTCGCGCATCTGACGATCCTCTACTGGAACATCGCCGTCGAGGCCGGCATCTACCTGGCCACCGCGATCGCTGTTGCGCAGGTGCGGGGCGGAGTCGCGCGGGAGCATGCGTTGAGCGCTCAGGTGAGCCGCGCCTACGACGTCATGAGCCACGAGGTCGAGAGCGCAGGGCTCTTACAGCGGGAGCTCCTCTCGCAAGGCGCGATGGACATCCCCGGCTACGAGGTCTCGGTGCACTACGCCACCAGCACGCGCGCGGGGGGCGATCTCTACGATTTCATACCGCTCGAGGATGGTCGCGTCGGCATCGTGATCGCGGATGCGAGCGGGCACGGGGTCTCGGCCGGCGTGTTGATGGGGATGACGCTCGTTCTAACAAGGAGCGCATCCACGGCCAAGGCGCCCGAGCAAGTGCTGAGGAGCGTCAACGCGCAGCTCAACGGCTCGCTTCCACCCGGTTCGTTCGTGACCGCGTCCTACCTCGTACTCGAGCCGACTGGAGTACGCGCTCGCTGGTCACGATCCCCCACTGATCCGCCGCGCCGCATCGCTCGAGGTGGAGCGGCTGTCGATCGTCGGCGGCGCGCCGCTCGGACTTGCGCCAGAGTTCCCCGAAGTGTGTGGCACCGCGATGCTCTACCCTGGCGACACACTGATCCTGTACACGGACGGCATCACGGAAGCGATGAGCCCGTTCGGCGAGACGTTCGGAGAGGAACGGCTGATCGAGGGTCTGGAGAGTTCTCCCGGCGGGCCGAGCCGCGTGATGGGTGCCGTGTTGGTCGCCGTGAACGCCCACGCGGAGGGGGCTAGGCTCCAGGACGATGCCACTCTCGTCCTCGTTCAGCGAGGGGCCATGCTCTGGCGGACCGAGCGCCCGCGACTGCCTTAGTGGAATCGCATTCGTGGAGCCACGTCGATGCAGGTTGGTTTGGCCGGCTGTTCGGCGAGGGACGCACACCGCACTGATTGCCAGCTCCTGAGAACCGAAGTTCAAGAATCCGAAATATCTTGGAATGAAGTACGCGGGTGTCTCTTAGTCATAGGGGTAGTCATCGATTTGGATCTCCTCCCTTTCAATGACCTCCGATCGGACCCGCGTGCGGGTCACCTTGTGATACTCAACCTCGATCGCTTCGGCTCCGGACGGATCAAAGAGAACAATGTTTCTTCCCGCCCCCATCGCACTCGGATAGGCGATGCCATGAAATCCCGCCAGGCGGACGGCGTCGCAAGCCCTTTGGCTCGGAACGTAATGGCGCTCCTCTTCCCCAGGAATCACGGGGCGAGACAACTCGCGGCCGAACTCCCTCAAGAGCGCGCGGGCTTCGAAAAGCCACGTGAGGTGCTCCCCATAGTCGAATGGCGATCTGATCCTGCGAGGCTTTGACACGAGATCCAAGATACGGACCGGGCTGATCAGCTTCATCGTTGCAATCGCGACGACAGCCCCTTTCCATGCGCGTTTCTCTGCCAAGGCCGTGTGTGGATCGCTGGCCATGTAGAGGACCGGCTCGCGAGCCCGGTTTGCTCGCCCGCCAAGAGTAACATCTGGCGGCGGCGCCCCCATTTCTGCCAGGGAAAAGCGTTCGCGCCGTCCACGCTGATCGTGAGTCCGTGCCCGGTAGAGGGGACGGTTCTGGGGGTACGCCGCGCCGACCTCGCCAACGGCATCGGCGATGTAATCCAACATTTCGGCCGAGCCACTTTCGAGGGGGGTAGGTCCCGCGTCTGTGTCGGTATGCTCGAACATCTCGGCGACCCGATTCTCCCACTGTCCCAGTAGGTCGACAGGTGATGTCTGCAACCGCACAAACTGATCCTCGTATGCGGGATAGTCCATGACGTCGTCCTTAGGATCGAGTCCGGACTCAAGGATCGCGAGGGTTAGATCATGTCGACGTACCGAGACGTACTTGTCGTCTGCGAACAGTTCCCAATCCTCTTGAAAAAGCTGATCGATCCATTCCCCCCTGTCATCCTCGGCGACAGCGTAGTTCCGAGCGAGATCTCGAAAGAGATCGCCCAACTCTGCAACCGGAAGCACCTTGACATCAGAGGCACCGCACCATGGGCACGAGCCATTAGTTCCTTCCTCCCGAATCTTGTGGACGAGCACTCGATCCTGAAAGCAGCGCTCGCAGCACACCGAGTCAGTTCCTGGCGTTGATCTTCTCGCTGCCATCAGGCATGATCCCTCCTCCACGACGGCGCGGCATCACGGAGCCAGATGCGGGTACGGCACAGGGATTTCCCACCGCGTCGCACTTGGAGTACCGTAGATGTTCGCCTGGAAAATCGATGCGCCGTTGCTCGCATGGAACGCCGATGTCCCTTGGACCGACGCGATCGAGACCGCCTGGTTCGGGGACCCCGATGCCCACACAACCCATGTGCAGTGGATTGGAGGTGCATGCCTGCCATGAGCCGTCGTAACCGTCAGCTGCCGTCGCCTTGCCATTCTCGAGTTAGGCGGCCCCCCCTTGCATGTTGAAGGACGGCGAGCGCCGCACGGTTAGTATCGAAACACTTACCAAAGTCCCGGTAATCACCACGTACGCCTTTGGCCGTGAGAGCTGCAGCAACTGCAGCCGCACCGTCTAACAGGTCGTGTTGTATCTTGAGAGCTTCTTGAAACGACGCGGCTGAGCATTCCGAGCATTGCCCACGAAGGCATGCCAAATAGTGCCTAAAGGCATCCGGCTCTCGCCAGTTAACCGCTCCTGGGCTCACACCCCCGAATAGCGGCTCAGCATACCTAGACCCTAGCCCTACCGGCGGTCGCATGCGCCCGAGCACTCCGACTCGCTTGGCTATTTCGAGATACGGTATTTTATATTCTGATAGACTTTGCGGACAGTAGTACCAAGTGGTTCTCCGCGACTCCTCGTCCTCAGCCGGCTGATAGAATTTGTCGATTGGAAACCCTCTCACGTTTAGCCACGTTCCCGAAGCGATCGCATCGACATTTGCCGCAGCAGCGCAGAGCATTTGATGATTGGCGTAACCTAGAATCACCCTCTTACGTTGAAGCTTTAGCCCGGAGACAAGAACTAGTAGATTTGCAAGCCACACAGGGTCATCTACTAGGTACTCACTTGGTGCCTCCGCGATGACATAGACTGCCGACACATTCCATTCTTCGGCGGCATCCACTATCGCTTCCATCGACTCCTCGTTGCACATTGACTCCTCGCCGACTGCCACCGTTCCTATAACCTTACGTCCGCCACTCTCATTGTTGGCCATGTTGATCATGTGCGATTGCAATCCGAGCCACTCGTCCGATACCGGCCGTGCCAGCAATCCGGGTATCACGATAGCTTCGGCGTCAATCTCCGTAGCATAGCGGGCGAGGGGTCTCAGGACCTCGCGTGCTCCGTCGGGTGTAAATAGCTGGTTTGTAGTACACTTCCTAAAGGCATTGAAATGTGCATGACTGGCGAGTCGACTGTGATCCGCGTCATGCGCAAAGCACTGGGGATCTATTAGGACCTCGACTCCCAGTCGGCGTATTTCGCTGCCCACTCTGATTATCTGCTCCGCGTCGAGGTCGCGCGGGCTCAGGATCACACCGCCGTCACCCCACTCCCTCAACAGTGCCCGGGTGTGTTCGATCATTCCATGTCCGAACTGAAGCATGAGCCGCACTTACCTGCCTCCCCGGTTGAGACCCCTGGTAGCCTCAGCAAAACGGTCAAGTGCTTGCGCCGGCGTCTGCGGGCGACGGCTGGGGAACCGCGAAGCCAACGACATCACCAAGCTACCGAGCAGCGGAGCCTCACGCACTTCAAGCTCTGGCAAATCAGCCCCGGTGATTCGACGCATCACCTCAAAGGGATCGCTCGTGCCCTGATAGTAGGGGTGATACCCGCAGAGGGATTCGTAAAGAATCACACCCACCGAGAACAGGTCCGAGCGACAATCAATCTGCCTCTTCAGATTACGCATCTGCTCCGGTGCGCCATAGCCCAGCGTGAACTTACCAAACTGCTGGTTAGTTGGCGTAAGGGACACCGCATCAAGTACGCGTACAATGCCAAAATCGATTATCCAGATCTTACCGCCTTCATCCAGCAGGATGTTGCCAGGTTTAAGGTCCCTGTGAACCAAGCCGGACGCGGCGAAATCGGCGCACCCTTTCAGGAGAGTCTCGGCCAGGTCCAGAACAAGCGGCAAGGGCGGTTGCGGCTCCCGACGAAGTCGTACGTCATACGATTCCCCCTGTATATAAGGCTCAATAACATAGAGCCGCGCCGTCGAACCGACAGTCGTCGTGCCAGATTCAAGTATCCGAGGTACGTAGTCACAGTCTAGACGAACTATTGCCTCAAGCTCTCGGCGTGCCAACTCCGGATCCTGAGTCGGCTTTAGGATCTTGAGGACAACCGGCTGGTTATCTCGAACGGCCCTTAACACGTGGCGCTGGCCGCTTTCAGCCAGTGGAGTAATGGACTGGAGGCCTGGGAAACTCCTTCGCAGCTCCTCGATCTCAATCATCGCTGGTCGTGGAAGTAGCTACTCGAAGCGCCCACTCATTCACCAGCCACGATCCATAAGACCCAGGCAAGGAATGGGTCCGCGGGCGTACTTGCAAGCTGAGTCTTGTACCATTGAATAAGAGGACTCCAATTCCATGGCGACGAGCCGCACGTCCCACATTCCCCGTCCAACATTTGTGCGGCAGGAGCACAAAGCTGTGGGATGCAAACCATGTATTTGAGATTGCCTGCTCGATCGCGCGATGCCAGTCACGCATCTTCGCCTCGACCGCGATTATCCGCCGCGCCACGAAAGGAGACGGCGCGTAACGTGCGAAGACTGTCTTGCCCGCGCGGCGAATTAGACCCGCACCTTCCAAATCGGACAACAGCCTCGGCATCTGAGTGGGCCGAAATAGGAGGCGAGCCATCAACTCCTGCTCCGATGAGCGCCTCATCGTATGAATGTGGTGAACAAGGCGTAAATGTGGGAGGCGTAATCCGGCACGTTGAGCGTTGACTCGCACCGTAGACTTGCGAAGCATTACGGCCACCACATCGGGATAACCGGTGGGCATGCGTGGCTCCCGGAACACGATTGGACCTGGACCCGGCCAATCGGAAATCACCCTTTCAAGAAGGTCCGCTTCGGGACCTTTGGTCGAACGTCGACTGTAGGGTAGCGAGCGAACAGCGTCGCTAGGATCGCTGGACACTCGCAATCTCTCTGCCCGCCCTCTGATGCCCATGTCAGACCCGCCGTCCCAAGAGCAATGTTGCAACATCAAAGGCGGACCGTGGCCGCCCTATCGCTCCAGCGCGCAGTCTCATGCGACCGAGATGTGTCGTGTCAGTCAGGAAGTGCTGTAACCGGTAATGCAATTCATCCAGGTCATGCGCTCTGACAGCCGCCCCCTGTTCCAAAAGGAAGTCGCAGTTTCGTTCCTCCTGCCCCGGTATCGGCCGATACACGACCATCGGGACGCCGCGGGCCATGGCCTCGCTGGTAGTCAACCCACCCGACTTCCCCACTAACACATCCGACGCAGCCATGAAGAGGTCCATCTGATCCGTGAACCCATGGATCTTGACCCGTGATTCCTTCCCATGCGCCAGACGGTTCAGCTCGGCACGTAGCCGCTCGTTTCTCCCCGTGATCGCCAGCACCTGAACTGAAGACGGCAGATCGAGGACCACGTCGAACATGCCCTCCATCGGTCCCCATCCAAATCCGCCTCCGACGAGCAGAATGGTCAGCCTCGCGGGATCGGGATCCAGTCCGAGAGCCTTTCGTGCCTCGGCTTGCGGCAACTCCACCGCGAAGCGTGGATCGATCGGAACGCCGGTTACCTCGATCCTGTTCTCGCTCACCACGCCGGTATCGACTAGCTGCTCCTTGGTCGCGTCCGCGGCCACGAAGTACCTGTCCATCCCTCGATACACCCAGATCGGGTGAATGGAAAAATCCGTGATCGCGGTGGAGACCGGGACGCGCAGCAACTCGCGCTCCCTCAGGAAGGCGAACACTTCGGCCGGCAGGAACTGGGTGCACAGGATGGCATCGGGCTGGTACTTCTCCACCGCATCGAGGTACCCACGGCAGTTCCACAGGGTGA
>Ga0207703_10001498_pt1 | contig 21321 bp, 31 predicted proteins | sample KBSSwiS12_FD_184304 | JGI IMG/M metagenome (GOLD analysis project Ga0207703, IMG submission 184304) | Switchgrass rhizosphere microbial communities from Kellogg Biological Station, Michigan, USA - KBS Switchgrass S1-2 (SPAdes) (version 2) | ecosystem: Host-associated > Plants > Roots >...
ATCGCATTCGTGATCGGTCGCCGCGCATCCCAGCTACGGACGAACGCCGCGAGCCGCGCACCGATCACGATACCGCGCGGGTTGAACCGCTCCGCAATCTCGTTCCCGATGCTCCACATGATCACGGGTTATGGCCACCGAACCATGCCAGCAGTGTTGGATGAGTCGATGTGGACACAGTTGGACGAGCACACGTCCGCATACGTAAAGTCCAAGACAATCGCGGAGCGCGCGGCCTGGGAGTTCATGGCCAACGAGGGAGTTGGGCTAGAGCTCGCCGTCAGCAATCCCGTCGGCGTGTTCGGTCCGGTCCTCGGTGCGGACTACTCCAGCTCCATTGCACTGATCAAACAGATGATGGAAGGTGGGATCGCTGCCTGTCCGCAAATCTACTTCGGTGTCGTGGACGTGCGGGATCTTGCGGATCTGCACATTCTGGCGATGGAAGACCCGGCGGCGCATGGCCAACGCTTCCTCGCGAGTGCCGGCGACTGTTTGTCCATGCTGCAGGTCGCGCAGATATTGAAGGCACGCCTGGGCCACCGGGCTGACCGGGTTCCGACGCGCGAGCTACCCAACTGGCTGGTTCGGATTGCCGGTATCTGGAACGACGCTGCGAGGCAGGTTCGCCCGGAACTGGGCCGAGTGAAGCACCTGACGAATGAAAAGGCACGCAGCCGGCTCGGTTGGTTGCCCCGTACGAGCGAGGAGGCGGTGACTTCCACGGCCGAGAGTCTGATTCGGTTTGGGCTACTCGGTGCCCACGAGCCAGGGATTGGCGGCGAAGCCTTTGGAGAGGAAATCGAGAAGGGCACGGACCGCAGGGACCATGCCCCGCCGCGACGGAAACACGGCGTGTATGACACCGGACCTGGCGCTCAATGACGGCAGCAACCGAACGAGTATGCCGCTGGACAGGTCATCGGTAACGAGCAGCGCCGGCAGGCATGCAACTCCGACCCCACGGATCGCCGCCCGACGCAGCGTATAGAGGTCGTCGGTGCTGAGACGTGGGTTGTGAACTAACACCACTGCTTTTGAATCAGTGTCCACGAGGTGCCAGGAGTGCTCCTTCTTTCCAACAGTCCCCATGGGCAGTGTGGGTACCGTTCGAGGTCGGCGAGTGTTTGCGGTTGTCCATGAGCGGCCACCAATGCGGGACTCGCTGCCAGGATCATTTCCGACAGACCGAACGTTCGCAGCGCCAGGTCCGAGTCCTCGAACGGAGGGACTCGGACTCGAAGCGCGATATCGATGCCCTCTTCAATGACATCAACCCGGCGGTTGGTCGCCTCCAGCGCAATGCGGACCTGGGGATAGGTAGTGAGATATCTGCCGAGAATATCGGCCACTCCGCCATGAAGGAGGCCGGTAGGGCAACTGACCCGAACGACCCCGCGCGGCGAAGACAGTGTTTGATAGATCGCGTCCTTGGCCGCTTCGGCCTCGGCAATCAGCGCCACGCAGTGGCGGTGGAAGGTGGTGCCTGCTTCGGTCAGGGACAGCTTGCGCGTGGTGCGATTGAGCAGGCGGACGCCGAGCTCCTTCTCCAGAGCACCAATCCGCCGACTCAGCTTCGAGGTCTGCATGCCGAGCGCCAGGCCGGCAGCCGTGTTAGCTGCCGAAATCCACGACCCGGGCGAAAAAGTAGAGGTTATTCAGATCCTTGAACGACTCCATGCGGCCGACTCCGAAAGGTAGGGGCTCATTATTATTCTAAATTCGACAATAGTCTTCTCTAATTTGGCGACTGGGAGGGTCACTGTTGCACCGGTATCTTGGATTCCGTGCCCTTTACCCCTGCAAGGAGAGAATCATGAAAAACGCCACTGAGCTGCTCGAAGCCTATCTCGACAACGTCAGAACGCCGAAAGTGTCCGCATCTCAGTTCGCTGAGGACGGTGTGCTCGAGCTTCCCTGGGTCAATGCGCGCGCGCAGGGACCCGCGGCGGTCGAGCAATTGCTCGTGGGCCTGCTCGCGAAGATTCCCGACTTCCGGTTCCAGAAGCCGACGTACTTCATCCAAACGCCCGACAAGCTGGCGGCGGAATACAAGGTTGAGGCGCTGGTCGTCGAGGCAAGATCTATCAGCAGACCTATGCCGGCGTGCTGATCGCGCAGAACGGCAAGATCAAACTCCTGCGGGAGGCGCTCAACACGGTCGCGGCTTCCAAGGCGTTTTCGAAGGACTGAGTGTGATTTGAGCGATCACCCTTTCGGGTGACTCCCCGAGTCCCCCGGCTGGCGAGAGTTCTCTAACGGGATCAGGGATACCCAGCCGGGTTGGATGAAGGGATGATGGCCGTGATCGCGATACAGGATGAAACCCATGGATCGAGTGTTGGAGTTCTCGCGGTACCGGCTGGATGTCAGGCGACGGTTGCTCACTACGAGGCAGCGGCGGGTGTACGTTACGAGCCGGGCATTGTCTATTCTGATCGCGTTGGCTGAGCGGGCGGGAGAGGTTGTCAGCAAGCGCGAGCTGCATGCTCTGATCTGGCCGAACGAAGTCGTTGAGGAGGGCACGTTGCGCGTGCATGTTGCGGTACTGCGCAAGGTGCTCGGAGAACGGCCCAGAGAGCATCAACTGATACAGAATGTTCACGGTCGTGGCTATCGGCTGGCTGTCCCGGTCACGGAGCTGAGCGCTGCCTCACCGCAGGCCGCGGAGTCGAAATCAACGGATCGGATTTCCGAGTACCCTCTCATCGGCCGGGACGAGTCGATCCAACGGATCGCCGCGACTCTCTACGAGAATCGGCTGGTGACGGTGACCGGGCCTGGCGGTATCGGTAAAACAGCCGCGGCCCGGGGAGTGGTCGACGCGCTTGCGCCAGGCTTCGCGGAGAATGTATGGATCGTAGATATGGCTCCAGTGGAAGCGCCTGCCCGCAGTGGCAACCTGGGTCGCTTCCAAGCTTGGAGTGGGGGTGCCGACCCCCGCCCCCTTGTCATCTGTCCTCGCCTACCTTCGGCAGAAACCCACTGTGTTGATGTTGGATAATTGCGAGGCGGTACTCGACGGCGTGGCGCTGTTTGCACAAGCGGTGCTGAGTGCCGCTCCTTCGACACGAATACTGGCTACCAGTCGTGAGCAGCTACACGTCTGTGGAGAGCGTGTCTGTCGGCTCGCGCCGCTGCAAGTGCACTCGGACGCCGATGACACGAGAGAGTCGCTGTTATCTTCACCCGCGATTGCGCTTTTTCTGCAGCGAGCCGCGATGGCCCAGGACCGTTCGCTCGAAGAGGAGGAGCTGCATCAGGTGGCGCGATTGTGCCGTCGGCTGGAGGGCAATCCTTTGGCAATTGAAATCGCCGCGGCCTGGTGCGATGTGCTGGGATTATCGGGACTTCTGGCTGCCGTAGATCAAGGACACCATTTGTCGATTGTGGGGCCGAAAGGTCGCACGGCCCGTCATCGCTCCCTACGTGAGACGCTGGATGCGAGTTACAATCGGCTCTCGGATGCGGAGCGGCGCATTTTCCGGCGTTCGGGTGTCTTCCTCGGTTCATTTGACCTGGAAGCGGCGACTGCTGTGTTGCCGGAGGTTGAATCGGGCGGGGATGCGAAACTGAATGCAGACGAGATATTCGCGGCGTTGCTCAGTCTGGCCTCAAAGTCGCTGCTGACCTGTGAAAGCGACGTAGATCGGATCCGGTACCGCCTCAATGAAACATCGCGCACTTACGCGCTCATGAAGCTGCGTGAGTGTGAAGAGTTGGAGCTGACGAGACACCGGTGTGCCCTGTGGGCGAAACGGGTAGTGCCTGTTGACCGGGATACCCGCAGCCTGCCGCGACTCGTAACGACACGGGCCGCGTAATTAACATCTCTTCGCGATCGTTATGGAGTTGGGGGCGCAAGATCTTCCGTTCTAATCTATTCAAACGGAGGATTTATGAAGGCCATATCGGTGCTGTGCTCGGTAGGGATGTTGTCGGCGCTGGCGGTGAGTGTGTCCGTAGCGAACGACCGCGATGAGCGGGTGGCGCGCGGTGAGTATCTGGTCGCGATTGGCGGCTGCAACGATTGCCACACGCCTGGGCATTTCCTCGGGCACGAGGATCCGGCGCAGACGCTAGCCGGCTCGGACGTAGGTTTCGCGGATCCGGTCAAAGGGGTGGTCGTGGGACCCAATCTGACACCTGACAAGGCGACCGGATTGGGAACGTGGACAGACGAACAGATCCAAAACGCCTTCACGGGCGGCGTTTTGCCTGACGGCAAGTTGTTGTCTCCCATCATGCCCTGGCCAGGACTCTCGCGTCTGTCGAAAGACGATGCGCGTGCCATCGTCGCCTACCTGCGCTCTTTGAAACCGGTGAGCCGCAAGACTCCAGGCCCGTTTCCGCCGGGGGCCCCCGCCACCGTGGCAGTGTTGCGTCTGACGCCACCTGCGGGCTCACACGGTGCGGACAAGTCGCGCTGAGATACTGATCGAGAGAGGCATGGGCGGGGTGTTTTTCCCCGCCCTGTTGTATATCTTCAACTGCTCGCGGATGAAGTCGGCTTCACGTCTGCCTGTTGCCAGGCCTTTTCGAAAAGCGAGTCGGTCTGAACGGCTTCTGTTGTTTTGTCCTGTGCCCGCAGGGCTTGGCTCAGCCCGAACAGGGCCCAGCCGTTGTCGGGATTGTGCCGCAGATCCTCTCGATAGACGATCTCCGCGTCCGCGTATCGTTTGACACTCATCAACTTCGCGCCCAGAAGGTGGCGGACCGGGAAGAACCACGCCGAAGGCTCGTCGTAGGCGAGTGCGTCCTCCAGTTTAACCGCCGCCATGAGGCTCGCGATCGCCGCATCGTGCTCGAGTCCGGCGCTTCCGAACTTTCGCCAGTGACACGGTGTAGGCCAGATTCAACACGTTCGCCAGGGTGTTGTTGCCTGCCGGGGTGTCTTTGGCGACTGCCGCGTTTAATGCTCGTAACTGCTCCAGCGTTTTGCGGGCCTCGGGCAGTTGATCCGTAGAGGCCAACGCAAGGTTCGGGCAAATAGATATCTGCCCGTGAGCCCCTGAAGAGCGGGGTGCATACGCGCCGAGCACCGGGCCGGTGTTGCTGGGATCCGGAGCTACCGGTTTGGAATAGCGGGCCCGGAGTGCCTCTATCAAGTCGCGTTCGACGGGTGTCGCTGACTTTTCGAGCCGAATTGCCTTCTGCAGCGCAATGTGAGCTGCCTTGGCGCGCGGCTCGGTCATCATCGGCATGTTGTAGTTGGGTCCTACGGTGAGCGCAAACCCCCAAAGGCACATGGCGCAATTCGCATCCAACGATGCGCGCGCGCAAACGAACGGGATGCTTCATCGTGATTGAACACCCACATGAAGCGCATCCCTTGATCGAAATACTGTTGGGATTCGCGCGAGCGCGTCGAGATCTTGCGGTGCGCGGATCCCAGGCCTGAATAGAGCTTCGCTCCCTGCGCCCATTCAGTCAGGGTCGTGGGCACCGCCGGCGCCGTCGACATCGAGTGGTCGTGTGAATCGGCTGCGTTGACGGGAAACGCCAACAGGGCGGCCACCACGGCCATGTTCACTCACGTGGCGGCGGCGGCTCCCGGCCGCATCACGCCGGTGGACACGCACTGTATTTGGCAGGATGGCCAGCGTCTGGCGCGAGAGCCTTTGCGCATCGAGCGTGGCGCCGTGCAGGTGCCCGAGCACTTTCAGGAAGAAGAATTCAGGCAAATCTGCTAACGCGAGCGTTGCAGGACTGCGAAGATGATACTCGCCAGGCTTCGGATACCAAGACTCATTCGACCTCCCAGTTATAGACCGTTGTGTATGTTGTGGACGGTGTCGGGGGCTCGACCGAATTCCCGTTCTGCGAGCAGCGGAACCATTTTCGTTGTCGGTAGGCATTTGCCGTCACGACGCAGAATGCAAGCGTCGAGCGGATCATGGTTGCCAACGCAATGAGCAAGTTGAAAGTCAGGGGGAAAGCGCGACAGCACCCGCCTGTTCAGTTCAATGAAATTAAACGCATTCCAATCCGGCACAGCGATGGGCTCATTCGGCACCGTTACGTTCAGATGGTTGTAGCGCGACATATACACCGGCACATTGTGGTGCAGAAAGCTGTAGCCGACGGTCGGTTGGTCGTAAATGAGAACTCCGCAGACATCAGATCGATCCGCGAGCCACAAGGCCGCCTTGACGTACTCGCGATACTTTGTCCAATAGAATGCATACCCGGGAGCGAACGCGAGGTATAACGAGGTAGCCATCCAGACGACGGCAACGCTGCCCAACAGTATCCGGGCCTTCACCGGGCCCGCAGATGCGCTCCAACGCCGACAGAGCTCCGCCGAGGTCATTGCTGCGGCGATCGTCAGGCATACGAAGCCCGGGAACACAAAGCGGTATTCCTTATGCGGAATCGCGAGGTGTGTGGCAATGATTGTGATCCCAACAATGACCCACAGTCGCAGGTTCTTATCGGAGAACAGAACCAGGCACCCGAGGACTGCCGCAACCCCGGAATATCGCTCCAACGCGCCGGAGAAATACCATCCAAACGGCTGTACGCCGAAAGTGGACGCAACGCCTTCAAAGAGATTGGCCCTGACGGTCGCGAACTGCGAGAAAAATGGCGCGCCCCACGCGATCCAATCCGCGGCGCCAAAGGCCAGAATGGGCGCGGACGCCCCCATCAGCATCGGGCGCCAGTTGCCCGGAGGGTTCAGTATGCTGACGTAGATCGCGACGATCGCGATCGCGGGCGCGAACTGCAATCGCACCATGACAGCCGCGGCCAGGCAGAACCCCGCGGCAATCAATTCCTGTCGGCGCAACGCAGTCTGCCGGTACGTAGCCATCGAAAGAACGATCAACAGCAGATTCAGGGAAATGGCTTCTGGCATCGTCCGGAAGGAGAAATAGACCAGCTCGAACCAACTTGCGCCCACAACACCGCCGATGATCGCGTGCGTTCGGCTTCTGCGCAGCCCCATCAGAAATATCGCAGCCACGCCGGCGAGGGACATGGCTGCCAACACGATTCGCGTGAAAGTGATGTAGACGTGCGGTCCCTCGCCGATCAGAAACTGGGAGGCCTCGTACAGCCAACTGAGCAGCAGCGGCAGAAGGGGGGATCGAATGCCAGCTTCAAACTCCCAGGGGATCACTCCGTATCCGAAAGCAAACCGATGAGCTTGCTCCAACATCTGGAAGTCTTCATCCGGATGATGCAGGCCAGGAAACCAGAGAAGCGCCACGAGCCGCGCGAGAAAACCCGCAGTCAGAATCACCCCGAGCCAGATATAGTCGAGCCGCGTGCGTGGAGGCACGAGAGATTCCCTCGTGGGAGCGCCGATTGAGTCGATAGCTGCTCGCGTCATGCAGATTTGTTTTCAGTCGGGTACCAGATTCACTCTCAATCGCCGACTTGAAGCGCCGCGCGCGCCAGGACCACCTGGAACGTTGGTCCATAGCATGCCAGCTTCGTCCGAGCTCGGCACACGCCAGTGTCGGCCTGAGCGCAGCCTGACTTCATTTTTTGTAGCGGTTACGGCGATTTCATGGCGCTCTCACGTAGGCCCGAATCCGGGCGGCGTTAAAGTGCACGCGAGAGAAAGCCTGCGTCGCATCGCAGCAACTCTCAACTCCGTGGATCAACCCGCGAGCCTGTGTCCGCCATTCGGAGGCCTGCAGAAGCGCTGCGGGGCGGCCGAACGACGCTCGGCGGAGGCACTTGCACGACTCCGCGCGGGCGTACGCCTGCGAGAGCAACGAGGCGCGTATCCGGCACATTCGAAGCGAGCGCTGGATTACCTATGCACGAGCCGAGGGCGCGCTCCGTCTGGAAGGTGCCGAGATCGGCAGGCGCCGCGTGCTCGAGATCGATGGAGTGCTCCCAAGGATGTGTTGCTCGATGCGACGTTCATTGCAAACAGCAGCTGGATTCGTGCGTTTCTATGGACCTTCCTCTTTGCCCTTCGCCAGAAGACGATCAATCGAATTGGCTACAACCCGTTGCAACTTTTAGTGCTCGACGATCCGCAGTCGACGCTCGATTTAGCGCACCGACTCCAATTGTCTGCCATTGTTTGGCCGTCGTAATGAAGATCATTGATGGTGTGATCTTCGGTTCGGTCGTATCTACGACGGCCGCATTTACCGATGAAATCGCGGAGATGTTGACTCACGTGGATCTTCTCGCTCTGGCCGGTGGTCGCGCGCGAGTCTTCCAAGTCTCCGGAGACGGCGCCTCACCGGTAGCGCTGAATGGGCAATATCTCGGTGATTGTCGGCGTTCAGGATGGCGGATCATGGCCCAAGCTTCAGTCAGCTGCTCGAGTGAGCGGAGTTCTGTTCACGCCATCTCCGACGCGGCAAGATGCGAACTCCTCGAGCGGGTCGTGAGAGCAACGGACGAAACGGGCACTCCCGAACTCAAATGGCCGGGCCTGACAGTGCAGCGTTAGATCAAATCAGGATCTTGCATCGACGAGGGAATGTCGCGCGTGCCGTGGAGGACACGCCAGACATCAATGTGGTTGCGGCGCTCCACATAGAAAACAAGATGCGGGTACTTCTTCGAACGCCAGAAGCGCAGACCGGGAAGACTCAACTCACTGGCGTAGCGCGATGAGCCCGTGTCTGGATGGCCTCCAATATGACGATACCCCTGTTCCAACGCATCAATGAAGCCTAACGCGGCTTCCGGCGCGTCTTCACTCAAGTAATGGTCAATTGCCTCATCGACATCCTGCTCGGCGTGCTCCCGAGGGATAACTGGTTTCGACGTCACCGACGAGTGCCTGCCTTCGCCGACTTGGCTTTCCGGCGGAGGCGATCGAAGTAGGCTTCATCAACGGGCTTGGTCGGTGCAGATTCAGCGCCTGCCAGCAGAAGACCGCGCAACCGCAGACGGTCCTGATCTTTTCGTATGAGTTCGCGCACGTACTCGCTGCTCGTGCCGTAGCCACGCTCGTTGACCTGCTCGTCGACAAAATCTTTGAGCGAATCAGGCAACGAAATGTTCATTGTGCTCATGCCTGAATCGTAGCGCCTTTGGCAAAATTTGGCAAAAAAATGGTTCCCACCCTAGGCGCGAGCGGCGACCTCGCGATGCCAGCGTAATCGTTCGCTGCGGGCAGCTGGGCGCTCACAGGTCAGCAATACGCGCGACGGTTCGCGTCGGGTTGCAACGCTCTGCGACCCATTGCACCCTGCGGCACTGTCGCACCCGGTAACGGGGCGGAAGCGGTCATGAACATCCTTACGGGAATCCGGACACCGGACGGACAGCGTCAATCTGATCCCGCTCTCGTCGTGCTCCTTCGAACGCGTGGTGACAGTGTGCACCCCAGTGCGGTCAGATCGCGGATGCCAGCTTTGCTGGCAGTTCCGAGCACTCGGCAGCCTCGTACGACGCTCTGGCTGGTGGCAGCTTTGGTGGCAGCGATGGGGAATCGAAGGGACTGGAGGGGAATATTTCTGTCAGTAAAGTCAATAACTTGTTGATTATGCTGACTCCTATCGCCGGTTTTGATCCCGCCATTCGGAGGTTCGAATCCTTCCACCCCAGCCAAAAATGACAAAGCCCGCCAACTGGCGGGCTTTCGCGTTTTTGGCGAGGTGGAAGGATAACGGCCGCGGTGACTCGGGTTGGCGGTCGGTGTTGTCCGTCGCGCCGCATCGTGGCTGATTGTTTGGTGCCGCTGCATTTTCAACGCACCGTGGCCGGCCCCGAAGGGGTGAGGCCCGTCCCCGGGCCGAATAATCCTTCCACCCCAGCCAACTCTGAAGGGTGTGTTCCGGGCTCTTCGGTGTCACCCATGTGCCCGAATGGGCAGAAATGCCCGTTCCTCCTGTAAGAACAATTACTTAGCGCTGTTGGGCATGCCGCGCCAACCGCGCTGAGCAGTATCCTCGAGACCCCGGAATTCAACTTTGGTGCAGCCTGGTGGCAGGTCCGCAGGTCCAGGCGATCGGCAGTCTTTGTAATCGATAGCGTACATTGGCATATGTACGCGATAGCGTTCCTAGAGTATTGTACGCGATAGCGTACTCAGAACATGAAGCGCCATCTAATGATCATCCGCACTCCAGCAGACCTCGGGGCCGCCATTCGCGCGGGTCGTCGTGCATTGGGATTGGATCAAGCTGGCCTCGCGGCTCGTGTCGGCGTGCAGCGGCAGTGGATCATCAAGATTGAATCGGGTAAGTCCACGGCCGAAGTGGGGTTGGTGCTACGTACACTCAATGCGCTCGGTCTCAAGATTGACGTCGGCGAATCTATCGATGAGCGCACATCCATGAAACCGCCAACTGGCCTCTCGTACGATATCGACGCCGCACTCGAACGCACACGGCCTGACGGGGCTGTTGGCTCGATCGGGCACGGTGCTCGTCCGTCGGCGTCCGCGCGTCAGAGCAAGGCTCGAACATTGGCACGCCGTAGCGTGTCAAAGAAACACGGGCGATGAGTGAACTGATTGCACTCGCTGGCGACCGCGAAATCGGCCGCGTCCGCATGGAACGCGGGCAACTCTCCTTCAGATATACAGATGCTTGGCTAGCGGGACGCAGCTGGCACTTCCCGTTATCCCTTTCGATGCCGCTCGCGAGTCAAGAACACGGAAACCGCGTTGTCAGTCCGCACTTGAGCAATTTGCTTCCCGACAACACCGATATTCTCCGCCGTTGGCGACAACGCTACGGCGTCCGATCGCAATCACCATTCTCGCTCCTGGAGCATGTTGGTGAAGACTGTGCGGGAGCGATTCAGTACGTGCGTCCCGACCGCCTCGAGGCGGTGCTCGCAAGCAAGCCTCCTCCCGTCCAGTGGTTGAGTGAGCGCGAAATCGGTGCGCGTCTACGCGAGCTCGCTCGGGATCGATCCGCCTGGAGACATGAAGACGATACCGGCCAGTTTAGCCTCTCCGGCGCACAGCCCAAAACCGCGTTGCTACGCGAAGGAGCCCGGTGGGGTATTCCTTCCGGCCGAATGCCTACAACGCACATTCTCAAACCGCCTAGCGATCAGCTTCCCGGCCATGCCGAAAACGAGCACTTCTGCATGATGCTTGCGCGGCGGTTGGGACTAAACACCGCCCTGTCCGAAGTCATTGAGTTCGACGCCGCAGTTGCCATCGTCATCGAGCGATTCGACCGCGTCTTTCAGGGCAACGAGATCCTCAGACTGCACGCGGAGGACTGTTGCCAGGCGCTTGGCGTACCATCGGAGCGCAAATACGAAAACGAAGGCGGGCCTGGTGCCATTGCGATAGCCGAACTCCTGCGAAGCACATCCACCGCTACAACTGAGGACGTCGCCGCTTTTGCCGATGCGCTGATGTTCAATTGGTTGATTGCAGGCACGGATGCACATGCAAAAAACTACTCGCTACTGATCGGGGTGCAGGGACACGTTCGGCTGGCACCCTTGTATGATATAGCGAGCGTGCTTGCGTATGATCACATCGACTTGCGGGCGGCGAAGTTGGCCATGCGTGTGGGTCGGCACTACAAGCTGGAGACGATTCAGCCGCGACACTGGATCGACGCGGCCAAGGATCTCAAGTTGCCTGCCGATGCGCTCATGCAGCGGCTGACGGACTTCACGGCAGTACTTCCCGACGCCATCGCCGATACCTCGCGACTGGTTGAGCGGCAGAAGCTTCGACATCCGAATCTCACTCGCTTGCGGGATCAACTCGACAAGCGTGCTGGCCGAATCTTGGAATCCATTGAACGCACTTGGAGTTAAAAATAAGTGACTTATGAGTCGTGAAATCAAGCAGCGCGCATGTGGAGATCGCGGAGTAAAATCCACCTCAGCCATTGATTTCCAGGTGTGCCCCGTGAAGCCGTCCAGAGCGTTGCACCTTCATCGCGACGAAATTCGCCGCTTGGTCGAGGAGCGCCGAGCCCGCAATCCGCGGATCTTCGGTTCGGTCCTGCGTGGGCGAGACAGCGAGGACAGCGATTTGGATCTCTTGGTTGATCCGGTTCCTGGCGCCACTCTCTTCGATTTGGGTGGACTCCAGGTCGCTCTCGAGGATCTGCTTGGCATACGAGTGGATCTCCTGACGCCGCGCGACCTGCCTCAGCGGTCGCGTGAAAAGGTTCTGCGGGAAGCCCTCCCTGTATGAGCGACAATGAGGCGCAAGCACGCCTCGACAACTACCTCTCTCACAGTTGGAAGCGGCGATCATCTCCGGTCTTGGTCTTGTAGTGATCCACTCCGTAGACCTTTGCTTTGTTGATACTGATGTCCCCATTGAAGGGGTGAGGTGCATTGCCTGCAGGGGGGTGTTCGTCGTCTCCCTGTGCTTCAAGCCGGTAATTGTGGCGCCGTGCAGCGTGTGCTTTTTGATGAATTCGAACGCGTCGTACCTGTGAGCTGCTCGGCCAGATTCCGTTCGGAGTTCGCTGTTCGCTCCTTCGGCAGCCCCTCTACAACTCGCACCGTCGTCTCTACGTCGTGCAGCCAGAGCGTTAAAACCCGCAACGCGCTAGCTCGAGGGCGTCAAAGGCGGGAGAGCCCATTGCAGGCCTCGGGTAATGGCCAGCGGGAAAACGGTCATGTGGTCCTCGTTCGCGAAGACTGTCGTCTGAAGTTGCAGGTCCGGATAGTGCTGGCTTTCCAACAGGCCTGCGAGCTGCTGCAGATCGCGGACTAGATCCATTTTGTGGTTGTAGCGCGGATCGTTGGAGCCCGGATTGAGGGTCTCGAACGCACCCACATCCAGAAACACCTTGGCGTGAAGATGATAGTGATGACTGCCGTAGTTGCGGGCCTCGGTCAGCAGGCGCTTGTGATCGAACCAGAGAGAGGGACTGCTGATGATGTAGCTCTGAAACATGCGCGGTGTGGTCAATAGGATGTAGGTGCCGAATAAGCCGCCGTATGAGTGGCCTGCGTAGATCTTGCGTGTCATGTCCGCATGAAAGTGTGCGGCCACGTACGGAAACACTTCGCCTTCGATGAACTGCCGATAGCGTTCCGCTTCCCCATACATCACCGGCCGTCCCGGCATGTCGGAGACCGCGTCCGCATCGCCATGGGTGTTGGGTGTGTAATCGCGCCTGCGGCTGAATTCGGGGGTATCGCCTATGGCATAGGAGAGTCCGACCAAAACGAATTCTTCCAGTCCGCGGCCATGATCGCCGACTCGTCGGGCGATGCTGCGGATGAGCGGAAAACCGTAATCGGCATCGGTCACGAACAGCACCGGATAGGTATGGTCGGGGCGTTTGTCGTAGGTTTCCGGGAAGCTGACAAACAGCTGGTAGTCCCGTTGCAGGGTCGCTGAATGAATGTCGTGGACCTGAGTGTCATCCAGGCTATACGAGCAGGGAGCGCTGACGGTGGGAGTGTCCAGAGGTGGTGGTATGTTGGGTGCTTTGCCTGGGCTGCAGCCGACTGCCGCGGATATCGCGAATAAAAGACAGAGGGAGTGCTGTTGTCTGGATGTCATGGATCCATTTGACTAAAGAATTAGTTGTATAGCAACTAAAAAATTAGTTACAGTAGAGGCATGAGTAAACCCAAGACTCGCTCGCAGCACCTGGCGAAGCCGTTGACAGCTGTGGAGCTCGAGATGATGAATGTGATCTGGCGCATTGGGCCGTGCTCGGTGACGCAAGTCCAGCAGGAGTTGGCTTCCACCCGCGAGCTTGCCTATACGAGCATCTCGACCATGGTGCGTATCCTGCAGCAGAAAGGCTATGTGAACAGCAAAAAGGCTGGTCGCGGTCACCTGTATTCGGCAGCTGTCGATAAGGAGGCCTATCAAGCCTCGAGCCTGCGACATCTGGTGGATGATGTGTTTGAAGGCACTCCGGCGCTGCTGGTGAGGCGTCTGCTGGATAGTGAGTCGCTGACCGCCGAGGAATTGGCCGAGATCCACGTTCTTTTGCGTGGCAAGGGGCGCTGACTTGATCCCTCTCCACTGGATCAACAGCTATCTGGCCGCCAGTGGGCTGTTGCTGGTCGCAGCTTTGTTTCTCCGCGGCCTCAGACGCCTGCCGTTGCGGCTTTCTCAGCGGCAGTTCCTGCTTACTAGCTACGTGCTTCTAGCGGCGGCTGTTTTGGTTCCGTTTGTGGGTTTACCAGCGGATCGTGCGGCGACTGGTCCTCACATCGTAGAAGTCTGGGCGGCGAAATCGGCTCATGCTGAAGGTGTCTCACGGGCGGCCCCGCGGGCGGTTTTTCTATCGCTGGCGAGGGGAGGTGCGGCGCTATCGGGGGTCAGTCTGGCGCGTGTGGTCGGAGGGCTGTTCGCGCTCGGGCTGGTGATGATGTTGATTAAAGCTGGCAGAGAGATCCGGATACTGGCGGCGACGCTTTCAAATGCCCATTCTCTGCGGGGGAGTGGCCTGCTTGGGAGGCGACGCTTGCGCCATCGGGTGCAGGTGTTGGTATCTGATCGGGTACGGGTGCCGTTCTCATTCTGGCTGCCGGGATGCTCGCTCGTCGTTGTTCCGGAGGAACTGATATTCCAGCCGCGCCATCTTCGAATGGCCCTGCGGCACGAAGCCCAGCATCATCGGCAGGGTGACACCAGGACGGTGTGGGTGTGTCAGGCGGTGCGGGCGCTGTTCTACTGGAACCCGGCCGCCCGGAATCTGATCCGACAGATCCTGGAGTTGCAGGAGTTTGCATGCGATGAGGCCATTGTAGCGCGGTCACAGTCTTGCACCGATGACTATTGCGGGTGTCTGGTGTGGGTAGCCCAGACGGCTCTGGAGACTCGTCCGGGAGTGATCAGCATCGCGATGGCGGGGCGCAATCCGAAGTTGCTGGCGAGGCGCATCGAAGTTTTGCAGGAACGATCGTTCCGCGTTTGCAACAGCTGGGTTGGAAGGAGCACGGCGGTCCTTGGGCTGGCTCTGTTGACTTCTGTGTCCCTGGCATTCAATGCGCCGGTCGCGGACCGACGCATCGAGTGGAGTGACGCCCAGCACATGGTCGACATTGCTCGGCGGACGTCCGAATTCCCGCTTACCTTGAACGATCGTGTGTTGGAGCAACTCAACCTGTTGCTGGGCACACCGGATGGACGGGCCGAGCTGCAGGACAGTCTGCTTAGGATGCGACGCTACCAGAGTGGAATCAATCAGCAGCTACGCCACGCTGGGTTGCCAGCGGAGTTGAATGCGGTCCCGGTGGTGGAGTCGGGTTACCGCAATCTGCCGGCGATCCGAGGTGGCATGCAAGGCGCGGGATTGTGGATGTTTATTGAATCGACAGCACGGCGCGTTGGCTTGCGGATCGATCATGGCAGGGATGAGCGGCTGGGAATTCAGCAGGAAACCACGGCGGCGGTGAATCTGCTCGGCGACTTGCACAAACATTTTAACGACTGGAATCTGGCGCTGCTGGCTTACAACGTTGGAGAGAGGCAGGTGGAAGCCGGCATTCGGACCACGGGTGTCAGGGATGTCTGGCGCCTGATCGAGGCGGGCGCAGAGAACGATCGTGACTATCTTGCCCGGGTCGTGGCGGTCATGGTGATTCTCAAAAACCCGGCTGTGCTCGCGTAGTCGGCAGGGAACCTCTGCGCATGAATCCAACGGGGCCGCGCGGCGGCAGACTCGACGGCGTCGATGTGTTGCGGGGGTTATGTGTCCTGCAGGTGACACTGCATCACATCCATCTGCGTTTTCAACTCAACGACTATCCGGTCGGGAACGCTCTGCCGGAAGTGCTCAACCAGATTCTGTTCGGGTCCGGGTATTACGCCGTAATCCTGTTCTTCGTGATCTCGGGCTTTCTCATCACTCGTCTCTCCATCGTGCGGTGGGAATATCTGGGTCGGCTTCACGTCGGCCGGTTCTATCGGATGCGGGCGGCGCGGATTCTGCCTTGTCTGTTGGCCCTGATAGTGGTGATGAGCACCCTGCATCTGGCGGGCGCGGCGGAATTTGTCATCGAGCCGGAGCGAGCCTCGTTGGGGGAGGCTGTATGGGGGGCGCTGACTTTCCATGTGAATTGGCTCGAGGGCCACCGTGGCTATTTGCCCGGATGCTGGGACATCCTCTGGTCGTTGTCCGTGGAGGAAGTGTTTTATCTTGTCTTTCCGCTCGTCTGTCTGGCGGTGCGTAGGGAGCCGGTACTGTTGATGTTGTTGTCCTGTCTGACCGTGCTGGGCCCGATCAATCGTGCGTGGCTGATCGATGTGGACCCTTGGGGACACTATGCCTATGCCTCCTGTATGGATGGTATCGCGTTTGGATGTCTGGCCGCGCTGGCATGTACCCGATTGCGGTTGACGGGGCAGGTGTTGCGTTGGGCGTTGATCCTCGGTGCCGGCGTTGTGATCGGGGTGATTGTCCTTTGCAACGAGGAATCAGCACAGGGCATCGCCCGTCACGGACTCAACGTGACTTTGCTCGAGGTGGGCGTGGCGCTGATGTTGGTAGCTCTGGGAAGTGGGGTGGGCAACCGGCAGCTCGCCTTTGGGACGGGGTGGCTGCGAGCTGTGGGTCGCGCCAGTTATGAGATCTACCTGGTGCACATGCTTGTGGTGTTGGGATTGTTGGGCCTGATCAGGCGTCTCGTTCCAGTGCCCGACGCCGCTTCGGGCGGGTTCCTGGCCACCTGGTATCTGGCCATGCTGCTGCTGAGTCTGGTCTTGGGCTTTGCCGTGGCGAAGGGCTTCTCGGAGCCTCTGAACCGTCGGCTCCGGGCCTAGTGGATGGGGTGCCCAGGCGATATTGCCAAATCCGAGGGCGACTAGACAGACCGGTTCGCATGACGCTTGGAGGTTGGAGCATCGTGGCTTCGAGAACGACCCTCAATATCTTTCTCGTCGATGTCCTTCGCAGGTTGAGCGTGCTCCTGGTCGTGATGTACCACATTCATCTTCGTTTCCTCATCAACGGCTACCCTGTTGTGCTTTTGAGCGAGAGAAAGGCCGGGTGAGGGTCAGGTTTTTATGCATCGCCGGCCTGGCTGCCTGGCCCACCTGCGTCAATATTGGCCATACGGCCGATACCTCACCAGTCGCTCAATCGGTTGCCGAGACCCAGCCGGGTCGTATTGGCAGCGCGGTAGAGAGAACAATCCGGCCAATGATGGAGGAATTTCATATCCCCGGCATGGCCGTCGGTATCGTTGTTGGGCGCACAACCTACGTGTTCAACTACGGCGTAGCATCTACACAGACTGGGAAGCCGGTCACCAACAACACGTTGTTCGAGCTAGGCTCCATCAGCAAGGTGTTTACCGCGACACTGACCTCGTACGCACAGGTAGGAGGTTATCTTTCTCTGTCGGATACCACCGCGAAGTACCTGCCGATACTAAGCGGTACCGCGTTCGGTAAGGTGACCCTCCTAAATCTCGGCACGCACACTGCTGGTGGACTGCCGCTGCAGGTACCCGATGACATCAGCAATGACGCGGAACTCCTGCAGTATCTGAAGAATTGGCGTCCGAGCTGCGCGCAGGGGACGTGTCGGACCTACAACAATCCGAGCATTGGCACTCTGGGCCTGATAACTGCGAAGGCCATGGGAGGCAGCTTCGAGACGCTAGTCGAGCAGCAACTGTTCCCGGCACTCGGTATGCGGAACAGCTATATCGATGTTCCGAGAATCAAAATGGCTGATTACGCCGAGGGCTATACGAATACGAGCGCATCTGTTCGGATGACGCCGGGCGAGCTGTGGCGGGAGGCCTATGGCGTCAAGAGCACCGCTGCCGACCTTGTGCGGTTTATGGAGGTCAACATGAAACTGGCTGTGACCAACGGATGGCTGCAGCGCGCGATTGAAGTGACACATACCGGCTACTTCAGGGCAGGCGTCATGACCCAGGACCTGATCTGGGAGGAGTATTCCGACCCGGTCACACTGCGGACATTGTTGAAAGGTAACTCTCCCGACATGCTCTTCAAGTCAACGCCGGTGACTGAACTTTCTCCGCCCGGCAGGGGGCGAGATGACGCCTGGATCAACAAAACGGGCTCGACCAACGGCTTCGGGGCTTACATCGCGTTCGTACCGAAGCGACGGCTGGGAATAGTCCTGCTGGCGAACAGGAACTACCCGATCGAGGCGCGCGTCACGGCTGCTTACAAGATTCTGACTTCACTATCTGACTAGTCGCCTCAAATCGAGCTATCGCGAGATCCTCCGACCCGGGGTGCCATCGGAAGTCAGCGACTCGCATTCTGAATGTATTGGTGAGTTTCCCGATCGAGGCGTGGAGCAGCCTCGACACCATCTGTATGACAGTGCGGTGCGTGATGCTCTAGTGGTGCTCTGGGAGGCGGCGGACCGAATCTGCGGAAAGCGACTCAAAGCGATCCTGGCCGTGCTGACGTCTGCGTTGGAGCGCCACCAGCATCTTCAGGTAGAGCCCGCCGGGGTGGCCGAGTTGCTCTGCCGTTATTCCTGTTGACGCTCCGCGGTCGGCCCCGAAGGGGTGAGGCCCGTCCTCGGGCCGAATAATCCTTCCACCCCAGCCAATAATTCATTTGAGATCAACAAGTTATAATATAATATATCCTCCTGCTTCGTGACACTTTTCCTCACCTTAGTGGCTGCCTGGTGGCAGAAAAACAACGGGATCGATGGCCTTGTGCTTTGCCGGAAATCTGGTTTTATGGGAAAATGGATGTATGAAGACGACCTTAGAATTGCCGGACGCCCTCATGCATCGCGTGAAGCTTCTGGCACTGCATCGTAATCAGAAGCTCAAGGACGCCATCTCCCAGCTGCTGGAGCTTGGTATTGCCGCGATCGAGAAGCGCGGCAAGTCCGTCCGGCCTCCCCGGCCCGTACGTTTGAAAGGCATCGACCGCTTCGACATCCATAGCATTGAGGCGGCGATCGGCGACGGTCGCGATTGACGTGGTGGTCGTCGATACCAACGTCCTGGCGTACCTGCTGATCGAAGGTGACCGCACCACAGATGCCCAAGCGCTGTATGCGAAAGACTCCGACTGGCAAAGCGAAGCCTTCGTGCTGGTCGAGTTCACCAACATCCTGACGACCTATACGCGCACGAGCGCTCTGACCCACGAGCAGGGCCTGAAGTTGTTGGCAGAAGCGGAAACGCTCCTTCCGCTGTTGCCTAGCGTCTCGCACAAGGAGGCTTACGAAGTCTCCGTCGAGTTTGGTATCTCCGCATATGATGCCAGGTTCATTGCCCTCGCCCAGCAAATGAAGTCGAAGCTGGTCACGGAAGACGCCAAGTTGCGCAAGGCCGCTCCCGCTTGGGCCGTATCACTGTCTGAATCGCTTGCGTAACGAGTCGAATAAAGTCACCGCCCATCATATGAACCCTCAGCAGCCCAAGTCCCCGTCAGAATCTTTCGCGGATAAGCGAAGGCGTCAGGCTGAGTGGGAGAAGTATTGCGACGATAAGGGACTCTCCGTCGAGGAGCGCAACCGGGCTGCGAGCATCATCCCTCCGGGTGCTTCGATCAAAGTTCTGGCTTGGCCGAGTCTGTAAGTCCTAACGGCTACGACTGGTTTACTCCAGCCGATCTCACCAGAGTTATCGATGCAATTCACGCGCTTCCTGACTGGAAGAGCGTCGTGCTCGTTGGTGTCAATCTCTGACTGCCTGGGTCGAGTACTACAAGATCAAACTGCCCGCGCTTGAAGGGCCATACCTACGCGGGTTGCATGTACGGTCGTTGAGCAATATCTGGCGGAATGTCTCAACATACCGGTCCGCCACAGAGAAGCATCCAAGGAATCACTGCGTCGCAGGTCGAATATGAGATCGAAGGTCTCAATCGAGAAGGCGTGACCCGAATAGTCTTGTTGGATGGGGTATGTTTCAGCGCGTGGCTGAGCCAAACCGACAAGAACAGTTGACGAGGGTTTGATCGCAGGGAGTGGTATCGCAGGCTCAACGAGTCATACTGCCAAAGAACACACCGACAAGGACTCGTATTCATCATGACAATGGCGACACCGCGTCAGGTATTGGCAGCGACGCGTCAGTGGTTGAAACCAGTCATCTTCATTCTGCTGAAATGCGGGGTGACCTGGCGAGAGTTTTCCGAGCTGTCGAAGTCTGTGTATGTCGAGATCGCTACCCGTCGGTTTGGAAAACGAGGCTGGCCGACCAATGTGCGGCATACGAGAGAGCCGGGGTTCCTGAAGTGTGGCTTCTCAATCCCCGTGCCCGCAATGTGACGATCCATCAGCTTTCGGAAGGTGCTTATACGCAACGAGGGTGCTGAAACGGCAGGGACGAACGCCTCTCGCCGTGGCACCGGAAGTCGTTATCGACTTGGATGCGGTTGCCGCGGAGATCGGTTGAGGCGGAAGGGATCAGTGCAACTTAGATATAACCTTTGGCTTGGTACCACTGAAGCATTGCCGAAGCGCCCTCGTAAATCGTTGTCGCGCTCCTCAGGCACCATTCGTCCAAAGATGTTGAGCCAGCCTCGTGCCAGTACAACAACCGAAGATGCCTTTCTTCCGGGTTCTCAGCCGGATCTGCCAAGTCGATGCCGTAGCGGTAAAGATCGATTCGGTTGCGGAATTCAAATTTCGCAACTCTCTGGCGACAACTCGAGAAGTTCGATCTAATTCGCCCTGAGCTTTTTCGCGGGTGCAAACACATGAACTCGAGCTCTAACTTGCAGATGCGTCAATCTCGTGGCCGACCGAGCAAAGGAATCGTCGAGAGACTGAGAGTGCAAGCGTGGTACGCGGCAGTTCGTTCAAACCTGTCCGTAGGTTCAGACTACGAGCTGGAAAAGCGATTTGTTTCCCCGACGGCGCGGAAAAATTCAGCCGGCGCTCACGTTTGCTCGGGCAAGTGGCGACGCTACAGGCGGGGCGCCATGCCCACAGAGCCGGTCCTCCAGGCAGTTGAGCACGCTCTTCCGGGGGCGCGGAGGTGGCTTGATCATCCGTTTTGGGAAATCATAGGCGACCGGCCCTTGGGGCTCGAGCAGTTGCACGTGCTGATGGCTTCGCTTCGTCCGCAAGTCTCGACGTTAATGTTTTACCGCCCCGCCGCTAGATGTCCCACTCTCGGCAGGCGAGACGCCTCCTTGTCTCAGCTCGAGGCGCTCGATCGCATGGGCGACTTCGACGCCCTAACTGCCTGTCTGGGCATCGCGCGCGAAGCCGAACTTCGCGAGAGCAATTGGTTGCACTATAACGCTGCCTGGACCGCTTTACGCGTCTTCCTGCGGATTGGCGCGTCCACACCCCTGATCACTATTGCAGAACCGGTCTTCGCACATTTGAGACAGCAATTCTTCTCTCGGCGCTATCGCTTCGTGCCTGAGTTTCCAGATGTTGAGTGGCTTGACGTACTCGAATCCTTCTCCCTCTACAACGGTATCATTCTCATGATGGAGGATCTGCTCTTGTTGAACGGAGGCTGTTCAGA